>Ga0335079_10003941_pt1 | contig 17090 bp, 17 predicted proteins | sample Lox_Sample_33_FD_206719 | JGI IMG/M metagenome (GOLD analysis project Ga0335079, IMG submission 206719) | Soil microbial communities from Loxahatchee National Wildlife Refuge, Florida, United States - Lox_Sample_3.3 | ecosystem: Environmental > Terrestrial > Soil > Wetlands | place: USA... | reverse complement strand
AGCGACCAGCACCGGTGCGCAGGGACTGCTCTCGACCGCCGGAAATCTGCTGTTCGGCGGCGACGGAAATGGCAACTTCATCGCCTTCGACGCGAAGACCGGCAAACCGTTGTGGCACGCCGGACTCAACGTCAATCACAGCAACGGCCCATCGACATGGATGCTGGACGGGAAGCAATATGTCATCGTCGGAGCAGGCGACACCTTGTATTCCTTCGTGCTTCAATAGCGGAAGCGGCGTTTAACCCACTCCGAACATTCAGCCCATTGCCGATCGGGCCTGATTCCGGCATCCGGTCCTGCTCTGCCCGTCACAAATACCAAAGTGCATCCGGCACAATGGAAGAACGCACACAAATATGCCCAACGTTAACGAAACCGCTGAACCGCCCAAGCGCCGCGCCGTCACGGCCGAGTCGATGGCGGCCAAACAGCGTGACATCTCCGTCAGCGAATTCTTCGCGAAGAACCGGCATCTGCTGGGCTTCGACAATCCGAGAAAGGCTCTGCTGACGGCAGTGAAAGAGGCGGTCGACAATTCACTCGACGCTTGCGAGGAAGCGGGCATCGTTCCCGAGATCTGGGTTCACATCGAAGCGACGGGCACCAATCGGTACAAAGTCGGAGTCCAGGACAACGGGCCGGGCATTGTCAAAAAACAGATCCCGCTCATCTTCGGAAAACTGCTCTATGGCTCGAAATTTCATCGCCTGCGGATGAGCCGCGGCCAACAGGGAATCGGGATCAGCGCCGCCGGCATGTACGGGATGCTGACCACCGGCAAACCGGTGAAGATCGTTTCCATGACTTCGCCGAGAAAGCCGGCGCATTACTTCGAAATCCAAATCGACACCCGGCGAAACATGCCGGAAATCATCAACGGCAAAGGCGACGGCGAAGACATTCCCGCCGGTGAAAAGGGCCAGAAGTACATTACCGACCAGGGTATCGAATGGGTGTCGCAATACCCCAGTCCGGATCAACAGTCTTCTCATCACCGTGACGTCCGCAGCGGCACGCGGGTCACCATCGAGCTCGAGGGACGCTATCAACGCGGGCGCGGCAGTGTGGACGAATACCTGGAACAGACCGCCATCGCCAATCCACACGTGACGATTCACTATGTCGATCCCGATGGCGGCGCGATCACGTATTCGCGCTCCACCACGGACCTTCCCCCGGAACCCGTCGAGATCAAGCCACACCCCTATGGCATCGAGCTCGGGCAGCTGGTCACGATGTTGAAGGACACCACCGCGGGATCGATGGCCCAGTTTCTGACGACCTCGTTTTCTCGTGTCAGCTCCGGAGTCGCGCAGAAAATCTGCGAAACCGCAAAGATCAGCTCTCGCGCCAACCCCAAAAGGATTGGGCGCCAGGAAGCCGACTCGCTGTACAAGGCGATTCAAGAGACGAAGATCAGCGCCCCCGCGACCGACTGCATTTCGCCGATCGGCGAATCGCTGATCTTGAAAGGTCTTCATCATCAGTTGCCCGGTGAATTTTTCTGTGCCGCGACGCGTCCGCCGGCGGTGTATCGCGGGAACCCGTTTCTCATCGAGGTCGGACTGGCCTATGGCGGCGCCAGCTCCACCCAGAAGGTCACGCTGGACGCATTGACCGATTTGCTCAGCGAGAGCGACGCCCGGTCGCTGAAGCAATTCCTGCTGACGACTTTTGATGGAGTCGGCGCGGCGGGCGCCGAAAAGATCCTGTCGCAGGCGAAGATGGGAACCCGCCAATCGCCTTCGAAGCTCAAGAAGGACGAAATCGATCAGCTTTTTGCGGCCATGAAGAATGTGAATCTGAGCGAAAACCAGTCGATGCAGGTACTGCGCTACGCGAACCGCGTTCCCCTGCAGTTTCAGCCGGCGGCGTGCGCCATCACCCAGTCGGTCACCGGGACCAACTGGCGAGCTTACGGTTTGGCTCAATCCCGCGGTCAATTGCCGGTCGGCCCGGTCACCGTGATGGTGCATATGGCCAGCGTCTGGGTGCCGTTCACCAGTGAATCGAAGGAAGCCATCGCTTCGTATCCCGAAATCGTGAAGGAGTTGCGGCTCGGCCTGCAGGCGGTGGGAAGGAAGCTGGCAATTTACCTCAATCGGCGCAAACGCGTGCATCAGGAAGGTCAACGTCGTGAGATTTTCCTGCGTTATCTTGGGGAAGTGGCAGGCGCCGTCGCCGCCATCAAGGAGTACGGCGATCGTCCCAGGAAGGATCTGTACGGCCGGCTGGTGGATGTCGCGAAGCGCAAGACGGCCGTTGCGGATACGCAGCTGAACGGCGAAGGAAAGCGTCGTGAAAAAGCTGCCGAGGAGTTTGGCGAGAATGTGCTGATCGTCAACCCGGAAGCACCTCCCGCCGAAACCGAATCGTCCGAACCCACTGAGTAAAATTATGGCGAAAAAAGCGAAACCGGCCTCAGACAAATCGAAAGGCTCGGCGAAAGACAAGAAAACTCTCGGCTCGATTCGCGGTCTTGCCGATTCCGTCGTCCAGTCCGCGGAACGGGGGCGGGCGCCGTACGTGGATATCCCGTCGCGATCGTTATCGAATGTTCGGTTCAATCGAGCGAAGCGCATTGTGGAGATGGGCAACGGCACCAACCGGCGGGAATTATTCAATCTGGCGCAAGCCCGCAGCTACATGCAAACCTTGCTAGTCGCGTCCGGATGCAAGCAACTGATCGACCAGCAAAAGACCACCAGCATCCGAGGTTTGTTCTACCTGCTGAAGCACACCATCGAAGGGACGAGCGAAGAGACGTTCGATACACAGGACGAATGCGACCCCGTCATCGAGGACATCGAGGTCTCGCTCGATTCGATGCGCGAAGAGCTTCATCTCTATGCCAAAAACGCGGGAGCGATGGTGGGCCCAATCACACTGGTCGATAGCGGCGACACCATCGACTGCGCGCGCATGGGCTCGGGCGGCTACAGCATCCCGTCGATCGTCGAACAGGACATTGTGCAGTTCAAAAAAAACACCGCCAAATTCATCCTGCATGTTGAAAAAGACACAGTCTGGCGGCGATTCAACGAGGATAAATTCTGGCGCAAACACAACTGCATTCTGACCCATGGTGGCGGGCAGCCGCCCCGCGGCGTGCGCCGCATGCTGCACCGCCTGCATCACGAGCTGGAACTGCCGGTGTACTGCCTGCTGGATAACGACCCCTGGGGGTATTACATCTACAGCGTCATCAAACAGGGATCGATCAATCTCGCCTACGAATCGCGCCGCATGGCGATCCCCGATGCGCGCTTCCTCGGGTTGCGCAGCCTCGATTATGGCCGCTGCGAACTAAGCCCCAGCGTGCAAATCAAATTGAACGAGCAAGACGTTAAACGCGCCCGGCAGATCGCGCAATATCCCTGGTTCGTAAACAAAAAGCCCTGGCAAAAGGAAATCGAGCTGATGTTGAAGAACGGCTTCAAGCTCGAAGTGGAAGCCCTGATCAGCAAAGACATCAGCTATGTGACCGAAGAATACGTCCCGGCGAGGTTGGAGGAGGGCGGGTTCCTCGACTAGCTGGGCATGCTACGGCTCGGCCGGTTCGATCCGCAGCACGCTGCCATCGACTTCGTCGCCGCGGAAGGTGCGCTCCGTGGCTACATAGATAAAACCGTCCGGGCCTTGCTGAACATCGCGGATACGCTGATGCAGCGGCACGAGGAGACTCTCGCGCGACTCGGCTTGCGACGGCTGGTGAAACGCCATGCGCACGAGCGCCTGTTGCGTGAGCGAGCCGATGAACAGATTGTTCTTCCATTTCGGGAACTTGTCGCCAGTATAAAAGATGATGCTCGACGGGCTGATGGACGGAACCCAGAAAATTCGCGGATTGTCCATGCCCGGCCGGGTCCACGGCTGGTCGGAAACCAAAGTGCCGGTGTAGTTGCGTCCCATCGAAACCAGCGGCCAGCCGTAGTTGTGCCCCGGCTGCAGGATGTTGACTTCGTCTCCGCCCATCGGACCGATCTCAGCCTGCCACAATTCGCCGGTCTCCGGATTCACGGCAAGGCCATAGCCGTTTCGGTGGCCGTAGGTGTAGACCTCGGGTTTCGCGCCGGGCTTGCCGGCGAACGGATTATCGGGAGGCACGGTGCCGTCGTCGCGCAGGCGCAGGGTCTTGCCCACGTCATTATTCAGGCTCTGCGCTTTCATGCGGAGGCTGTTGTCTTCGGTCCCGGTGCAACAGAGCCGATCGCGGTCGCCAACCGTGACGTACAGCATCCCGTCGGGTCCGAAGAAAATCCGGCCCGCCAGATTGCCGCCGGTCTCCCAGGCGTCGGCGACGAAAATTTCCTGAACGTCGGTCAGCTTGGAGCCGCTCAGGCGCCCGCGCGCGACCGCGAGGGTGATGCGGTCGCCGTCGCGTTTCGGATAAGAGACGTAGACCAACTGGTTCTGCGCGAATTTGGGATGAATCGCGATAAAGTGCAGCGCATCGCCGCCGGCGGATGCGGACGGCGAAGTCCACAGCGGGTCGGGCAGCAGCGCGCCATCGCGAATCATGCGAAGACGGCCATTGCGCTCCGTGACCAGAATCGTCCGAGCGTCGGGGAACGCCACACTCCACGGATGATAGAGTCCGCTGGCGACGGTCACCACACGAATCTTGCCGCCCTGGACGTCGAGAATTTGCGAATTGCTGGCGGGGGGCGCCGCTGACTGCGCGCTAGCCGTGAAGGCGGCGAGGAGCAACATCGGCAAAAGGAGGACTCGGGAGATGTGGGTCCGCATAGTTCCCCGTACGCTATCCCGGAACCGGAACTCCTGTCAAGTGCGGGCTTGGACGGCGTTTTCGCCTTTTTGCGAACCGTACGTTTCGGAAAAGGCAAAGCATTGGTTGCAAGCAAGGGAGTTAGGTCGGTACTTCCGATTGGTACAAAACGAATGGTTTCGCTCCCGTTTGGAGCTCAGAGTGCGGGCTTCGATCGGCCCTCCGAATTGCATCGACCTTCTCACGACCTCATTATCTCGCGCAGGGATTGAGAACACGGTTTCCGGGATGCGGCGTTTGACGGGAAGTGACTGGACTGACAGGGGATGGGAAATTTTGAAAAATTGTGAATGCGCCTGGCAGGCTGTTCCAGCTATTTGCAGCGTTCCGCGCCTCTGCGCTCGCGGTATCTGCCGTGGCAGTGGCCGCAAGCGTTGGTCAGGACGCCGGCAGCGTCAGTCATCTTGTCCTGATCCTTGGTTTTGGCGGCGGCGTAGGCGGTCATGCCGGCGTCGCGAAGCTCTTGAACGAACTTGGACCAATCGGGGTTCTGCAGCGGAACATCCGCGCCGTTGGAGCACTTGCGGCCGGGAACTTCGAGGAGATTCGCCATCTCCGCGATTGCGAGGGCACTGTTCTCGACGGCTTCCCATTTGCCGAACACTGTGGTCAAGGGATCGGTCGCCATGTTGGGATCTTTGGCGCGGGGCACGTCCGCGGGATTGACATCCTGGGCCGAAAAAACAACATTCGCAGCCGGGTAGAACGTGCCCCTCATTAGTTGGTTCAGGTTTGCGGGCGGCGCGGGGGATGCCGCCGGGGCTTTCTGCGACGGCGGCTGAGCCAAGCTGCCTTCAACCAGCGAAGTGGAAAGGGCAATTCCGAGGAGTACCGCTAATAGTGCTTTGGTCATCGTGGTGTTAGCAATTTTGTCGGCGCTCAAATGCACCGGCGACAAGATCGCCGGCGTTACTAATGGCGGATCTGGGAGCTGATGTCCTTGGTTTCGTAGACCTCGCAGTTGCCGCGCTCAGGCAGCAGGCCCGCTTCGGGATTCGAGGTGAGGGTCAGGACCCGCGGCGTCATCACCCAAGGCTCCGCCAGCACTTCGGGATCTTCGACGGTGACTTCGTAGAGGATCTGATTGCCCTTTCGCGTCAGCTTCTCGATGACGTGCATCTGGTCGGAATGGAAGAAACCACCGCGCGCCAGCCAGGTGGAATCGACGAACGAGATGGAGTCGAGCACCAGGGTGTCGCCTTCCCATTTACCCACCGTATACCCCATGTAAAACGATTCGATCGCCTTCTTCTCATCGTGCTTGCGGCCGTCAGTGGGGATGATGCGATATTCGCCTTGTCCGCCGCCGCCATCGACGTACTGGGTGTAGAAGAAGATGATGTCGTTAGCCGACTGGACGATGCGGCGGGGCGGGCCTTCGCGCGGAATTCCCAGCGGCTGGCAGGTCATCACAGGATCGTCCTTGTTGGTCCACATGTCGAGCTGCTGAACCTTGTCCCAGTTTTCGGGCTTATAAATCGGGCGACTGGGACCGAAGCGCGAGGGCGCTTCGAACTCGAAATCCATGGTCTGGTTGATAGCCCGGGTGCAGCCTTCCTCCTGCGTGGGCCCGCAGCGGCGGAATCCGTAGCGCCAGTTCATGGCGTTGTAGTTCCAGTTGCCGGTCATGTCGGGATGCCCGTTGGGCATGCGCGGCGTCTGGGCGGATGCCGTCAGCTCGGCGTTCCGGAACTTTGGCATCGCGAACGGCGTGGCATGGATCGCCGCCTGCACGCTGGCGGGTACAGGCATGACGACATAAACGCTGCCGGTTTCGGTCTGCGTGGTCGTCAGGTCGCTAACGAGCGTGCCATTTTTCCGCTCGTCGATTTTGCCGGCGTAGAACGCCTCAATCTTGTTGAGCGGGTTGTTCCAGTCCTGATAATCGCCGTAGGTGAACTCGGTGGTGGTCGACCCCTGCTTCACCACCACGTGTTCGACCATGTACTTGTCATTCAGTGTCGCGGTGGCGACGGCGCCTGCGACGCCGGGAATGGGGAAGGTTACGACTGGTCTCCCATTCTGCCACGCGAGTGATGTTTCGCCGGCCTTCATGACGCCATCTTTGAGAAGCGTGCCTGGGTTGGCGCCCAACTCCTCATTCGGCGCGGCCCCGAATATGGCCGCTTTCGGCGCGCCCTGCGGACTGGCCCAGATGCGGACGAGCCGCTCCTGCACGGCCGCCGGCATCGGCATCGCTTTGCCTTTGCCGGGAACGATCTCCGCGCCCGGCGTGTCTTCGTTCCAGGCGTACGGCCCGTGGACCACCTCGATGTTGGAAACCGTTTGGCCGTTGGGCCGGGTACAGGTGTACTGGACCCGCTGGCCGGGCACCTCGTAGTTGGTGCTTACGCGATATTTCGTGAGGGTGCAGGGCTGTCCGTCGACCTGGATACTTCCCTTCCCCTGATATTCGAGCGAGGTAATCAGCTCGTGTTCATCGATGCCGCGCAGCATGCCCATGTACCAAGTCCAGTTGAAGAGCACGGCGCGGAGATCCTTCGCGTCCTTGGCGGGCCGGTATGGCGGAGGGGGCTCGCCGGCGCGCGGTTCCTGCGCGGGCGCCGTCAACAACGCACTGATCGCGAAAACGAGTCCGGTTGCGACACGCGTCCGAATGGTCATGACGATCCCCCGCTATCGTCTAATCGTTGGGGTTGCCGGCGGAGATCTGGATCACGCGCCCGTCGGGCATGACGACGGTTTTGAGAAATCCGAGCGGACTGCCGTCCTTCGCAGGGAGGAACTTCACGGTGATTTTGTCGCCTTGATGGAGCGCATTCGGCCCGGTCTTCCCGATTCCTCGCTGCGCGAGGGCGGTGGCGGAGCCGAGGGTCAGCACCCATTGGGTGGATTTACCCTCCGCGTCTTTGACGTCGAGACTGAGCGACCCGTGGGGATTGGAAAACTTAATTTGTGAGACTTCGCCCGAGAGCTCCTTCTCGGCTTTCATATCGTAAACGCCGGCAAGGGAATGATGAGCTTGCAAGGACCCGGCCATCAACCAACCGAATAAAGCCGCACATCCTAGGGTTCGTTTGATCATTCGAGAAATTCCTCCGAAATTGTTTACGAGTATATCACCGGCAGGGGGCGGGAGTCAGTGAACGGGCGTGCGGTTGGAAAGTGCCATCTCGACCAGGCTGTAAGCGACCGGCGGTGATACACCGGACCGCCAAGTCAGGCAGGAAACAAGGTGGCGCTAATATCAGCCGCACGGCTGTTATCCTTCGAGATCCATGGAACCCAACTCCGCTTTGGACTCTCTGCTTCGAGGGCTGTCCTGGGTATTGACTGGGCCGGCATGTCTCTTGTTTTTTGTGGGAGGCGGGCGCTGAGGTCGAATGACGTCTCATGCAATTAGCAATGTGATACGTACTTTTTTGCGTGTGATTCTGGCACTTGCGTCGGCATGGGGCATATTCGACAGTGTGATGCGGTTCTACGTATGGTGGAATCAGCGGCAATTTGGGCCTGATGTATTCCGTGATGCGGGCCCAGCGATCGATTACTTCTTCTCGTCCGTATTGTATGGCGTACCCTTAGCGTTGGCGGGCTTCGTCACGTCGATGGTCCTTTCGCACCGGAAAACGCATCGGTAGAACCTCGTTGATGGAGAGGTGGTGCCAACCTTGCGAGCTGATGCCCTTGGCTTTGTAGACGCCGCGACAGGCACGCCCGGGATTCAGGCCTGGGGCCCACGCCCGACGTCAGAGCCGATCGATCGCGGCGAGGACGGTTTCGGGCCGCGCCCGGATACGGAGATCATCCGTCAGGTTTTCCCAGCGGACGGTGCCGGATGCATCCACGAGGAATTCGGCCGGGCGCGCGATGTCTTGACCCTGTTCGCCACCCTTGGGGTGCAACACTCCATACTGTCGAATGGTCTCCGTTTTCGGATCGGAGAGGAATGGAAACGTGTACCCTCGGGATCGGCAGAGCTTCTGCGATTGGGCGGGCGAATCTACACTGATCGCGACCACTTCAAAGCCGCGCTGATGGAACTCGTTCAAGTGCTGTTCGAAACCCCGCAACTCGGAGTTGCAGAACGGTCACCAGTAGCCACGATAAAAGACGAGGAGCAGTCCGCGATGATCTTTGAAGAGATCGGTGGAGGAGACTTGCTTTCCTGCGGTGTCCATCAGGACGAACGGCGGCGCCTTCTGGCTGACGGCCAGAGCGGTTGCGCCAGATGGAATTTGCCTGGTGAAGTAGGTAACACCCCAGACGAAGAAACCGAATAGAACGGCGCTCAGTGCGGCGAGGATCGAGCCGCTGATCTTGCCACGGTAATGTTCGGGATCGCGGAACGCGCGCCGGATTCCGCCGGCGATCAGAACGCCGCCAATCAGGAACAGGAGATAGTTCGCCCACGGAATGTCGCGGGTCACGGGGAAGACGGCGAATACGGGAATGTAGCTTACGAGTGCGACAAGAACAATCGCGAACCCAATCCAACTAAGAATGTTTCGTTGACGCTGCATGGCACGCGCCCGCTGCCGCAGAGAAGTTCCTCCGAAATTGTGAACGAGTATATCACCGGATGAGTGAAGATTCAGGAGCGTCCACGCGTCCGCCGATCGCCGTGACGCGTTGCTATGGGACCGTGATTCGCAGGGCGCTGCTTTTCGCGATACCGGCGCTCATCGTGCCACTAGCACTGCTGACTCTTTGGCCCGTCCTGAAAGCGATCGCTGCCAATCCCCGGATGCTGATCGACTGAAGCGGGGCGCCGGATTTGGACGCGGAGGGTTGTACTACCAGGAAGATATGCCGATGAGTTTCCGTCCCAAATCGGACAGCACGGCGGGCGGTCCCGGCTCGGGATCAAGCTGTCCGGGCAGGCCCCGCCAGTACTCGGGCGCTCGTTTGGTCAGCCAGCAGGTCCTCATCGACTCTCTCAGCTGCGCGTTATCGCCGCACGGCTGCATCGAAACGAAAGCCGCGATCCTTGGGCGATCGGTCAAATTGATGGCACTGCCGTGGGGCAGCTTCGTCGACCACAAAATGACGTCGCCCGCTTTGCCTTCAACCTGCGTCGTCGTCCAATCATCCAGACCCGGATAGAAGAAATCAAAATCCCCTCGCCGCGCGTACCGCTTGAGCCATGCGTCCAGATTTCGGAAAACGTCAGGCAGGCACTGGAATCCTCCTCCTCCGCGACACACGTCCGATAAAAGTACGACACCCTGCAAAGAAGCTGGTCGCGGCCCCCGCGGGTCAGTATCCCAGTGAATCGTTCCACGGCTTATTTTCGGGAACCGGCGATGGACAGGAGGCCGAAAGATACAACGGTTCATATCCACCCTTAGCCGCTCGGTTCGGAAAAACTCCGAAAAAACCTGGTAGAGACGTGGATCCTGTCGAAGGTCCCAGAGCGATTGCGCATGGTGCATGGGGACAATGCCGTCCAAACCCCAGCCGACTGCGCGGTACCATGTCGTTCTGTCCGCAAGATCCGCGCCCACGAAGGCAGCAATTTCCCGCGCGGCATTCGCTACGAGGCTCGGGGGGACGACATTTCGAACGACCATATACCCGTCACTACGGAATTGCTCACGGTGATGATCGCGGATCCATTGGTTCACGGGAGGGTCTGGTTTTTTCTGCGAACTGGTGCTTCCGATATTCCCATTCACGTCCACCAGGACGTCGCGATGAAATGCACCGGCTAAGCGAGACTGGCGATACCTCGCCATCCGCTTCTGAGTTGATCGGATGGGAATGCCGGCTATGGCGAGCGCACTCTGTACCAGTTGATTTTGGTTGAGGCGCTTGTGTAGTATTCGGAGCCGATCGAGCGCAAGATTTCCCCACGCTTTCACAGAATCCTCCATGTTTGGAGCGTATCAATGTATGGACTGGGCGGGCAGGACTGAAAGGCCGGCCATCCGGCCGGCTGGGCCCACTGACGGCGGGTCCGCAGGGTGACAGCCTGCCCCACCTTCCAGCGCGCTGCTATTCTGGGACCGTGATTCGCAGGGCGCTGCTTTTCGCGATACCGGCGCTCATCTTGCCACTAGCACTGCTGACTCTTTGGCCCGTTCTGAAAGCAGTCGTTGCCGATCCGAGGATGCTGATCCGGCCCGGAGTCCTGGAATTCGTTCTATCGCTGGCGCCACCGGTCACACTCATTTTGTTTCTGGTGGCTCTCTACCGGGAATTGACGGGACACGCGGGCCCCAGCAGCCGTCAGGATTGGGCTCTTGCTGCCGCCGCCGGCACGGTTATCCGCATCGGCTTCATAGTCTGGTCACTGGTTGGGACTGCCGCCGCGGTCAGGTCGATGCCTCCGCAGAGCAGAGCGCAATTCTCTGCGGCGGCCATCGATCTTCCCGGTCTATGGGTGCACGCGATCTGGAGGAACATCCTTCCGGACGTCATCTGGATTGGCTTTCTGCTGATCTTCTGGCGCGATGTTGCGCCGCTGGGCCGGTGGTGGACGCGAGGGTTGGCCGTCGTCTTGTGCGTGGTGGCGATGGTGCCGGTAGTGAACGGAATTGGTCGAACCCGCGCCAGCGTAGATCGATATCGCGCCGATTGGCGCGGGCGCACCGTTGGTTTGCCGGTTGCTCAGGGACAAACCCAAACCAGGAATGCTGCCTTGACATTGGCTGTGCGTCTGATTGCCCCGTGCGGCTCATCGGGCGCAGGGGCGCCCATGCAGCTTTCAGGAACCGCGAATAGCTATTGCCTCAAGGAGCCGACGATTGTTGACCAACGGGATATCGCGGCGGCGGAATTCGATCAGAATGCACACGATCAATCGACCATACGGCTTACGCTCCACGATGATGCGGCGCGACGATCCATAGAGGTGACCGGGAAAAACGTGGGAGCGCCGATCGCTGTCGTGGTGAATGGGCAGCTCGTGTCAGTTGCGACGATTCAAGTTCCGTTAGGCAAAGTGTGGATCGCACGATTGGCGCCGAATGTGGCGGATAGCATGGTCGAGGCTTTTCCGCGGCCGCACCCGGTCTTCCCACTCTGGGACCAGGCAGCCTTGTTCTGGAACCTGGTCATCCTGCCGACAGTCCTTCTGGCCGCGTCCGCGGGACTGCCGTGTTTTCTACTGTCCGTCTGTTGGACCGGTCCGGGCGCCGGAACCGCCGCGCGGTAGCGGTTTCTCGCCCTGCGAAGATGGCCCCATGACTTAGACGAAGAATCGCCCGGCGGAAAGATACATCAGGACCCGATTTGTCGAGCCACGTTCTAGCCCATTTAGTCCGTCTAGGTACCGGTCAATTCTTCCGGGCCCCGACCGCGCGGCGCGACACCTTTTTACTTAGCGGACGGCCATCTACCGGACGCGAACATACGAAACCCGAAATTCAGTGACATTTGGCGAACAAATCGAACGGCCATTCAGTCCCGATTTCGTACGGTCGTCACCAATTCCTGGGATGGAATGCAAGGTGCCCAATCCGTAGCGAACTCCGGATTCGCCGGCGGTTCATGAAACGCGATCGTCGAGAGTATTGAGCGATGCCAGAACGCTGCTCATGTTCGAGGACCGCGCTCCGGTAGAAGGATGAGAATGTCGTCCAAAGACGCATACCAGTGGCGCGCTGAGCGCAGACGCCATCAACGGTTTCCCACGGTTATCCAAGCCGAGCTGATCACTGGAGGAATACCAGCGAAGGCGGAGGTCTCCAACCTCTCAAATGGCGGCGTCTTACTGAAACCGGAGCGAGTCGTGCCCGTCGGGGCAGAAGTCACGGTGGTCATCGATTGGCCCGGGCACGGATCTCTCGCCCTCCTCATCGAGGGAAAAGTGGTTCGCAGCGACAACGCCGGAACGGCAATCAAGATCCGCCAGTACGAATGGAAGGTGAAGTCGCCGCAGCCCGTCACGATGTTACTCCCACAGACATTTGCCCAGAATTAGCAGCCCAACGGCGGCTCCTTCGGCGTTACGGAGTTCTCTTGCGAAAGGCTCACCACTCCACGATGTGAGCGGCGCGCGTTGCGAACCCCGGCGCGATAGGATGTTGGAAGGGATTATCGAGGGCATGTCCAGGCTTCTTCTGGTCGTTGCGCTGGGGGCAGCAACCGGTTTGATGGGCGGGGACTTCAGCGGACAATGGGCGGGGACGACCGTGAACGCTGACGGGCAGACCACGCCGATTTATCTCACCCTCAAACATAACGGCGAGGCAATCTCGGGGATCCTCAGCGGAGTCGAGCCCAAGGGGTTGCCTCTCAGTGACGCTGTCGTACGGAATGATGAGCTTCGTTTTCGAGTTCGCGAGAACGACGCGCACCCCACGGAATTCGCTTTGACGATGGTGGCCGCTGGAAACCCGTCATTTGATCCGAGAGTTGCGCTGCGCGGCACGGCCACTGTTGCAGCCGCGCGCTTCACGGTCACCCTCTACCCCGTAGGCGAGAGCTTGGGCGAACGAGGCGCTGCTACACCCCCTTCGCTGGTCTATAAGGTGGAACCGCGATATACCGAACAGGCCCGCGCGGCAAAGGTCCAGGGAGCGGTTGTACTCAAGGTCGAGATCGAAGAAACCGGTATGCTCGCAATGGACCAAATTCAAGTGGTGCGCAGCCTCGGCTACGGACTTGACGAAGCCGCGGCCGACTGCGTGAGGCAGTGGCGATTCCAACCGGCATTCCGAAACGGCTACGCTGTGAAAACGGCGGCCACTCTCGAAGTCCGCTTCCGGCCTTAGGGGTCAAGTGTAACTTGAGCAAGCCCTCCGCGGCTCGCTAATCGTTAGGGTTGCCGGCGGAAATCTGGATCACGCGTCCATCCGGCATGACGACCGTCTTGAGAAATCCGAGCGGGCTGCCGTCCTTGGCGGGGAGGAACTTCACGGTGATCTTGTCGCCCTGGTGGAGCGCGTTCGGTCCGGTTTTGCCGATGCCTCGTTGGGCGAGCGCGGTGGCAGAGCCGAGAGTCAGCACCCACTGGGTGGTTTTGCCTTCCGCGTCCTTGACGTCGAGACTGAGCGAGCCGTGCGGATTGGAGAACTTAATTTGCGAGACCTCGCCGGACAGTTCCTTCTCCGCTTTCATATCGTAGACGCCGGCCAGGGAATGATGCGCCTGCAAGGAGCCGGTCATCAACCAGCCGAAGAGCGCGACACAGCCCAGAGTTCGTTTAATCATTCAGCAACCTCCTCAAATCATCGGCCGGGCCGGTGTGAGACCTGCCCCACTTACTTCGCATTGGCGGATCCGGGTCCGACATACGCCAGGAGACGGCCGGCGGTAATGGCGCCGAACCAGCAGGCCAGAGACGCCCACGCCAGGAGTTTTGCCCGGCTGGAATGCGGGGCGTCATCGAGTCTTGGATCGCCGAAGACTTGCCGGCGCATCCGAATCAGAACAAACATTCCCGCGAACACAAGCACCATCTTGATGTAGAAATCGAGATTCGTCAGTTTGTTGGTGGCGTCTCCCACCAGCATCAGGGTGCCGGTCACGGCGTTGATGCCGAAGGCGACCCACAACCAGGGGAACATGCGCTCGAACTGCTTCATCGGGACCGACGGCCAGAAGCCCAGGACCATCAGGCTAAGCATGGCGCTGCCGCCGGCGACGATGGACATGCCCAGGGTGTGGAGGAAGAGAATCGTCGGGAAGGCCCAAATGGTGGGGGCATCGCGAACCCAATCGCCAAGTCCGGATTGTTGGATGGAATCTAGAAACTCCTTCATTGGTTATTGTTTGCGCTCCTGGCGCGCGGTACTCCGATCCACTATATAGGCGGCGACGCCCACCACGACGGTTACGCCGAGCACCAAAAGAACGACGATGAGAGCAATTGGCATGATTGGCTAAAAGGCATTGCCCAAGAACGGCAACATACTACCGCAATACATCACGCCAGCCCAGAGGAGCATGGCGGACGCGGCGGCAATTTTGGCCGTGAACGGCGCGTCCTCTTTAGGCCCAAGCCGCCACGGCTGATCCAGCAGGGTGAAATAGACGGCGTTCAAGCCGGCGAGCAGAACCATGGCCAGTTTCCAGTAGAAAGACGTGTTGTGAATGTACTGGTTGGGAATTCCCGCGAAGAACATCATCCCGGTGACGACGTTCACACCGAATCCCAACGCGGCCCACGGCAGCAGGCGGTGCAGCGAAGCGAAGGACACGCCTTTGATCACTCCGAGAACCCGCAGATCCACCAGAAACACCACGCCGAGCAAAAGACTCAGGCCGACGAAGTGGAGAGTTTCGCAAGTGGCCCACATCCACTGGTAGTTCGTCATGAGCGCGCCGACGGTGCGCGCCGCAGGGAATTCCGGGGTGACTTCCGCCGGGCTGGCGCGGATTTCCTGGTGGCGGATTTCGCCGCCGAGATTGGAGGCGCGCACCATCACGCTGAAGGTGAGCAGGGTCAAGACGAGGATCACCGCCAGGTTCCAGTTCGGGATACGAGCGAGCCGCCGGTATTGCCACAAGGCCAGCCACGCGAAAGCTCCCAAGAGCTCCATGAACCCAAGGCCGACGAAAGCGGTTCCTTCATGGGTTTCGATCAAGGACTTCGATACGCCCGGCAGGGCTTTGATGGCGTCCTGCGCGCCATTGCCGCTGACGTAAGTGGGGATGGCGATGAGAGCGATTCCCAGCAGGACAACCAGGCTCGCCAGTTTCAGATCAGTACTTTTGGCGATAAGGGCGACTACAAACAAACCGCCGCCAATGATCATGCCGATGGTCGGGAAATGATTCAGCAAGAGGTGGAGATGTGCCAGGTCCATGGTGATTCTGTGAGAAGGCCGGTGAGGCCGAAACACGAAAGCCGCTCGACTACTATATCACCCGGGAATTCGTGAGAACGAGAGACGCCGCGTGTTCGCTCTCTCACGCGGCCCCGAAATGGGGACAAGCCTGGCGCCGAGATTCCAAGCAAAGGTTGCAAATTTAACTAAGCAGGCGGTCCGCGTCTTGACACGCTTTCCCGGTCCCGGAGACTCTGAATTATGGAGATTCAAGAAGCGTTAGGCGCGTTGGTCAATCAAGCTGGCGTCAAGACGGTTTACAGCGAACCGATCAGCGTCGACGGTCGTACGATTGTCCCCGTAGCCCGGGTGCGGTGCGGGTTCGGAGGCGGGTCCGGCAGAAATGCCCGCTACAAAGAGGCCGAGGGCGGAGGGGGAGGCGGGGGTTTCGTGGCGCGGCCGGTGGGATTCATCGAAATCGACGCCGAGGGTGCGCACTTCGTTCCGATCATCGATCCTCAATCGATCGCGATGGGCGTGGGGATCGGATTCGGAATGGGTTGGGTTCTGGCGAAGATTCTGTTTCGCTAGCCGGCCCGTGGGTTCACGACTGGTTTAGCCCGGCGCGTGGTAGACTGAGGACATTCAGGTCAACCTGCCGATTCGGGCCGTGGCGCAGCCTGGCTAGCGCGCTTGCTTGGGGTGCAAGAGGTCCCGGGTTCAAATCCCGGCGGCCCGACCAGATGTTTCAAGGGTTACGGGGGAGCTTGGAGACTATATCGCGAGGCGATGTAGATGATCTTGTAAAGGCGAAATTCTTCTGCTTTTCCAGCTAGATTTGCTAGCGGGATTTCCAGCGGGGATTTTCGAATGACAATCCGATGGGCGCCACAAATGAACGAATCGTGAAAACACCCGAAAGGTGCGGAGGACGGGCTCACATCGCAGGCCACCGAGTACGGGTGCAGGATGTCGTCATTGGTATGAGCACCAGGGAATGACGCCGGACGAGATTGTATCGCACATCCCTTCAATTAGCCTCGCGGATGTTCACAGGGCACTCGCTTACTACTTCGACCATGTGCAGGAAATCCAGGATGAGATCCGAGCCGATCGGGTGTATGCTGACGAGTTCCTCCGCAAGAATTCCTCCGTGCTTGATTCGAAGTTGAACCAGGGTGGATTGCAAGAAGCATCGTGAACGGTGCCGCTCACCTTTCATCTTGATGAACACATTCCGGCAGCTCTGACAGATGCTCTACGTCATCGAAGCATAGTCTTGTAGGGTACGAAGATCGTGGACACCTCGCCTTTGCGGTCGATTCGGGACGAGTCATGGTTACCCAAGACGTCGATTTTCTGAAGCTACATTCGGAGGGCGTATCTCACGCAGGCATTGCATTCTGGCGACAGCAAACGCGCAGCATCGGAGAGGTGCTGCGACGCCTGGTGCTAATGCACGCGGCCCTGTCGCCGGATGAAATGAAGAATCGAGTGGAGTACCTCTAGAGTCGCGACGAACCGGTTCCTCGATATTTACTGACATTCCCAATCCAATTTTTCACGAGGTGAGCGCGCGGATCACAATGTTGGGGTGCAAAAGGTCCCGGGTTCAAATC
>Ga0335079_10003940_pt1 | contig 17091 bp, 13 predicted proteins | sample Lox_Sample_33_FD_206719 | JGI IMG/M metagenome (GOLD analysis project Ga0335079, IMG submission 206719) | Soil microbial communities from Loxahatchee National Wildlife Refuge, Florida, United States - Lox_Sample_3.3 | ecosystem: Environmental > Terrestrial > Soil > Wetlands | place: USA... | reverse complement strand
CCCGGCATGCCCTATCGCATCCAGCAGATGGAGCTGGCGAGATCCTCGGGCGCTGTTCGGCGTGCGCTTTGGTATGCCTACTATGACTGGACTCGCGAAATGCCGAGGTCCAAACGCCTCGTCACATGGGCTGGACATCTGATGCAAGGATATGCGTTCTATGCCCTTTGGACGCGGTCTTTGGTGTGGCCTCTGATGTGGCCTGAAGGGATACCCCTCTATGTGAGCGTGTTGCTGCTTTACGTCGTTGGCGCCGGGCTGAAGGACGGGATGCTGACATCGGAATTTGTCCGTAAGACGCAGCTTGAATCCGACCAGATCGCCGCGCGGCAGATCCAGCAGACACTCCATCCCGAGAAAGTGGAAAAGTTACCGGGATACGAAGTGGAGACCTTCTATCAGCCCTTCCGTGACGTAGGCGGCGACTACTTCGACATCATCGAACTTCCGGGCGAGCGAACACTATTCGCGGTAGCGGACGTATCCGGGAAAGGGATGCCAGCGGCCCTGCTTGCGGCAAACATACAGGCTCTGGTGAGGAGCATTGCCAATATTGGAGCGGACCCCTTGATCATGGCCAGGCAGATCAACACGCACCTGCTCCGCTATACTCCGACGGATCGATTTGCCACAGCAGTGTTTATCGTACTGAGCCGCGCCTCGGGGGCGTTGACCTATGTGAATGCCGGCCACAATGCGCCGATCGTGTTTTGTTCCGGAGCAACGACGGTTCTGGAAGCGACCGGCATGCCGCTTGGCTTATTGAGTGCAGCGCAGTATGAACCTGGCAGAGCTGTTCTTCCTCCCGGCGGTGCCCTGCTGCTTTTCACGGATGGATTGACCGACTCGATTCGCGGAAGTGCTCCCCAAGACCGTTTGTGTGCCGCTTTGGCTGACAATCCGGGAACAAGCATGTCGAATCTGAAATCTCTGGTGGACCCGAAGCTGAATGAGGATGACGTTACGATCTTGCTGGTGCAGCGTGCCGCAGGCGCTTCCTGAGGTGTGTCCGTCTAAGGACAGCCAGCGTCTACTCTGGACCTGCGCCGGGCTACTCGTGGTGTAGCGCCAGCATGGGATCGATGCGCGTTGCGCGCCGCGCCGGAACTGGCGTGCTAGCGTACGATCGGCAGCACTACGTGAGACGGGTACCGCTTCGACCGGTACACCTTCTGCTCCGCTTTCCGGTAATCCGAATCTTTTGCCAGGAAGATATTGTCCACGTATTTTTGCGGATTGCGATCGTAAAGCGGGAACCAGGTGCTCTGCACCTGCACCATGATTCGATGGCCTTTCAAGAAAGCATGGTCGGTGGTGTGCAGATCGATCCGATAGGAAGTCATCTCGTTGGGCACGATGGGCTTGGGATGCTCGAAGCTTTCGCGGAAGCGGCCACGCAGGATTTCATCGGCCACCATCAGCTCGTATCCAGCCAGCGACGGATTCTCCGGGTTCGATTCCGGGTAGACGTCGATGAGCTTGACCACCCAATCGCTGTCCGATCCCGTGGTCGACGCGAATAACGATGCCACAATATCGCCGGCAATGTGGACGTCCTCTTTCAACGGCTCGGTCTGCCACGTCAATACGTCGGGCCGGTTGTCGACGAAACGCTGATCCTCCACGAGCCAAGTGGGCCAGCCCCCGCCGGGATAGGTCGGACTGATGGGTCGATGGCGGTAGGGCACTGGGCGCGCCGGGTCCGAGATATAGCTTTCCGAACCGTCGTCCGCAGGCGCATCGAACAACAGGCGGCCGTTGGCGTGGAAGTAGAGTTTCTCGGGCTGGGCCGAGCGGGGCGGCCAGGAATCGTACTTCTCCCATCGGTTGGCGCCGCTTTCGAAGACCATCGCTTCCGGGAAATCGCGCTTGCCTTTGTCCTTCAGCCAGTAGGCGAACCACGGTGCTTCTATCTGCGTCTTGAAGAACTTGCTGGTGTTGCTGTCGAACGGGATTTCACTCAGCTTGCTGCCGTCCGCGCGCGCCCAGCCGCCATGGTTCCACGGGCCAGCCACGAGATAGTTCAGGTGATTGGGGTCATTCCTCTCGAATAGCTCGTAGATTTTCAGCGGGCCATAAAAATCCTCCTGGTCCCACCAGCCGCCGACGTTCAGGTTGGGAACCTTGGGGGAATGGAGGTAGCGCGGGAAAGCCTGCGTCTGCCAGAACTCGTCGTAGTTGGGATGATTCACGAAATCGTTCCACGTGGGCAGCTTGCCGTGCAGGTATCTGCCGTTGATGTTCGAGAGCGCGCCCAGGTCGAGATACCACTGGTAGGTGTCGGCGCGATCGAACGCGAAATTGGTGTTGGCCTCCTTGGCGGTCTCCAGCAGGGCAGCATATTCGAATCCGTAGCTGAGGCGGAAGGCGCCGTTGTGATGGAAGTCGTCGCCCAAGAACATGTCGGCGGGTGACGCCTGCTCGGAAGCCGCCTTGAGGCCGGGGTGCGGCTCGAGCAGCGCCATGGTGGTCAGCCATCCGCCGTAAGAGATCCCGAGGATCCCCACGCGCCCATTGTTGCCGCTCACATGGTGGATTATCCATTCGATGGTGTCGTAGGTGTCGGTGCCTTCGTCGATGCTCTTGGGATCGTTCGTATCGCGCGGGGGCCTCTGCATGACGAACTGGCCCTCGGACTTGAAGCGGCCGCGGATGTCCTGAAACGCGAAAATGTAGCCATCGGCAACCAGATACGGGTAGCGAGCCAGCAGCGCTTTCTCCTGGTCGAGAGCGCCATACGGAGTTCGCTCCAGCAGTATGGGTAGAGGGCCGGCGGCAGCGCGTGGAGTGAAGATGAAGGTGTGCAGCTTGATGCCGTCACGCGTGGGGATCATCAATTCGCGTTTCTCGAAAGCGGAATCCTGCGCGAAGGCCCCGTTGACCAGCAGGCACGGCGCGAGCAATCGCAGCAGGACTTTCATATATCGGGGACTATATAGGAGTGCCGGCCGCATGTGCAACAACCGGATATATCGCGCAGCCAGCTACGGCCGGGCCGCGAGCGGAAGCCGGCAGGTGACGAAGGTGGCGTGGAGGCGAATACGCAGCAGGAGCCGCACCAATACCCCGGCGATGCTCCCGTGACAATTGCTGTTTTTTTGTCTGACATACATAGCTATTAGTTTTAAGGTTCGGATCCAATACACCGTTGCATAGCCGGCGTGCTCACAGTCGGCTCAACCAACGTGCCGCGCCAGGAACTCGCCACGTGAAGAACCGACAAAGCCTCGGACCAAATCTGCGATCTCATCCGCGGCCGTGTCCAATGCGAAATGACCGGCGTCGAGAACGTGAACTTGAGCGTTCGGCACATCCTTGCGGTAGCGTTCCGGCTCGCCAAGATCGAAGGAGAGGTCATACGTGCCCCAGATGATCAGCAGGCGCGGCTGCTTCTCGCGCATCCATGCTTGCCATTTCGGGTAGGCTTCGACGTTTGTCCGGTAGTCGTAGAACAGGTCGCTTTGAATATCGGCTTGGCCGGGCTGGTTGAGAAAGGCAAATTCATCGGTCCAGAGATCCGGGTCGTAGCGTTCCACGTTGGGATCGTTTCCGACATGGCGCGTCCGCGTGGTCGGCATAGACAGGAGATTTGCGCGGAGCGCGCTTTCGTTGGCGGCGCGATCGGCCCAAAAGGCCCGCCGCGTCTTCCAATTCGCCCCCAGGCCTTCATTGTGCGCCACAGCGTCCTGAACGATGAGAGCCTCGATCCGGTCCGGATGTGCCAAGGCCATGCGAAATCCCACCGGCGCGCCGTAATCCTGCATGTAGAGCGTGTAGCGCGGGAGATCCAGCGCTTCGACGAAATGATTCATGATCTCGGCGTAGTGATCAAACGTGTACGCGAAATTCTTCGGGTCCGGCCAGTCGCTGTGTCCGAAGCCAGGGTAATCGGGAGCGACCAGATGGTAGTTGTCTGCGAGCAGCGTCAGCAGCGGCTCGAACATTCGCGAGGAGGAGGGCAGCCCGTGGAGCAAGAGAATGGTGGAGGCATCGGTGGGTCCCGCTTCACGATAAAAAATGGAGAGTCCGTCGACCTTCACCGTGCGATAGAAGACGTGCTGTGACATGGCTGTGATCCTTTCGTCACATCGTCAGAACGACCCGGAATTCTGCTTTGCCGCTTATCATGCGCGCGTAAGCCTCGGCCGCTTTTTCGAGCGGATACGTTTCGATCATCGGACGCACGCCGCTTAATTCGGCGAAATGCAGTGTGTCCTCGGAGTCGGCTGGCGTTCCCGCGGCCCAGCCTTGAATAGTTCGACTTCCTGAAATGAGCTGTATGGGCGTGACCTCGATGGCATCGAAGGTCGCGCCGATCACCATGAGCTTACCGTTGGGCCCCAGACCGTCGATCAGCTCGGACATGGCTTTGGAGCTTGGCGCTGTCGCCAGAATTACCTGTGCGCCGCCCATCTTCTGCAATTCCTCTGCTGCGTTCGTCGCTTTGCTATCGATGTACACGCTTGCCCCGAGCTTCTTTGCGAGAGCCGCATTCCCGAAACCACGGCCGATAGCCGCGACCTTGTAACCGAACTTGTTCGCGAATTGAATTCCCAGGTGACCGAGACCGCCGATACCTTGCACGGCAACAAGATCACCGGGCATTGCACCGCTGTGCCGCAGGGCATTGAACGTGGTGATTCCAGCGCAGAGCAGCGGTGCGGCCTCCGTGGCGGCCAGACTGTCCGGTATCGCTACCAGCGCCTCGACCGGAGCCACCATGTATTGCTGATATCCGCCGTCGTAGCTGATGCCAGGAATTCTCAGGTTTCGGCAGTTGCGAAAATCTCCGCGCCGGCACGCGAGACATGTGCCATCCTGGCCACCGTGCCAGCCCACACCGACGCGCTGTCCCTTCTTCCACTCGGAAACACCCGCACCCACTTCATCGATGATGCCCGCGACTTCGTGCCCTGGGACGCGCGGATACTGAATGCCGGGCCACCCGCCTTCTTTTGTGAGCACGTCACTGTGACAAATGCCGCAGGCCTGCACCTTGATGAGCACTTCTCCCGCACCGGGCTTGGGAATTTCGCGCTCGACAATCTGGAAGTCTGCTCCAGGTTTAGAAATCTGCGCCACTTTCATTGGCGCCGTTGCGATCTTTGTACTTGCCATGATGCCTCCTCAGAGTTCACAGATGTTTTCACTCTGCCGGAAGCCTCATCTTTCATGCTGAATCTTGCGCGCGCGGTTCCCGGCATCGATAGCCTTTGTTACCCCGCCACCTCGAAGATGACTTCCAACTCGACCGGGGCGCCGAGCGGCAGGCTTGCGACGCCATACACCAAGCGACTTGGGTTCTTGTCTTCTCCGAAGACATCTTGCAGCAACTCTGACGCGGCATCAGCCACTTTCGGCTGATCGCGAACATCCCCCGACGTTGCTACCGACACGCCAAGCCGGACGATGCGGATCACTCCATCGAGCATCCCAAATGCTTTCGCGCGACAGCGAGGGCGTTGAGCGCCGCAAGGTGAGCTGCCTTGCGCCCCGCTTCCACATCGAGCTCAGCGCCCACGCGTCCGATGAATCTTGCGGTGCGACCCTCCGTGGGAAGCATCCCGCTCAGAACAAGCAGACTGCCCGTCTGTACCGCTTCCACATAGGTGCCGAACGGCTCAGGTGGGGCGGGGAGCTCGATGCCAAGTTCCTTCAACCGCTGCTCGGCGCTGGCTGGCCGAGAGCCTTCTTGGGTTACGGTTCGCTTTTTCAAGGCCGGACTCAATTGTGTCTCCTCTTGATTTGAATAGATGTTGCCGGCGCCGCTGGTCAACCGGTGCCTCTTCCGAAAACGTTGATGCGGAAGGGGCGGATTGAAATCGTCTTCGACGGATGTGTGCAGCGTCGCGGGAGGCGGGCTGGGAGGGATCCGCGCCCGTAACGGTCTGAGCGTAGCCGGGGGCGGCGACCAGGAAAAGGCCACAGGCACCCCCGGCCGACATCCCGACCAGACCCGCCATCGCCTGGATGTACCGCGACGACTACGCGCGCGCCGGCTGCTGAGCTTGCAGCAAAGCTGCGCCACTTGGTTCCGCTACCTGGAGCGCCAGGAGATGAAACCGTAACGTCCAGGCAGCCATCGTCGATCCGGGCTTTGACGGTGTACTCCACTTTTTCGAGGGTAACGATAAGCTGGGATTTTTGTGATGCCTCACATCGTCCGATTGATTCGCTCTCGCGCTTCTGACTTTTATGGCGACTGTGCGTCATCGCACGGTCCGGCACGCATGTGGTCGCGAGGCGGAAGCGGCCGGCCAGCGCAAGTCACTTTTCATCCGCAGGACTTCGCTTGGCCACTCCCGGGCCGGAGTCGAAGTAGCTCGTTTGGTTTGTCAGCCGGGATTGTCTTAGCCGGAGCCTGACGCTCTTTCAGAGTTCCACTTCTCAGTTACAAGTGATTCCCGCTCTTGCGGTGGCTCCCCCGTAATTTTCCCAACATCGCAGACCGACTTCGGCAGAATCCGGTTGCAGTCCTGTTAAGCTGTTCCGTGCTCTGCTCTGCCGGCCTTCTCCCCTCGGAGCGATCTGAACCCCGCGCGGAGCTCCTCAGAGAAAAGTCTCGGCTGCTCCCAGGCCGCAAAGTGCCCGCCTTTCTCAACCTTGTTGTAATGGATAAGCTTGGGATACGCCCGCTCTGCCCAACTCCGCGGGGCTGGATAGAGTTCGTCAGGGAAGACGCTCACGGCAACCGGGATGGAGATGCCTTTGGCATTAAAATACCCGAGTTTGCCCCAATTCTCCCAATAGAGACGGGCGCCAGAGAGCGCCGTGTTCGTCAACCAGGTGATCGTGATGTTGTCGAGGATGTCGTCGCGCGTGAGGCCGGCGGATTCCCCCGCAAAGACGCGTGAGATCAGCTCGTAGCTGCGCGCGTCGTGATCAAGGAAATAAGCCGCCAGGCCGATGGGTGAGTCCGCGATTCCGTATAATGTCTGCGGTCGCAGCCCCATCTGGTACCCGTAGGCGATTCCCTTTTGATATACGAACTGCAAACGCTCGTAAGCGACCTTCTCATCAGCTGAGAGACCCGATGGCGCCGGCGCCCCGGAAAAAGCCGCCTGGTCAATGTCGACTGGAAAGATGCCAGGCATGTTGGTGTGAATGCCGAGCAACTCCGGAGGCGCCTGAAGGCCCATTTGATCGACGATGACCGCGCCCCAATCGCCGCCTTGCGCCACAAATTGCGTGTATCCGAGGCGGTTCATCAGCACGACCCACGCACGCGCGATGTGGGGAACATCCCACCCGGTCGTGGCCGGCTTGCCTGAGTATCCGTAGCCCGGCATTGACGGGATCACGAGGTGGAACGCGTCGGATGCATTTCCGCCGTGTGCGGTGGGATTGGTCAGGGGATCGATGATCTTCATCTGCTCGATGATCGAGCCGGGCCATCCGTGCGTGACGATGAGCGGCAACGCATTGTCATGTTTCGAACGAACGTGAATGAAATGAATGTCGAGCCCATCGATCTCGGTGATAAACTGCGGCAAGGCGTTCAGTTTCGCCTCGATCTTGCGCCAGTCGTATTCTGTCGCCCAATGGCGCGCCAGCGCCTGAATCGTCGCAAGTTGCACGCCCTGCGATGCATCCGCGACCGTTTCCCTCTCCGGCCACTTTGTCGCGTTGATGCGCCTGCGCAACTCGGTAAGTTCCGCTTCCGGAACATTCACATGAAACGGACGAATCGCATTGTTGTCAGCAGCCCGGTCGCTGCGTTGTTGTGTAGCACTGGTTTGCGTCATGGTTTTTCTCCTTTTCTGAAGAGGATTGACGTTTCGCCGCTGTTGTACGCTTCCCAGTGATAATGTGCGATATCGCGAAATCGAATGCATCACCAGATGCAGTATTCTGCGGATAACGACTAATGGGCGACTGCCGATACCACAGAAGTGGTACCCAGGTGGATGGCATCGCGACTGGCGAAACGCACATGCGCTGTCGACGAGGAAGTAGCTGGGTCGCGGGAAACCGGATGGCTAGTAGAGAGCTGTGAGGAACCGACCATCGAGATCATTGTATATACAAACAGGAAAGTCGAGCGCAAGAACAACTACCTTAATTTTCAGTTTGTTATGGGATACACGTCAGCGCCGGCGAGGTCGGCGAGGATTGGTCAAGGCGGACTTTAGAGCGTTTGCTCCAGAGTCAAATGGTTTCCCGGTGATGCTCTTGTTTCTGATGCGTTCACTCGGCAGGCTGGGTGGATGTTTTCTCGAACGGTTCGTAGGTAACAAATGTTGTATAATCCGCCACGTCGTCTGCTGGGTTGGCACAGAGCCATCTGGCAATTGCAGCACAGCAGATTGAGGCGGCATTGTGACCAAACGAGAATTCCTCGCGAGCGGCATCGGCGCCGGCCTGGCCCTGACGAAAGGTACCGGTGCATTCTCGCAGCAATCGTCGGTCGCTACGCGAGGCGACGCTCGGCAATCGAAGCGGCCGGTTCCGTCCCGGCTGGCGAAAACAACCAAGCTGTTCAAAAGTCCCCAAGGGTTTCCGAACGCGATTGCAGTTACGTCGGATGGGTTGTGGATTGGCGAGCAAAAAATGTCTGGAGCTGAAGCCGCGTCGTATCACCTGCCTGAGCCGAAATCTCTTACTGAAGACGCCTGGCTTGTCGATTGGAATGGCAAACTGCTGAAGACGGTGACGACGCCTTCCAGAAACACCAGCGGGATGGCCGTGGGTGGTGGTTACATCTGGATGGTCGCGAACGCGCCTCCGGAAGGCGTTTTCCAGGTGGACTTGAACTCACAACTGGTCAGCCATCACCAGATTCCGCTCGGTCCGGCCAACGATGGTGGCGGTTGCCACGGCGCCCTCTGGCACAACGGCAAACTGTGGATCGCGTCGTTGCGGCTTCGCGGCAATCTTCGCGTCGACCCCACGACCTGGCAACCAGAGTTCCTGATTCCGTTCTACCAGGCTCCCGATAGGGTGCGTTATCACGGCATTGCATGGGACAACGAGACCATCTGGCAGGTCGTCGGCAACGAAAGCAAGCGGTACAGTGAGTACCGGCCTGGTCTGGTGAGGTACGAAGCCGCGACCGGCAAGGTGCTCGAGACGGTAGACTTTGTTCCGAACTCCTGCGACCCTCATGGGCTTGCGATGCACGGCGACAAGCTGATCAGTTGCGATGCCGGCATCCATCCGGGCTGGCCCAACAACGATAGTCCAACGGCAGGCTGGATCTTCCAAATCGACTTTATCTGACCTCTTCACCTCCAAACCGCAAGAAGGAGGGTGAGCGATCCGGCTTGTGGCGGATGGCTGCCTGGCAACCTGGAGTTCTTTCAGATGGCTGCGCTATGCCTCCGAGCCGACCGGGCTGGTTTCCCCGCCTTCCACGGCGCGAGACGACCGTCCCCAGTGCACTTGCAAGCGGTCCAGGAATAGATACACCACGGGCGTTGTATAGAGCGTCAGCAACTGACTTACAGCCAGGCCCCCGATGATTGTGATTCCGAGGGGCCGCCTAAGCTCCGACCCTACTCCAGTTCCCACCGCGAGCGGTATCGCGCCCAGCAGCGCCGCCATCGTGGTCATCAGAATGGGACGGAAGCGCAGGAGGCAAGCTTCATAGATGGCGTCACGGGAGTTCTTGTGCTCCGTGCGTTCGGCAACAAGCGCGAAATCGATCATCAGAATCGCATTCTTTTTCACAATGCCAATCAGCAGGATAATGCCGATCATGGCAATGACGCTCAGATCCAAGTGGCAGATCAAAAGCGCCAACAGCGCACCGACGCCCGCCGACGGCAGCGTGGATAAAATTGTGATCGGGTGAATATAGCTCTCATAGATAGCGAACTCTCCTGGTTTGGCGCCGCGCCACGACTGCCACCAACACTGAGCCACGCCGAACAAACATTGAACGCGGACTGGACTGTAACTGGACAGATACTAGACAGAAGCTTGACGAAAACTTTGATGAAGTTCCGGTCGCGTCCGACCTCGCCAACTCTAAGCCGCAGGGATGGTGTCTTTCGCTTAACATGCCCTTGCTCACCCCAAAGTCCACTGGAAGCGCCTACGCCAGCGAACCTCGGAACGTCAGCAATCGTGCCCGGCAGAGTGGCGCCAGAAGGTGCTGAGTGAGCAAAGTGCGACATGGTTTCCGGACTTGTTCGCACTGTGATTGCAGCCGTTGCCGGTGCCAGCAGGGTGGAGTTGGTGCTGGCAGACGGAAACCCGATCAACAGAAGTAGGTGGGGGGCGGAACGGTGTCGGAGAAACTGGTTTAAAGCGGGGTAGTTTGAGCGTTCGCTGCTCCTCGAAGAAGCGGTGCAACCAGTTTCGGTACGGCTGGTACTTTTTCAGGCGATGAAAGGTGAAAAAAAATCGCCAAATGGGAGGCTCAGGTTGTATAATTTTCGGATTCGAACGGCTGGGAAGCCCAAAATGGAAATCCCGGCTAAGAGTGTGTGCTGGTTCGTTATGCGCCCGAGATCTCGAAAAAATCGATCCAGGGAATAGGGTTGTCCAAATCCAACTGATCGGGAGGGGAACAAGATGCGTCTGAAGTCTCCGCTAATGGGAATTGCTGTTACGCTTGCGTTTGCCGTCTTCTCGCCAACCGTAGCCCGTGCCGACCTGCTGGGATCTGATGTAACCGCCGTCTTGTTTTATCCTAACGAAACAACTTTTTGCAACGTGGGGCCCGCTGATTGCAGCCCCGTTCCGATTGGGCCCATACCCGTTACCTCCGGAGTTCCCCCAGAGTTTCCGGCGGGTACTCTGGTATTCGACGGTTCTCTCGCCGTCTCAGGTTCGCAGATAATCTGGACCGCAACCTTGCCGGAGGATTACTCGGCCCCAGTAGGTCCTAGCGCTTTCAACGGGTTCGCCCTGTCCTTCACCGGCGCCCCAATCATAACCGATGTCACGCTTAATCCCGCCAGCACGATTCTGCCGGTGCCGTTCACCGGTTTCCCCAGCTCTAGCTCTACTGGAATTTACTTCAACGCGAGCAACGTTATGTTCAACCTCGCAGGTGATTCCGTCACCGCGGGCCAACAGCTTATATTGGACGTTCAGACCGTTCCAGAGCCCGCCAGCGGAGTCCTTTTGGGCACCGGCCTTCTCGTCGGGGTGGCGCTTCTTCGCCGCAAGTTCATGCCGCTATAGCGTTCGCGCGAACCGAGCTTTGCAGGCCGGGGCTGCAAAACTCCGGCCTTTTGTCTCAAGTGCTCGCCTTACGGTGCTCCCTCACCGCGAAGACCAAGACAGACCGCACCGGCGGGGTGCGGCGCGCTAAGTAACGCAGCCGTTGTTCCGGCGTGAGTTGGGCGGGCTCAACCCCGGTAACATCGCACTTATAGCCCCAGCTTCCCAGCGCTATTCTCCCGGAACAAGAGCAGACAGTTCGAGCTGCCATGGATCGGGCGCACGCGGCGAACGGTGGGCATACTTCTGGGCATACCGCGGAAGTTGCCGACCTGTCGAATATTCGGGTAATAGCCGCAACCATTTGAAGTGGTGAGGCTTACGTGGTGGGCGGTCGCGGGCTCGAACCGCGGACCTTCTGCTTGTAAGGCAGACGCTCTAACCAACTGAGCTAACCGCCCAAAAAATCCAGTTTATTCATTATAACTGCTTCCTAAAAACAGCCGTGGCTGTTTCGCGCGTGAAAACGAGCTCTCAGGCCGGAGCAGACCTATTCCCGAACTTGGTTGCCTCAAAGCCAGTGGCCCATTAAAAGGAACAGTGCCCAGCAGTAGTGGGCGTAAGCAGCATTGGCGCTGAGCGGGGAAACTCGGGGCCTGCGGATGCGTCCTGAAGAGAAATCATTGTTGATAACAACACCGCGCTCGCGTCGTCCATCGGCCGGAACCAGGGACTTGTAGAAGTTGAAGACCTGGCTCGCCTGACGGCAGAAAGCCGTGCGTTGGAAGCGTCCTCGCCCTGTTGAGGGAGGGCATCCTGCTGGTTGGTTTGTGCATCGAAGTAATGTTCCGTTTGTGGGCTTCCCAATATTGGACTACTGTAGCAGGGGAGATGCCAGTGAGATACATTCATCCACACCTCCGGCGCCACCGCGGCCCGCTCGGCCTCGGACTACTGTTCGCTGCGGCGATGAGTGGCCAGCAGAGCAGCCAGTTTCAAGGCAGCGTCCCGGCGGGCAGCGCGTCGGCAACCCCTTTGGCGTTGAAGCTCGATGACGCCGTCCAGCGGGGCTTGCAGACGAACCTGGGGCTGCTGACACGCGATACCACCAGCCAGACAGCGCGGGCAGAGCGCACGCGCGCGCTCGCGGCCTTGCTGCCGCAGGTCACCGGTTCTCTCGGCGAGACCGAACAGCAATTGAACTTGAGGACAATTGGGTTTAACTTCACATTTCCGCCGATTCCGGGGTTTCATGGAATCCCGACCATTGTGGGACCGTTCCACTACACAGCCGCGCAGGCTAACGTGTCCGCCAGGATCTTCGACTGGAATGCGCGGAAAAACCTCAGCTCGGCGCGGGCTGGTGAAGAAGCAGCCAGGCTTTCGGTCCAGGATGCGCGCGACCTGGTGGTCCAAGCGGTGGCGAGCGCCTATCTGCAAATCATCGCCGACTCTTCCCGTGTGGTATCCGTCCAGGCACAGGTGAATACGGCCGAAGCCATTTACAACCGCGCCGTGGATCAAAAGAAGGCGGGAACGTCGCCGGGAATCGACGTGTTGCGGGCGCAGGTGGAGCTGAAGACGCAGCAGCAGCGCCTACTGGCGCAGCAAAATCAATTTGAGAAAGACAAACTTGCGCTCGGGCGGGTGATCGGACTGGCGGCTGGACAAGCGTTCGACATTGCCGACACCATCCCATTCGCGCCACTCGCAGGCCTCACGCAGGATGAGGCTCTGCGGACCGCACTCGCACAACGGCCCGATTACCAAAGCGCGATGAAGCTGGTGCAGGGCGCGCAAGAGTCGTTGAAAGCAGCGCGAGCGGAGTGGTATCCCACAGTCAACCTGGACGGCTACTACGGGGACGCCGGTCCGTCCCTCAACAACTCACACGGCGTTTTCCTTCTGACCGGCGCCCTCAGTTTCAATATCTTTAATGGCGGACGCATTCGCAGCGACGTGGAGCAAGCCAGAGCGCAGTTGAAACAACGATCCGACGAGCTCGCCGATCTCGGCGGCGAGATCGACTATCAGGTGCGCGCCGCTTTCCTGGATATCCAGACGGCAGCGGACCAGGTGGCGGTGGCGCAGAGCAACCTGGAACTGGCGAACCAGACGCTTGAGCAGTCGCGGGACCGCTTCGCCGCGGGCGTAGCCGATACCGTTGAGGTTGTGCAGGCGCAGGAGTCCGTCGCGGCCGCCAACGACAGCATCATTTCCGCGCGCTTCGCCCACAACCTGGCCAAAGTGGAGCTGGCGCGGGCGCTCGGGCTGGCCGAGCAGGGGATCAAGAAATTCATCGAGGTGAAGTGAGATGCCTGACACGATCGAGGAAGAGAAATCTGATATCCCGTCACGACGTTGGACAAGGAGACCCAGTCGCCGCCCGGCGCGCATCATCGTGCCCATTGTGCTGGTGGTGTTAGCTGTCGGCGGCTATTTCCTGTGGCGCTACTTCGGCTCCTACGAGTCCACCGATGACGCGCAGATAGATGGTCACTTGAATGGCATTAGCGCGCGCATCAATGGCCAGGTGAACGAAGTGCTGGTCGAAGACGAGCAACTCGTGAAGAAGGGCGATGTCCTGGTGAAGATTGATCCTCGCGACTACGAGGTGGCGGTGGCGAAGGCCGAAGCTGATCTCGCCGACGCGGAAGCGGCTCTGGAAGGCTCGCGGACGGACGTTCCGGTGACTTCGACCAACACCGAAAGCACTCTCAGATCGGCGCGGTCTCTTCGTGCGGACACGGGCGCCGGGCTGACCGCCGCCGAAAGGCAACTCAACGCCGCGCAAGCGCGTCTGGAAACCACTCGTGCCCAGGTGAATGAGGCGGAGGCGAACTACAAAAAAGCCGCCGATGACGCGGCGCGTTACAAGCTGCTGGTTGCCAAGGACGAGATTTCGGCGCAACAGTACGACCAGGCAGTTCAAACGGCCGCTGCGGCGAAGGCGACGCTGGCTGCCCGGACGGCTTCCGTGGCCGAAGCCCAGCAGAACATCACGGTGGCCGAAGCAGCCATTCAACAGGCCCACGCGAGGATCGCGCAGGCCGAAGCCTCCATCCAGGCGGCCCTGACGGCGCCGCAACAGATTGCCATCAGCCAGTCCAAGGCTAGATCTGCGGCGGCAAAACTCGCGCAGCACAAGGCGCTGCTCGACCAGGCCCGGCTCAACCTCAGTTATTGCACGATCGTCGCGCCCGTTAGCGGGATCGCCAGCAAGAAAACCGTTGAGGTCGGCCAGAACGTTTCGCCGGGGCAGCAACTCATGGTGGTGGTTCCTCTCGATGACATCTGGGTGACCGCGAACTTCAAAGAGACGCAGCTAAGAAAGATGAAGGCGGGCCAGAGGGTCAAGTTTAGTGTGGATGCCTACGATCACGAATACACCGGCAGGGTGACGGGCATCGCCGGCGCCGCCGGCTCGCGTCTCAGCCTGCTCCCTCCGGAGAATGCCACCGGCAACTATGTGAAGGTGGTGCAGCGCATTCCGGTCCGCATCGATATCGATTCAGGCCAGAACAGCGATCATCGGCTGCGGCCCGGCATGTCGGTCGATCCCAAAGTTTACCTCGAGTAAAGGGACATGGCCGACCTGATCGAGACGACCATCGCCGAACCGGAGGTGAGCCCGGGTCTCTGGAAGCCGAAGTTCAATCCATGGCTTATCGCGGTTGTCGTGGCCATGGCCGCTTTCATGGAGGTGCTGGACACCAGCATCGCCAACGTTGCCTTGCCGCACATGGCGGGCAACCTGGGAGCCAGCAACGATGAAAGCACGTGGGTGCTCACGTCGTATCTAGTCTCCAACGCCATCGTTCTGCCCATCAGCGGATGGTTGGCGGGGGTGTTCGGGCGAAAGCGCTTTTTCATTCTGTGCATCTTCCTGTTCACGCTCAGCTCGATGTTGTGCGGCGCGGCGCCAACTCTCGGGATGCTGATTCTGTTCCGCGTTCTGCAGGGAGTGGGCGGCGGCGGACTTCAGCCCATGGCACAAGCCATTCTGGCCGATACCTTCCCGCCCCACCAGCGCGGCCTGGCCTTCGCGGTTTATGGAATCACGGCCGTCATGGCGCCGACCATCGGGCCCACGCTCGGCGGCTGGATTACGGACTACTACACCTGGCGCTGGATCTTTTACATCAATCTTCCCGTCGGATTGCTGGCCATGTTTTTGGCATATCGCATGGTGGAGGATCCGCCTTACCTGACGCGTCGGCAGGGCGCCGCCGTGCGTGTGGACTACACCGGCATCGCGCTTCTTTCACTGGGCATCGGCGCTCTCCAGGTTCTTCTCGACAAAGGTCAGGAGGACGACTGGTTCGGCTCGCGTTTTGTCGTCGCTCTGGCCTGGATCGCGGTGGTGTGCTTGGTTTCGCTGGTGGTGTGGGAGTGGCGGCACAACGAGCCGATCATCGATGTCCGCCTGTTTAAGTACCTCTCGTTCGCCAGCGCCAATCTGATGATGTTCATATTGGGCGTCGTTCTCTTCAGTAGCCTGGTGATGATGCCCCAATTTCTTCAAACGTTGCTGGGATACACCGCGCAGTCTGCCGGCCTGGTTCTTTCCGCCAGCGGCGTCCTGCTGCTGTTCGAGATGCCGGTCGTCGGGCAACTCACGACCAAAATCGCCTCGAAATACATCGTTGCTTTCGGCTGGCTGTTGCTCGCCGTCGGCATGTACTACTCCACGGTGCGGGTTGACCTCCTGATGAGCTTCGGATCGGCCATGTGGCTCCGTGTCATCCAGTCGTCCGGCCTGGGTTTCTTGTTCGTGCCCATTTCGCTGATCGCCTACTCCGGCATACCGCCCGAGAAAGGCAACAGCGTTTCCGGTCTGGTAAACTTCATGCGAAACATCGGCAGCAGCGTGGGAACCTCGATGGTCACCACGGTGCTGGCGCGGCGTGCGCAGTTTCATCAGTCAGTGCTGTCGTACCATACGACGAGCTTCGATCCGGCGTTTCAGAATCAGGTGACGGGCCTCAGCCGGCAGCTGGTGCATTCCGGAATCAGCGCGGCCGATGCGCACACGCACGCCTACGGGATGATTTACCAACAGGTGCAGGCGCAGGCACAGACCCTCGCCTACATCGATACATACATGGTGCTGGCTATTGGTGCCAGCATCATGTTCCTGCTCTCTTTCATCGTGCGCAAGAACGATCCGCGGGGCGGACCGGTTGTGATGGAATAGACCGACGAGGAATGCATGATCCGAGTGATTACGATTGACCGCGAGTATGGCAGCGGCGGCCCCGATATCGCCAGAAAACTGGCTGAGCGGCTGGGCTGGAAGTTGTGGGACCAATTGCTGACGGAAGAAATCGCCCGTCTGATGGACTGCGACGCCCGGGTAGTGGAGCAACGCGAGGAGCGAAAGGATCCGCTGCGCTACCGTCTGTTCAAGTCATTCATGCGTGGCAGCCTGGAAGGCAGCTTGAACGCTCCGCGGCTCAAGATGGTGGACGCTGAGTGCATCCGCGAATATACACAGCGAACGGTTGCCAATGCCGCTAAGACCGGCAATTCCGTCATCGTCGGGCGCGGCTCGCCGTTTTACCTCCACGGGCGTCCCGATGTGTTTCATGTTTTCATCTATGCTCCCGTCGAGGAAAAAGTGCGGCGGCTCCGCGAAGCCGGCAAGAGCGAAGCGGAAGCGGTCGAGCTGGTCGAGACCGTGGACCGCGACCGCGCCGCCTACATCAGGCAATACTTCGACCTGGAGTGGCCCGCACGGTACCTGTTCCACCTCATGATCAACTCGACAATCGGCGAGGAACGCGTGGTGCAGACGATTGTGGATTCGGCCGCGTTGGTGGAGAAACGGTCCGCATGAAGGCGTTAGAGCGACTTGAGCCATCGCTGCGTGGCTTCTTTGTCCTCTGCTTGGAAAATCAAAGACCCCGGAACAATAGCGTCAGCTCCGGCCTCTCGCAGCCGGGGAACCGAATGACGGCGAATTCCGCCGTCGGCATA
>Ga0335079_10003936_pt1 | contig 17104 bp, 14 predicted proteins | sample Lox_Sample_33_FD_206719 | JGI IMG/M metagenome (GOLD analysis project Ga0335079, IMG submission 206719) | Soil microbial communities from Loxahatchee National Wildlife Refuge, Florida, United States - Lox_Sample_3.3 | ecosystem: Environmental > Terrestrial > Soil > Wetlands | place: USA... | reverse complement strand
CAAAACGGGCGGCATGATGGGCCGCAGCAAGTTTCTCGAAAGCCGGCTCGACGAGCAGTTGAAAGTGCTTTTTCCGCAGGCGGAGATCGGAGCGCTGCGGATGACGCCAGCGGAAGCTGCAGCTCGCCTCGCGCTGCGGATGCTCGCGTCACGCGGATAGCCCGAAACCAATGAACAACCTCTCACAAGATCGCGAACGCGCCGTCATCGCCTCGGGCGAAGAACTAACCGCATTGCTGCACCACGCGGATGCCGCGGTTCTACTCGCGTTGCTCGACAATCCCGCTCTGGACGAAACCCAACTCTGTCTTCTGCTCGAGCGCAAGAATCTTCCATCCGAGATTCTTGAAGAGCTAGGCCATCGCAAAGCGCTGCTCAAAGCCTATCGCGTGAAGCGTGGCCTGGCGTTTCATCCACGCACTCCGCGCCTTGTCACCCTCCGCCTGCTTAAAGATTTGTATCTGATGGATCTCGTGCAGTTGACCCTCTCTCCAGCCATTCCCACCGAACTGAAACTCAACGCTGAAGATCAATTGATTGCGCGTCTGCCGCAGCTTCCGCTCGGCCAGAAAATCACGCTGGCTCGACGAGGTCCCGCGCGTCTGGGCGGTGCACTGCTGGCCGAAGGCCATAGCCAGATTGTTTCCATCGTGCTGGACAATCCCTATCTCACCGAAGCGCAAATCCTGAGAGCGCTGGCGCGGGAAAAGGTTCCGCCGGTCGTCGTTCATTCCGTCGCTCAACATCGCAGATGGTCCCTGGCGTACAACGTCCGTCTCGCTCTGGTCCGCCACCCAGCTTCTTCACTTTCGACGGTGCTTGCCTACTTGCCCGAGCTGACCGTCTCCGATCTGCGCGAACTTGCTTCCCCGGGCATCGTCCCCGAAAGTCTCCGCAAATATCTGCAAGCCGAAGTGCAGCGTCGGATGCGCGCCGCAGAAAAAATCGCCAAGCATGCGACCGCTTCCGACTCTGACGCGTCTAAAGAAGCCTAAGCAGTCCCAAATCACCATAAGCAATTTCGTTAGCTATCTCCTGGCGCTCAGCTCATGAAGACCCGGCACCTCTGGGCTCCGGCCCCCGGCTTCGCGTGTAACCCGCCTCGCACGCATGTCCCGGGAACAAAACTATGCCACGCGGCGTCGTATGGGAATGCCCGCGGAAGGCGTATGCTTGGTGGTAACTAGCAGTCCGATTACTCGGCTGCTACAGCTTGGGACCCTTGGCAGGGGGAGTTACCAGGGCCATGAACAAGGCGGAGCATCCCTCGCGGCACTTCGAACGCCGTTGGGCGCCGCGCTATTCCTTCCGCGCGGACCTCGAAATCGAATGGGGTTCCGCCGTGCTGCGCGCCAGCACTCGCGATGTCAGTTCGAACGGCATGTTCATCGAATCCAACGATCCACTTTGGGTCGGAGCCGGCTTTACCGCGCATCTCGCGTTGGAGCGCCCGCTAAAGGTCGATTGCTTTGTGAAGCGGATCGAACCAGGCCGCGGCATGGGCGTGGCCGTCACGCTGCACGAAGAACAACACGAAAGGCGCTACCAGGATCTGCTCGCCTCTCTTTCCAGCACCGGTCTTTGACCTCGTCTTATACTATGCTTGCGGCGGTCGGCGGTTGCTGTTGGCGAAGCGCCGCAACAATATGCTTCTCTCTCCAGCCGTGAACAGGGTGCCCATACTCGCATGACCAGATGTTTGGATTGCGGCTCGCCGCGAACTGCGGACCAGTGCCCTGCGTGTGGGCTCACCTCCCGCGCCGCAGAATTAGTCTTTCGCCGCAGGCTGGTCGGCCGTACGGCCATTTTTCTCATCGGCTCCCTGGCCTTTCCCTACGTCAGCCAGATTTTTCCCCCGCTCGACCTCGATTTGATGCTGGTCTTCTTCGGAATCTTATTTTTTGTCGCGCTGACCGTGGCCGTTATTCTGGAGAGCCGCGCCCGCCAGCACAAAGAACTGGAAGTCTTGAAGCGAATTTACGCCGGGTTCATCCCGCTGCCCTGGATTCTTGCCGCGACGCTCTTCATCAACGGCAAGATCGATTCGCAGAAAAATCTCGAGTATCATCCGACTGCCGTCGTCGGCAAGTTCAACATGAAGGGAATCGTGCGCGGTAGCCGCCGCCTGTACGTTCGCTCCTGGCGCCCTGGTCAGCACATCGAGCGGCTGGCCGTAGATGCTGATGACTTCGACCGTTTTCAGGAAGGCGACACTGTTGTCGTCGCTGTCGGCCCCGGCGCTATTGGCATTCCCTGGTACTACGGCGTCTACCGCCGCTAAGTAGCACAGGCACTCTTGCCTGTGCTCTTTGTCTGTGGCGGCAGATTTAGACCAGCTTCGGGCGAATGTAGTGGCTGGTCTTCAGACCCGTTTTTATACCTCTGAGCCCGGCCCAGTCCCCTCCGATTTTTCCCGCACAGACGAACCGCCTCAATACGCCGGCTTCCCGTTAGTCAACAACGGAATCTCCACTTCCAACGTGTGCCCATTCCTTCCGAACCGAAATTTGATGCTTCTCACCCGCCCCGCATCGCGTGACTTCCACTCTGTAATCTCGATCGGATCACTCGGCAAATCCGCCGCCGACCATTCCACGCCATCGCCCTGCGGCTTCACCGTTTGCGGATCGACTTCGTACACTTCGCCTTCCTTCAAATCGAGATACAAATACCGCTTCCAGATTTTCACCAGCAGGTTTTCACGCTTCTCGTAGTGATAGATGTTCCACGCTCGTGGCGCTTCGCCATTGAAGCGCACAATGGCAAACTGCACCGGCTTCCAAACTGGTTTCTGGGGAACGGCGGGTCCGATAGGGGCAACCAGCAGAAATACTGCTCCAAGCGCCGTCAGGCGAAATCGCGTCACATGCCCCATGGGATCGAAACAAACCACACAAAAATATTGAGTAGGGAAAGGCCGCAACCCTGCCATCTTAATGTGCCTCTGCCCAGCAGACTTACGAAGGGCGCCGCCAAGGCGATCAGCGCTCCCGCCTGAAGAAGCCGTCCCTGTATAGGATTGCCCGAGCGACCTATATCCAACCAAATCCCAGTCGCGATCAGCAAAAATTGCGACACACCCACAAGTGCAAAGACTCCAATCGCGAGGTAGCTCCTCCACGCCGGCGCCTCGATCCTGACCGGCAGCCGCCACCAACGACGAACGGCCCAAATGAGCATTGCGGTTGGGCTAAAAAGAATGAGGCACCATACGCTGAGGGGCCAGAAACTCACGCAGCTACTTCCCCGAACGCTTTGTCCAGCAGCCGCATCGCTTCGTCCACATCGGCTTTGGTGGTGTTCAGCATCGGGGCCAGCCGCAGTACATTTCCTCCAAGCCCGCCTTTTCCGATCAGCAAGCCATGCTCGCGTGCCCGCTCCATCACCTGCGTCGTCTGCGCCGGCGCGGGCTCCTTCGTCTTCCGATCGCGCACGAGCTCGAGCGCCTGCATCAACCCCATCCCGCGCACATCGCCAATCAATGGATACTTCGCCTGCAATTCTTCCAGCTTGCCCCGGAAATACTTGCCCACCGTGTCTGCATTTTCGAGCAGGTTTTCCTCTTCAATCAACTCAATCGTCGCCCGCGCCGCCACCGACGTCACCGGATTTCCGCCGAACGTCGAAATGTTCAATCCCTGAAAGCTCGCCGCAATCTCCGGCGTCGTCACCGTCAACCCTACCGGCGCGCCGTTGGCCATGCCCTTCGCGCTCGTAATCACATCCGGAATCACTTCCCACTGCTCGATTCCAAACCACTTCTTTCCCGTGCGGCCCCAGCCCGTCTGCACTTCGTCGGAAATAAACAGCCCGCCACACTTCTTCACAATGTTGAACACGATCTTGAAATATTCCTTCGGCGGCGTAATGAATCCGCCGACTCCCTGAATCGGCTCTGCAATAAACGCCGCGATGCTCCCGCTCGTGCCCGTCTGAATCAGATTCTCCACGTCGCCCGCGCAGGCCACTTCGCACTCCGGATATTTCAAATGCAGCGGACAGCGGTAGCAATACGGATTAATCGCGTGCGAAATCCCTACGCTGATCACCGCCGCTTTCCGGTACGGTGCATGCGCCGTCACCGACCGCATCAGCGACGACCCGCCCGAATACGCATGCCTTAGCGCCACGACGTCGAAGCGATCCGTCGCCATGCGCGCAATCAGCAGCGCCGCTTCGTCGGCCTCGCTTCCCGAACTGGTAAAAAAGCTCGACTTCAAATTCCCCGGCGTAATCTGCGCAATCTTTTCCGCCAGCGCCACAATCTGCTCGTTGGGATACAAAGTCGAAAGATGCTGCAACCGGTTTACCTGCGCATTCACCTTGCTGGTCACCTTCGGATTGCAGTGGCCGACCGACACCGTCAAAATTCCTCCGAAGAAATCCAGATACCTTTTCCCTTCGACGTCCCACACGTGCTGCATCTCGGCATGGTCTGCCACCAGTGGCTTCTGAAAATAATTGGTCACCGACGGCCAGATATATTTTTTGTGTTTCGCGACGATCTCATCGCTGCGTGACGTCCCCGACGGCGCGGCCTGTGCTGGCGTGGTCATAAATTCCTCTCCGCTCGTTTCTGAACCGTTCGAGTCTACGACGCGCGGTCACCCGCAGCAAGCCATCCTCCCTCCGCTACCAGCTTGTCGGGCTGCAAGTGACGCGTCTTCTGCCTCTGGCGACGGATTTCTTCTAACTAGCCTCTTGCCTGGTGCATCAAAACCCTGTTTCAAAAAAGCCGTCGACTAGCCAGGAGACCAAGCATGGCAAAGATTAAAGTAGCCGTAGTGCCCAAAGTGGGCGCCGATTTTCAAATCGAAGAGCGCGAAATGCCGCAGCCCGGTCCTGGTGAAGTCCGTATCAAAGTCGAAGCCTGCGGCGTGTGTCATAGCGATGTGCTTATCACGAAAGGTGGCTTTCCCGGCCAGCAATACCCGCGCATTCCAGGCCACGAAGTGGTCGGCACGATCGATGAGCTCGGCAGCGGCGTCTCCGAATGGAAGAAGGGCGACCGCGTTGGCGTTGGCTGGCATGGCGGCCACTGCTTCGTCTGCGATTCCTGTCGTCGCGGCGATTTTGTTACTTGCCAAAACGAAGCGATCACCGGCATCACGCGCGACGGCGGTTACGCCCAATTCATGCTCGCCCGCCACGAGGCTCTCGCGCTCGTTCCCGCCGGAATGGATGCCGCCGAAGGCGGCCCGCTCATGTGCGCCGGAATTACTACCTTCAACGCGCTTCGCAATAGCGGCGCTCGCGTCGGCGATCTCGTTGGCGTGCAAGGCGTCGGCGGCCTCGGCCACCTCGGCATCCAGTACGCCGCAAGAGCTGGTTATCGCGTCGTCGCCATCGGCCGCGGCCCGGAGAACGGCGCGCTGGCAAAAAAACTCGGCGCCTTCACTTACGTGGACTCCAAAGCCGGCAAAGTCGCTGACGAACTCAAAAAACTTGGCGGCGTCAAAGTGCTTCTGGCCACGGCGCCCAACGCCAAAGCCATGTCAGAGACCATCGATGGCTTGGCCGTCGGCGGCAAGCTTCTCATTGTCGGTGCGCCCTTCGAGCCGCTCGAAATTTCGGCGCTCGCTCTGATCCTGCTTCGTCGCAACATCCAGGGCTGGCCTTCCGGCACCGCGCGCGACTCGCAGGACACTCTCGAATTTTCGCAATTCGCCGGTGTTAAGCCGATGATCGAAAAATATCCGCTCGAGAAAGTCCAAGAAGCCTTCGCGCGTATGGAAAGCGGCCAAGCCCAATTTCGCGTCGTTCTCACCATGTAGAAACGAAATCCAAGCCGCCAAGGCCAAAGATCCAGGCGTGAGTTGCGCGACGCCTGGATTTTTCTTCTAATGGAGGCGCCCGTCTGGAGCAGCCTCTCGCATGAAGATTCATATCCGCAAGGAGCGCCCCGCGCCTTGGCCTGATTATCGTCTGCGCACCACTCATGCCTGGGCGCGTCCCTTCGTTGCCATCGAATGGATTTGGGAGTGGCTCGCCTACGCCCTCAGCAATTGGACCTTTCTCGAAGTGCTTGATTATCTCGAGACGTTCAGCGTACTCATTGCGGTCATCTTTTATTTTTCTGAATCCGGCGATCGCGTAAAACAGCGCCACTATCAAGCCTGGCAAGTCGTGAACACCTCGCAAGGCAAAGGTGGAAGTGGCGGTCGCATTGAGGCCCTTCAGGAACTGAATGCCGATCATGTCCCGCTGGTTGGCGTCGACGTTTCCGGTGCATTTTTGCAAGGCATTCGCCTCGACAAAGCCAAACTCCTGCGCGCCAATTTTTCCGCCGCCGATGTTCGCGAAGGTCGCCTTTCCTCAGCCGACTTGACCGATGCTACTTTGCACTCCGGCAACTTTCGCGGCGGAAGTTTTTCCCAAGCCACTCTCGAAGGAGCCGATCTCGTACAAAGTGATCTCACGGGAGCCGACTTGTCCGGCGCTGCTCTTTCCGGTGCGGACTTGACCGACGCGGATCTTACAGATGCCACTTTGCGCGGGATTCGATGGGAGCATATTGCCAGCGTCAAGAACACGAACATTTTTGGCGTCAAAGCGGCGCCCGATGGATTCGTGGATTGGGCGCTGAAGCACGGCGCGCAACAGAATCCGAAGCCGTCACGCTGAACGGGCCGCGCTATGAAGATGGAAGCATGTTTGATACGTTTTGCCGACGAACGACGCCATGCAAATTCGACCAGCCACCGCATCCGACCAAGACGCTATTTGGAGAATTCTCGAACCCACCATTCGCGCTGGCGAAACCTACACCTTGCCGCGTGACCTTACTCGCGAGCAAGCCCTTGCCTACTGGCATGCGCCCGCACACGAAGTCTTCATCGCGGAAGACAGTCACGAAACAGTGGGCACTTACTTCCTACAGGCCAACCAGCAAGGCGGCGGCTCCCACGTTGCCAACTGCGGCTACATAACCGCACCGTGGGCCACTGGCCGCGGCGTCGCGCGCGGCATGTGTCGTCACTCGCTCGAACACGCGAAGAGCCGCGGCTTTCGCGCCATGCAGTTCAACTTCGTCGTCAGTGCGAACGAGCCCGCCGTGCATCTTTGGCAAGACCTCGGTTTCGCCATCGTCGGCCGTCTGCCCGGCGCCTTCCTTCATCCGCAACTCGGCTTCGTCGACGCCCTCGTGATGTACCGCCAACTCTAAGCGTCGACCACGCGCACCCTGGTCTCTTCGCACTGGCTAAGGGCTGCCTCGTAGTCGCGGCTAGATGGATCGCAGTCTGTGAAGACTGACGCCCCATTCTTGGCGAGTCATTTCTGTCGAAGCGATTTTCGAAGGTCAGGCCAAGGAAGTTCCAACTCAAAAGACCTCCAGGCCGGCCGCTATTCACTGTTCACTATTCACTATTCAGTCTCTATAATGTCGCCGCATGCCGTCCAAGCCCACGCTCTTCCAGCGCGTTGTCAGCATGTTTCGCCGCGTCTTTCCGCAGTGCGGCATGATCTCCCAAGCCATTGCATTCAATCTTTTTCTCGCCTTTTTTCCTACGCTCCTCATCGCCGTTGGCTTCGCTACCAGCCGCATCGGCGGCCGCACCAGCCTTTACGATCTGATCCGCGATTTCACCGCCTTTCTTCCGCCCGGCAGCGGCAGCATCGTCTCCGAATTCCTCGTCAAGCGCGGCCCGGAAGCCTGGAAGCTCGCGCTCGTCGGCTGGACTGGCACGTTGCTGGCCGGCTCGCAAGTCATGCGCCTGCTTATGGAAGGCATTCATAAGATCTACGGCGACCAGGACAAGCCGGGCTTTCTGCACCGGCAACTCCGCGGTTTGGCGCTGCTTCTGGTGACCATCGCTCCGCTTCTCGCCGCGGCAATTCTCGGTATTCTCGGTCGCCCCATTCGCCGCTGGGTCTCCGGTCAGTTCGGACCGCATCATCCTCTATCCGGTTGGTGGCCCGTTTTTTTTCCGGCCGTGGCCATCGTTCTGGCTCTCGCCGCACTCACCGTCATCTATCGCGTCGCTCGCCCGAACGAAGAAAGCCTCCGCAACGTGCTTCCTGGTGCCACGGTTGCTACGGCGCTCTGGTGGTTCATTAACGTCTTATTTGGCTTCTACGTGCGCCGTGTCCCGTACAGCATCGTGTACGGCGGCCTCGCCGCGGTCATCGGCCTCCTGGTCTGGATGCAAATTTCCGCCGTGATCGTTTTTCTCGGCGCCGCCTGGAACGCGGAGTTGGAAGATCATCGCAAACGCGCTGGCGTCTTCGTCCGCACCTAATGTCGGAGCAAATCGTCAAAGTCGAATGCTATTCCGGTTTTAAGGCCGACGAACGCCCGCTGCGCATTCTCTTTGCATCGCAAACGCTGGAAGTAGCCGAAGTCGAAGACCGCTGGTATTCCCCCGGCGCGACGTTCTTCCGCGTGCGCACCACCAACGGTGAACGGTACGTCTTGCGCCGCCAAGACGCCCAGGATGTCTGGACTCTAACCGCCTTTCGTGCCGTCGAACGCGACCGCTGACCGCGGCTACTCGCCGCGCTCCTCGCGTTGCACTAAAGTTACTCACGGCGTATATTCGAGGGACGACAGGGTCCAATAGGGTTCCCGTAGTGTCGGCCTCCTGCTCGGCCGGCGGTGCCTGCGGAAGCGGATCAAAAAAGGAAGGGCATGTCTCATCTCCCGCACGTTCCGTTGGCGCCGCGCGCAATCTTCGTCGCATTTTCTGCTGTTCTGCTAAGCGCTTTGGCGATCGCTTCGGCGGGACAGTCGCCAGCTAATCAAGATCCTCCGCCCGCAGCGAACCCTCCGGCAACGCTAACGCAGGCCGCTCCCGCCCAACCCGCCAAGCCCGCGGACCAAGATTCCAGCAGCAGCGCTGAACTCACGAGTCGGGACACGGCTCCCACGTTCCGAGTTCGCGTCAATCTTGTTCTCGTTCGCGTCGTGGTCCGCGATCCCAAGGGCAATATCATTCCAGATCTACACAAAGAAGACTTTCAGCTATTTGACAATCGCAAGCCGCAAACCATCACTACCTTCGCCGTCGAAACGCCCGCCTCCCATGCCATTTCTACGACTTCTTCCATCGACGCCGATCAACCCAATGCCCCAGCCACCAAGGCCGCCGTTGCCGCTTTGCCTCAGCGATTTGTCTCCGTCGTTTTCGATGACCAGCACTTGGTCATGAGCGACCTGTTGTTTGTCAAAAACGCCGCCAACAAATTCTTCAATTCCCTGGCCGTTTCCGATCGTGTCGGCATTTACTCCACCTCCGGCCAGTTGAATCAGGAGTTTACTGACAATCACGACCTGCTCGCCAAAGCCCTCGAAGGTCTTCAGCCGCGCTCGCCCACCCAGGGCCTTCATGACTGCCCGGACATGAGCTATTACGAAGCTGATCTGATTCAAAATCAGCACGATTCCCAAGCTACGAATGTCGCCGCGCAGGATTACATCCAGTGTGCCGGGCTCCAGGGCACGGCTCCTCTCGCGCAGCTCATGCAACAGGCTGTCCCGATGGTGCAGGCCACGGCGGCCATGGTCATCGGTCGCGAAGATTCTTCGACGGAATTCGCCCTCCGCCACATGGAACAAATCCTCCGCCGCCTCGGCTCCATGCCCGGCCAGCGCATCCTCGTGTTGGTCTCGCCCGGCTTTCTCACCAGTACCCTCCACCTCGAATTCGGCGGCATCGTGGACCAGGCTACCAAATCGAACATCGTCATCAACACCATTGACGCGCGCGGCCTGTACACTCCGGACATGGGCGACATTGCTGATCCTGCTCCGAGCAATCCGCAAACCGCCGGCATCCGCAGCATGTACGCATCGATGGCGCAAACTGCCCAGGAAGACGTCTTGGCACAATTCGCCGACGGCACGGGCGGCACGTTTTTTCACAATCGCAACGATGTGGACGAAGGTTTACGCCAGGCCGGGGCTGCACCCACCGTTACCTATCTTCTCGGTTTTTCTCCGCAAAACCTCAAGCTCGATGGCAGCATGCACACGCTGAAAGTTTCCTTCACCCGCAAAACCAATTATCAGATTCAAGCCCGCCACGCGTACTTCGCGCCCCGGCACGTTGCGGATCCCGCCGAGCAGGCCAAACGGGAAATTCAGGAAGCGATCTTTTCCCAGGACGAAATTCGCGACCTTCCGGTCGATGTACACACCCAATTTTTTAAGACCGCGACGGCCGAAGCTAAGCTCGCCGTGGTCACCCACGTCGAAATAAAAGGTATTCATTTCCGCAAAGACGAAGGCCGCAATAAAGACAACATCACCGTGGCTACCGCGATTTTCGACGAGAACGGCAACTTCATTACCGGCAGCGAGAAAATTGTCGAGATGAAACTTCTGGACACCACCTACGACAAGCTCATGCGTTCCGGTCTCAATCTCAAATCCAGTTTCGATATAAAACCCGGGTCTTATCTTGTGCGTCAGGTCATCCGCGACTCTGAAGGTGCGCAACTCGCCGCGCGCAACGGGGCCGTGATCATTCCGTATTGATGGGCAGTGATGGGGGCAATATGAGCAGAAAAAATTCTCGCAACTCTCGCAACACTCGTGGAAAAGTCACTTGGGGTTTGCTGACGCTGATCGCCGCAGGCGCCTCTTTATTTTCGTTGGCGCGCTTGGCTGGCCAAACGCCGCAAACGCAGCCCCAAACGCCCGCGGCAACCGCCACTGCTGCGCCGGCTGCCGATGTTAGCCAACAGCCGGTGATTAAGGCCGAGTCGCGCTTGGTCCTCGTGGACACCGTCGTCACCGACAAAAAAGGCAACTACGTTCACGACCTCACCCAAAACGACTTCAAGGTCTACGAGGACAACAAGGAGCAAACCATCAGCAGTTTTTCCTTCGGCTCCGATCCCTCCATTCAGGGACCACAGCAACGTAAATATCTGATCCTCTTCTTCGACAACTCCACCATGGCCCCGCCCGAGCAGATTCAGGCTCGCGACGCCGCCAAAAAATTCATCGATTCGAACGCCAGCCCGGATCGCCTCATGGCCATCGTGGATTTCGGCGGCACCCTGCAAGTGGTGCAGAACTTCACCGCGAACGCCGACCTGCTGAAAGCCGCCGTGAACGGCGTCAAAAATTCCGCCGTGGATCCCAACGCGCAATCCGCAACCGTGGCTTCCAACGGACTTTCGCCTGTCGCGGGTCCCGCAGGCACTTCCAGCCTTTCACCGTTCGCCTCCATGTCCAACGCCGAAGCTCAGTTCGGCGCGCGCAGCATGCTCATGTCGGTTCGCACCCTGGCGAAAAATTTGCGTTCCGTCCCCGGCAGAAAAATGGTTGTGCTCTTTTCCTCGGGCTTTCCTCTCGACACCGAAACGCAGTCTGAGCTGACCGCCACGATCGCCGCCTGCAATCAGTCAAACGTCGCGATCTACGCACTCGACTCCCGCGGACTCGTCGCCGCGCCTCCTGGCGTCACTCCCACTTCTGGAACGCAGTCTGTCGTAAAGCCATTCCACTACCGCGCCGAACTTTCGCCGTCACCGGTCTCGTCTAGCGGCCCGCACGTCGTTCTCGCTTCGTATTCCCCAGCCACGTTCGAACCGCAGCGTCCCGTCGGCGGTGGTGGCGGCGCTCCGGGTGGTGGTGGAGGAGCCGGTGGCGGTCGCGGCGGCGCGCCGGGCGGCGGCGGAACCGGAGGCACGGGCGGTCGCGGTGGCACTGGCGGCACGGGCGGAACGGGTGGCACTGGCGGACGTGGCGGAACCGGAACGCCTGGTGGCACTGGCGGAACGCGCGGCACCACCAGCGGCACCAACAATAATTTCAGCAACAGCGCGCTGAATCCCAATTCGCCTTACAACCAGGCGCGGAACATCATGATCCCTCAGCTTCCGCCGTCGACTGCAACGAACCAGCAGGTTCTCGCGGCACTGGCGCTGGGCACGGGCGGCTTCACCATTTTCAACACCAACGATTTGCTCGGCGGCCTCGAAAAAATCGGCCATGAACAAAGCGAGTTTTATCTGCTCGGCTACGTTCCGGCGAATCCGACTCCCGAAGGCGGCTGCCACACTCTCAAGGTAAAGCTGGAACGCAAGGGCACCGAAGTGCGTTCGCGGCCGACCTACTGCAACATCAAGTCCAACAACATTCTGGAAGGCACGCCGATCGAAAAGCAGATGGAAGCACGGGCCACTGGCGCCCAGGCCGGCTCGGTGCAAGCCGCGCTGCAGGCGCCGTATTTCTACACGTCGCCCAACGTTGCGCGCGTGAATCTCGCGATGGAAATTCCTTCGAGCAGCGTGCAGTTCAACAAGGAAAAAGGGAAGTATCACGCCAGCTTGAATGTGCTGGGCATTGCTTACAAGCCGGACGGCTCGGTCGGCGCCAAATTCAGCGACACGGTGAACCTCGATCTGGAAAAAGACGAAGTGAAGGAGTTCACCAAGCAGCCTTATGAATATCAGAACCAGTTCGACGCCGCTTCCGGCGACTACAAATTGACCGTTGTCGTCAGCTCCGGCGGCGATGCCTTCGGCAAATTCGAAAAAGAACTCAAGGTCGATCCGTACGACGGCAAAGAATTCAGCCTCGGCGGCGTGGTCATGACCAACTCCATGCAAAGGGTTTCGGACATTCCCACCGGCCTCGATTCCGTTCTGCTCGAAGATCGCACGCCGCTGGTCGTCAAGGGCATGGAAATCATTCCTTCCGCCACGAACCACTTCAAGAAGTCCGACAATGTTGCGGTCTACACAGAAGTCTACGAGCCGTCACTCACGTCGGATAAGCCGCCCGTCGTGGCTGCTGGGTATAACGTCCTCGAGAAGGCTACCGGGAAAATGGTGTATACGACCAAAGCGGTGCGCTTGGATGAATTCATCCAAAAAGGCAGCCCGATGATTCCCGTGGGCATGAGCGTTAAGGTGAAGGATCTGCCCGCGGGCAACTATCAACTGGTCATGATGGCCGTCGACGGCGCCGGCCACCACGCCCCCAACCGCACCCTCGACTTCGACGTCACCGACTGACGTCTTACGCGAAAAAACATCGGATTGAGACGGAACGAAAATGTCACCAAGTGCCCAAGCACTTCCGATTGCGTGGCCGATTCTCGCCGTCTTGCTGTTCGAATTCGTGATTTGGCCCATTTTGGTGGCTTTTCTACCGAATACGCCCCGATGCCCGATTTGTAAGCGTCTGTTCGAGTGGAATGACATCGACAGTTTCACTAAGCAAGGCATCAGGCTGCCACGCCCAGTGGCGTTTCGTTGCCCGAAGTGCCTCGAAACCATCGGCGCACCAAGCTGGCGGAAGTCGTTTCTGTTGGTTTCGTACCTGGCGCTGGTAGCTGTTTTTATGTTTGTGATGTTTGATCTGCCGGGCGATCTTTTTTGGGGATACGTTGGGACCTTGGCAGCCGTGGTCGGAATACTTCGAATTGCTGACTGGTTTATTTGGCGAAGGCTGGAGCCCGGCGCACCGAGCTCACTAACCTAGTACAGCCGTGCGGGGTGCCGCACCCTTCGCTTTTAAGGGTGCGGGTTTTGACGTTTTCTTTGCCGATACGGGTGCCGCGGGTTCAGGTTTTCGAACCCGGGTCTTCGATTTTCAACTCGTCGCCGCCCGCTTCTCCCTCCCCGACTCCGCCCACAAACTGCGCAACACGAACCAGCAATTCGCCGGCCGCTCGGAAAGTCGCCGCATAAAATACGGGCACCACTCCGCGCCAAACGGCACGTACACCTGCAACTGATCGCCCGCCGCGTACACCTGCTCCTGCAAATCCCGCCGAATTCCATACAACATCTGAAACTCGTAGCGACCCTTCGCCAACCCCACCCGCGCCGCTTCCGCCTGCGCGTGCGCCACCATCGCCGGATCATGCGTCCCAAACGCCGGAAAAAATTCTCCGCGCGTTGCGCCTTCCAGCAGCACCGTGCTCAACTTCTGGAAATTCGCATCCACTTCCGGCTTGCTCTGCACCGCCGCTGTCGCCGGCTCGCGATACGCGCCTTTCACCAGCCGAATTTTCGGTTTCAACGCCGCCAGCCGCGCCAAATCCTTTTCACTCCGATGCAAATACGCCTGCACCGCCAGCCCGCAATTTCCCAACTCCCGCTGCACGCTCTCAAAAATTTCCAGCGTCACGTCCGTGTACGCCGTGCCTTCCATATCCATCTCAATCGTGCGCTGTAACGCCGCCGCTCGCGCCGCAATCTCCCGCGTCATCGACCGGCACAGCTCCTTATTAATGTCCAAGCCCAGCTGCGTCAGCTTGATCGAAATATTTCCCCGCACATTTTTCGCGTGCAACTCTTCGATCATCCGCAAATACCCGTCGCACACCGCGCGCGCCGCCGCTTCGGTCGTCACGTTTTCGCCCAGATGATTCAGGCTCACCGGCCTCCCCGCCGCGCCCAGCTCCGCGCTCACCGCCAGCGCCTCTTCCAACGATTCGCCCGCCACAAACCGCCGCGCAAACCCGCGCTTCATTCCCTGCCGGGCAATCCAGTCCGTCACGCCCTTCTTCTTCGACACCCAAAACACCAAATTCCGCACCAGCACTCGGTCCTCGCAGTCCCACGCAAACTAAACCCAATCCGCAGCGAGCATACGGGTCCACCTGTCACCGGTCAATACGGCGGGAGGCTCGGCTGTAGGACGGCGTGCCGCACCCTTTGCTTTTAGGGGTGCGGCTTTTGACTCTTCTTTCGTATCACCTGCCTTATTAGCCGGCACAACATTACTCGCACATTGCGACTGGTCAAGTCTAATGCATAATCGGATAGCTCAGGATACTAGTCTTGACAAACGTCTAACGCACGCCTATCGTCGCTTCACTTCGCCCTGTGAGGTTCCCATGCTCCGACCGTCCCCTCGGTGCGTTCCAACGATCTTCGGCCTTGGCTTTGCAACGCTTATCCTGGCCATCTCATCTTTGTTGCCCGCTGCAGCTCAAACTAACCCGCCTGCCGCGCCGCCCACTCGCAAAGCCCCGCCACCTCCTCCGCCCGCACCCGTGGACCAGCAACAATTCATCTCCTATTGGACCACCGAAACCGGTTGGCAGACTCAACTCGAGCTGCGCAACAATCAGGCCAAGCAGCCTCTAACAGTTATGCCCCGTCCTCCGCGCAACGGACGGCTCAGAAACGCCGCTCTCGCCCCTCGTAATTCAACCGCAGGATGTCCAAACGCTTGATGTTGAGACGGCCATCGGAACTTCTGCCCCGCAACTCCTCGGAGCCTACGGTTCGGTCCTTCTTCGCTACAGTGCTCCGAGCTTCTCAGCATTGTATGCTGTGGCCATGGTGCACGGGCTCGGCCATTCCGTCGCCTTTCATCTCGACGGCATCGGCGAGGACGAAGCCCAAACCGCCGGCGGCAGCGAAGGCATCTGGTGGCTTCCGAACTCTACCGCGAGCGATTATCTGGTTCTCGCAAATCACGGGAAATCGGCTCTTTCGCTGCGGCTCACTCTCTTCGACGCCAGCGGCAAATCCGCCGCTCAGAACGTGACTCTCGCACCTGCGGCCATGAGCCGCGTTTCTGTCCGCCAGCTTCTTCAATCGCACGGACTCGCGGGTGCCTACGGAGGCATTCAACTCTTCGCCGCAAGCCACGCGGGATCCCTGAACACGCTGCATGTGGTTTTCGACGAAAATGTCGGTTTCTCCGCCGTTCTCAAAATGTTTGACCACGATCCCCGTGCGAAGCTCTCCGAACGCGACTACGCCGCCACAGGAACGTGGACGCTGCGCGCTCCCATGCTGGCCCTATCAACTCCCGACCCGGCGCTCGCCTTTCCCTTCGGCACCATACTGCGGCCCCAAATCATCGTCCGCAACACGACCGCCAAGGCTCTCAATGCGTCGCTGCGCTTCACCTGGCATCGCGAAGCCGCCTCCGGCAAAGCCACGGGACCGCAACTCCGGCTGGCTCCCTATGAAACCCGACTCATCGACGTTGCCGCTCTTCAGGACGGCGCAACCCTTCCGCAGGACGCTAATTGGGCGGCCGTCATTCTCACCACCGATGCGCTTCCCGACGAACTGATGGCTGTCGCAGTCAGCTATGACCAGCAGCTCACGTACGGCGCGCAAACCCCTTTCTCCGATCAGCTTGCCTTTCATTGGGCTGGCAGCCAGTGGCAGTACGATCCGCACCACGATTCCGTGATTACCGTCGGCAACGGCGGCACCAAGCCAACTCAAGCGGCCTTCACTATCGTCTTTAATCAAGGTTCTCAGAAATACGAGCTGGAGCGGACCCTCCAGCCGGATGAACAGATGTGGGTGGACGTAGGCAAATTGATCCGCGAACACGTCGCGGACAAAAACGGCAAAACTCTGCCATCAGACTTAACGGCCGGCTCCTACGAAATTCGCGACCTCAACAACCACGCCGTCGGCGCGCTGTTCGAAGGCAAGCTGATGTACGACACGACGTACGGCCATGTCACTTACGGCTGCGGCGCCTGCTGTGGCTATAAGCCCCCGGTGGTGAACTGGGATCCTCTTGGCATCCTGTTCGGGGGCACGTCCGACAACGGCGTAAACGCCTACGATACCTGTTCAGAGACGAACGAAGATGTCAGCGGCGCTTTCTACAGCCACTGGACCACGGCGAACCACGCTATCGCCACTGTGGATGCCTACGGCACGCACACTGGCCAAGGCGTCGGCTCGACCACTTCCTCCACGTCTGGCTCGGTCCAAATGTGGAAGCCCCACAGCATCACTTGCCCGATAACGGTGTTCAACCCCGGCGGTGGCGACAACACCACGCCAGTAATAAATAGCCTTAGTCCAGCAAACGGGCTGATTGGCAACACAGTTTCTGTGTCGATATCCGGCAAGGGATTCGGGACGAACCCGACAGTCGTAGCACCCTCCGGTATAACTGCGACAGTTCAGTCGTCTTCGGACACACAGATCAGCGCTAACCTGACTATATCGACCTCTATAACCGGGGGCAACGAAGCAATTCAAGTAAAAAACACTCAAGTCACCCAGTCCAGTAATTCAGTCAACTTTTACGTGCAAATACCGACGACGTTAATTCGAAGTCCAGACTACGGCACGAATTGCACGGCCCCTGCTTGCAATGGCCTCGGCCCGGTCAACCCACTCACAAACGGCAGCGTCATTGACATTTACGGAA
>Ga0335079_10003935_pt1 | contig 17108 bp, 17 predicted proteins | sample Lox_Sample_33_FD_206719 | JGI IMG/M metagenome (GOLD analysis project Ga0335079, IMG submission 206719) | Soil microbial communities from Loxahatchee National Wildlife Refuge, Florida, United States - Lox_Sample_3.3 | ecosystem: Environmental > Terrestrial > Soil > Wetlands | place: USA... | reverse complement strand
GGTGACCGGCAGCACCCCCTGCACTACGACACCTGCGAGTCCTGCGGCGGCATCTTCCTCGAGTCGGAGTTCAAGGACGCTCCGGACGCGAAGGTGGCGCAGCAGGAGATCGTGGACTTCTTCCAGCGCTTCTCGTCGCGGAAGAAGAAGAGCGCCGCGAGCCGCTGAGCAGGGCTCAGCGCCGGTCGCGGAAGGCCACCCGCAGCGCCGCGGGCACCCCGCCCTTGAGCTGCAGCGTGGTGCGCCCCTTGCCGTGGGCGTCGGCCTTGGTCTCCACCTCCGGGGTGACCCGCCCCTTCCCCGAGCCGGGGGCCTTCATCCACAGGCCCTTGCGGTCCAGACCCCACTTGCCGCTGGTGGTCCGCGGGCGGGTGGGCTCGCCGTAGACGACCACCCGGTGCTGCCAGATGCCGTCGAGGAAGAAGGCCAGGCTCTGATCCGGGTTGCCCTCGTCCCCGGCGTACCAGATGCCCACCAGGCGGGCGCGCTCCGGGTTCCAGCGAAGGAGCGACCGCTTCGGGTGAGGCACCGGCTTGCCGTGCGAGACCAGCTGCACCTCTGAGATGCAGGCCGGCGCTGCCGGGTCCTCCGCCGGCTCCACGTCCAGGACCTCGAGGGTGAAGGCCGTGCCCTGGAGCGGAGCATCCAGCTTCACCGACTGCACCCCCTCGGTGTCCGCGACCGAGAAGGTGCTCGCCCGCCCGTCGGTCCGGAGCACGAACTTCCTGGGTCGGGCCGAGGCATGGAACGTGGCGGTGTCCGCCTGGTTGCCAGTGGCCACGCGGACCTCGTCCACCGCCACCATCGCCGCGAAGCCGAACCCCAGGGTGTCCGCCTGGGCGTCCCCGCTCGACGAGCACCACGCGGTCCGGAGATTCCCATCCACCAGCTGCAGCGGCTGGAAGTGCGCGGGGTTGGTCGCGTGTTCGTACCAGTCGGTGGCCTGCACGTAGCCCAGCCCGGGTACGGCCGCGAGGACGACTCCGAGGAGCGCGCTGAAGGTCATGGTGGGAGAGGCGGCCAGCGAGCATCGCGCACCCGGGCGCCCGCACTCCAGTCTGGCGAGAGCACGGCCTGTGCTAGGTCCCCGGGGCGTGAGCTCCGCGCGCGCCGTCGTCGTCCTGTCGCTCCTGCTCCTCACCGGGTGCCCACGGAGGAACGAGGCCCCTGCCGCCGCCGGCCCCGACGCCGGGCCCGCCCAGCGCACCGAGGCGGAGCCCAACGACCGTCCCGAGCAGTCGATGGCCCTCGGCGAGAGCACCGACGTGGCGGCGAGCCTCTCCAGCACGCCTGCCCGGCCGGACGAGGACTGGTACCTCCTCTTCGGCGACGTGCCACGGCTCGCGGACGTGACGGTGAGCGGCATCCCGGGCACGGTGGTGCTGCTCGAGGTGTACGACGAGACCCGCACCCGGCTGGCGGCGGTGAGCAGCGAGGCCGAGGGGCAGCCGGTCCGGTTCCCGAACCTGACCGTGCGCGGCAAGCTGCTGCTCAGGGTGTCGGCGGTGCGCAAGGGCAACGGGGGCGCGTACACCCTCTCGGTCCGGTACGGGCAGCCCCGGCCGGGGATGGAGATCGAGCCGAACGACCGCCACGCCGACGCGACCGAGCTCCAGCCCCAGGGCGACGTCTGGACCGTCCAGGGCCTGTACGGCTCGCCCGGGGACGAGGACCACTTCCGCATCGTCCTCGACGCCGCGGCCGACGCGGGGCTGGCCGAGGCCTCGCTCCCCGACGCGGGCGCTCCCACCGTGGCGGCACCCCCGGCGCCTGGCGAGCCGCCGCGGGAGCAGGGCTTCCCGGCCCAGCCGCCCCCGCTCGGAGGAGCGCGTGCGGAGGTGGACGCGGGGCAGGCGGCGCCCGAGCCTCCGCGGATCGCCCTGCGGCTGGAGCTCTCCGGAGTCCCCGGCGTGCGGCCGGAGGCCCAGATCCTCTCCGAGGCCGAGGCGACGCTCTTCACCGCCCGCGGCACCGAGGGGCAGCCGCTCTCCCAGCGCAACGTGGCGGTGCGGGCCACCGACCGGGTGATCGACGTGGTGGTCAAGAGCGCCTGGACGGGCACCGGAAAGGACGCGCGGCGCGGCTTCGACCCCGAGCACCCCTACACCCTCACCGTCTCGCGCGAGGCGGCCGGAGCGAACGCCGAGTACGAGCCCAACGACGACCTGGCCCACGCCACCCCCCTTCCCCTCGACGGGTACCGCGAGGGCTTCCTCACCCCGAAGACCGACGTCGACTACTACGTGGTCCGCCCTCCCCAGCCCTCGCTCGTGCGCTTCGAGCTGAGCGGGGTGGAGAAGCTGGACCTCCAGCTGTCGCTCGTCGAGCCGGGGCCGAAGCCGGGCACCGAGCGCGTCCTGCAGCGCTCCAACGACGGCGCGGTCAAGGAGCCGGAGCGGCTCAACAGCGTGGCCTGCGCCAAGGAGTGCTACGTCAAGGTGGAGGGCGCCCTGCGCAAGGTGGACGGCAAGTGGGTGCGCGAGTTCGAGAACCCCGACCAGCCCTACCGGCTGACCGTGCGCACCGTTCCCGACGACGGGAGCGAGGAGCGCGAGCCCAACGACACCGCCGATCAGGCCACGCCCATCACTCTGGGGAGGCCCATCCGGGGAACCATCTATCCGAAGCGCGACGTCGACTTCTTCCGCCTCGACCTCTCCGACCGCCCGCTGAAGACTGCCCTGAAGGCGACCCTCACCGGAATCCTCAAGGTGGACGTGGCTCTGTTCCTCTACCAGCGGGGGGAGGACGGGTCGCTGACCCTCGTGCAGACCTCGGACCGGGCCAAGGGCGATGCGCCGGAGGTCATCCGCTACGCCGCCGATCCCGGGATCTACCTCTTCAAGGTCCAGGACTCGAAGAACAGGGAATCCAACTTCCAGGACAGCTACCAGCTCACCGTGGAAGAAGACGCCCAGTGACGGTGTTCGGGGGGCGTGCGGGGCATGGGTCGTGCCCCGCCGACGCTCCGGCAAACGTCGCTCGGCCCATGATTTCGTTGATGTTTGTCGTCCTCAAACATCACACATTGACGCTGAAACGGTCGGCGAATCAGATTCGTCTTCATGACCGAGCTCAGAACGCTTCTCCGTGACCTCGGCCGCGAGGTCGAGCGGCTCGCCCAGCGCAACGATTTCCTCGAGCGACGGCTGGAGAGCATCACCGGCGCGCTCCAGGGAGCGGTCCGGGTCGGCGGGGCCGGGCGCTCCGACCGCCACTCGGGCAAGGGCGGCGGACGTCGGGGTGCCCCTTCCAAGTTCGACGACGGCCAGGCGAAGCAGCTCCGGAAGGAGTACGAGCAGGGCTCCACCAGCGCCCAGCTGGCGAAGAAGTACAAGGCCGCCCTCCCCACCATCCTCAGCACCCTGCGCCGCGCCGGAGCCACCCTCCGCCGAGGGCGGCCGTCGAAGAAGGAGCTTCAGCGCCGTCGACGGGCCTAGAGCTCCCTTCTCAGGGCGCCTCGTTGAGCGCCCCGCAGTGGGGACAGGGGAAGGAGTGCTCGAGGGCGAACTTCGGCGTCACCTGCGCCAGCACCACCCGGCGGCACGCCCCGCAGAGGAAGTCCATGCCGGCGCTGGGCACGAATGCGGAGGCGTCGGGGTCACCACCGGCCGGGAACGGCGGACGCTTGGACTGCGCAACGACGGTCATCTGGATCACTGCCACGGCAGACTCCGGGACAGTGTGATTGCCCCTCGACCGTCTGACATTGGCCCCGGGGCCCCATGGCTTCGCCCTGCTTCCGCGGGGTTCGGCGCCTCGCTGCCACTGGATGTCACCCTCCCGGCGCCGGGGAGCACCCGGCTGACCGCCCCCCTGGGTACCGTCGAGGGGTGTGGCGTTTCCCTGAATCCCGGGGGCGGCGGTGAGGGCCGCTGCGGCCGTCCTCCTGGCCGGGCTCCTCCTCGGCCAGGCCAGCACGCCCTCCGTCCGGACCCGGACCAACGACGGGCTCCACTGCCTCCACTGGCCGGTCGCCGCGGGCGCCCGGGGCCAGCTCACCTGGGTCCAGAGCAGCGCCGGCGACCCGGTCCTCGGCGCGGGGGCCCTCGACGCCGTGACGCGCTCCGGGCAGACCTGGGAGACGCAGCTCCAGGCGTGCGGCGACCTCGATCTCGTCGAGGGGACCCGCTCGTCCTCCCGCTCGATCGGCTACCTCACCGGGGGCCCCAACGAGAACCTGACCCTCTTCCGATCGCAGCTCTGCTCGTCCGTGGTTCCGGGGAACGACCCCTGCGTCGCCGCGAACACCTGCGCCAACGCTTACGACTGCTGGGACCACCCGGCGGACACCGTCGCGCTCACCACGACCACCTACCAGGTGGCCACCGGCGCGCTGCTGGATGCGGACGTGGAGATCAACGCCGCCAGCGCGACTCCGACCATCGTCGACTCGCCGCCCTGCGCGCCTTCGGCCCTCTCGACCAGCTGCGTCGCGAACGACGTGCAGAATGCGATGACCCACGAGCTCGGCCACTTCCTCGGGCTGGCCCACTCCCCCGACCCGAGCTCGACCATGTACGCGAGCGAGCCCATCGGGGAGACCTCGAAGAGGGTGCTCGACCCCGGCAGCAAGCAGTTCGTCTGCGACGTCTATCCCCAGGGCCAGGCCTCCCAGGACTGCGGAGCGAGCAGCGGCGGGACGACCGGCGGCACCTCGAGCTCCGGCTGCAGCAGCGCCCCCGGCGGCGGACCCCTGGCCCCCGGGTGGCTCCTGCTCGCCATCCTCGTCCACCGGCGCCGGTGCACCCCGTCCTGCAACCCCGCCGGGGAAGCGGTGTCCGAGGGGGGACGCCGAGCCCTTCCGCACCCTTCGGGGTCCGCGCCACCCGAACTAGGCTCTCCTCGATGAAGCCCGCCGTCCTCGCCTCGCTGCTCGTCGCCGCGGCTCCGGCCCTGGCCAGCACCGCCGTCCAGATGGACGTCGCGTCGCTCACCGCCCATTCGAGCGACGTCGTGCGCGGGCGGGTCCTCTCGGCGACCCCGTCGTGGACCGGGGACCATCGCCGGATCGTCACCCGCGTGGAGCTCGAGGTGCTCGAGGCCTGGAAGGGCGGCGCGAGCGGACGCATCACCGTCCTCCAGCCCGGAGGCGAGGTCGACGGCATCGGGCAGCGCGTCACCGGCGTGGCCGAGCTCGGCAAGGGCGAGGAGGTCGTGCTCTTCCTCGAGCGCTCGGGACCGAACCACCGCGTGGTGGGCCTCGCCCAAGGCGTCTACCGCGTGTCGGGCAGCGCCGATGGGACCCGGCGGGCCGTGCCGGCCTCGCTGGAGGGGCTGGAGCTGGTCGCTCCCTCGGGACCGGCACCGGCGCCACGGCAGGCGCTGGCTCTGCCGCAGCTGCGCGAGGCCGTCCAGGCCGCGCGATGAGCCCTGCACTCGCGGTGGGCACGGCCCTCCTGCTGGGGCAGGTGGACGCCGGCTACTTCCGCGAGCAGACCCCCGATGGCGGGCACTGCCTCCGCTGGCCGGTGAACGCGCGGACGCTGGGAGAGGTCACCTTCGTGCAGAGCGCCGCCGGCGACGTTTTCCTCGGCCCACGGCTCTTCGACGCCGTCTCGCGCGCCGAGGGCGCCTGGGCCGAGAAGGCCCGGGCCTGCTCGGCGCTCAAGCTGAACGAGGGTCCCCGGTCGGCCTCGCGGGTCACCGGCTACGACCCGGAGGGCGAGAACGAGAACCTGGTCCTGGTCCGGATCAACGACTGCTTCTTCCTCGTCGGCCCGGGCGACCCGTGCCTCGCCAGCGGGTCCTGCGGGAACGTCTACGACTGCTGGGACCACGGGGCCGCCCTCCTCGCGACAACGCTCCTCACCTACGACTCGAACGGCGTGCTCCTCGACGTGGACATCGAGATCAACGGAGCGCTCAGCTACCTCTCGGTGGTGGACTCGCCGCCCTGCACGCCAGGCCACGTCACCAGGAGCTGCGTCGGCAACGATGCCCAGAACGCGGTGACCCACGAGTTCGGCCACGCGCTCGGTCTGGCCCACTCGCCCGACCCTGCGTCGACGATGTACGCCATCGCACCGCTGGGGGAGACCTCGAAGCGCGTCCTCGATCCCGCGAGCGCGCAGTTCGTCTGCGACGTCTACCCGGCGGGGCGGCCGTCCCGGGACTGCTCCGGGGCCGACCTCGTATCCGGTGGCCCGGGAGACGGCGGCGCCGACCCTCCGGACGGAGGCCCGGGACCACCCACGCCGGGCGTCGGCCCGAGCGGTCCGGGGTGCACGAGCGCGGCCCAGTCCGCTCCCGCAGCCGTCCTCCTCGCCGCGGTGGTGCTGCTCCTCGGGACGAGGGGGCGGGCCGCACGGCGACCTCGGCCGGATTGAGGGCCGGGCGGGCGCTGCACCGGGGTGTTCGATTCTGGGATCGGAAGTGCCGGGCGCGCCGAGCGCGCGGCCTCCTGGATCCGAAAAAGTCCCGTCATTCCGGGCCCGGAGACGGTCTCCACCCGGTGGCACGTCCCTCGCTATCGCCCCGGGACACACCGCCGTGGACATCCCTCGCGAAAGAGTTCGAAGCCTCCGCCCCGTCTACCTCGCCGGCGCGGCCACCGTGCTGATCGGGCTGCTCGCCCTGGGCCTCACCCGCGTCAAGCCCGCGGCCCCGACGGTGGAGAAGAGCGGCGTGTGGATCGACACCGTCCGGCGCGGCTCGATGCTGCGCGCGGTGAAGGGCCCGGGCACCCTCGTGCCGGAGCACATCCGGTGGATCACCGCAGACACCGCCGGCCGCGTGGAGCGCATCCACCTCCGGCCCGGCGCCGCGGTGAGGTCCGACAGCCTCCTCCTCGAGCTCTCCAACCCGGACGTGATGCTCCAGTCGCTCGAGGCCGAGCGCCAGGTCTCCTCTGCAGAGGCCGACCTCCTCGCCCTCAAGGGCACCATGGCCACCGACCGGCTGAAGCAGGAGGCCACCGTCGCCCAGCTGGAGACCGACGCGGCCGACGCCCGCCGCCGGGCCGATGCGGACAAGCGGCTCCACTCCCGGCAGATGCTCTCCGACATCGACACCGGCCTCAGCATCGACCGGGCGAACGACCTGACCGAGCGCCTTCGCCTCGCGAAGGACCAGGTCCAGGTCCTCCAGAAGAGCCTCGCCGACCGCACCCGCGCGGTCGGCGAACAGCTGGAGAAGCTCCGCGCCGTGGCCCGCTTCCGAAAGCAGCTGGTCGACTCAATGAAGGTCCGCGCCGGCGACGACGGCATCCTCCAGGAGCTCCCGCTCGAGCTCGGCCAGTGGGTCACGCCCGGAACGCTGCTGGCGAAGGTCGTGGAGCCCGGCGAGCTCAAGGCCGAGCTGCGCATCCCCGAGACCCAGGCGAAGGACGTGGCCATCGGCCAGCACGTGGAGATTGACACGCGGAACGGCATCGTCGCCGGACACGTCCGCCGGGTGTACCCCGCGGCCTCGCAGGGCACGGTGCTGGTGGAGGTCGAGCTGGAGGGCGCGCTGCCCAAGGGCGCCCGGCCCGACCTGACCGTCGAGGGCACCGTCGAGATCGAGAAGCTCCCCGACGTGCTCTACGTGGGCCGTCCGGCCGGCGCGCAGCCGGAGAGCACCGTCGAGCTCTACCGGGTGACGCCCGGAAGCGACACCGCCCAGCGCACGCGCGTGACGCTCGGGCGGAGCAGCGTGAACACCATCGAGGTGAAGAACGGCCTGTCCGAGGGCGACCGGGTGGTGCTCTCGGACATGTCCGCGTGGGATGCCAGCGAGACCGTGAGGCTCCGATGAACGACACCGCAGTCCAGGCAGTGACCCGAGAGGCCCGCCCCGCCCCCGGACAGCGGCTGCTCCACCTGGAGGGGGTGACCAAGGTCTTCCTCACCGACGAGGTGGAGACCCACGCGCTCTCCAACGTCCACATGACGGTGCACCAGGGCGAGTGGGTGGCCATCGTCGGGCCGTCGGGCTCGGGAAAGACCACGCTCCTGGCCATCCTCGGGCTCCTCGACACCCCGACCTCGGGGAGCTACCTGCTCGACGGCCGCCCGGTCTCCGGGCTCAGCGCCTCGCAGCGGGCCTGGGTCCGCAACCGGCAGATCGGCTTCATCTTCCAGAGCTTCAACCTCATCGGCGACCTGACGGTGTTCGAGAACGTCGAGCTCCCGCTGACCTACCGGGGCCTGCCCGCGTCCGAGCGAAAGCGCCGGGTGGACAGCGCTCTCGAGCGGGTGGGGATGGCGCACCGGCGCAAGCACCTCCCCGGCCAGCTCTCCGGAGGCCAGCAGCAGCGCGTGGCGGTCGCCCGCGCGGTCGCAGGAGATCCGCTCCTCCTCCTCGCCGACGAGCCCACCGGCAACCTCGACTCGAAGAACGGCCAGTCGGTGATGGAGCTCCTCCGCGAGCTGCACGCCGGCGGGGCCACGCTCTGCATGGTCACCCACGACCTCGGCCACGCGAAGCTGGCCTCCCGGACGGTGAGCCTCTTCGACGGCCGGGTGGTCGAGGACGACAGCGCGGGCGCCCTGGGGTAGCCGCTGCCATGGGGCCGACGGCAGAGCGCCGGGGTGCCGTGCTGGTGGTGATCGCCGCCGTCCTGCTCGCCAGCGGCGTGCGCCTGGCGGAGGATCCGGCGGTTGCCGCCGCGGCCCGGACCGTGCGCAACCGCCCGCTGGTCCACGCCGCGGCGCTGGCCGGCTGGGCGGCCCAGACGCTCCTCGGGAAGTCCGCTCCGGACGAGATGGCGAGGATGGGCTGCGACCACGAGGGGAGGCGCTGGGAATGATCCGGGTCCGGGGGCTGGAGAAGGCGGTCAAGTCCGGCGCTGGCCAGCTCTTCCTCCTCCGCAACATCGACCTGGTGGTGGAGAAGGGGGACTTCCTGACCCTCATGGGCCCCTCGGGCGCCGGGAAGAGCACCCTCCTCGCCGTGCTGGGCATGCTCGACGCCGACTGGTCCGGGGAGTACGCGCTGGACGATCAGCGGGTGGACTCGATGTCGGCCCGCGAGCGGCAGGCGCTGGCGCGCCAGCACGTGGGCTTCGTCTTCCAGCGCTACCACCTGCTCGACGACCTCACCGTGGCCGAGAACCTCGAGGTTCCCCTCGGCTACCGGGGCTTCTCCCGGAAGGAGATCCAAGCCCGGGTGGCCGACAGCCTGGACCGCTTCCACATCGTCGGAAAGAAGGACCTCTACCCCTCGCAGCTCTCGGGCGGGCAGCAGCAGCTGGTGGGGGTGGCCCGGGCCATCATCCACGAACCCAGCCTGCTCCTGGCCGACGAGCCCACCGGGAACCTGCACTCCGAACAGGCCGCGGAAATCATGGCGCTCTTCCGACGTCTCAACGGGGAAGGCACCACCATCGTCCAGGTGACGCACAGTGCAGACAACGCCGCCTACGGAAGACGCACCCTCCACATGGCCGACGGCTGGCTCCGGGACTAGGAAGCGGCGCGCCATGTCCCTCGCCCAGCCCCGCATCCTCGTTGCCGACGATCAGCCGGACGTGGTCGAGGCCCTCCGCCTGCTCCTGAAATCCAACGGCTTCGCGGTGGTGCCCACCAGCTCCCCGGCCGGCGTCCTCGGTGCGGTCGAGACCGAGGACGTGGACGTCGTGCTGATGGACCTCAACTACACCCGGGACACCACCTCGGGGCGCGAGGGCCTCGAGCTCCTGGCCAGGCTCCGGCAGGTGGACCCGCAGCTGCCGGTGGTGGTGATGACCGCCTGGGGCAGCGTCGAGGGCGCGGTGGACGCGATGCGCGGAGGCGCGCGCGACTACGTCACCAAGCCCTGGGACAATACCCGGCTGGTCACCACCCTCCGCAGCCAGGTGGAGCTCGGGGACGCCCTCCGGAGGAGCCGGCGGCTGTCGGCGGAGAACGAGCGGCTCCAGACGCCCGCTCCGGGGATGGTGGCCGAGTCGCGCGCGATGAAGGCGGTGCTGGAGCTGGTGGACCGCATCGCCCCCTCCGACGCCAACGTGCTCATCACTGGCGAGCACGGGACCGGCAAGGAGGTGGTGGCCCGGCGCATCCACGCCGTGAGCCACCGGGCGGGCAAGCCCTTCGTCCCGGTCAACGCCGGAGCGCTGAGCGAGGGAGTCTTCGAGAGCGAGCTCTTCGGCCACGTGAAGGGCGCCTTCACCGACGCCAAGTCCGACCGGACCGGCTGCTTCGAGCTGGCCGACCAGGGCACCCTCTTCATGGACGAGGTGGCGAACATGCCCCTCGGCCAGCAGGCGAAGCTCCTCCGGGTCCTCCAGACCGGCGAGTTCCACCCGGTGGGCAGCAGCCGGGTCCGGCGCGCCGATACCCGCGTCCTCGCCGCCACCAACGCCGACCTGCACGCCGGGGTGAAGTCCGGGGCGTTCCGGGAGGACCTCCTCTACCGGCTGAACACCGTGGAGGTGGTGCTGCCCCCGCTCCGCGACCGCCGCGAGGACATCCCGGCGCTGGCCAGCGCCTTCCTCGCCGCCCAGGCCGCCCGCTACCGGAAGCCGGTGCAGCGCTTCGGGGCCGCGGCCATCAAGGCCCTGCTCGAGTACCCCTGGCCGGGGAACGTCCGGGAGCTGGAGCACTGCGTGGAGCGGGCCGTCCTGATGGCCCGGGGCGTCGAGCTCACCCCCGAGGACCTGGTCCTCCGCCCCCGCGACGGCGGGGCCCGGGTCGAGGACATGACGCTCGAGGACGCCGAGCGGTACCTCATCCAGCGGGCCCTCGGCCGGACCGACGGGAGCGTCAGCGACGCGGCGAAGCTCCTCGGGCTGTCGCGGAGCGCGCTGTACCGCCGGCTCCAGCAGTACGGGCTCAAGGCGAGCTGACCTGGCATCCTCCCGGCCGTCCGGGTCGAACCATGCGTCGTCTCCTCACCTTCGAGCGGTGGCTCGCGCTGGGCGCGATCGCCGCCACCCTGCCGGGGCTGGTCCTCGCGGCGGCGCTGGCCCGGCGGGCGCTCCCCGCCGGACCGGGACGGGTGCTGCTGCTGCTCGGCGCGCTGGCCGTCTCGGTGGCGGTCATCGCCCAGCTCCGGAGCCGGCTCATCCGCCGGCTGAAGACGCTGAGCAACCTGGTCTCCGCGCTCCGCGAGGGCGACTACTCCGTCCGCGGGCGCGACGCCGACCGCTCCGACCCGGTGGGCGAGGTGCTCTGGGAGGTGAACGCGCTCGGAGCCCAGCTCCGCACCGAGCGGCTGGGAGAGCTCGAGGCGGCCGCCCTGCTCGGACAGGTGCTGGAGGAGATCGACGTCGGCATCCTCGCCTTCGACGGGGCCGCGACGCTGCGGCTGGTGAACCGGGCCGGCGCGCGCCTGCTCCAGCGTCCGCCCTCGCAGCTGCTCGGCCGTGACGCCGCGTCGCTCGGGATGGCCGGCCTCCTGGAGGGAGAGACTCCGCGCCGGGTGGACGGCGACTTCGGGGGCCAGGGCGGCCCGTACGAGCTCCGCCGGTCCCAGTTCCGCCGCGAGGGCCTCCCCCACACGCTGCTCGTCCTGGCCGACCTCCGGCGGGTGGTCCGCGAGGAGGAGCGCGCCGCCTGGCAGCGCATCGTCCGGGTGCTGAGCCACGAGATCAACAACTCGCTCGCCCCCATCCAGAGCATCGCCGCGAGCCTCCAGGCGGTGCTGGGGAGAGCGAATCCCGCCGAGTGGGTGGACGACGTCCGCTCGGGCCTCGGGGTGGTGGCGCGGCGGAGCGAGGCGCTGTCGCGGTTCCTCGCCGCCTACGCGCGCCTGGCCAAGCTGCCCCCGCCGACGCTCGCCCCGGTGAGCGTGCCGGCGCTGGTGCAGCGGGTGACCGCGCTGGACCGCACGCCCGGGGTGCGGGTGGTCCCCGGCCCCGCGGCCTGGGTGCGGGGCGACCCGGACCAGCTGGAGCAGCTGCTGATCAATCTGCTCAAGAACGCCGTGGAGGCAGCGAGCGAGACCGGGGGCGGGGTGTCGATCGGCTGGGAGGAGGCGCCGGGCGAGGTGGAGCTGGTGGTCAGCGACGAGGGGCCGGGCCTCCTCGAGACCCGCAACCTCTTCGTTCCCTTCTACACGACGAAGCCCGAGGGCTCGGGCATCGGTCTCGTGCTCTGCCGGCAGATCGCCGAGGCGCACCGGGGAACGCTCACCCTCCGCAACGCGAACGGCCGCCGCGGCGCCGACGCGCGGCTGCGGCTGCCCCGGGTCGCCCCGCCGCAGGAGGCCAGCGCCCCGGCGTCCTGACGGCCGAATCGGCGAGCGCGGCCGGAGGCGGGTGCTGATCGCCCGCGACGGCCAGCACGAGTCCGTCTTCGCCGAGCAGGGCGACCGACGTCAGCGGACCAGCTCTGCCCCGTGCTCCTCGAGCAGTGCCCGAAGGACCGAGCGGTGGCAGCGGGTCTCGTCCTCGCAGTAGCAGCCCACCGAGAAGCTGATGCGATGCGAGAGCGCGGCGAGCAGGTCCAGCGCGTGGCGGGCATCCGGCCGGGACATCTCCTTGCGGTAAGCGCGGACGAACCTCCGCAACGCCGGATCGGTCCTGGCCTTCCGGAAGGCCTCCATCGTCTCCACCGAGGGGGCGAGGAGCGGGAACCAGACGTCGTAGAAGTCGCGGGCGGCGGTCTCTTCCTTCCTCACGCCGCGCGGGGGGCGGCGGACGGTGCCGATCCGGAGGCTCTCGCCGTGAGCCCGTGGGGTTCCGAGCCGCACGACGCGTACGCCTTTGAAATTTGAGAAGGGAACGTTCTGCATCCTCTTCATTCCAGTCAAAATGATGAAACGCCGCTTTTCTTTTCTTGCATTCACGAGAATGCGTGTACTGTCCCCGCCATGCCAAGGATGCCCGACCGGATGAACGCCATCACCCACGCGCTCCAGAACCTGGAGCACGCGGTCCGTAGCCTGGTGAACGAGAACACGGTGCTCAAGTCGCAGCTCCAGCGCATCGTCGAGCAGGCCGGGCAGCTGTTCAATGGTCACCCGATGGCCCGCGGACGGCCCGGGCGTGCCGGAAAGCCGCGCGACGGTGCGCCTCGCAAGCGTGGCCGCGCGTTCAAGTTCAACGACGACCAGGCGGCGGAGTTCCGCAAGCAGGTCGAGGGGGGGAAGAGCGCAGCGTCGCTGGCCAAGGAGCTGAAGGTCTCGCTTCCCACGATGTACAACACGCTCAAGCGCTCGGGCTGGAGAGGCAGGAAGTAGGTCGGCGCCGCACCGCTGAGCGGGCGGGAGGCGGCACGTCGCGCCTGTCGCCCTCGTCCGCCGACCGCGGGGCCTGACGAAATTCGATGGCACCTGCCCGTCGTGAGCGGCCGCGCCGGTTCGACCAGGCACTTCGTCCCGCCGTCCTGCCGGACACGAATCTCCGTTCATCGCCGGACGAATGACTTGAAGCGATGGCTCCCCGGAGCGACCTTGCCTCCATGCGAGCTCTTCTTCCCCTCCTGCTGATGGGCGCCGTGCTCTCTGCCTGTGCCCACGAGTACCGATCCGACCGCGAGCGTCGTGACGAGTGGCGCCGCGAGGCGCAGACACGGCCGCCCCCGTGCCCCGGAGCGTCCTGGGAGGAGGGCCGCGAGTACCCCGATGGACGCTGGGAACCCGGGCGGTGGAATTGCGGCTACCCGGCGCAAGCCGGTCCCGCCCACGACGATCGCCGCTGAGCGGCTCCGCGTCGAGCCGATCCGGCGGGCACGGCCGACTTCGCCGACTTGCACGGCCTCGGCCGCCCGCGCTTCTACAACGTGCTCTGTCTCTCCGGAGGGGGCCGACCCGAAGCTGTTCGACCTCGCCCAAGGACCTCGGAAAGCTCCTCGAGGACGGCGCCGAGTGGTGTGGCAAGGAACACCAGCAGGTCCGCCACGCTCTGGGTGTTCTCCTCCGGGACCAAGTGGACGAGAAGGAGATCGAGCGCGCCCGCGCCAGAGCTCGCGCACCGAGCGGACGGCGGGCGATTGTCGCCCGCGAATGTCTCCACGCCACGTATCATGGCCTGGCTGATGCGCATCGAAGCGAGACGTCGGGTCGCGGGGGCGAATCTTTCAGTCCTGTTGGTGGTCACGACCTTCGTGGGGTGCGCCTGGCTGTCCTGGCGTCGCCTGGGAAGCCTCATCATCGACGGAGGCCACGAGCTCGAGGTTCCCCGGCGCCTGGTCGAGGGCGGGGTGCTCTACCGCGACATCGCCTGGTACTGGGGACCGCTCGCCCCGTGGCTGAACTCGGGGCTCTACCGCCTGTTCGGCGTCACCTCCGACACCCTGATGTGGGCAGGCCTCGTCACGGCAGCGCTGGCCTGCCTGGGGCTCTACCTCCTAGCCCGCCGCTTCCTCGATCCGCTCGGGTCGTCGTGGGTCGCCGCTTGCTTCCTGGTCGTCTCCGCGTTCTCGCAGCGGATGGACGCCGCCATCTTCAACTTCGTCGCCCCGTACAACTTCTCCGCGACCTACGGGATCACCCTCGCCATCTGGAGCGTGGTCCTCCTCCTCCATCACGCCGAGTCGGGGAGGACTCGGACGCTCACCGCGTCGGCGGTCCTCGGCGGTCTGGTCGCCCTCACCAAGCTGGAGGCGACGTTCGCCGTCGCGGTGGCGCACGGGGCGCTCTTCCTGACGGTCCTCCCCCGGCCCTCGTGGCCCCGGATCCTCGGCTGGGCGTCCGGGCTGGCCATCCCCGTCGCCGGGTACCTCGTCGCCGCGCACCTGTCGCAGGGTCTGGTGTGGGGCTCGCTCTTCTCCCTGATCAACTCCAGCTCGCGCTTCTACATCCTGGACTCGATGGGCACCCGCGAGCCCCTGCTCGCCCTCGCCGAGGTCGGTCTCTCGTTGCTCGGATGGGCGACGGTGGTCGCCCTGCTCCTCTGGGCGGCCCGGCGCGCCGGTGGACCCGCGGAGGGACGGATTCCCGCGCTCGCCGCGGCCTGGATCGGCGCGTTCGTCGTCCCGGCGCTCCTCCTCGAGAGGACGTTCTTCCGGGCCGCGCCCTTTCTCCTCGCGGCCGGGCTGGTGTGGATCGTCCTCGAGCGGAGGCGCGCCGGAGAGGCGGCCCTCGAGGCCAGGTGGCGTGAGCACCTGATCCTCTGGGCGTTCGCTCTGGCCGCCCTGGCGCGGATCTGGCTCAAGGGCGGGCCGGACCACTACGGCTTCTACCTGCTCCCGCCCACCCTCGTGTGCGCCGCCATTGGCCTGACCCGCTACCTCGAGTCGGTGGCGCGTCCCCCGTCGGGCCGAGCGCTCGCCGTGGGCGCCTCCGTCGTGCTCGCCGGGGTCACCACGGGAGCGTTCCTCGTTTCCCTTCCCTTTCTCACGAAGCCGGCAAAGGAGCTCCTGACCGCGCGCGTGCACCGACTGGTCGACCCGGACGGGCCGGAAGCCACCTTCGTGCCCTACCTGAGCCGCCTCGACCCGAGCACGGTGTTCGCCTCGGTGCCCGAGGGGGCGGGGATGATCTTCGCCTCGGGGTTGACTCCCCCCGACGACGGGATGACCACCTACGCCCCGATGCACATCAGCGAGGCCTCGATCGAGAAGGGAATCGTCGACGCCTGGAAGCGAAGGCCGCCGGGCGTCATCCTCGTCTGGGGCGAGGATCAGCGGCCGGTGTTCGGGTTCACCGGGTTCGGGGAGGACTACGGCCTCGAGATCGCGCGCTGGATCGCGGATCGCTACGAGGTCGCCAGCTTCATCCCGAAGGGGAGGACGTACCTGCTCCTCCCCAGGCAGGAGCTCGCGGAGCACGGGGCGGCCGAGGCCGCGCTCCACGCGGTCCCCGGGGACGACCGGGTGATGCCGCCAGCGTCCGCCGGCCCGCCTTCTCTCGAGCGGCTGCGGCTCCAGGGGCGCCCGTTCCCGACCGGCCGGGCAGCGCCCCGCTGACGCGGGGCGCCGTCGGTGACGGACGGGGGGCGGTCAGGGCAATCACCTCCGAAGCCCAGCGGGCCCGTGGCCCCGAAGCCCGCGCGCGGTTCCTTCCGCCCGCGCGCGGGCTTTTCGTGTCGCCGGGGCCTCAGGGCTGCGGCGCCTGCGCCTCGAGCGCGAGGCTGGGGTCGGACCCGCACAGGGACGCCTGCTCGTCGAGCCCCACGACCGAGGCCTCCCAGAGCACGAAGCCCTGCAGGCACCAGCCGTGGTGGTCGGCGCTGCTCTGCCCGTAGAGCACATGGTGAAGATCATGCGGGAAGACGTTCGGCAAGTGCTGGTAGACGTCGATGACCCGATCTCCCCACCAGGTCACGCCCCCGAGCGTGCCCGGGCCGTCGACGAGGTCCTCCCTGAAGACACGGACGCGGACCGTCCAGCCCATCGTCTCGACGGAGCCCCACCTCGCGGCGTGGGCCGCCTGGTAGCCATCGAGCTGGACGACGAGGTCGGCGCACGGGCTGCCGACGCCCTCCTCGACCTCCAGCGCGAGGAGGCCCGGAGCACGCACGGCGGAGACGCTAGACGATGGGGATGTCGGATGTAGCGACGAGGGGTCCGGGAGTCCGGATGTGCCCCGAGCGGCGTGCGCGGCCTACTCCCCCCGCAGCGAGACCGCGGGGTCCACCCTCGCCGCTCGCATCGACAGCGCGCCACCGAGCACCGACAGCACGAGCGACTCGGTCAGCAGCTGCCGCACCAGCGCGCCCTTCCGCCGCCCAGCGCCGCACGGATGGCCAGCTCGCGCTCTCGTGCCATCCCGCGCGCCAGCAGGAGGCCGGCCACGTTCGCGCAGGCGATGAGCAGCGCCAGCAGGACCGCGCCGAGCAGCGCCGTCAGGGCGGGCTTCACCGGACCCACCACGTCCTCCAGGATCGGCTGGGCCTCGTGCCGCCAGCCGACGTGCTCCGCGATGCGCGCGGCGATGCGCGGGCCGACCACGTCGAGGTTCGCCTGCGCGTCGCGCACCGTGAGGCCGGGCTTGAGGCGGCCGACCACCGTGAATGGCATGCGGCCACTCCGCTCGATCTCGATCTGCTCGAAGGCGACGGGCAGCAGCACCTGTGCCTCCCGCAGGAGCGGGAACTGGAAGCCGCGCGGCATCACGCCGCCGATGGTGTAGACGCGCGCGACGCGGGTCTGCACCGGCGAGCCGCGGCCGGTCAACGTCTGACCGGGTGCCAGGCCTGCGGCCCCGGCGCACGGGGGATCTCGCGCGGTGAGCGTGCGCCCCTGGGATCGGACGTCCCGGCGCTGGGACTCCACTCCCATCTGGACGTCAGAGATGGCACG
>Ga0335079_10003934_pt1 | contig 17112 bp, 9 predicted proteins | sample Lox_Sample_33_FD_206719 | JGI IMG/M metagenome (GOLD analysis project Ga0335079, IMG submission 206719) | Soil microbial communities from Loxahatchee National Wildlife Refuge, Florida, United States - Lox_Sample_3.3 | ecosystem: Environmental > Terrestrial > Soil > Wetlands | place: USA: Florida... | reverse complement strand
TTGGACTTGTATCGTGTCGGACGCCCGTGCCAGCATTCAGTTCCGGACTCGAGTTTCAGCGGCCATTCTTGAATTTGGGATCGAGGGGTCAGCTTATTTCGAATAGTCTTTGCACGTCGTGAAGGCTGTGAAACTCATTCCGTTGGTGGTCGTGGCGGCGGGCCTGCTGGTTTATTCCGACAGCTTCACCGGCGGGTTCTGTCACGACGACTTCCGGTCAATTCCGAAGAACCCGACGATCCGTCATCTCTGGCCGATCTGGCAATGCCTGTCCCCGGTCCGTCAGAACTGGCTTACGGCGGGAGGCGGTCGGCCAGTCATCAATCTGTCGCTGGCCATCAACTACGCTCTCGGCGGCTACCAGGTCTGGGGATACCACGCCCTGAATCTGGCCGTTCATATCCTCGCCGGTCTGACTCTGTTCGGGATCGTGCGCCGGACACTGCTGACCCCGACACTGGTGTCGAGGTTCGGCGCGGCCGCCAATGAACTGGCCCTGGCCACGGCGGTCCTCTGGATGGTTCATCCGCTGCAGACCGAGTCGGTGACCTACATCATTCAACGGGCGGAATCGATCATGGGATTGTTCTATCTGCTCACGCTGTACTGTTTCATCCGTGGAGTCGAATCGCCGCACGCGGAAGATGGGAAATGGATGATGGGAAATGGTTCATGCAGGCTGCACAGCCGCCTCTGGTACAGCCTGTCCGTGACCGCCTGTGCGTCGGGGATGGCCAGCAAAGAGGTGATGGTTTCGGCTCCGTTGATGGTGCTGCTTTACGATCGGGCGTTTGTTTCCGGCTCGTTCAGGGAAGCCTGGCGGCAACGCTGGCCGCTGTATGTTGCCCTGGCCAGCACTTGGATCCTGCTGGGTGTTGTGGAGGTTTGCGCCGGCATCTTCGCCTACGCATCGACGGCAGCCCAGCCGCGCTATCCCTACCGTTGGTGGGAGTATCTGGCGACCCAGCCGGGGGTGATTCTGTACTATCTGCGGTTATCGGTATGGCCGTCTCCGTTGTGTTTGAATCACCCGTGGCCGGCCGCCAAGACGTGGGTGAGAATACTCCCGCCTGCGGTCGTAGTGGTCACTCTCTTGGCTGGGTCAGTTTGGGGCCTGACGAGGAAGCCCGCCTCTACTCCACGGTCGGCACCGGTCTGGGGATTTGTTGGGGCATGGTTTTTCCTGATCTTGGCGCCGAGTTCGAGTTTCATCCCGCTTTACGACCCGATTTACGAGCACCGGATGTATCTGTCGTTGGCGGCGGTGGTAAGCGTGGTGGTGGTGGGATTGTATTGGCTGGTGGGACGGCGCAGCCTGGTCGTGTGGGCGGTGGTGGTGATCGGTCTGGGTTTCCTGACGTGGCGCCGCAATCAGGATTATCGGAGCGAAGTCGCCCTCTGGGCTGACACGGTGGCCAAGTTTCCGAATGAGGCTCTGGAACGTTACAATTTCGGGGTTGCCCTTGCGAAAGTAGGCCGTACGCAAGAAGCGATCCATCAACTCGAGCAGACTCTGCGACTCGATCCCAGCGTCCCGGGGGCGCACTACAATCTGGGGCTGGCGCTCGAACAGGAGGGCCACGCAGCGGAGGCCATCGAACAGTACGAGCAGGCGGTACGGATGGCCCCCGCCTTCGCAGAGGCCCACTACAGTTTGGGGACCGCATTGGAGGAAGCGGGCAGGAACCAGGAGGCAATCGCGCAATATGAGCAAGCGCTCAGGGTCAAACCCGACTTTGCCAAGGCCTACAACAATTTGGGAGTCGCCTTGTGGCGAGCGGGCAAAACCCAAGAAGCCCAAAGGTGCTATGAGCAAGCGATCCGGATCAGACCCGATTTTGACAGGGCGCACTACAACCTGGGTTTCGCACTGTCGCAACACGGCGACATCCAAGGCGCGATCGCGCATTACGAGCTGGCACTGAAGTTCGATCCCGATTACGCCGACGCTCACCACAACCTGGGAGTTGTCTTGATGCAAACGGGGCACCTTCAAGACGCGATTGGGCATTATCGGGAGGCGTTGCGACTCAAGCCGGATGACTCAGCGACCCACTATGGTCTGGGTTTGGCGTTGTGGGAAGCTGGCGACGCACAGGCGGCAATTCAGCAGTGGGACACGACCGTGCGGATCAACCCGGATTATGTGGACGCTCACAAGAACCTCGGAAACGCCTTCCTCCAGCTAGGCGCGGCGCCCAAAGCCGTCGAACACTTCGCGCAAGTGCTGCGGCTGTGCCCCAACGTCGCCGAGGCGCACTACGATTTGGGAGTTGCCTTCGAGCAAGCGGGCCGGGCCCGGGAAGCGCGCGAGCAGTACGAGCAGGCGCTACGGCTGAAACCGGGCTATACCGACGCGCAAACCCGGCTGACGCGGCTGCGAACTGCGCCGTAGACGATCGCCTGCGGCGGCAACGAAACAGTACGCTGATTGTTCGCTCTGGAAGGCCAACAGCGAATCCTGTTGGTATCAGCACGCCTGGCAAGCCCCGAAAGCGTTCGGGCTGGTTGCCACCAAGCATTTTGAATAGACTGTTGCTGTTCATGAAAGGACAGAAGTTCTTTCCGCTACTGCTGGTTGCAGCGGGGTTGCTGGCGTATCAGGACAGCTTCACCGGCGCGCTCCTCCGGGACGACGGGGAATCAATCCTCGACAATCCCTCGATTCGTCATCTCTGGCCAATCTGGCAGGCGTTGTCGCCGCCGCATCGGGGTGGAGCTACGGTGGAAGGCCGACCCCTTATCAATCTGTCGCTGGCCGTCAACTACGCCCTCGGCGGTTACAACGTGTGGGGATATCACGTCCTGAACCTGGCCGTTCATGTCCTCGCCGGTCTGACTCTGTTCGGGATCGTGCGCCGGACACTGCTGACCCCGACGCTGGTGTCGAGGTTCGGCGCGGCCGCCAGCGAGTTGGCCCTGGCCACGGCGGTCCTCTGGATGGTTCATCCGCTGCAGACCGAGTCGGTGACCTACATCATTCAGCGGGCGGAATCGATCATGGGGCTTTGGTATCTGCTGACGTTGTACTGTTTCATCCGTGGAGTCGAATCGCCGCACGCGGAAGATGGGAAATGGATGATGGGAAATAGCTCATGCAGGCCGCACAGCCGCCTCTGGTACGGACTGTCTGTGACCGCCTGTGCGTTGGGAATGGCTAGCAAGGAGGTCATGGTGTCCGCGCCGGTGATCGTGATGCTCTATGACCGGGCGTTTGTTTCCGGCTCGTTCAGGGAAGCCTGCCGGCAACGCTGGCCGCTGTACCTCGCACTGGCCAGCACTTGGATACTGCTGGGGCTTCTGGCGGCGTCGGCTGGCCGGTACCGGTTCAGTTTGGCGGAGGCGCAACGGCACGGTATCACTCGGTGGGAATACTTGGCGACCCAGCCGGGCGTGATCCTTTATTATCTGCGTCTGTCGGTGTGGCCGTCTCCGTTGTCTCTGGGGCACCCATGGCCGATCGCCCGGACTTGGACGAGCATACTGCCGCCCACGGTTGTCGTCGTCGTTCTCTTGGTGATGTCGACCTGGGCTCTGATCGGAAAGACCGGCCCGGCTCTGCCCAGGAGGCCGGTCTGGGGCTTTCTGGGTGCCTGGTTCTTTTTGATCCTTGGGCCGAGTTCCAGCTTCGTCCCGTTTCTTGATCCCCTGTACGAGCACCGCATGTATTTGTCGTTGGCGGCGGTTGTGAGCCTTGTGGCAATGGGACTGTATTGGGTGGCGGGCCGGCGCAGTCTGACTGTGTTGGCTGTTGCCGCAATCGGCCTGGGGTTCCTCACGTGGCGGCGGAACCAGGATTATCGAAGCGAAATCGCCATGCGGTTTGCTGCGGTATCCCAACGTCCAACTGAACCCATGGAACATTACAACTTGGGGATCGCCCTGGCGAAAGCGGGCCGGGTCCAAGAAGCGATCAGTCAGTACCAACAGACCTTGCAACTGAATCCCACTATCGATGGCGTCCGCAACAATCTCGGGGTGGCCTTGGAACGAGAGGGTCGCGTGCAAGAAGCCGTTGCGTGTTATGAGCAAGCGGTGCGTCTCACGCCGGACGATGCCGAGGCGCACAACAATCTCGGAAGTGCCCTGGCAAGGCTGGGCCGGGTACCGGAGGCGATCGTCCATTGGGAACGAGCAGTACACCTCAGACCCGACTACGCCGAGGCGCACTACAATTGGGGAGTGGCACTGGCCCGACTGAACAGGTTGCCGGAGGCGATGGAACATTGGGAAAAGGCGGTACACATCAAACCGGACTATGCCGACGCCCACAACAATTTGGGGGCCGGCCTGCTGCGATTAGGCAAAGTACAGGACGCGATCGGCCAGTTCGAGGAAGTGTTGCGGCTCAAACCGGACCTGGCGGCGGCGCATTACAATCTGGCCGTTGCTTTGGAGCAGGCGGGCAGAATTCCGGAGGCCATCGAACAGTACGAGCAGGTTTTGCGGCTCAAACCCGATTACGCCGCGGCGCAGGACGGATTGACGCGGCTGCGGGCCGTTGGCAAGTGACGGGCGAGGCGATGAACAACGCATGGAGATCGGTGGGCGTACGGGCCGCACTCGTTGTGGCCTTGACGGTTGTGGCGTACCTGCCGGTGCGAAACGCCGGGTTCATCTTTGACGACGAGAAGAACGTTACGGACAATCCGTCGTTGCGGACCACAGCCGGCTTGGCGCGGATTTGGACAGACCTCCAAGCCTCGTTTCAGTACTACCCGCTGACATATACCAGCTTCTGGGCCGAGTACCATCTTTGGGGGCTGCGTCCGGCCGGCTATCATGAAGTCAACGTGCTGTTGCACGCGGTAAACGCGGTGCTCGTGGGGGTGTTGCTGACGCGGCTGGGGGTGCCGGGGGCCTGGCTGGCGGCGTTGCTGTTTGCGCTGCACCCGGTTCAGGTGGAGTCCGTGGCGTGGATCTCGGAGCGGAAGAATGTGCTGTGCGGGTTGTTCTACCTGAGTTCGCTGTTGGCCTACCTGCGTTTCGGGGAGGAGCCGCAGCGGCGGTGGGGATTCTACGCGTTGTCGTTGGGGTTGTTCGTGTGTGCGTTGTGGAGCAAGACCAGCGCGGTATCGATGCCGTTTGCAGTGTTATTGCTGCTGTGGTGGAAGCAGGGTCGGGTCCGCCGGCGCGATGTGGTTGCTCTGATCCCCTTTGTGGCGGCGGGTGCAGCCTTGGGGCTGGTGACGGCGTGGGTGGAAATCCACTACTCCGCCGCGCAGGGCCCGGAATGGGAGATGTCGTTGTTGGAACGTTGTCTGGTGGCTGGTCGGGTGGTGTGGTTCTACGCCGGCAAACTTCTCTGGCCGTATCCGCTGATGGTGATTTATCCGCGCTGGCATATCGACAGTGGCGTTTGGTGGCAATACCTGTTTCCCTGCGGGGCGGCTGCGGTGGTGGTGGCGCTGTGGAGGTGGCGTGACCGGCTGGGAAAAGCGCCATTGGTCGGGGTGGCATTTTTTGCGGGTTCGCTGGTACCGGTGCCGGCGTTTATCAACATTGCTTTCATGCGGTACTCGTACGTAGCGGATCATTGGCAGTATCTATCGAGCATCGGGTTGATTGCGGTGGTGGCGGCGGTGGGGGAGAGCGTCTGGCGGCGGATGGGGCCGCGGTGGCGTCCGTGGGGAACGATGGCGGCGGCGGTGGTGGTGGCGGCATTGGGCGTGGCGACGTGGACCCGGGCAGGTGTTTATGCCAGCGAGGAAACCATCTGGCGGGATAACGTGGCGAAAAACCCGAACGCCTGGACGGCGCAGAATAACCTGGGGCTGGCCCTATGGCGAGCGGGCAAACCGCAAGAGGCGATTCCTTATTACGAACAGGCACTGCGGATAAACCCCCGTTACGCCGAGGCGCACCACAATCTCGGCCTGGCTCTATCGGCGGTTGGCAGGGTGCAGGAAGCAATCGAACAATTCGGGCAAGTCGTGCGATTGAATCCCGGCTCGGCCGAAGCGCATCGCCGGCTCGGGCTGGCGCTACGACAGGCGGGCCAACCGCAGGAAGCGGCTGCGCAAATCGAGTTGGCGCTCCGGATGAAGCCTGACTCGGCTGAGACCTACAACGACTTGGGAAACAGCTCGCTCCAAGCGGGCAAACTCAAGGATGCGATCGACCAGTATAAACAAGCGTTGCACCTCGAGCCCGACTTCTTCGAGGCCCAGAATAATCTGGCGTGGCTGCTGGCGACACTCGCCCCGGCGGAAGGCGGCGACCCGGACCGGGCCGTGACTCTGGCCCGACGCGCTTGCGAACTTACCGACCATCGGGTGCCCGCGTACGTCGACACATTAGCCGCAGCGTACGCTGCTGCAGGCCGGTTCGACGATGCGATTGCCTGTGCCCAGAAGGCTGGAGATTTGGCGGAGTCCGAAGGCAAAGCGGAGTTGGCGAAGGCGATTGCCGCCCGTTTAGAGTTGTATCGCCACGGTCGCGCTTACCGCATGCTTCGAACCGCTGCGCCGAACGGGGCCCCTGACGCAACTGCTCCGCGGCCCCCTTAACCTGAACCGCCGGCTCGGAATTTTGGTATGATGCAGCGGGCCATGACGGATGGAAGGGTTCAGTACGAACGCGCCAGCGCGGCTGGCTTTGACAAGCCTCCGCCCGGCCCGACTGAGCAGTGTTTTCTCTCAACCGTTTATTCGAGATGAGCGAACGATCTCAACGGGCGCGTAACCTCGTTATCTGTCTCTGTCTGGCGTCGGTCACTGCGGTTGTGTACTGGCCGGTCCGCCACTTCGATTTTATCACGTACGACGATCCCCAGTACATCGCCCAAAACCGTCACGTGCAGGAGGGGCTGACATTGCGAGGACTGGCCTGGGCGTTCACCACCTCACTGGATCAGTGGATGCCCGTGACGTGGCTGACTCGTATCCTCGAGCATCAATTCTTTGGGTTGAACGCCGGGGCGCAGCACTTGGTCAACCTGCTGTTTCACATCCTCAATGCCCTGCTTCTTTTCAGCGTTCTCCGACGGATGACGGCTGCCCCTTGGCGGAGCGCGGTAGTGGCAGCGCTGTTTGCGCTGCACCCGTTGCACGTGGAACCCGTGGCTTGGGTCACGGGACTGAAAGACCTGCTCAGTACGTTTTTCGGGTTGCTGACAATCGCGGCGTACACACGATACGTGGAAGTCCTCAAGCTTCGTGGTTCACGGGGTCCACTTCACGGTTCGCAGTTGGGCTCCGAAGACCCATGGCCCAATGCTCACCGGTCACCGCCCTCCCCTTGCCGCTTTTCGTCTTCCGGTTTCTATGTCCTGGCCCTGGCGCTGTTCGCGCTGGCGTTGATGGCCAAGCCGATGATGGTGACGTTGCCGTTCGTGTTGGTGCTGCTCGATTACTGGCCGTTGGGTCGGACACCGTGGGCAAAGTCTGCCGCCACACCTGTGTCGGAACCGGCGACCGGCAACGATGTTGCAGTCGCGCCAAGCCAATTACTCAAGGAAAAACTTCCCTTCTTCTTGCTGGCGGCAGCAGCGGCTGCGGCGACCTACTGGGCCCAGCGTGGATTGGGGGCGGTTGTCACACTGGCGGGATTGCCACTCAGGGTGCGCATTGCCAACGCCTTGCTCTCTTATGTGGGCTATTTGGGTAAGGCGATTTGGCCCTCGCGGTTGGCCTTTTTCTATCCACTGAACACGAGCTTGTCATTGGCCGCAGTAACGGGCGCAGGTGCGGGGCTGGCGGGGTTGACCGCGGCGGTGATTTGGATGAGCCGGCGCGCCCCGTGGCTGGTTACGGGATGGTTCTGGTATCTGGGAACGCTGGTGCCGGTTATCGGCCTGGTCCAGGTCGGGTACGAACAAGCGATGGCGGATCGCTACACCTATATTCCCCTGATCGGGTTGTTCATGATGTTGTGCTGGAGCGTTCCTCGCCGCGTACGGGAGCGGCGGATGCTGGACGGGATTACTTGTGTGGCCACGGCAGCCATGCTTGCCGCCTGCGCGGTGTTGTCCAGAATCCAGGCCGGCTACTGGAGGAACAGCGAGAGTCTCTACCGTCACGCGCTGAATGTGACTCCCAACAATTGGCTGGCACACGGCAGTCTGGGAACCGTGTTGCTCGGTACGGGCCGGGCGTCGGAGGCGATCCAACAGTACGAGGAGGCGCTACGGCTCGAACCCGCCGAGGCCCAAGCGCAGAACAACCTCGGGTTGGCACTGTGGCAATCGGGCCGCGTGCCGGAGGCAATCCAGCATTACCAACAGGCACTACAAATGAATCCGCACTACGCGGAGGCGCACCACAACCTTGGACTGGCCCTGTTACAGATGGGCCGGCTGCAGGAAGCAATCGAACAATTCGGACAAGTGGTACAAATCAAGCCTCGCTCGGCGGAAGCGCATCGCAGGCTGGGATTGGCACTACGCCAGGCGGGCAAATCACAGGAAGCGGCCGCCCAGTTCAATCTCGCGGTCCGGCTGCCGCCCGATTCAGCCGAGACCTACAACGACCTCGGAAACGACTCGCTCCGAGCGGGCAAAATCGAGGAGGCGATCGACCAATATGAACAGGCGCTGCGCCTCGAGCCCGATTTCGCCGACGCCCTGAACAATCTGGCGTGGTTGTTGGCAACACTGGGCCGGGCGGAAGGCGGCGACCCGGTTCGGGCCGTGGCGCTGGCCCGACGCGCCTGTGCACTGACTGGCAACCGGGTGTCGGCGTATCTCGACACGCTGGCTGCCGCGTACGCCGGCGCGGGTCGGTTTGACAACGCTGTCACCGCCGCCCAGCAAGCCCTCGCTCTGGCTCGTTCAGCCGGGCAGCAGGAGTTGGCCGGGGGGATCGAGGAGCGACTGCAACTGTATCGCAGCGGACGTCCCTACAGTCCCCCGCGGATCCCGGCGGCGACTCCGCACAATCCATGACGTGCGACTAAAGCGCGGGAAGGACGGGGCCTTGGGAACGAGTCATGGCCAACCAGCGTCCAGCATCGCGCGTCCAGTATCCAGTGTCCAGCGTTCAGTCGCCGTGTTACTCTTCGAACCAGAATGACCGAACTGTCTCAGGGGCAACGCCGCTTTCTGATCTGCCTGTGTCTGACGTTGGTGACCGCCGCCGCATACTGGCCGGTGCGCCACTTCTACTTTGTTTATTACGACGACCCTCAGTACGTGGCTGAAAACCCCCGTCTGCAAGAGGGAATGACCCTGCGCGCCGTGGGTTGGGCCTTGACCACCCCGCTCGACCAGTGGATGCCCGTAACGTGGATTGCCCGGATCCTTGTTCGCCAACTGTTCGGCGTTGACGCCGGCACGCATCATCTGGTCAACCTGCTGTTGCACATCGCCAATACACTGCTGTTGTTCGGCGTGCTGCATCGGATGACGCGAGCCCCGTGGCGAAGCGCTCTGGCGGCCGCGCTGTTTGCGGTCCATCCACTCCACGTGGAATCGGTGGCGTGGATAACGGGGCTCAAAGACGTGCTGAGTACGTTCTTCGGGCTTCTCACCATCGCAGCATACGCACAATACGTGGAAAAGTTCACCGTTTACCGTTCTCAGTTCACTGTTAAACACGCGACGCTTCCCGCTTCCCGCTTGCCGGTCCACGTGTATTACTACGCTCTGATGCTCGTGCTATTTGCGCTGGCGTTGATGGCCAAGCCGATGATGGTGACGTTGCCGTTTGTGTTGTTGCTGCTCGATTACTGGCCTTTAGGCCGGACACGGTGGGTGAAGTCGGCCCCGACACGCGTGTCGGGGCCGGCGACCGCCGGCGGCCTCGAAGTTCCTCCCAGCCAGTTGCTGAAAGAGAAGCTCCCCTTGTTTGGGTTGGCGGTTGCATCGTGCGTGGTGACTTACTGGGCCCGGCAGAGGTCGGGGGCGATCGTCTCGCTGGAAAACACGCCGCTGCGGATTCGCGTTGCCAACGCCTTGTTTGCCTACGTGGGCTACCTCGGCCACACGCTGTGGCCAACGCGATTGGCTTTCTTGTATCCCTTGGACACGAATCTGTCGCTGGGCCCGGCCACGATGGCAGGCTTGGCTTTGATTGGCATAACGACGCTGGTGCTTTGGGGGGCGCGGCGTGAACCGTGGCTGGCCACAGGCTGGCTCTGGTACTTGGGAACACTCGTCCCGGTCATCGGGTTGGTACAGGTGGGCACGCAGCTGGCGATGGCCGATCGCTACACGTACCTTCCCGTGGTGGGACTGTTCCTGATGCTTGCGTGGAGCGTGCCTGATGAAATACTTGAACGGCGGATGTACAGGACGGCGGCAACCGTGGCCGCCGTTGCATTGCTCGGGTTCTATGCTGTGCTGTGCCGGGTCCAAGTCGGCTACTGGAAGAACACTGAGACGCTGCTCCGTCACGCCTTGCAGGTTACAAAGAACAATTGGGTTGTTCAAAACAACCTCGGATTGTTTCTGTGGCGGTCAGCCAAAGTGCCAGAGGCCATCGAACATTATGAGCAGGCGCTGCGCATAAAGCCTGACTACGCCGAGGCGCACCACAACCTCGGCTTGGCCCTGTCGGCGGCCGGCAGGCTCCAAGACGCCGTCCAACAATTCGAGCAGGTCGTGCGGATCAAGCCCGATTCCGCCGAAGCGCATCGCCGGCTGGGACTGGCGCTGCGGCAAGCGGGCAAACCACAGGAGGCGACCGCGCAGTTCGCGTTGGCCCTGCGGATGAAACCCGATTCAGCTGAGACGTACAATAACTTGGGGAACACTTTCCTCCAAGCGGGCTATTTCAAGGATGCAATCGCGCAGTATGAACGGTCGTTGCTCCTCGAACCTAATTTCGTCGACGCCCAGAACAATCTGGCCTGGCTGTTGGCCACGCTCGCACCGACGGACGGCGGCGACCCGGTTCGTGCGGTAGCGCTGGCCCGGCGCGCTTGTGAGCTGACAAACGATCGGATGGCAGCATATCTCGACACACTCGCAGCCGCCTACGCCGCTGCGGGCCGATTCAACGATGCCGTCGCCTGCGCCCTCAGGGGTATCGAGTTGACCCGCTCCGACGGCCAACCGCAACTAGCCAGGGCTATCGAAGCGCGGTTGGAATTGTATCGCACCGGCCGGGCCTATCACCTGTCCCGAACTGCTTCCGGGCGCCAGGCCTCGAGCATAAAAAGTCAACCAGTACCCGATACGTCCCCGAAATGACGGCAACTCTTGGCTGGCGCGATTTCGGGCCGTTCAGTAAATCGTGGGCAAGACGATGAAGAACACCTGCGCATCACTGGTCGGCGCCGGAGCGCTCATCGTGTTGCTGACGGTGGTGGCGTATCTCCCGATCCTGCGCGGCGGATTCGTCTTTGACGATCACGAACTGATCACCGACAACTGGATGGTCAAAGCCAGTGATGGGCCGTATCGGTTCTGGTTTACGGCGGAGTCCCCGGATTATCGTCCGTTGGTTTGGAGCTTGTGGTGGCTGGAGTGGCGGCTCTGGGACGGCCGGGCGCCGGGTTATCACGTGGTCAACGTGTTGCTGTTTGCCGTCGACACGGTGATGGTGTGGCTGATCTTGCGGCGGCTGAAGGTTGCGGGGGCGTGGCTGGCGGCGGTGATATTTGCGATCCACCCGGTGAACGTGGCCACGGGGGCGTGGATCAGCGAGCAGAAGAACACGCTGTCGATGTTGTTCTACGCCCTGGCGATTCTGTTGTACTTGAAGTTCGATGACGAGGGTCGGTGGCGTTGGTACGGTTTGTCGGTGGGGGCCTTTTTTCTGGCCCTGCTGAGCAAGACGGCGGTGGTCATGTTGCCGGTGGCGTTGCTGGGATGTGCGTGGTGGCGGCACGGACGGGTGCGAACGAAGGACTGGCTGTGCAGCGGGCCGTATTTTGTGGGCTCGTTGGTTCTGGCGCTGGTGACCATCATTCAACACGTGCGGACCTTGCCGACGGCGTTCGTGCGCCCGGGAAGCTTTGCGGAGCGGTTGGCGATGGCCGGTCAGGTCCCGTGGTTTTACCTGTCCAAAGCGTTGTTGCCGGTGGATCTGATGGTGGTTTATCCGAAGTGGCAGATTGATGCCTCGCACTGGGTCTCGTACGTGCCGGGGATCATCCTGATCGGTGGGCTGATTGTTTTCTGGTGGAAGCGCAACACCTGGGGGCGGCCCGTGTTATTCGGGCTGGGGTACTTTGTGGTGACGCTGTTCCCGGTGCTCGGGTTCTTCGACCAAGCGTTCTACTGGCACACGCTGGTGGCGGATCACTGGCAGTATCACTCGATTATCGGGGTGATCGCCTTGGTGGTTGCCGCTGGGCAGAAGGCGGTCCATCGGATGAGCGAATGGGGCCGGTCTGCTCAAGTGCTGGTTCCGCTCGGAGCAGGTCTGGCCAGCGTGGTGTTGGTGGCGGTGCTGGGGGTGGCGACCTGGAACCGGAGCTCCGTTTATGCGAAGGAGGCGACCCTCTGGCAGGACAACGTGACCAAGAATCCGAATGCCTGGGTGGCCCACTACAATTTGGGAGTTGATTTGAAGGGAATGGGCCGGATGCGAGAGGCAATCGGGCATTTCGAGCAGACGGTGCGACTCTGTCCCGATTTCGCCAAGGCACACATTAACCTGGGAGCGGCCTTGGCTCACGAAGGTAGAATCGAGGAAGCGGTACACCATTTCGAACGGGCATTGCAAATCGTCCCGCATTATGCCGCGGCGCACTTCGATTGGGCGCTCGCCCTGCAGCACACCGGCAAGTTGCCGGAGGCGGTCCGGCATTATGAGCTGGCCCTGCGATTCGATCCCAGCTATGTCGAAGCGCAAAATAATCTGGCCTGGCTGTTGGCCACGCTCGCACCGACGGACGGCGGCGACCCGACTCGGGCAGTCAGTCTGGCTCGAGGGGCATGCACCCTCACCGAGTACCGGGTGCCTGCGTATCTCGACACGTTGGCCGTTGCCTACGCCGCCGCGGGGCGGTTCGCCGAGGCGACCGCCACGGCCCGGACGGCCATTGATCTGGCGCGTGGTGCGGGACAACCGGGGTTGGCCAGGGAGATCGAGACCCGGCGGCAACTGTATCGCGCTGGACTCGCTTACCGCCCATCTGTCGATGCGAGAAGTTCGTCTAATCCCTGACGCTCACCAACGCTGACAGGCTTTGCGGTAGCTGTCGACGTTCCGTTTCAACTCGCGGACACTGTCGCCTCCGAACTTATCGAGAAGCGCTTTGGCGAGTTCGAACGCCACGACGGCCTCGCCAATGACCGCCGCCGCAGGGGTGGCACAGACGTCGGACCGCTCGACCGTTGCTTTGACTTCTTCCCCCGTTTGAATGTCGACGGAACGCATCGGTTTCATCAAGGTGGACAGCGGTTTCATCGCGGCACGTACCACGACGGGCTGCCCGTTGGTCATGCCGCCTTCGAACCCGCCCGCGTTGTTGCTGGCGCGGCTGAGCACGCCCTCCTGGCCGGGCAGGATTTCATCATGCACCTGCGATCCAAAACGTCGGGCCGCCTCGAAGCCCAGCCCGACTTCCACGCCTTTGATCGCCTGGACGCTCATCAGGGCCCGGGCGAGGTTCGCATCGAGTTTCCGGTCCCACTGCACGTGGCTGCCCAAACCAACAGGACAGCCGATGGCGATGATTTCAAACACGCCTCCCAACGTGTCGCCGCGCGATTTCGCGTCGTCGACGGCCTCGATCATCTTCTTCTCTGCTTCGGGATCGGCACAGCGCACTTCGCTGGCTTCGCTCCGCTGCCGAATCTCCTGAAACGTCAGTCCATCGGTCTTCGCCGGCACCACGCCGAGGCTGACGATGTGGCCGACAACGTCGATCCCTATCTGCACGAGCAACTGTTTGCAGATGGCCCCGATGGCCACGCGCACCGTGGTTTCCCGCGCGCTGGAGCGTTCGAGAATGTCGCGCGCATCCTGCCGGCCGTACTTGATGACCCCCGCAAGATCGGCATGGCCGGGTCGCGGTTTCGTGACCGGCGGCAGTTCGTTAATCTTGAAATCCCGGTTCTTGACCATCACGGCAACCGGCGAGCCGATCGTTTCACCGAGCCTGACGCCCGAAAGAATCTCCGCCTGGTCGGCCTCGATCTTCATGCGCCCGCCCCGGCCATAGCCCTTCTGTCGGCGTGCCAGATCACGGTTGACGGCATCGGGGTCGATCTTCAGGCCGGCCGGCAACCCTTCGAGCACGCCCACGAGGCATTGGCCGTGCGATTCGCCGGCAGTGAAATAGCGTAGTTGTGGCATCGTCAACCTCTCCCCAACATGATGGTCAGGAAGTCCTTCACATCTCCCAAGTACGCAGCGAACATAGCAAGAAGTTGGCCCTGTGCAAAGATCCAGATGACCGCCGCCAACGCAATGTACGGCCCGTACGGGATGCGGCTTTGAAACCCCTTTTTGCCCACGGCGATCAACGCCAGGCTCACCAACGAGCCTACGGTCGACGACACGACGATCGCGAACACGGTCGACTGCCATCCCAAAAACGCGCCGATGGCCGCCAATAGCTTCACGTCGCCCAATCCCATGGCCTCCCGCGGGATTACGATCCTGTCGGTCGTCGCTTCGATGGGGCCGGCATCCGCCAGCGAACGGGACTCGCCATTCACCGTAATCAGGTCTTCTTCCACAACCACCGTGGCCGCATCGAACTGCTTGTCCGCAAACTTCAGCTTCGTCGCGTCAAACCGGATCCGGTCGGACCGGCGAGAAAACAGGTCGGCCCACGCGATCTCCTCGTCGGGCAACTTGAGCTTCCCATTCGCGATCACGACCACCGTGTCCTGCGGCAACAACACCCGGAGCCTGCCGAACAACAGCTTGCCGAGTTCGGCAATCGCAAACAACACAAGTCCGCCCGCCATGATTCCGCCGACGGATCTCAGTGCCGCCAGCCCGCGCGACGGCGCGTGCTGGAGAGAGGGCAACGCCACCGAACTGAGAAACCCGACGACAACGCCCCCCATCGTGAGTTCGTTTGGGATAATGTAGTGCTCGAAATCAATGAACGACCCGGCGATCAGCCCGCCGACCAGCAACCAGTAGATCGGACACAGCCACGGCTGCGAATCTTTGAACTGGTTCCAAACCAACAGAAAAACAACCGCCGTCAGCAGTTCGACCAGAAAATACCGGGGACTGATCCGTCCGCCGCAATGGCGGCATTTCCCGCGAAGCGCCACGTAGCTGACCAGCGGGATGTTGTCGGTCCAACGGATGCGCTGGCTGCAGTGGGGGCAATGCGACGGCGGTGAAACAACCGATTCGTTACGCGGCATCCGGTGCACGCAGACGTTGAGGAAGCTGCCCACGACGGCGCCAAACACGAACACGATGAAATCGACGTAGAGCCGGAGCCAGGTCAAGGCTTCTCACCATAGATTGCCGCCCGAAGCGCCCGGCGCATGACCGCGAGCGGAGCTTTCCGCTTCGTCCAAATTTCAAAGGCTCTGGCCCCCTGATGCAGCAACATCCCCAAGCCGTTCGCCACTTTGGCTCCGGCGCTCTCGGCCACCCGCAACAATTCCGTTTGCGCCGGCCGGTAAATTGCGTCGTACACGTGGAGCCGCGGCGAGAACAATTCCAGACCCAGCCCGAGCGATTCCTCCTCCTTCAACCCCACGGACGTAGCGTTGACGACGAGATCGACGTCGCGCATGACCTTCGCGATCTCACCTGCCTCCAGCGGCAACGGCTGGAATTCCACCTTTGCCAGACGAATCTCGCGGGCGACCGGTTCGATCCGGGCGAGCGTGCGATTGGCGACGATGACCTTCGCGGCACCTTCGAGCGCGCACTTCACCGCGATCGCCCGGCCGGCCCCGCCCGCCCCCAACACCAGCACGCGCTTGCCCCGAATCGATAAATTGAAATCCTCCTTCACGGCCTTGACAAATCCGTAGCCGTCCGTGTTGAACCCCCGCAGGCGCCGCTTTTCGATGCTCACGGTATTCACCGCTCCGAGCCGGCGCGCTTCAGCGTCGACGGCATCGAGGCAATCCAGGGCAAGAATCTTGTGGGGGACCGTGAGGTTGATGCCCACGATCCCCATGTCGCGGGCGCCCTGCAACGCCGTGCACAGGTTCTGCGGTTCGACGAGGAACGCGAGGTACTTCCAGTTCATCTTCAGCGCGTCGAACGCGGCATTGTGCAGCGCCGGCGACGCCGTGTGGGCGATGGGCGCGCCGAACACGCCGACAATCGTTGTTGACCCGTTAATGTTCATGGAACCCGAAGCAAGCCGCCCCCCGGGCGACGCCTCCCTGCGGCACCGATTATAGGGCAGCCAACAGGCCGTTGAGAAGCGCAAGTATTGGGTCGGGGAATATGCCCAGCGCGACCACCGCCACCGCGAGGAAGGCGAGGACGACGTTGAGATAGGTCGGCGTGCGCACGCGACCCTGATCGGCGCCCTCGACCACGTAAATGTGTTTGAGCAGAACCAGATAGTAATACAACGACACGGCGCTCATCGCGATGCCGAGGACCACGAGCCACAACAGACCGAAGTTCTCCACGTCGCACCCGATCGCCGCGGCGAACAGGTAGAACTTGCCGAAGAACCCTCCCAACGGCGGAATGCCCGCCAGCGACAGAACAAAAATCAGCATCAACAGCGACAGGAACGGCGCGCGCCGGGCCATTCCATCAAAGTCCCGCATCTCGTCGCCCCCGGCCCGGCTCGACAACGCCGCAACCACGCCGAACGCCCCGAGATTCGTCAGGGCATACACGATCACGTAGAACAGCACCGCCGTGGCGCCCATTCTCGTCGCTGCCGTGAGCCCGATAAAGATGTAGCCCGCGTGGGCAATGCTGGAGTACGCCAACAGACGCTTGACGTTGTGTTGGACGATCGCCGCACAATTGCCCAACACCATGCTCAATGCCCCCGTCAGCGCCACCAGCATCGTCCAGCCCGAAGAGAACCGACCCCAAAACGCGGCGCCTTCCATGCCGGCAAAGCCAACGAACAGGACCTTGAGCAACACCAGGAAGCTGGCGACCTTCGAGCCGCTGGCAATGTAGGCGGTCACAGGCGTCGGCGCACCCTCGTACGCGTCGGGAGCCCACAGGTGGAACGGGACGACCGCAACCTTGAACCCAAACCCGACGATGACAAACAGCAACCCGACTCCCATCAGCGGGCCCATGCCACCCACGGGAG
>Ga0335079_10003932_pt1 | contig 17112 bp, 14 predicted proteins | sample Lox_Sample_33_FD_206719 | JGI IMG/M metagenome (GOLD analysis project Ga0335079, IMG submission 206719) | Soil microbial communities from Loxahatchee National Wildlife Refuge, Florida, United States - Lox_Sample_3.3 | ecosystem: Environmental > Terrestrial > Soil > Wetlands | place: USA... | reverse complement strand
ATCTCGCGCACGGTGGTGGCGCGGTAGCCCTTCTGCGCGAACAGCTCGCCCGCGAGCGCCACGAGGCGGGCGCGGCGCTGCGACCCCATCGCCCCGTCGGCGGCTGCGCCGGCGGCGCGGCCGGCACTGGTGGCCCCGCTCCTGGCCCTGGCCCCGGCCTGGCCGCCCCTGGTCGTCTTCACCTGCTCATTATCGCAGGCCCGGTGCTACCCTCCCTAACGCTTGCTCGGTTTGACCGGGCCAGGATGGCGGCCGGCCCGATTCCTCCAGCGGGGTGCCTTACCGCTCGCTGGCCGGAACTGAAACGTGTTCTACTATTGCCGCAGAGCATCCACCGCGCTTGGGGGTTCATCGGCGATGATCAGTGCACGCGCAGCGTTGCTGTACGGACCCGGCCAGGACTACAAGATCGACACGATCGAGCTCGACGAGCCGGGTCCCGGCGAGGTGCTGGTCGAGATGCGGGCCTGCGGGATGTGCCACTCCGACGAGCACGTGCGGACCGGTGACCTGCCACTCCCGCATTACCCGGTGATCAACGGTCACGAGGGCGCCGGCGAGGTCTCGCAGGTCGGCGAGGGTGTGACATCGGTGGCGCCCGGCGACCACGTCGCGATGGCGTTCATCCCCTCCTGCGGCTCGTGCGCGTCGTGCCTGGCGGGCCGGGCATTCCTGTGTGACCTGGGCATGAAGCTCTTCGACACCGGGATCATCACCGATGGGCGCGTGGCGCACCGGATCGGGAACGAGCCGGTCGCGCGGTTCTCGCAACTCGGCGCCTTCGCGGAGCGGCAACTGCTCCCCGAGTCCTCGGTCGTCAAGGTGGCTCCAGACATCCCGTGGCCCGCGGTCGCGCTGGTCTCCTGCGGCGTCGCCACCGGGTTCGGCTCGGCGGTCAACCGCGCGGGAGTCCGCCCCGGTGACACCGTCGCTGTCCTGGGCGTTGGCGGGGTCGGCATCAGCGCGGTCCAAGGCGCGCGGGTGGCGGGAGCGCGCCGGATCATCGCCGTCGATCCCGTGGAGTTCAAGCGCGAGCAGGCCCTGCGCTTCGGCGCCACCCATGTCTATCCCTCGCTCGACGATGCCATCGCCGGAGTCGGCGCACTGACCTGGGGCCAGATGTGCGACTCGGTCATCTGCACCTTCGGCGTGATGCGCGGCGACCTGCTCGAGCCGGCGCTCACGCTAACGGCCAAAGGCGGCACCTGCGTTATCACCTCTGTGGCGCCTATCGCCCAGGCGCAGGCCGACGTCAATCTGTTCCTGCTGGCCATGATGAACAAGGAGGTCAAGGGCTGCCTCTACGGCTCTGAAAGCCCCCGCACCCAGATCCCCAAGCTGCTGGACCTCTACCGCAACGGCATCCTGAAGCTGGATGAGCTGATCACCGAGACCTACTCCCTCGACCAGGTCAACCAGGGATACGCGGACATCGAGGCTGGCCGCGTCCTGCGCGGGGTCATCGCCTTCTGAGAAGGAGAGCCGGTTCCGCGGGCGGGCCCGGCCGCCCCCAATCGGGCGGAGGCATGCCATGATCTTGGATCTGTTCCGGGTCACCGGGCGGGTGGCCGTGGTCACCGGCGCGGGCCGGGGGATCGGTGCGGCCGCGGCGGTGGCGCTGGCCCAGGCCGGGGCCGACGTGCTGATCTCGGCGCGCACCGGGGATCAGCTGGCCGCGGTGGCGCGGCAGGTGGAGGAGGCCGGCCGGCGGGCGGTGGTGGTGCCCGCCGACCTGAGCGACCCCGACGTCGCGGCCGGGCTGGCCGGTGCCGCGGCCAGCGCCTTCGGCCGGCTGGACATCGTCGTCAACAACGTGGGCGGCGCGCTGCCGCGGCCGTTCCTCGCCACCAAGCCGCGGCACCTGGTCGACGCGTTCGGCTTCAACGTCGCGGTCGCGCACGGCCTGACCCAGGCGGCGGTACCGCATCTGCTCGCCGCCGGCGCCGCGGACGGCGCGACGGGCTCGGTGATCAGCATCACCTCGGCCGTCGGGCGGACCGCGGGCCGTGGGTATCTCGCCTACGGCACCGCCAAGGCCGCGCTGGCCCACTACACCCGGCTGGCCGCCGCGGACCTGGCGCCCCGGATCAGGGTCAACGCGGTCGCGGTCGGCGCGGTGGCGACCTCGGCACTGGACATCGTGCTCACCGACGAGACGCTGCGCGGGCAGATGGAGCGGGCGACCCCGCTGGGCCGGATCGGGGACCCGGCCGACGTCGCGGCCGCGGTCGTCTTCCTGGCCTCGCCGGCCGCGGGCTACATCACCGGCAAGGTCATCGAGGTCGACGGCGGCATCGAGGCACCCAACCTCGACCTCGGCATCCCAGACCTCTGACCCGCTGGCACCGGTGCCATCCTGGGGGCAGCGGCCGTGGCCGCCGCCCTGGCGGTTCCCCGGCGGCCCGGTCTTGAGCCTGCCTGCCGGGATGGCTCAGCGGTGCGCGTGGGTAAGGTGCCTACAAGGGAGCACACGATCTTCTTATCCCGCCCCGCGGAGGCCGCATGGGCCGTGACATTCAGGCGATCAAGATCAGCGGCGAGGACCGGCGCAAATACCGGGACAAGGTGCGGCGCTCGCTGGAAGTGTTCGCCCGGATGCTGCATGAGCATCTGTTCGATGACAACCCATCCAAGGTCGGGCTGGAGATCGAGCTGAATCTCGTGGACGAGCGGGGGGAGCCGTCCATGCGCAACGCCGACGTGCTCGCGGCGATCGCCGATCCGGCCTGGGCGACCGAGCTCGGCCAGTTCAATCTCGAGATCAACGTGCCGCCCCGGCGGCTCGGCGGCGCGGCCGTGGCAGACCTGGAGCAGGAGGTCCGGGACAGCCTGAACGCCGCGGACGCCAAGGCCCGCGGCACCGGCAGCCGCCTGGTCATGGTCGGCATCCTGCCGACGCTGGCCGAACGCGACATGGACGAGGAGATCCTGTCGGCCAACGAGCGCTACCGGGTGCTGAACGAGCAGATCTTCGCGGCGCGCGGGGAGAACATGAGCATCGAGATCGACGGCCCCGAGCAGATCCTCACCCACGCGGACAGCATCACCCCCGAGGCCGCCTGCACCAGCGTGCAGCTTCATCTCCAGGTCTCACCCGAGGCCTTCGCGAGTTACTGGAACGCCGCCCAGGCGATCGCGGGCGTGCAGGTCGCGCTGGCGGCCAACTCCCCGTTCCTGTTCGGCAGGCAGCTGTGGCAGGAGACCCGGATCACGCTGTTCGAGCAGGCCACGGACACCCGGCCGGATGAGCTGAAGCAGCAGGGCGTCCGGCCCCGGGTGTGGTTCGGTGAGCGCTGGATCACCTCGGTGTTCGACCTGTTCGAGGAGAATCTCCGGTACTTCCCGGCGCTGCTGCCGATCTGCGAGGACGAGGATCCGCAGGCCGAGCTCGACCGCGGCGCCACCCCGCAGCTGGCCGAGATGAGCCTGCACAACGGGACCGTCTACCGCTGGAACCGCCCCGTCTATGCCGTGGCCGGCGGCAAGCCGCACCTGCGGGTGGAGAACCGGGTGCTGCCGGCCGGCCCGTCGGTCGCGGACGTGATGGCGAACGCGGCGTTCTACTACGGGCTCGTGCACGCCCTGGCCCAGGCGCAGCGCCCGATCTGGACCCAGATGTCGTTCGCGACCGCGGCCGACAACCTGCATGAGGCGGCACGGTACGGCCTGGACGCGCAGCTGTACTGGCCGGGCCTGGGTGAGGCCCCCGCGGCCGAGCTCGTGCTCCGCCGCCTGCTGCCGCTGGCCCAGGAGGGGCTCGCCAGCTGGGGTGTGGACCCGGCCCAGGCCGGCCGGCTGCTGGGCATCATCGAGCAGCGCTGCCTCACCGGCAGGACCGGAGCCGCCTGGCAGGTGGCCATGACCAGGGCGCTCACCGACCGCGCCGGGGGCGGCCGCCCGGAGGCGCTGCGGCAGATGACCCAGCGCTACATCGAGCACATGCATACCAACGAGCCGGTGCACACCTGGCCGGAGGACGCTTAGCGATGGACGCGCCCTAGCCCAGGCGGGCGCTCTCGTCACGGACCCACAGGCCCAGCAGGCCGCGCAGGTGCGCGATGAACCGCTCGTGCTCGTGGGCCGGGTACACCGACCTGACCGTCTGGGTCAGCAGCCGGTCGAAGTCGGGGCCGGCCACCCAGCTCAGCACGATCTCGTCGAGGTGGCCGAGCCTGCTCGCGCAGAAGTCGTGGTAGCGCCCGGACTCGAAGTAGGCGTCGGTGAGGGCGGCGTAGCCGGCCAGCTTCTCGCCGTAGGACGCGCCGGGGCGGTCGGCGATCTCGAAGAACCGGTCGGCCTCGGTGTCGAGCCTGGCCCGCCTGCCCGTCACCAGGACGAACACACACCATTTGACCAGCGCCTTGATCGCCCAGGGGAAGTAGTAATGCAGGCTGGTCAGCGCCAGGTCCGGGCAGGCGTTGGCGTAGTCGATCGGGTAGACCTCGCCTCCGGCCACCAGGGTCTCGCACGAGTTGAGCTCCCACCGGAAGAACGCGTTGACCAGCCGCCCGATCGTCACTACCTCGGCACCGGCCTGCGGCGACAGGAAGCCGTGGTCGACCGCGTAACGCAGGTGCATGGGCTGGTCCGGCCGGAAACGCACGACCATCGTCTCGGCGCCGACCGACAGCGAGCGGGCGAACGCGTCGTAGTGGTCGACCGCCTTCTGCAGGTGCATGAGCATCTCGCCGCTGGCGTTGTAGGCGGCGTGCAGCTCGGCCGGGCCGTCGATGCGGGAGACGCCACGCCAGGCGCCGCCGTCGTAGGGCTTCATGAACAGCGGGTAGCCGATCCGCCGGGCGATCTCGTCCAGGTCGAACGGCTGGTTGTACCGGGCCGCGGTGTAGGCGTAACGGGCGTTGTCCACCGGGTTCTTGTAGGGCACGAGCACCGTGTCCGGCACCTTGAGCCCGAGCCGCATCATCGCGCAGTAGGCCGCGTGCTTCTCCATGGACTGGAATGTGAACGGGCTGTTCAGCAGGTACACGCCGTCCATCAGCGCGACCTTCTTCAGCCACTCCCGCGGGTGGTAGTACCAGTACGCGAGCCGGTCGATCACCAGCCGGTGGCGGGGGCGGTCACGCAGGTCGAACGGCTCGATGGTGATCCGCTCACAGTCGAACACATGCCGGGTGCCACCCGCGCCCGTGACCGGGCCGAGCCGCCGCAGGATCTCCTCGAACGCCGTCGGCCAGTCCTCCTCGGTGCCGAGCAGCAGCCCGATCAGGTGCCTGGTGTCCGTCAAGAGGGCCTCCGGTCGTCAGCAGAATCGCGGCATGTGATGGGCCAGCTGGGCGCGCCAGGACGGCCAGTCGTGGGGCACATCGTGCCCCCACAGGTCAAGCTCGTGGCGGATGCCCTTCTCGGTGAGCAGCGCGGCGAACCGCCGGGTGCTCGGCAGCGACCCGGTGGTGTCCTCCCACTGGCCCTGGCCGCACACCAGCACCAGGCTGACCTGGCCGCGCAGCCAGTCCAGATGGTCGCCGTGCAGGTGCCCGACGTAGTCGAGGGGGTTGTTGAAGTAGGCCTCCGTTCCCCGCTCGCCCCACGCGCTCCACGACGCGGGGTCGTAGTTGCCGGAGAAGCACAGCGCCAGCGGGAACAGGTCGGCCCTTTTCAGCGCGAAGTTGGCCGCATGGTAGGCGCCCAGGCTGCACCCGAGGGTCATCACCTCGACAGGGCCGCCGCAGTCGTGGTGGATCCAGGGGATGACCTGGTCGACGATCCACGACTCGTAACGGCCGTGCTGGCGCGCCCGCTCCTCGACGCTGAGACCGGTGTTGGACCAGGACGCCGCGTCGTAGCTGTCGACGCAGTAGACCTTGAGCCGCCCCGCGTCGATCAGGCCGGCCACGGCGCCGACCATGCCGTTGTTCTCGAAATCCCACGCCCGGCCCTGCTCGGACGGGAACGCGAGCGCGGCGCGGCCCCAGTGGCCGTAGCGGATGACGGTGCCGGCCGTGCCGATCGCGTCCGACCACAGCTCGGCCACCTCCCGGTTCATGGGCACACCCGCCGCAGCAGCGCGGTGAGATGCGGGTCGAAGGCGTCGCGCCAGGCGGTGTAGTTGTGCGCGTCGGCCACCTCGTGCAGCTCTGCCGGGTAACCCCGCTCACGCAGGACCTGCGTCATGAGGCGGTTGTTCCCGGCGTTCTCCTCGATCACGCCGCAGGTGAGTGCCACCGGCACCGGCCGGCCCGGCAGGGCGCCGTCGTGCACGCTGGCGACAAAGGCGACGATCCGCCGGTAGTAGGGGAACCGCCGCTCGTGGCTGTCGAGGCGCGGGCAGAAGAAGCTGCCGGACTGCAGGAACAGCGCGCCGAACGCGCCGGGGTGGCGGCAGTGGGCGTGCAGCATCGCCAGCGCGCCGAGGCTGGTGCCCATCCCGACCCGCACGGTGGTCGCCAGCTCGCCGGTGAGCGCGGGGATCACCGTGAGCGCCAGCGCGCGGGCGTAGCGGACGCTGGCGGAGTACCAGCGGTCGCGCGGCCCGGGAGCCAGCAGCGCGGCCCGCAGGCGCGGCAGCCACCGCCCCTCGACGCCCGCCGCCAGGTAGCGGGTCAGGCTGGCCAGCTCGTCGTACTCTGGCCCGTCGTGCACCACGAGCAGCGGGAGCGGCTCGTCATCGGCCACCCCGCCCGGGGCCCATATCCGCACCGGCAGCGTGCCGCCCAGCGGGGGGACAGCCACCTCGAGGCTGCGGTTGCTGCCCGGCCCGGCCGGGGCCGTGAGCCAGCCGGGCGGCGCGTACCCGGGGAACTCGATGACGCTCTTGGGCCCGAACGCGCCCGCCACCTGCCGCGGGTTGCCCGGGTCGGTCGTGATCTCGCTGCCGCCGCCGGGGTAGCGCAGCTCGACCAGGTACTCCATCCTGCTCACCGGCGGCCGGCCGATGATCAGCTCCCACCCGTCGCCGTCGTGGCGGAAGTCGAGCGGGCCGCCGGGGATGCGCACGTCCGGGCGCAGGCGCACGCCCGCCAGCCGGTGCGCTGGGTCGGGCAGCCGGAACGCCGCCTCGGTGCCGATCACTCGCACATGGTGCCCGCTCAGCCCCGGCGGTGACAATGGCCGCTTCACCGCCGCGCGGACGCCGCCGCCCTGCTTTCTCCCCGGGGCCGTCAGGATGCCTGCGGGCCAGTGCAGGGGTCGGGTCCCGGGCTCGGGTTCAGCGACCGCCACTGGCCGGCCAGCGTGCCCCGCAGGACCGTGCAGAGACGGCGGACCTCGTCTTGGGGATTCAGGTCCCACACCCGGGCGGTGCCGTCGGCGGCCGCGGTGATCAGCGTGCGGCCGTCCGGGGTGAACGCGGCCGCGTTGACCTGCTGGGTGTGCCCGGACAGGGTCGCGACCGGCTGCCCGCTGGCGACGTTCCACAACTGAACGGAGGTGTCCTGGCCGACCGTGGCCAGCGCGGCGCCGCCGGGACTGAACGCGAGATACCGGACGGTCGAGGTGAGCGGGCCGATGGTGCCGGCCGGCCTGGCGGTGGCGGCCGTCCAGAGCCTCACGGTGGCGTTCACTCCCGCCGTGGCGAGCAGCCGCCCGTCCGGGCTGAACGCGATCGCGGTGACGCCGTCCTGGCGGGCGTCGATACGGCCGGTGACCCGCCTGCTCCGGGTGCCCCAGAGCAGGACGTCGCCGGTGAGGCCGGCGAATGCGAGCGTGCGCCCGTCCCGGCTGTAGGCCAGCCCGTTGGAAGGGCTGCCGCGCGATAGGTAGCCGGCCTGGATGACGGCGAGCTGGCGGCGGGCCGCGATGCCCCATACCGCGGTGGTGCCGCCGAAGGTGGAGGTGGCGAGCGTCTTCCCGTCCGGGCTGAAGGCGATGTGCTCGATGACGTTGCCAGGCTGGCTGCCCAGGGCCGGGCCGCCGGGGGGCGCGAGCACCGCCCGCTCGGTGCCGCTTGCCGCGTCCCACAGCACCACCGAGCCGCCGCTGCCGCCGGTGGCCAGCAGCCGCCCGTCCGGGCTGAACGCGACCGGGGCGAGATCGGTCTGGCCCGTGACCAGCACGCGGGCTGGCGCCGCCGGATGGGCGGGGCGCCACAGCTGGACGGTTCCGTCCGCCGCGCTGGTGGCCGCGAGGCGCCCGCCGGGGCTGAGGGCGATGTCGAGCAGGGAGCTGTTGGCCTGCTCGTAGAACAGGCCCCGGCCCTCGTCGAGCGTGAGCAGGGAGCCCTGCCTGCCGCCGATGGCCAGCGTCGCTCCCCGGGGGCTGGAGGCGATCCGGATCGGGCCGTTGTGGGGGCCGACCGTGACGGCCGTGTTCACGCCGCCGGCGAGGTCGTAGATGTTGACCTGCCCCCTGGCCGGGTCGAGCGCGTACAGGTACTGGCCTTCGTGGCCGAAGGCGATGGCCGGGGTGTCCCGGGATCCGAAGTCGAGGGCCGCGGGCGCGTAGGAAGACCCGGTCGCCACGTTCCATTCCCGGACGGCGCCGTCCCCGCTGGCGCTCACCAGGATCCGGCCGTCGGGGGAGAACCCCACCGAGGAGATCCCCCCGGTGGCACCCCGCAGCACCGCACGCTGGGTCCCGGTGGCCACGTTCCACAGCCGCACGGTGCTGTCCCCGCCGCCGCTGGCCAGCGTCTTGCCGTCCGGGCTGAACGCGAGCGACAGGATGGAGCCGGTGGTGCCGGTCAGCCGGCCGGCCAGGCGGTGGCTGGCCAGATCCCACAGGTCGATCACGTGATCAGCGGAGTGCACGACGGCCATGAGGCGCCCGTCGGGGCTGTAGGCCAGCACGCCGTCCTCGCCGGTGTCGCCGGTCGGGTTCGGCACCGGCCTGCGGGTCGACAGGTTCCACAGCCGCAGGCTGTGCGGTGCGCCGAGGGCGGCAGCGGCCAGTGTCTTCCCGTCGGGGCTGAAGGCGACGGACTGGACGAGGCCATCCAGGCCGCGGAAGACGGCGAGCCGCTGGCCGGTCGCCAGGTTCCACAGCCACACGCTGCTGTGCGCGTAGCCGTAGATCCCCGGCTGTGCGCCGGCCGCGAGCAGCCGCCCGTCCGGGCTGATGGCGAGGGAAACGATCATGTATCCGGGCGGCATCGCGAACGAGCCGGCGTAGGGGTCCGCCTGGCGGCTGAGCAGGCTGCCGAGAGAGCCGGCGGTGTGCCCTACCTGCCAGCCGGCCAGCGCGAGCAGGTCCGCGCGCGCCAGGTTGGTACCGATCGTCTGGTCGGATTGCAGCGCGTAGTCGTCGGCCAGCGCCCGCCGCCGCTGGGCGTCCGCGGTGTGGCTGGCCGCCACCGCCAGCCCGGTCGCGGCCAGGGCGGCGGCCAGCACCACGGCGAGGCCGCCGACCAGGGCGGCCACGGGTAGATTCCAGGCTGTGCACCGGGCAGCGGCCTGCCGCCCGGGGACGGACGGGAGACCGGCGCTGGCCACACGGACGCTGCTGCGCGGCGGGCTGGTAGCCGACGGGATCGGCAGCACGGCGGTCCCTGCCGACGTGCTGATCGACGGGCAGGTCATCGCCGCGGTCGGCGCCATCGGCACCCCCGCTGACTGCGAGGTGATCAGCCTGGCCCCGGGCAGCGTGGCCTGCCCCGGCTTCATCGACGCCCACGTCCACGCCGAAGGCCCGCTGCTGGCCACCGGGCGGGTGGACGGCGCTCTCGCCCAGGGCGTGACCACCCTGGTGGCCGGCCAGGACGGGCAGTCGTGGATCGGCGCCAGCGCGGCCACCGCGCACTACCTGAACCGGTACTTCGCGCCGGTCAACGGCGCGCTGGAGCCCGCGCGCGGCCTCAGCCTGGCGGCCTACCGGGCGGCCGTGGCCGGCCGGCTGACGCAGAACGTCGCCGTCCTCGCCTCCCAGGGGACGATCCGGCACAACGTGGCCGGCCTGGCGGATGAGCCGCTCGGGCCCGGGGAACGGGCCGCCGCCTGGCGCCAGGTCGAGGACGCGCTCGCGGACGGGGCGGTGGGCCTGTCCAGCGGGCTTGACTACCTGCCGAGCAGGTTCGGCAGCGCAGCGGAGATCGCCGACATCGCGCGGCCGCTGGCGGGCGCGGAGCGCCCGTACGTTTCGCATCTGCGGGCTTACGGAGCTGACGCCGGGTCCGGGCTGGACGAGCTGGTGGCGGTGGGGCGCGGCGCCGGGGTCCGGGTGCACGCCAGCCACCTGTGGGGCAGCCCGGCCAGCATCGAGGCGGCCATCCGGTCGGCGGACGACGCCGGCGTCCGCCTCACCTTCGACTCCTATCCCTACCGCAGGTCCAGCACGATCCTGGCATCGCTGCTCCTCCCGCCGGACCTGCAGGCGCGCGGCCCGGAGCAGACGCTGGCGGACCTGGCCGACCCCCGGCAGCGCGCGGCACTGCTCACGCAGGACAAGCTCACCGGCGCGGGCGGCGCGCTACCATGTCCGCCAGGCCGGCCCCGCCCGCTTCCGCGGGCACCAGGCACCCGCAAGCACAGGCACCCGCAACCACGGGCACCCGCAACCACGGGCACCCGCAGGCACGGGCACCCGCAGGCACCGGAGGTATCACGATGGCAGCCGACACGTTCATCGCCTACGTCGGGGTGTATGACAGCGCCAGCGACGCCGACGCTGACTACCAGCTCGTCAAGGACCTGCACACCAAGGCGAACCTGATCGACTCCTATGACGCCGCCGTGATCGAGCGCCAGGCGGACGGGAAGGTCAAGATCACCAAGAAGCACGAGACGCCGACCCGGGTCGGCGGCGTGCTCGGCGGCGGCGTGGGCCTGGCCACCGGCCTGGTCGTCGCCCTGTTCCCGTTCGCCGCCATCGGCGGCGGCCTGCTGCTGGCCACCACAGCGGGCGGCGCCGTGCTCGGCGCGGTCGCCGGTCACGCGGCCGCCGGCATGAGCCGCCACGACCTCAAGGAGCTCGGCGAGCACCTGGATGCCGGGCAGGCGGGCCTGGTGGTGGTCGGCGTGTCCGACATGGGGTCGAAGATCGAGCACGCGATGAAGAAGGCGAAGAAGGTGGAGGCCAAGGAGCTCAAGGCCGACACCGCCGACATCGAGGCCGACGCGAAAGCCGCCGGGCAGGGCTGAGGTGGGCGCCCGGCCGCCGCTGTCACCGCCGGGCCGGCCGCCGTGGGGGATGGCGGCGCAGGTAACCGGCGCAGCCGACCGCCGCGATCACCACCACGCCCGCGCCGAGCACGACCTGCACCCCGCGGGTGAGCCCGGCCGGGTAGATCACCTTGAGCAGGTAGTGGGCGATGAACCCGCCGCGGTATCCGGCCTCCCCGGCGCGGTGGCGCAGGTAGTTCTCCACCGGCGTGAGCGGGCAGGTGAAGCCGATGAACTCGATCAGCGCCCCGTAGACCGCCGCTGGCAGGTACACCCAGATGACCCAGGGCCAGCGCCAGGCGAGGAAGGCGCCGCCGATCACGAAGCAGATGAACAGCAGGTGGGCAGCGACCACGAGGTCAGCGGCAACGCGGTACCACATCATTCACCGTCCGGACACCAGCCAGGTCCCAGGATAGGCGCTTGCTACGGTGTGTCCCTGTGGGGATCTCTCTGAGCGACGCCACCGTCAGGCTTCTCGACGGCAGGAACTACGCGGTGCTCGCCACGGTGAACGCCGACGGCAGCCCGCAGACGTCGGCGATGTGGGTCGGCCGTGACGGCAACGACCTGCTGTTCTCGACCGTGCAGGGCCGCGTGAAATACCGCAACATGCTGCGCGACCCGCGGGTCAGCGTGACCGTGCACGAGGCGGCCGACCCCGAGAACTATGTAGAGCTGCGCGGGCGCGCGGAGATCAGCCCGGACCCCGGCGCTGTGATGCACCAGCAGCTGTCGTGGAAGTACCACGGGAAGGATCCGGACCCCGAGCCCCCGGGGAGGGTCCGGGTCATCGTCCGGGTCGTGGTGGACAAGGCCACTGGCTACGCCGCCTGAGCTGCGCATGGCGCACCGGGGGAGCGGCGGAGGAGTTTGACCGGCCCTGGCCCGGCCGGGCACGATCGTCGGAGAAGGGAGCTGATCGGGCGTGAGCATTCTCGGTACCCGGGTCCTGCGGACGGAGGATCCCGGCTTCCTGACGGCCGGCGCCGTATACACCGACGACATCGCGCTGCCCGGAGCCTGCCACGTGTTCTTCGTCCGGTCCCCGGTCGCGCACGCGCGGATCCGCTCCACCGACGTCAGCGCCGCGCTCGCCGCGCCCGGCGTGATCGCCGCGTTCACCGCCGCCGACCTGGCCGGCCTCGAGCCGCTGGCGCCGCCGATGCCGGGCATGATCAACGGGGCGATGGGCCAGTCGCTGCTCGCCGACGGCGTGGTCAGGTTCGTCGGCGAGCCGGTGGCCGTGGTCGTCACCGAGGACCGGTACCAGGGCGAGGACGCGGCGGAGCTGGTCGACGTCGATTATGACCCGCTGCCGCCGGTGATGGACATGGCCGAGGCCGCGGCCGGCGACGGGCCCGGCGTGCTGTTCCCCGGCGCCGGCACCAACGTCGCCGCCTCGTTCGGCGACGCCGGCGCGCTCAAGGCCGGCCTGTTCGACGGCTGCGACGTGGTCGTCACCCGCACCATCGTCAACCAGCGGGTCGCGCCCGCGCCGATGGAGCCCCGCGCGGCGGCCGCCGCCTGGGGCGAGGACGGCCGGCTGACCGCCTGGATCCCGAACCAGGGCGCGCAGGGCACCCGTGACGCGCTGGCGGTCATGCTCGGGATCGAGCCCGCGGACCTGCGGGTCGTCACCCCGGACGTGGGCGGCGCGTTCGGGGCCAAGTTCGGCGCCGATCCCGAGCACGCGGTGGTGTGCTGGGTCGCCCGGCAGCTCGGCCGCCCGGCACGCTGGGCCGAGACCAGGGGGGAGAACCTGGTCGGGATGACGCACGGCCGTGCGCAGCGCCAGACGGTCACGATCGGCGGCAGCCGGGATGGCACGGTGGCGGCCTACCGGCTGGAGATCCTGCAGGACGCCGGCGCCTACCCGAGGTTCGGCGCGTTCCTGCCCGCCCTGACCATCCTGATGGCGCCCGGCCCGTATGCGCTGGGCCGCGCCGAGGCGGTGGCGACGTCGGTGGTGACGAACACCACCCCGGTCGGCGCCTACCGGGGCGCGGGGCGTCCCGAGGCCACCGCGGCGGTCGAGCGGGCGATCGACCTGTTCGCCGCCGAGATCGGCATGGACCCGGCCGACGTCCGCCGCAAGAACCTGCTGCCGAAGTTCACCGAGCCGCACACGACCGCGTTCGGCGCCGTCTACGACAGCGGCGACTACGCGGCGGCGCTGGACAAGGCGCTGGACGCGGCCGGCTACGCCGCCCTCCGGGAGGAGCAGGCGAAACGGCGCGCGGCCGGCGATGTGGTCCAGCTCGGTATCGGCCTCTCCTGCTACGTGGAGATCACCGGCCCAGGGATGGAGGCGGGCGGCCCGCGGGAGAACGCCACGGTCGAGGTGCATCCCGACGGCAGCGCCACCATCCTCACCGGCACCTCCCCGCACGGGCAGGGCCATGCCACCGTGTGGGCGATGCTGGCCAGCGACGAGCTCGGCATCGACGTGGACAGGATCACGGTGAAGTGGGGCGACACCGACCTGATCCCGGAAGGCGGCGGCACCGGTGGCTCGCGCAGCCTGCAGCAGGGCGGGGCGGCGGTGCAGCAGGCCTCGCAGGAGCTGATCGAGGTGGCCCGGCAGCGCGCGGCCGCCGCGCTGGAGGCCAGCCCGGCCGACCTGGTCTTCGACACCGGGCGCAGCGCCTTCGCGGTGGCCGGCGACCCGGCGGCCTCGGTGCCGCTGGCCGCGCTGGCCGGGCAGGATCGGCTGTTCGTCCGCGCGGTGTTCCGCGCGCCCGGCCCGACCTTCCCGTTCGGGACGCACGTGGCGGTCGTCGAGGTGGACACCGAGACCGGCAAGGCCGTGGTGCGCCGGATGGTGACCGTGGACGACGCCGGCGCGGTGATCAACCCGCTGCTGGCGGAGGGCCAGCGGCACGGCGGCATCGCCCAGGGCGTGGCGCAGGCGCTCTGCGAGGAGGTCATTTACGACGCCGACGGCAACCCGCTGACCGCGACCTTCGCCGACTACGCCATCCTGTCGCCGACCGAGGTCCCCAGCTTCGAGCTGGCCGACATGGCGACACCGACCAGCTACAACCCGCTCGGGGCCAAGGGGATCGGTGAGGCCGGCACGATCGGTGCGACGCCGGCCGTGCAGAACGCGATCGTCGACGCGCTCGCGCACCTCGGCGTGCGGCACATCGACATGCCCGCCACCCCGCAGCGGGTGTGGCAGGCGCTGCGGTCGGCAGCGGGAAGCTAACCGGTCAGCCGCCGCCGGCCGTGCCCCTGGCCCGGATCCCGGCGAGGAAACGCCGCAGCTCGGCGGCTGCCGGCGGGTCGGCCCCCGGGCGGGTGCAGGCCAGCGCGGCGGCGGCCAGCGCCTGGCCGGCGATCCCGGGCAGCGGGCCGGGCTGGGCGGCCACCCCCGCGGTGAGCGCCTCCGGCGACAGCAGGCCGGCCCCGGCCAGCCCGGCGAGCAGCGCGGCGGTGAACGCGTCACCGGCGCCCACGGTGTCCACGACCGCGACCTCGGCGGCCGGTACGGAAAACCGCGAGCGCCGGGTCATCACCACCGCGCCCCGGCGCCCCCTCGTCACCACCAGCAGCTGGGTGGGCCGGCCGTCGCCGAGCAACCTCGTGGCGAGCTGCGCGGGCGTGGTGCCGGGGAACAGGAACGCCAGATCCTCATCGCTCATCTTCACGATGTGAGCGCAGGCGGCGGCCCGCTCCGCGATGGCGGCCACCTGGCGGCGGTCGGGCGTCACCGACGGCCGGGCGTTGGGGTCATAGCTGGTGACGACGTCGCCGCGGCGGCAGACCGCTTCCGCGAGCCGCAGCACCTGCTCGCCGCCGGGCGCGAGCAGCACGCCGAGTGAGCCGATGTGCAGGGCGGTACTGCCGTCGGCGAGCCGCAGCCCGCGCACCTCCCAGCTGAGATCGAACTCGTAGCTGGCGGCCCCCTGGGGGTCGAGCCTGGCCAGCGCCCGGCTGGTGGGCCGGTCCGACGGCCCGGCGAGGATCACCGTGACTCCGTTGCGCTTGAGGTAATCGCGGATGAGGGCGCCGTGGCTGTCGGCCCCGATCTGGGTGACGAGCGCCACGGGCTGCCCCAGCCGGCTGAGCGCGACGGCGACGTTGGCCGGGCTGCCGCCCGGGTGCACGGTCGGCTCGCTGTGGCCGGCGCGGGCGACCACGTCCACCAGCGACTCGCCGACGACGGTGATCAAACCGGGCCCGTCAGCATGGCCTAGACGCCCGCCGGGCACGGCTCGAAGACCTTGCCGTCGAGGTCGACGTCGAACTTGACCGCGGAAAAGCCGTACGGCGGCGCGTACACACGCGCGCAGAACGTGCTGAACCGCCGCTTGTCCGGGCAGCCCTGCCCCGGGTCGCACACGAAGTGGTCGGCGCCGTACTCGGCCTCGCCGACCCATTTGCCGGTCGGCTGGTGCGCCGTGCGGTCGGTGGTGAACACGTCCCAGCCGCACGGCGTCGGCCCGCGCAGCCCGGAGCAGGTGATGCCGTAGGTCCGGGTTCCGCGCTGCGGGCCGGCGAAGCACCCGCCGTAGGTGTAGCACTCCTCCACCACGGCCCCGTCGGTGTAGCGCACCCCCCACCACGACAGCAGCGGCGAGTTCTTCCACAGCGCGGTCATGCCGTCCCGGTGCACCTGGTTGAACGCGTAGGCGAGGTAGTTCTGCGCGTCGCCCGGGGTGAGGTGGAACCCGGTGGTGGACGGCGGGTCGAAGCTGTCGATGTCGTCGAGCTCGACCGCGTCGAACCCCTTGCGCGCGCACATGGCGATCCGCTCGTCGAGCATGGGCTTGAGCGCGTCGAGCTGGCGGAAGTCCACCCAGCGTTCCTCCGGGTAGCCGTAGTAGATCTTACCGAGCGTGCTGGCCGGGAAGTACCGTCCGCCCGGTGAGCCGTCCGGCCGGTAGTCCTCCCACGCCAGGTCCAGATAGCAGACGGTTTTCGGGTGGGCCAGCGTGCTGGCCTGCCAGCTGGTGTGGATCCGGGCGATCTCGGCCCGGGTGGTCAGGAAGCCGTCGATGTCGTAGATGTCGACCGCGCGCTTGCCGGTCCGCTGGAGCGGGGTCACCCGGCCGATCTGCCAGTCCCAGCGCATGGGGTGGCCGGTGCGGTCCAGGTGCGGCGGGTACCAGCAGGACCCGCCTGCTGGCCTGGTGCAGGGCACCGGGGCGGGGAGCGGGACCACCCGCCAGCGGAAGGTCGCGATGGTGTCCCCGGCCACGTCGCCGGTGGTCACCTGGACGCGGTGCCCGCCTGGGCCGAGCCTGCCGGTCTCGAAGACCCCGCTGGCCGGCATCGGCTGCCACGGCCCGTGGTCGATCCGGTAGCTCTGCGACACCGGGCCGTTCGCCGCGTTGTAGTGCGGCGGGCTCACCTGGAAGTACTCCTGGTCAGAGCCGGTGCTCCGCTCCGGCAGCCCGTTCATGAAGTGGCTCACCGGCCGCTGCGCGTAGGGGTAGCGGCCGGCCTTCCGGCTGGCCGTGTAGCTGCGTGAGGCGCGGACGACGCTGAACGCGAAGGTGGCCGGGTCGGTCTCGACGGCCGCGAAGGCCGTCTCGGTGACCTTCAGGTACTTCCCCGTGTCGGCGTGCCCGGCCAGGTAGGTCCGCGCGGCGAACGGCGCCGCGGTGCTGTCCGCGCCCTTGACGCAGTGGGTGCCCTGCCCGCCGGACCGGGCGGCGCACGCCTGCCAGACGTAGCCGACCCCGAAGCTGAGCAGTTTGTCCCCGGGCGGCAGCTGCGGCGGCCGCCAGGACAGCCCGGCCGCCCGGACGGGCGAGCCGTCGCGCGGCAGGCCGGTCACCCGCAGCGTGCCCGCCGGGACCGGCGGGCTGATCCTGGCGGCGGGCTGGGTCGGCGCGGGGGAGGGGGACCGGTGCGGGGCTGGTTTCTTGCTGGGGGTGGTGCACGCCGTCGCCAGCATGAGCACCAGCGCGGCCGCGAAGGCCGGGCCGGCCCCGGCGCGCGATGCCGCCGTCACGCGGGTCATCGCGGTCAGCCTGGCCCGCCGCCACGGCCGCTGGCGAACTGCGGCAGCCACTCGGCCTCGGCCGCCAGCATCCGGTCCACCATCTCG
>Ga0335079_10003931_pt1 | contig 17112 bp, 13 predicted proteins | sample Lox_Sample_33_FD_206719 | JGI IMG/M metagenome (GOLD analysis project Ga0335079, IMG submission 206719) | Soil microbial communities from Loxahatchee National Wildlife Refuge, Florida, United States - Lox_Sample_3.3 | ecosystem: Environmental > Terrestrial > Soil > Wetlands | place: USA... | reverse complement strand
GCCAGCATCATTGCCAACTGGGGCTATTCGCCCGTAACCGAAGCCGAAGTCCAAGCCACGGCGCGCGATCTTAGGCCCGTGATTCAACCCAAAGGTGTTCTCTTCGCCGAAGATTCCCATGGACGCGCAGTGGGTTTTGCCATTGCGATCCCGGATGTGAATTCTCTGCTCAAGAGTTTGAATGGTTCGCTTTTGCCCTTTGGGTGGTACAAACTTCTGACGGGGATTCCACGCCTGAAGCGTTATCGCATGTTTGCCCTCGGAGTGGTTCCCGAATATCAAGGTAAAGCGGTGGACAGTCTGCTGTACCGCGCTTTATACGTATCGCTTTACACACCCGAAACCTGGATGGAAATCAATTACGTGCTCGAAGATAACTGGCCCATGATCAACGCCATCAAGAAGCTGGGAGCCATTCCGTTGCGGCGTTATCGCGTGTACGAAATGGAGATATGAACTCTACCGCGTGCGTTCCTTCGCAACGCGTACCATCGCTTCCAAACTCTTCTCGACATCCTCGTCAGTGGTAGCCCACGAAGAAACACTAATTCGCATCGCGGTCTTACCCTGCCAAACCGTCCCACCGCACCAACAGGTTCCATCGCTCTGAATTCCAGAGAGCACATTGCGAGTCGTTTCTGGATCTCCGAATGACACCAACACTTGATTGAGAACAACATCATTCAATATTTGATAACCGGCGGATCGCAAACCTTCGGCAAAACGCCGAGCTTGTCGGCAGTTGCGCTCAACGAGTTCGACGATTCCCTTTCGACCCACTGCGCGCAATGCTGCCCACACTTCCACACCGCGTGCCCGCCGTGAGAGTTCCGGCGTAAAGTCGGATGGATTTCGGTATGGGCTATCGGTTGGAAGATATTCAGCGGTAACCGCCATCGCCGCTTGCAGGGCATTCGCATCGCGGACGAGCGCCAGTCCGCTATCATATGGAACATTCAACCATTTGTGAAAATCCGTTGCCCATGAATCTGCATTGGCAATGCCTTTCGTAAGATGAGCCATCGAAGGAGTTGCCATTGCCCACAAACCAAACGCGCCATCCACATGAACCCACGCACCAGCTCGATGTGCGATATCACAGATCTCATCAATCGGATCAAAGGCGCCGGTGTTGACATTGCCAGCTTGCACAAGCACAATTGTCGGACCTGATGGTTTCGGTAAAGCATCGGCTCGCAGCCTCCCTTGACCATCAACCGGAACTTTGATCAACCGGCTTCGTCCAAGCCCCAACATGCCCAAGGCTTTGATCGGTGAGACATGCGCCTCGCCGCCAACGATCACCGTAATGGGAGGCGCGCCAAATAAACCGTCAGCTTCAACGTTCCAACCCGCGCGCTTGAGGAGGGCATTGCGGGCAGCTGCCAAGGCCGTGAAGTTCGCCAGGGTTGCCCCGGTAACAAAGCCGCCGCCGCACTCGCGCGGGAGATCGAAAAGTTCAAGCAGCCAATCCAAAGCGGTTTGTTCGAGTCGCGCAGTAGCAGGTGTGATATTGTAAAGGGTTGAGTTCTGATCCCATGCCCCAGCCAGCCAGCTCGCAGCGAGAGCGGCGGGAAGTGACCCGCCGATGACGAATCCAAAAAAGCGTGGCCCCGCCATCGCCATGGAGGCCGGAGAGCAAACCTCATCCATTAATTTCAGTGTGCCCGCAGGATCGCTGGGTGCTTCCGGCAAGCCTTCATCGAGTAAGTTGAGTTTGTCCACGGCCCCGGGAGCGGGAGCAACGCTTCGTGAGTTGAGGCCCTCGAGATATGCAATGGCGCGTTCTGCAGCATCTTCTAAAAGCTCTTTCATGGCCACCTCCAAGAGAATGATCTAATATCTTCCTCTCTGCAGCCTCACATTTGGATTCGGCAATTCATCTTCTCTTGCAGGGAAAACCTGCACTGCGCAGGCTTTAAATTCAGGGATCAAGGCTTGCGGATCCAGCGCGTCGTTGGTCAGTAAATTACCGGCGGCTTCGGCGAAATGCCACGGGATGAAGATCACTCCCACCGATGTCTTTTCGGTCACGGTGGCGCGCATGATTACTTCCCCGCGCCGCGATTGCAGTCGAACCGGCGTGTTGTTTTCAATGCCATGCATCTCAGCATCGGCGGGATGAATTTCGACACGCGCTTCGGGATAGACGTCATTCAACGCCGAATGCCGCGTCATCGTGCCCCCGTGCCAATGCTCCAGCAAACGTCCGGTCGTCAGGATGAACGGATATTCGTCATTGGGTTCTTCTTTCACCGGCACGTAATCCAGCGGGATGAATTTGCCTCGTCCGCGCGGAAACGATTCCTTGAAGAGCGTCGGCGTGCCGGGATGATCCATCGTCGGCACCGGATATTGTAATCCGACTTTCTCGATGCGCTCATACGTGATGCCCGCATAATCCGTGTTGACGCCCGCCATTTCACGCAGGATCTCTTCCGGACTGGCGTAGTCCCATTTGGCGGTGGGGCGCATGAGTCGTGACTCGAGGCGGAGCGCGAGATCACAAATGATTATCCAATCGGGCCGCGATTGTCCGCGCGGCTTCTGGGCCCGTCGCACGCGCTGCACACGTCGATCCGTATTCGAGAACGTCCCTTCTTTCTCCGCGAACGGAGTCGCAGGCAGGAACACATCCGCGAACGCGCCGGACTCATTGATGAAAATATCCTGTGCGACGAGAAATTCCAACTCCTGCATGTGCTTGCGCGTTTCATTGAGGTTCGGCTCGGACATCATCGGGTTCTCGCCCATGATATAGAGGGCACGCACGCCGCCCTCGTGCGCGTGACCCAAGATTTCAGTCGTGGTCAGACCAAGTTTACGGCTCAAACCGCCGGCTTCGATATGCCACGCGGATTCCCATTTCTTTGCGTTGTCTTCGTTGTCGACGCGCATGTAACCCGGATAATGATATGGCATTGCACCCATGTCGCTCGCGCCTTGCACGTTGTTCTGTCCGCGCAACGGATTCAAGCCTGTGCCATCGTGTCCCACGTTGCCCGTCAAAAACGCAAGATGGATGAGAGCCAGAGCCGAGGCCGTGCCGTGCGATAACTGGGAGATGCCCATGCCCCAATAAATCGCGCCGTTCCTCGCATTGGCGTATAAGCGCGCCGCCCTGCGAATATCTTCGGCAGGCACGCCAGAAATCTCCTGGGCATATTCGGGCGTGAACTTTTCCAGCGACTCGACGAACTCATGATAGCCTTCCGTGCGTTGCCCGATGAACTCGTTGTTGACTAGTCCTTCCTTGACTATCACATGCGCCATCGCACAGAATAATGGAACGTTGGTCCCTGGCCTGAGCGGAAGCCACAATTCAGCGAAATCAACAAGATCAATTCGGCGCGGATCAATGACGATCATCTTCGCGCCGTTTTGCCGGACGGCATCCTTCATCTGCAAGGCAATAATCGGATGGTTCTCACTTGTGTTCGATCCCGTGACGATGAACACGTCATTCATCATCACTTGCGAAGCCGTGTTGCTCATCGCTGATGATCCAACTGCTTGCTGAAGCGCGACCACCGAACCCGCGTGACACAGGCGCGTGCAGTGATCCACGTTGTTGGTACGGAAGATGGCACGATACATTTTTTGCAGTAGGTAATTATCTTCGTTCGTGGCTTTAGCGCAGCAATAGACGGCCATGGCATCCGAGCCATCGCGTTGATAGATTTCGACCAGTTTATCGGCCGTGATATTGAGGGCAGTTTCCCAATCGGTTTCGACCCAGTCCCAGAGATTGGAAATTTGCGAATGTTCAATCAGTTTTCCATCTTTGCTGATTGCAAAGACTTGCTCGCGTCCCTCCGGCTTTGGTTTTCCCTCGAGCAAATATCTTCGTACTAACGGCGTCATTACGCGCTTCGGATGATAGATGTAATCGTAGCCAAAGCGTCCCTTGACGCATAAGTTTCCGTGATTGACCGGCGAATCAAACGGCGACGTGACTTTGTAAATGAAATCATCCTTGACGTGTAATTCGAGCGTGCATCCCACCCCGCAATACGGACACGTGGTCGAAACCACGCGATCTTCAATCACCCGATGAGGATCAAGTTTTAACTTGGCCCTGCTTAACGCGGGATCTTTGACAACCATAAAGACACCTCCAAGTAATCCTTAAGGCAATCCACAAATTTCTTCTTCTCTCTAATCGACGAAATCTGCGGATGAAGTCTTTCAATTATAACAGTGAACCTGCCCCGCTCTATTTACTTTCTCAACGCGATGGAAACTGCATCCACGATGGCCCAGACCCAAAAGACAATACTCCAAAATGCGGCTACATCGTGCACAATTCTGGGTACCCAATAAGACCATGCACTTCTTGAATCTGGAGTTCCTTTGGGAATCACGGGATTTGCCATTGAAATAAGTGGCAATACGATAATATTCAAATTTGCGATGACTATCGCAGCCACCAAAATTGCAATACCTTTGGTGCTTTCTCCGCCGTAAATCTGACCTAATCCTGGGACAAGCAAGGATAGAATTCCAGCGATGAATGGGTTGCTGTTCATGTATCTCTCCTGCCTCGGCCGCTTGAGCCAAAACCTAACAAGATCATTAAACTCTCTGCACGCGCACCGCCGCAACCTTGTATTCAGGAATCTTCGCGACGGGATCAACGGCATCGTTCGTCAACGCGTTCGCAGGGATTTCGGCAAAATGGAAATTCATGAAGACCATGCCGCGCGGCAGCTTTTCTGTCAAACGAGCCCTGCCGGTCGCTTCGCCGCGACGAGATGAAACGCGAATCATATCGCCTGTGGCAATGCCCAGTTCTTCACCGTCTTCTATATTGATTTGAATCTCACCCTCCGGAACGATCCAGTTCAATCCAACGGAGCGGCGGCTCAACGTTCCGCCATGCCAATGTTGAAGCACGCGTCCCGTGTTCAACACGAATGGGTATTCAGTGTCTGGGTTCTCCATTGGCTCGCGGAAAACCAACGGCGTGAATCGTCCCAGGCCGCGCGTGAATTTTTCTTCATGCAGGATCGGCGTTCCGGGATGATCGCGCGTTGGGCAGGGCCACTGGAGTCCACCATGCTCCAACCGCTCGTAGCTGATTCCGCTCATGGTCGGAGTCAGAACCGCAATCTCATCCCACACTGCTGACGCGCCCGCGTAATTCCAATCCGTCACAGGATGAACTATATCCGAAGAAATGTTTCCGTCCGAGTGACTTAGGCTCTTCCCCAAATCACAGATGATATCCAAGTCGCGTCGCGCTTCACCTTTAATGGGAAGCGCCGTGCGCACGCGCTGGATGCGGCGCTCGGTGCTTGTGAACGTTCCTTCTTTTTCTGCAAAGCTGACGGCCGGCAAGACCACATCCGCAAGCTGCGCGGTTTCGTTAAGGAAAATATCCTGCACCACCAGAAACTCAATGGCGTGAAGCGCTGCCTCGACATGATTCATGTTCGGGTCGGAGAGAAACGGATTCTCGCCCATGATGTAGAGCGCCTTGACGCTTCCGTTCAGGGCACCATTCATCAACTCCGTGACCGTGAGTCCAGGCTTCGATGGAATCTTGACTGGTGATTTCCACGCCGTTTCGAACTTCATGCGAACTGCATCATCTGTCACAGATTGATACGCGGTAAGCACATTCGGCAGTCCACCCATATCACACGCGCCCTGAACATTGTTCTGTCCGCGCAGCGGATTGACTCCCGAGCCCGGCTTGCCAAAGTTTCCACTGAGCAACGCAAGATTGGCAAGAGCTTGAACATTATCTGTGCCGTGCGATGATTGTGTGATGCCCATCGCCCAGAAGATCGCGGCGCTTCTTGCCTGACCGTAAACGTGCGCGGCTTCGACGATCATCTCTGCCGGGATGCCGGTGATGTCTTCCGCCCATTGCGGCGTGCAATCTTTGACCGAGGCGGCCAGTGCGCCGAAGTTTTCCGTGCGCGCAGCGATGAAACCTTGATCTGCCAATTCATCCGCGATGATGATATGCGCCATCGCATTAAGCAACGCGATGTCCGTGCCAGATCGCGGACGCAGATGCAGCGCCGCAAAGTTTGATAACTCAATCTCGCGCGGATCGATCAGAATCAATTTCGCGCCGCGTTGTCGAACGGCCCTCTTCATTTCCAAACTAATCACCGGATGCGCTTCGGTCGTATTGCTTCCAGTGACGAGCAATACATCTGCGAGATGAATATCGCTGATCGAATTGGTCATTGCTCCAGAACCTAACGTTGACGCCAGACCGGCGACAGAACTGGAGTGTCAGAGCCGCGCGCAGTGATCGACGTTATTCGTGCCGATCAGTCCGCGCGCCACCTTCTGCATAAGATAGTTTTCTTCGTTTGTGCATTTGGCTGAGACCAGGAAGCCAATCGAGTCGGGGCCGTACTTGTCTCGAATTTCAAGCAATCTTTCAGCAACATGTCCCATCGCTTTATCCCATGATACGGGAACGAGCTTCTCAGCCATGCGCATCAAAGGTTTCGTCAAGCGATCCCCGGAATGGATGAAGTCGTATCCAAAGCGGCCCTTTACGCACAGATTGCCATGATTGGACGGCGAATCAAAGGGCGAGGTGACCTTGTACACCAAGTCATCTTTGATGTGCAAATGCAAACTACATCCCACACCGCAATAGGGACAAGTGGTGGCAACGATGCGATCTGCCTTGATCATTTTGCTTTCCTTTGCTTTCTTCCAGTATTCATCACGCTGATCTCACTCGGACTCATCCCCTGCTCCAATAAGTATTCACGCTTGGGCTTGAGCGCGCCGGTCGGACAAACTCCGACACATTGACCACATAAGACACAAGTTGTCTCGGGGATGGTCTTATCGAAGAATGTCCCAATCTGCGTTTCGAAGCCGCGGCCGTTGAAGTTGATGGCATTGACATATTGCGCGTCGTCGGCGCAGACTTGCACACAGCGCCAGCACAGCAAGCACTTCGAATAATCGCGGATATACATCGGATTGTCGTCCTTGATTTCCGACTCGCGGCGTTCTGCATGCGGGAATCGTCCCGCGCTCGCGCCGTATTCTTCCATCATCGTCAAGATGGCAGGCGCATCGGATAAATCCATCGTGGATGCCAGCATTTCCAGAATGGTTCGGCGAGCACGTTTGACGCGTTCACTTTTCGTTTGGACCTTCATGTCCTGTGCAACTTTGACGATGCACGCCGGTTGAAGCAATCGCTGCCCCTCCACCTCGACCACACAAATCCGGCACAACGCATTGGATGTTGTCGCCGCGTGCCAGCATATCGTGGGAATATCAATACCATTCTGCTGGGCGGCTTTCAATATCGTTGCGCCTTGCTCAACAGAAATCGGTTGTCCATCCATCGTAAAAGAAATTGAGTCTGCCATAATTCACCGCTAACGCCTCGTGGTCTTGCGTGCTGATTTCTTGACAACAGCTTTCTTACTTGGCTTCTTCCCGGCTTTTACTTTCGGCTTTGACTTTTTTGCCACTATTTTCTTTCCTGACCGTGCTTTCGTTCTTATAACTTTCTTAGCGACTTGTTTCTTCCCGCTTCCATCAAACATCTCAGGCCACAACTTGATTGCGCTCAACACCGCGCTCGCCGCGGTCTGACCCAAGCCGCATAGACTCGCATCCGTCATCGTCCAGCCGACATCTTGCAGGCGCGCCAGATCGCCTTCCAATGTCTCGCCCGCCGCGACGCGATTCAAGATTTCCATCTGACGCTGCGTGCCCATCTGACAGGGATAGCATTTGCCGCACGACTCATGCGCAAAGAAATGTCCGAGCCGCGCAAAAGCATCACGCATATCACGCGTCTCATCGAAAACCATCACAACGCCGGAACCTAAAGGCAAACCCGCGGCGCGCAAATCTTCAAACGTCAGCTTCACATCGAGATGCGCCGATGTTGCGAACGCGCCCGCCGCCCCTCCGAATAGAACCGCCCCCAAATTCTTTTTATCAGCAACACCGCCAGCCATATCAAGAAGTTCGCGAAGCGTCACACCGAACGGTACTTCATAGACTCCGGGCCTGGTCACATCACCGGAGACGCAAAACAATTTTGGTCCAGGAGATTTTTCGGTGCCGATCTTGCGATATTCCGCCGCGCCCATCGAAACGATCAACGGCACATTGCATAACGTCTCGACGTTATTGATCGCGGTCGGTTTGCCAAACACGCCGAACGTCGTGGGGAAAGGCGGCTTGACGCGCGGGAAGCCGCGCTTTCCCTCAATCGACTCAAACAGCGCAGTCTCCTCGCCGCAAATGTAGGCGCCCGCGCCGACCCGGATTTCAATATCAAAGTCTTCAGTCAAATATCCCGCGCCGCGCGCTTCGTCCAGCGCGTTCTCAAGCACCGGCACAATATACGGATATTCGCCGCGAATATAAATAAATCCTTTGCTCGCGCCGATGGCGTACGCGGCAATCGTCATGCCTTCGATGATGCGATGCGGATCATCAAGCAATAAGATTCGATCTTTGAACGTACCCGGCTCGGACTCGTCCGCATTGCAGATGACATATTTCGGTGAACCTTCCGCTTTGGAGGTTCCTTCCCATTTGACTCCCATGGGAAATGCCGCGCCGCCGCGTCCAACCAGACCTGAAGCCTTGACCTCGTTAATGACATCTTCGCGTTTCATCTCACGCGCTTTCTTCAACGCGGCATATTCGCCGTATTCTTTTAGCGATGTAGTTGAGCCATTGCCGCAATTGACGGTCAACATTCGCAGTGATCCGCCGACGATAGAACGCGGACGACCAAGTTCATACAAACCAGACTTTAAATTGACATTCGTCTCGGCTTCATCACCGTACAAGATCGCGGGGGCTTGTTCACAAAGCCCAAGGCACGGACTCGCTTCAATCGTGGTTCCCCCATCCGGCGTCGTCTGACCCGGTTTGATCTCATGATGAGCGCAAAGATGATTTAGAAGTCCATCCGCGCCTTTGAGTGCGCAGGCTTGATCCGTACACACGCGGACAAATTTCTTCCCCATCGGCTCATTATAAAACATCGAATAGAATTCGATGACGCCGTGCACATCCGCCAGCGGCACGCGCAGGGACTTGGCGATTTCGGTTGCAACAGGTTCGGAGATCCACCCATAAATTTGTTGAGCCGCATGCAAGGCTGGCATTAGCCCCGAGCGGCCCAAAGGAAGATACGGTTCGATGGCAGATTGAAGGCTGGCCAGGCTTGCACTTAGCGAAGGCGAGGTGTCGGTATCGGACATGAGGACTCCAATGTGCCGAGTATAGGACGAATTATTTTTTATGGCAAGCGACAAATGTCATTTATATTGATTGGTGATCAAGCATTTTCCAATACCCTCATTAACGCACTGGCAAGGGCCCAACACTCAAAAGCCACCACGGGCTTTGATATACCAACGAATCTATGGCTTTGTGGATCCTTGAAAAAGCCTATCGCCCCCCGGCAGAGATCATGCGCGGCTAGTTGTTCGGGAGGAATTGTGCTGATTCATATGATTGGATTAGTCGGATTAACAGCCTTATCGACTAAGGCGATACCAACATCAGTAGGTGATAATCCACTTTTTGAGCGTACTGCATCTTCCACAACTTTCATAGCATCAAACACCGCATTATCGTAGCGTTGATTCTCAAATAGTTCTTTACACTTCTGAACAATTGATGGATGGAACCTATTTATTGTCTGCAAGAAAAGAGCATCAGATTCCGAATCATAGATAGAGCAGTAACCCATTCGTCGTGTCCCGTCCTATATACTTTTACTAACCCAGCAAATGCTAAAATATTAATAATAGTGCTAGCCCCCACTTTCAGGAATGGTGGGTAATCGTTTTTAGCGTTCCTTTTTTACCAACCATTTCAATCATTTTTATATGAAGATCAGCGCGTCGGATACCGCGTTTAGATCTAATAACCTTTACCACTTGCTCAAAGAAACTGTTGCCGCCAGCAATTTCTTTCCAGCACGTAGAAAGTTCTTGTTCGTCTCCCAATTCCATCGCTTTCAACAACCTCGTACCAACAGCAGTTAATCTACGTCCTGTTTTATTTGAATCTCTAAGGTACCTTTTTCAATGACATGTAGATCTTCAAGAAATTTATGGTCTATCGATATTTCATCATGCCCTATGCCGGAGACTTTAGAAATGCGTCATCAGCCGAAATGAATTCGCGGGCAGTACCATGGGCCCTTATAATTCTAACCAGCTCATCATAACTGTGGTTTGGTAGGTGAAAAACAGCTTCGACCATATTTCCTCTTAACCTTATATATTTGAGATTTTCGGAAATATAAACTATGTTCGGCTCGTTCCCAGCATCTCCTCGCTGACTTCATCCAACTTCAAACTAATGATTTGACTCGCCGAGTCGCGACCCATCGTCACGCCGTAGATCACGTCCGCGGCTTGGACCGTGTTGCGGTTATGCGTGATGACGATGAACTGCGTATCCTTGCTCAAGTCAACCAGCAGATCGCGGAAGCGACCCACGTTGGCTTCATCCAGCATGGCATCCACTTCGTCCATCACGCAGACCGGCGTCGGCGAAACTTTGAGCAACGCAAAGACCAGCGCGATCGCGGTCAGACTGCGTTCACCGCCGGAGAGCAACGACAAGCCTTGTTCGCGTCGTCCGGGCAAACGCGCTTCGATTTCGATTCCGGTGTTGACCAAATCATTCGGATCCGTCAATGAAAGATGCGCCGATCCGCCGCCGAACAAACGTGTGAAGATGGCGCGGAATTGTTTATCCACGGCTTCAAAGGTGCGCTCAAATTCCTTGCGCGTCAATTCGTCCAGCTCGCTGATGACTTGGCGCAAATCCTCTTCGGCTTGATGCAAATCCTGGACCTGGGTTGACATGAACGAGTATCTTTCAGATTCCGTATCGTATTCTTTTTTTGCATCGGGATTGATGGCGCCCATGCGACGCAATTGTGCACGTTGCTGCGTCATGTGTTGTTCGAGATCCGGCGGCAATTCCGTAACCACCGGAAGTTGTTCCACCAAACCTTCAAACGGCAGCGGCACCGGGCCTTCGATGTTCGCGGCATATTCAAACGAGACCAGTCCGAAGTCGTCCACGATTTTCTGGCGTAGATTATCCAGGCCCTCTTCGCGTCGCACCAAATCCAATTGGATCTGTCCCAACGTGCGTTCCGCCGAAGCGTGATTCTGTTGTGCGCTCGTTTCGACTCCCTGCAAGTGCATTTCTTCCTGTTCGGCGGTTTCCAAATCTTTTTCAGCGGGCTCGATTTGAACGCGCAGTTCTTCTGCCTGCTTGTGCATCACGCCTTCGCGCTCGCGCAAAATGGTCTTCTCTTCGTCCAATTCTTTCAGCTGATGATCGGTCTCGCCCAATTTCGCTTGCACCTCCTGCTGTTGCGAAAGGAAACGATCCACGATTTGCCGGCTTTCCGATTTTCGCAATTGCAAACCATTCACCGATTGTTGAATCACGGCGAGCCGCGTGTTCCAATAGGCAACCTGTTCCTGCGCTTCATCGAGATTGAGTTCATTTAATTGACTTGATAGAAGTCGAATCGACTCTTGCGCCTGTGCGACTTTCGCTTCATTCTCGGATGCCAACGCGGATAACCGCTCCCGATCCAACTCCGCCTCTGCTATTTCTTTCTGCAATTCATCCAATTGAGATTTCTGCCAATCCCATTGACGGCGCGCGGTTTCGACGTCCGCTTCGGCTTCATGTTCCGCCGATTGCGCTCGATCGAAGTCGGCGTGCGCTTGCCGCAACTCTTCTTCACCTGTGCCGAGTTGACTTTGCGCAACCGTCAAGTCTTCCGAAAGTCTTGTGATGGAAGCATTCAAGGCTTCGAGTCGAGTCGTTAGATCGGATAACACTTCGATCAACTCGCGTTTTTGTCTCGGCCGACTTAAAGTCGAAGCAGTTGCAGATTTTCCGGCCACGATCAGTCCATCGCCGCGGAAAACTTCGCCGCGTAATGTCACGATGCGCGCATGAGCGGGAATCTGATCCAACAATCGGCGCGCTGCGCTCCGGTCGCGGACGATAAGCGTATTGCCGAGCAACAGGTGAACTGCGGCGCGCAGATCATCTGGAGCATTGACCAATGATGACGCAATGCCCAGACAATCCGAATCGTTCGGTTGATTCAAAGAGTGTTTTACAGCGCCATTCAGCGGCAACAACGCCGCACGTCCGGCCTCATCCGATTCGAGCAATTGAAGTGCCTCTTCGATTTGATCCGCTTCAAGCAAGACCGCATCCAGCGTATCGCCGAGTGCGGATGCGATCGCGGTTTCCAATTCGGCAGGAACATCCAGTGCCGCGCTGAGCGCGCCGCGTGCGTTGAGCCGCGACCGACGCGCAGCGTCCAGCAAGAAGCGCGCGCCTTCGGCATAGCCCGCCAGCGACTGTTCCGCTTGAGTCAAAATATCGAGTTGCGCCTGTGCGCGCGAATACGAGGCCTGGCGTGCGAACCGCTCCTCCAATTTCGCGCGCCGTTCATTTTCCAACCTCTCGACCTCGCGGCGTCTATTTTCTACATCTGCAATGGTCCTTTGAACGGCTTCAGCGGCCTGAACGCGTTGTGCCCTAGTAGTATCATGAACCTGTTCGGCTTTGCTTGTTCCCGCTGCTGCAGATCGAATCGTCAATTGAATCGCATCCCGTTTTTGCTTTTGTGATTCCAAGCGCACCGCAAGTTCATCAAGACGCGCCTGGGTTTCCGCCCGTTGGGCATGGATGGAGGCAATCGTCTCACGCGCGATTTGCAGATTCTGGTCCGCCGAAGCTCGTTCCGTTTGACGCGTTTGCAAGGATTCTTGGGCGCGCCTCAATTGACTCCTTGCTTCATCGAATTCACTTTGCAAACCCGCTGTTTCCTGATCGATTTCGGAGAAATGTGCTTGTGCCAATTTCTCTTCATTGATGGAGCGCTCCAATTCCGATTGAAGGGCATCTTGCGAAGCGACCAGCGCGCGCCGGCGTTCCTCGAGAACTGCCAGATCTCGACTCACAGATTCGCGCTGGCTGTGCAATTCAGAGGATTGGCGGTGCCAGACATTCAGTTGCGCGCGCATTCCGCTCAGCCGTTCACGGAACCTTGCGTATTCGGCCTGGGTTTTCGCGTGAACTGCGCGCGCTTCATTGGAATGAGCTTCCTGCACACGCATGAGCGCACGCGTTTCATTCAATTCGATTTGCGCATGATTCCAGTGATATCCATACCAATCGAGAAGCAGAACGCGCAAATCGTTCTGCACGCGCGAGTATTCGATGGCACGTTTGGCTTGACGTTCAAGGCTCCGGATGCGCGGTTCCAATTCCGCCATGATGTCCTGGACGCGCTCCAGATTATGCTGAGTTTCCTCCAGGCGTTTCAACGCCTCTTCGCGCCGCACGCGATAAAGTCCAACGCCCGCGGCTTCTTCAAAGAGACGCCGGCGCTCATCCGCTTTCAGGGCGAGGGAGGCGTCCACCAGGCCCTGACCGAGAATCGTGTACGTGCGCTCGCTCAATCCCGAGGCGGCCAGCAACTCGTTCATGTCGCGCAAACGCACAGACTGACCATTCAACAAATAATCGTTGTGCCCATCGCGATAGGCACGGCGCGCCATGCTGACTTCGGAAAAATCAACCGGCAGCCAATTCGCGCTGTTATCGAACAGAATTTCCGCCGAAGCCATGCTCATGCGCGGGCGGTGCTCCGAGCCGGAAAAGATCATGTCTTCGGTCTTCTTGCCGCGCAGCAACAAATACGATTGTTCACCCAACACCCAGCGCAGGGAATCGGCAATGTTCGATTTGCCCGAGCCGTTCGGCCCGACGATCGCGGTGATGCCGCTCGCAAATTCAAAAACAGTGCGTGCGGCAAAGGTTTTATATCCGTGCAGTTCGAGGGATTTAAGGCGAAGAGGCATCTGTTAATGAAAACCCGGGTTTCTCTTTTTGAAACAGCAGCATGAAGAATAATCTTAATACTTGGAAAGTCCCAGTGATTCCAAAGTGGTCTGCGCCGCGATCTGCTCGGCAACTTGTTTGCTCGGACCTCTGCCCCTGCCATACGCCGCGCCCTTGATGCGGACCTCGATCTCAAACACCTTGGCGTGGTCGGGGCCACTGGAGGAAACGGTTATGTATTGCGGGGTGCCCAATTTTTCAGCCTGTGCCCATTCCTGCAAACGGCTCTTCGGGTCGCAAATTTCGGCCCTCTGAATGATGCGCTCCTTGGCACTATCCAGCAACGGCTCCATAAATCGTTCGACCGCAGTCACTCCTTGATCAAGATATATTGCGCCGATCACTGCCTCAAAAGTCGAACCGAGCAGGTTATCGCGGTTGCGTCCGCCCGAAGTAGTCTCGCCGCGTCCCATCCGCATCGCCCGCCCCAAGTCAAGGCGGCGCGCGAATTCGGCAAGCTGTTCATTCCGCACCAAGGCAGAACGCGAACGCGTCAGGTCGCCCTCGCGCATCTCCGGGCAATGGTGATAGACCCAAGCTCCTACCACAAACCCCAAAACTGCATCGCCGAGGAATTCCAGCCGCTCATTATCCTCAAGCGCATCGGAGTTCTCGTTGAGATACGAACGGTGAGTCAACGCTCTGGTCAACAAGGACAGGTTCGTAAACGCCAGCCTCAACCGCGCGGCAAATTCCTCCGACGATTCGGACCATCCAGCTGAATTCGAGGCCACATTTTCCTCTCTGAACTCAGGGAGCGCCAAACCCCACCCGCGGACGGGAAGGGCCTCGCGGCCCATTAGTTCCACATGGTTTTCGCACTGGATTGTAACCCGAATCAGAAAGGCTGACCACAATAGAACAATATTTTAAGATACAATCATCACAAGACCTAGGAGGGCAGCTTGGATAACGCAGCCAGCAACGAAACTCGGTTTTTACACGCCATTGAAATGGGATTGGGAGCGTGGCAATGGGGGGATCGCTTTGTATGGCAATATGGACGCGGCTATAACGATGACGACATCCACCAGGCATTCCTAAACTCGATAGCCGAGGGCATCCGCTTCATAGACACCGCTGAAGTATATGGTTCCGGGCGTTCTGAACGTTTGATCGGAAAATTCCTGAAGGAAATTGATCAACCCATTTTGGTCGCGACCAAATTCTTCCCACTGCCATGGCGGTTGGCAAGAAATTCCGTTCCCGCAGCCCTCAGAGCCAGCCTGGGGCGCCTCCAACTCGAGATTGTGGACCTTTACCAAATCCATTGGCCGACTCCGCTCCTGAGCGTTGAAACCCTGATGGAGGGCATGGTCGAATGCATCAACCGGGGCTGGGCGCGGACGGTCGGGGTATCGAACTTCAACCAAGCGCAAATGATCCGCGCGTACTCCACCCTTGAGCGCAACGGCATTTCTCTGGCATCGAATCAGGTCCACTACAGTTTGCTCAATCGGGGAGTGGAAAAGAATGGCCTGCTAGCTCGTTGCCAAGAACTAGGCGTACGGCTGATTGCATACAGTCCGCTGGAAATGGGGTTGCTCACCGGCAAATACACTTCCAAAAATCCCCCGCCCGGCAACCGCGGCGGCCGTTATGCAAACCTCCTGAACAAGATCGAACCGTTGCTCAAACTGATGACCGCAATCGGCCAAGATCGCGGCGGCAAGTCGAACTCGCAAGTGGCACTGAATTGGGTCATGATCAAAGGTGCGCTACCCATCCCCGGTGCGAAGAATGCCGCGCAGGCGCTGCAGAATGTAGGCGCCCTCGGATGGAAATTGACCGACGAGGAAGTCGCCAAACTCGATGAGGCCAGCGACAAAGCTGTTCAATGACATAAGCCCAATTTTTGCCACTTCAGAATTCTTTATGCTATAATAGCGCCACCATGAACAGCAACCTCAACTTTGCCAACAACAATCATAATGACAATGACGACAATCCTCGTGTCGTTGGGCGAAGCATTGCTGACTGATAGATTGCTCACGTGAAACCAATCGCCCGACGCACATGCGAAGGGCGATTTATTTTGTATAAGTCTCACCACAAAGGCATAAAGAAAAAGGCTCTGTGCAGTCCTTTCCCTGGTGGTGAATCGGATGGAGGCATATCATGTACAAAACTCACACATGCGGGGAACTGCGGGCATCTCATGCCAGCCAGAATGTGACTCTGGCTGGTTGGGTGCATCGTCGCCGCGATCACGGCGGGGTGATCTTCCTTGATCTACGCGACCGTTTTGGAGTTGTTCAAATCACGATCAATCCAAATTTGTCGAAAGAAACGCTGGATGCAGTAGCGGACGTTCGTTTTGAATGGGTCCTGCAAGTGGTCGGCACGGTGCAGAAGCGCCCGCAAGGCATGGAAAATCCAAACATGGCAACCGGTGAAATCGAAGTCATTGCAAACGAGATCAACATACTCAATCCGGCCAAGACTTTGCCCTTCATGGTGAACAACGGCGATACCAACGAAGCCGACGAAAATACGCGCCTCAAATATCGTTATCTCGATCTGCGCCGCCAGCGGATGAAGAATAACATCATCCTGCGTCATCGCGTCGTCAAATTCATGCGCGACTATCTTGACCGGCAAGGCTTCATTGAAATCGAAACCCCGATTCTTTTCAAAGCCACCCCCGAAGGCGCGCGCGACTACCTGGTGCCTTCCCGCCTCTATCCTGGACAGTTCTATGCCCTGCCCCAATCCCCTCAGCAGCTAAAACAATTATTGATGGTGGCGGGTATGGATCGCTATTTTCAGATTGCGCGTTGTTTCCGCGACGAAGATCAGCGCGGCGACCGTCAGCCCGAGTTTACACAACTCGATCTCGAAATGTCCTTCGTGCAACGCGACGATGTGCTGAGGATGGTCGAAGGCCTTTATACGGCCCTGATTCCCGCAGTTACACCGCACAAGCGAATTCTTTCATCGCCGTGGCCCAAACTTTCCTACACGGAGGCGGTCGAGACATATGGATCGGATAAACCGGATTTGAGATTCGGAATGCAATTGATCGATGTCAGCGACATTTTTGCGAAGAGCGACTTCCGCGTCTTTCAATCCGCTTTGGAGGCAGGCGGCATAATCAAATGCATCGTCGCGCCGGACAGCGCAGACGCCCCGCGGCGTGCCGTGGACGAGCTCACCGAGTTGGCGAAGTCTTTTGGAGCGAAG
>Ga0335079_10003930_pt1 | contig 17113 bp, 23 predicted proteins | sample Lox_Sample_33_FD_206719 | JGI IMG/M metagenome (GOLD analysis project Ga0335079, IMG submission 206719) | Soil microbial communities from Loxahatchee National Wildlife Refuge, Florida, United States - Lox_Sample_3.3 | ecosystem: Environmental > Terrestrial > Soil > Wetlands | place: USA... | reverse complement strand
CTCCCCGATTCCGGTCAACTGCCATGTTCTGTTAGAGCTTACAGAAGACGAGACCACCGAGATTATGCCATTTTCCTCTTTGGAACAGACGGCTGAAAGTTCCCGAATTGGCTTTCGCTATGTCCGTTGGTTTGATGCATGTAGTCGCCACCATGGTTTGGAGGGACTAGCATGGAGCCGAGCCGCAGTATCCGATCAGCGGTCTCGATGGAGAAGTTACTGTGGAAACCGAACCGTTGGGCGATTCACCGAGTCCTGATCCTACAGCAGATGTACAGGGAGCGATCCGACGCCGTGCCGAAGAGATCTACGTTCAGAGCGGCCGCATTCCAGGGCATGACATGGAGAACTGGACTCGGGCTGAACGTGAGATTCTGGAATCAGAGGCACGGCAAAACCGGCGCGCTGCCATCGTCGTGAAAGTTCATGGCGTGCAATACGTCGGAGAGTATCAACCCGAGTATGCGGATGGGTACATCCCCGGCGAAATCGGTGCGGGATCTTCGGTTGCCGTCCGGTTGCAGGGCGACAAAATGTACGTCAAGCGAAGCAACGGGAAGGAACTCGAAACCCGCATCGTGCGCAAGATCGAGTAGCTGTCGCAAGACCCCGCGACGGAGTTGGTATAGTGCAGGCATGTTCGGCCTGCTTGCCCCGGTACATCGACGAACCCCTCATCCGACACTGCTGACAACACTTCGGCACCTGGGAGCGGCGGGCCTTTTCTTCCTGGCCATTCTCGACAGTTCTCCGATTCCGACACTCGGAGGTCCCGACATTCTCACGGCCGTCCTCGCCGCCAGCCACCGGCCGCTGTGGTGGGAGTATGCATCTGCGGCAACGGCGGGATCGGTGGTTGGAGCGTACCTCACGTTCCGCCTGGCCCGAGCTGCCGGATCGGCTTATCTGGACAAGAAGTTTAAACGCAGTAAGCTTTCGAAATTTCTGGGCCTATTCCAGCATTGGGGTACCGGGACGCTGATCGCTTCCACCGCGATTCCGCTGCCCTCGCCCACAAGCATGTTCTTTGCGGCTGCCGGTGCGGGGGACTATCCCAGAGGAAGATTTCTGGCCATCGTGACTGCCTGCCGTGCCGCAAGGTATTTTACGATCGCCTTCGTGGCCGGTCACTACGGGCGGCATTTCCTGCGGGTGCTGCGCCATCCGACTCAGCATTGGGGCTGGATTGTTGCTGCTTTAATCCTTGCACTTGTGCTGGTGGCAGCGGGAATTCTGGTCAGCCGGCGCCTCGAAACTGCCAATATGGACCGCGCGAAAACCAGTGTACAATCTCCAGCGATCTGAGGTGGGCGTGTTGTTAGCGCAGATTGAGAACTTGGGGGCTGAGTGAAATGAATCCAAAGGTGAAAGTCCTTGTTGGAGTCCTGACTGCTCTCGCCATGATGTTGCTGACGTTTGCACTACCCAGAGGCGGCGCGATTCGGGATGCCGCCGTCGTGCAGTTTCCGATGACGGTAGGCATCTGGGCGATTTTCGTGCTGCTGTTCGTGAAGCTTAAGTAGTATTTGTCGGCCGTTCGAAGCGTCGACGGGACTATTCGAGATAGAATCCCGCCGACGCGCCGACCCACTCCATGTTTTTGTTGTGATCGACGCCCATCATGAGTCCGCGGCCCATGCGGATGATGGTCAGGACAGGTGTCAGTTTTTCCAGCCATATGTACATGACTCGGACCTCCGCTTTCGTGCCGCCAAAGGGAGTTTCGATCACCGGTTCGAAGTTCAGCCTCTCCTGCAGGATGTAGCAGGGGCGCTTGTCTGCGGGGATGGCGGCAATATTTTGCTTGGTCGGTCCAATGACTACGCCGAGCCCGGCAAAGGAATAGAGCGGCTTCAGGGCATAGTTCTCGAGATCGGGGGGGATGTCCTTGAGTTGGTCCAGAAACCACGTTTTTGGCACTGACTCGTGCTTCAAGTAAGGGATGGAGAATTTGCTGATGCGGAAGTACCAATTGGGATGTCCTGCCCATTCAACGTCCAGGTCGTCGCGCCAGTCGAAGGCGAGTTTGACATTCTTGCGCTCCAGTTCGTCGACGATGGCGCGGTTGTAGATGCGCTTGATTGGTATCTGTTTGCCGTCCCGCTCGTAGTAGAGGCGAGAACCTGCTTTTTTTAGGGCGACGATATCTACGGCACGCACGCCGAGCATTTTCTCGGTGAGCAGGAAATCGGGCAGAGTCTTCTGATGGATAGGGTCAATTTCCATCAGGATTACGTTCTCAGGGTCATGCGCGCCGACGATAGCTCGGCGAAGAAGGTCGCGATAGGAATCCGCTTCAAGCCCGCTCAGAAGGTACTTTAGCCGGCCGTCCGTGGAACTCAAACCGTAGACATCCAGATACACCTCAGCCAACGGTCCCTGGTACGCGTACAGGGAAGGGAACGCCTGCAGTTCGACTAGCTTGGGATGCAACGCGCCCCTTGCGTCGCGCACCAGCCCGAAGTCCACCTGCACGAACATCGGGTGGGGCGCCTCGTTGGGGACCTTGAATTCCGCCGGCACTGCCTCCTCAGACTTTGCGCGATATTCAGGATCGTCAACCAATTGCCGGATCAACGTTTCGCCATCGTGCGCCATGCGGTCGATCAGTTCCTTGGGGAAAAAGCAGGGAGTTTCCGACAGACGAAACTGAACGTGCGTTCCGCAGATGCCGTCGATGTGCCGAATGAATTGCTGATATTTCTCGGGAGTGAAGTTCTGATTGAATTGCCGGCGAAGCGACGGAATCATAGGGAGGAAGTATGGCCTGTCTTACTCGCGGATGTCCATGCTCTGGATGAGGCCATCTTTCAGGAGGTAGACGTGCTCGACCATGCGATCGAGGATTACGTTGCAGGACAGATCGCGCACGACCTGATGAACGCTGACAGCGATTCGCCCGCAGTCATCTTGTTTGAAGTCCACCGGATCGACGTGCGGATCGATCATGTCCCACTGCCGCGTCCAGTAGGCGCGGACACCCTCGTGGCCGAGGACCACTCCGCCTTCCATTCCGTTGGGCCAAACCACGTCAGGCCGCATCGTCGCCAGGGCCCCATCAAGGTCGCGGGCGTTGAAGGCGGCATAAGCGCGCTTCAGCAATTCTGTTGAGGCTTGCGTCGTTGTACTCACGGCTTCGAGGTCAGGCAGGTCATGCCTCGATGAGGAACTTACCCTCTCGCATAATCTGCTGGTTGTCCACCCAGATATTGAACTTCCGGCCTACGACGTCGATGTGCGTGGTCGAATCCCAGTCCGCACCAGTATGCGCGCCGTAAGGGTTGCCGAAGGCGATGTGCACGCCAGGATATTTTTCGTCCTGCAGGATCTGGCCGATTACATCTTTCAAGTCAATATTGGTGCCGATTGCAAACTCACCCACGCGGTCGCTATTGGCGTCAGTGTGCGTGTATTTCCAGAAATCATTCTCCAATTCGCGATTTTCTGAGTGAGCTTCTGTTAGGCGGTTCCCTTTCATGCAAATGGTGAGGGGAGTCTCGCGCAGGCTGCCGAACTTCGCGCACAAATAGTCGCCCACGACGCCATCGATGACAAAAGTCCCGTTCACTTCGCCTGGAGTCGTAAATATTTCACCGCCTGGCAGATTGCCCCATTTTTCCGGAGAGATAATGCCGCTGGTCTTCAGCCACTTGTAATTGGGGTTCAGATCGGCGGTCAGATCAGTACCTGCGGAGGTCCTTGCGTGGATCCTGGAAGCCTTACGGACCATCTCGACCACTTTCTGGCTCAGCCGACCCGTTGGAAGTCGGCCCGCATGCCTTCCAACATGATCTGCCGGTTGATGTTGACCATGTGCGCGTGGCGGATCTTGCGCCGGTTCACGACGTCGGTCATCTGAATGCGCGAGCGAAGTTCGTTCCGTTGTGCTTGCACCGCAAAGATGGAGACGTTGCTTTCTTCCAGATCATCCAGAATTTGCCGCGGCAGATCGATGAGCGGGCGGTCAGCAAGTTCTTCCAGAACCCAGGCGTGATAGGGCGCACCAAGTTTGTCGAGTTCCGCGACAATGGCCGCCGCGATCTCCATGGTTGCATCGTCAGTGATGACGCAGACTCGCTCCGCCGGCTGGATCCGGAGGCAGACATTGACCGCATTGCGGGCCCCGGGCGTAAATTCCGGGTCAAAGGAAAGGTGGTGCAGATCGATGTGATTGGGGCGTACAGAAGTGCTCATTAACCTACTTTCGTCACCGCTGCCGGTTCTGCGCTCTCGGCGAGGCCGGCTTCCGTCTCAGCAATGATGTAGTCGACTACTTTCTTCAGATCTCCGGTTTCCTGGAAAACGTGCAGTTGCCGGTCAGCACCGCTGCCGGCTGCGAGAATCTTATGGATATACTCCAGTTCCTCACGCGAATCCAGTTCATCGACGACGTCGTCGATGAAGTCGAGATACTCACGCACCAGGTCGCGAGCGGGAACTTCTTTCTGCTTACCAAAGTCGATCAGCTTGCCGTCAAGCCCGTAGCGCGCGGCACGCCACTTGTTTTCCATGATCAGCGCGCGGCGATATAAGCGGAATCCCTGATTTGCCGTGTAAAGCTTGTGGAGCTTTGCGACCGTGGCCTGGATCAGCGCAGCCAGCGCGATAGTTTCGTCGGCCCGCATGGGGATGTCGCAGACCCGAAATTCGATTGTGTTGAAGAAGGGATGCGGACGAATATCCCACCAGATTTTCTTGGCATTGTCGATGCAGTTGGTCTTGATCAGCAGCTTGATGAAGTTTTCGTACTCGCCCCAACTGGGGAAATAATCGGGAATATTGGTCCGCGGAAACTTGTCGAACACTTTGCAGCGATAAGATTTCAGCCCGGTATTCATCCCCAGCCAAAACGGGGAATTCGTCGAGAGGGCGAGGATGTGCGGCAGGAAGTAGCGGGCATGATTCATCATGTGGATGGCGGTCTCGCGATCGTCGATCCCGATATGTACGTGCAGGCCGAAAATCAGATTCGCTCGAGCGACTAGCTGCATATCTTCCACGATGTTCTTGTAGCGCTCGTCGGGATGGATTTCCTGGGTCCGCCAATCCGAGAACGGATGTGTTGCCACGGAAGCTACCGCCAGTCCATTCTCCCGGGCTAGGTGGATGATCTCCCGCCGCAGTTTCCGGACCTCGTCCTTCGCTTCCTTGATGTTCTTGCAGACGCTGGTGCCGACCTCGACCACCGACTGGTGCATCTCAGCCTTGACGCGCTCCTGCAGACGAATCTTGCCCTTTTCCAGCAACTCGACCTGAATGTGCGAACGCAGATCGCGGGTGAGCGGATCTACTGTCTGATATTCCTCTTCAATCCCGATGGTGAAAGTCGGCAACATGTATGCGGCGCGGGCACCCGCGACCTCGATTCCGTGGAAGTCGAATGTCGAATCTATCCGCAGCGTGGCGGAAGGGAACTAGGCGAGAAACATTATAGCAACGCTTTCGGCCGTGTTTGCGCTGAGAGTATCAGTCCCACTCCCGGTTTTCCTTAACTCGTTGCTTCACGATCTTCTTGAGGAGGGCGTCTGGAAGAGGCTTATCGGAAGGGAATTGAATCGTGCCTCTTGAAGTTTTGTAGCCCTTCAGCTCCTTTGCGAATTTCTCGATCACCCCGGATCCGGTGGGGAACAGACTGCAATGCTTGGCGAAGGCCGCATACCCGACTAGCATCCCATTGAATTTGAACATCGGAATGCGGTAGCTGATGACTTCGGTTGTTTCCTTCGGAACGACCGAATGGATGACCGCGCGAATGTGTTTCAGGGTGGAGCGGGCGGGTTCAGGCGTATTAGCCAGATACTCATCAACAGTCTTCGCGGCAGCACCAGATTTCATCCGTTGCATTAATCTCCTGGGATTCTTTGGAGACGAGTTTCCGGGTGGCTTGCGTCCCAGTGGCACCCACAGTAACATCTCGTCCGCCGTGGCTCAATCCCGAACCTCCGTTCTCGATGTACTGGCGACCCTGGAGCAGTTCTATGGTCTCCAGGAGCCGTCGTTCCCCACAGCCCCGTACGAATTCCTGGTGTGGTGGCATTGCGGCTATCCGGCAAGCGATGGTGCCTGCGAGAAAGGGTGGAAGAGCCTGAAGGAGCAGGTTGGGATCGAACCGGCGCGGTTGCTGGCTGCGAAGCCAGCGCAACTAGCAGCGGCGCTTCGTCCGGGAGGCATGGTTCCCGACTTGCGCGCAGAGCGCATCAAAGAAATCGCAAAGCGAGTCCAGGATGAGTTTGGCAGCGATCTTCGGGCGGCTCTGTTGGTGCCCCGGGCGAAGGCACGGAGGATTCTGAAGAGCTTTTCCGGTATTGCCGATCCCGGTGCCGATCGCATTCTCCTGTTTGCAGGAATTGCGCCACTGGCGGCTATTCCTTCGAACTGCGTGCACGTCCTGACACGAATTTTGCAGGGATCGGAAGGGGAGAATTACTCGGCCAGCTATCGTGAGGCACAACGTGCCATAGCTGCCGAGGTTCCGGAAAAGTTTGACGCGCGTGTGCGAGCCTACGTGTTGTTGAAGAAGCACGGCCAGGAGACCTGCAAACGGAATAACCCCAGATGTGAGAAATGTGCGATCAACGCGATGTGCGCCTACTTCGCCGTCTCCTGACAATGGGCTACCGGGAGGATGGTTGGTCCAAAAGGTCCCGTCCCCATAGAGGAACGCGAATACGAGGAATAGCATCAAACCACTGGCAAAGATGGATGCAGCGGCTATCAGTCTGCGGAGAATGTGCGCACTCGAGAAAGAACGGAGTAGCCATATGATCGCCGCGATTTGGTAGATGATCATCGTTGCGATTCCCCACCAAATCAGGAGTTCGACTATGCCTCCAACCACCGCAGCGAATCCTGTAGCCTTGCAGCTGGATATGCCGACGAACGCATAGCCCAATCCGATTAGGGTAGGGATCCACGGTGCGAAGGCTAGTAGCACTCCCCAAAGGAAATGCTTCTTCTTGAGGGAGCCTTCCACTCACGTGGCCGCCTTCGTCCGCGGGATGGGTGTCAATTCCCAGCTATTTCCCTGCTAGCAAAGGAGCCCAGCGCAATTCCCTCACGGGACTGGCGCCGCTTTGTGCGAATTTGACCGCCATCTCTGCCACCGCATTCACGATCCAGTCGAAGCTTTCTTCTCCCACCGAATGCACATCGGCATCGGGCGCAGGGTTCAGGAAGTCGATGGCATAGGGCACGCCCTTTTCCATGGCAAACTCCACTGTATTCAGGTCGTAGCCCAGGGCGCGACACAAGGTCAGCGCATCTTTCTCCATGCGATCCCGCAGGGCGAGCGAAGATGGCGGTGGATTCCCCTTCACGTAGCGCTCGTGATGCGGGGCTTTCGGGTCGTACTTCATGATGTGGACTTTTTCCTGCCCCACCACATAACAACGGTAATACTCGTCAAACTCGACGCCACGCTGCACTGTCATGCAGAGGTCGCCAGTCTGGTTGTAATGATGGAAGAACTCTTCCGGCGAATGCACCTTGTAGACGTGCTTCCATCCGCCTCCGGAGTACGGCTTGAGAAAAGCAGGGAAGCCGACGTAATCAAAGATCTCCTGCCAGTTGAGCGGGTAAATCAGGTTGCGCATCGACTGGTCAGTAGTACCTTCGGGATGCTTGTTGTGCGGCAGAATGACAGTCGGCGGAATTGCGACGCCCAGTTTGTGCGCCAGGGAATAGTTGAAGAACTTGTCGTCGGCGGTCCACCAGAAAGGATTGTTCACGACGATCGTCCCATGCAACACGGCGTTCTTCAGCCAGGCGCGATAGAACTGGATGTCCTGCGAGATGCGGTCGATGACTACGTCATACGTCTTTGGCTCATCCATGCGGATGCCGCCGATCTTCACGAACTCGGCAGCGACGCCATCGACCTTCATCGAGTTGATCTTTTCCACCACGGCGGGCGGGAAGGTGTTCTCCATGCCAAACAGAATGCCGATCTTCTTCACGACTTCTCCTATGCCATTTGTCATTCTGAGCGAGGATTGCAGCTTATGTGATTGTGCAAGCCGCGATCACTGGGGAGGATCCTGTGTTCCTCTCAACGGCCCAACCCATCCCAGTAAAAAAAGATCTCCGCCCCAATACCCCCCAGTGTTTCCTTCGCCTTTGAGCCGGGGTCTCCGTAGACTTGACAGCCGGTGACGCTGGCCGTTCCCATGAGCTTCGGCAAACCCTCCTGCACTGCAGGACGTGCAAGGTGCGCCAGCAAGGCATCTTCGTCCGCAAAGGGTTCAATCACTTGGCAGCGCTTGCCGTCGCTGCTCAGGAACCATTCGTAGCCCAGGGTGCCTGGTTCCTTTCGGGACGTCTCAATCATCTCTCTCGCGATGGCCTGAAAGGCGCCCAATTTGCCTTCTTTGATTGCCACGCTGACGTTCAGCAGTATTTGCTTGCCCACCTGATTGGCTCCTCTCTAGAAGTACTTCACCGCCATCCTCAGCCAAAGCGGCCAATCATGCTTCGAATTGTCATTCCACACATCGAGCCAGTTCGGAATAGCTTTGCCATTCAGAATCGCTGAAAACTTGATGTTCTGATCCAGGCACATATCCCAGTCGGCCGATCCCAGCACGATCTTCATCTCCCGATAGCGGCTCAGGAACCAGTCGTCGGTCAGATTAGGAACGTAATCCGGTGGATTATTGAAATAGCAATCGTCGTCGTAATACCCGTCCAGAAACTGGTGGATGTCGAAAGCGCCGCTCATGCTGACGCAGTGCGTCACGATGTCGGGGTGCTTCAGGGCGAAATTCACACAGTGGTAGCCGCCGAAGCTGCAGCCTGTGACTGCCAACTGCCAGGCGGGGTTCTTCCAGCGAATGAACGGCAGGAATTCATGCAGAATGTAGCGTTCATACTGTAGATGCCGCAGCACCCGCACGCGAGGGTGCACGCCTTTGTTGTACCAGCTTTCGGTATCTACGCCATCCGGGCAGAAAATCTGAATCTCCCCTCGCTCGATCTTGGGCGCAAGAACGCCGATCATTCCCCGGTCCTCGTACTCGAAGAACTTTCCCATCGAGGTGGGAAACACGAGCAGAGGCGTGCCGGCGTGCCCGAATACGAGCGCTTCCATATCACGATGTAGTTCCTGGCTGTAGCCTTTATGGTATTCGCGATTCATCAACGAACGGAACGAGCGCGCCCCGGCATCCAAACGCGGACGGAGTATCTTACCCGATGACTAGGCAGAACCCCTAACTTCGACGAGGTACCCGCTGACGCTAGGGCACGTAGATAAAGGCCTGGTCATCAGGATCGGTGAGTCGCAAAGGAAATGCGAAACGCCAAGGACTTGGCGAGACCAATTATGAATGGAGTGCGCTCGGAAGAAAGCCCGAATCGACGAGGACGAATCAAAAGGAGTCGCCAGACTTAACGGGGCTTCTGGTACCAGTAGATCGCCAGAGCGACGAGGGCGACGGTGATAATCCAGAGTACGATATCTTTCGCGCGATTCTTCTCTTTCTCTTCTGCCATAGGGTGCAGTACAGCATACATGAAACCATGGTTCAAGTGCTGATGTGATTTCCTGAAGGCATATGCCTTTACGGTTTTGATACCGCTGCCGCTGTCGACTCTCGCCGCTTGTAGTCCTTGAACTTGACGACCTCGCGTAAATGGACCGATTGCGGCCCAAAATGCAGGATGTCGTCCACTCGCGCATAGACCGGAAACCAGTAGCCATCCACCAGCTGTCGGTATGCCACAAAGGTGGGACGGACCTCGATCGGGTCCTTCTTCTTACGGCGAATCTGCTCGGGAACGGTTTTTCCGCATAGCTTTACGACCTGCAGGTCGCGATTGTCGACCCAAACGCGTCCCTGGAAATAGCGCTTGTTCTTCTCTTCCTTCGCGGGTTCGACATGAAAGACATAGGTGTCGAGGTCGTCGACGTGTTGCTGGCCAGCGTAGGTGATTTTGTAGTCGGGCAATTGATCGGCGGTCAGAATCCAGGGCATGAATGTGGCGATGTCGTCCTTGTCCTCGGCGGAAAGTTGTACGCCCTGGAGCGTTGGGACTTCAGAGAACTTGACGCTGTCAATCCTCTTTCCTTTGTCGTCGTAAGAAACGTCAGTGATTTCATGGAATTGACCATCGACCGCGGTGCCGTTCAGCGTCTGCACCAGTACATCCTGCGTGTAGGTGTAACGAGATCTTGCGTCGCGAACCTTGGTTTCTTGTGCCGTAAACCTGTTGATTAGCTCCTCAACAGTGATGCCTTTCGGCGGAGTCGGATCCGGGGCGGCATTTCCGTCGGCACAGTCAGTCTGGGCTGATACGAAAGCGGTCAAAGCGCCAGCGATCAGAATCGAGAATATCGCGAGGCTGACAGGCAAACACGGGCGTCGGACTTCAGTGGCAAGGGCGCGCATATTGGTGCTTTTCACGGCGAGTTTCAGCGGGAAGATACACCGGCGGAAGGCATACAGGCAAATGGTGGGAAAATGCAGGTTTATAAGCTGTGCAAAGTCTTGCGTTGTTTACAGGTTAAGGCTTATAAGCGAATGATAATAATGGTTTTACGATTGGACTGTCGGTTGCTGGTCTACTTGGCGAAGTCCAAGAAGTCAGAAGATAACCAAACATGAAGACTCTACTCATTGTACTTGTGATTCTTTGTTCGGCGGCGGCGTTTGGACAAGTCGGCGCGTCCGCGTTATCGAACCAGGTTACGCCGGTACAGATCGTTGATCATCCTCAGCACGCTTCATATACCAGGATGGCCTCTGAAAGTCCCCTGGTAGGTGGAGCATCCGACACGTATTCCTATGGCCAGGGAGAGCAGCCTTTGTGGGAGTTCGGCCCGGTCTCTCAGCCTGTCCCGCTCGGCGACGTCGCTCGTGCGTACCGCAAGGATCGGGTAACCGCGAAGAAGGCCGAAAAGATCCTGGAAAAGCAAGGATCGTAGTTCTCGCAGTTCACTTGCTCAAGCACTCCTAGCCAGCCCATGGCGCGCCATGGATTGGAGCCGAAACAGGGCCCGTTTGGCCCCACACACAAAACGATTCCCCTTTCTCCTGCATCCCACAGATAGAATCAAAGTTCCCAGATAGAATTGAAGTTCTGAAAAACTGGCTGCTCTCTGCCTGAGATCTGCGGAAGCGTTTTACTTTTCCCCAAAGGGAGGACATGCAAGGGATGAAGCGCTGCAAGACGCACCTGGTGCGCGCGTGTTTGTTTCTATTGGCTGCGGTTCCAGCCTATTGTCAACGAGGAACCTTTGGAATTGATGTGGGGCAGACATCGGACAAGTTCGACTCACTTTCTTCCGTCGGTGGCCTGGTGGTCGGGATTGATGGCCAGTTGACGGTCATCAAAGGGAAAGAGACTCGACCCGCCATCGTAGGGGGCGGAGAGATCCGCTCGCCCAGCGACACCGGCAATCACGCTCGGGAGTACGCTGCATTTGGCGGCCTCCGCTTTCAAGCCCGTGGTTTCTTGATCGGCTTCAACGTTCAATTACGCCAGATCACGCTGCCAACCGCAAATGTGGACAACCAGTTTTTTGCGCGCGACCGCATGAGATTGCTCGAGGTTCCGCTCGTCATCAACTACAAATTCGGCCCGAACAAGCGGGCGTTTGTTGAAGCCGAGGGAGCACCGGAGTTCACTCCGCACTGGCATCGGCCATCTTCGAACCAGGTCGCGTTGCCGAATCCGCGTCTGGATCACGGTTATTTCGTCAGGGGAACGATCGGGTACACATTCGCCAAGTGGTACTACGTCAAGGCTACGTACGAGAACCGCTACTTCAAGTTTGTGCCTGATCTGGGCAACCCCAACAATCTCTACAACTGGAAAACCAACCTCATTTCCGGCGGGATCGGCTTCACCTTCTGATCGGTCAACGTGCGGCGGCGAAGATGGAGTATTGGTGCGTCCCTGTGATTCGCTTGAGGCCGGCCTGGTTCAACCCGGACTCGAGTTGGGGATTGTGGTAGATCACGTAAGCTGACCGGGGATTTGCCTGCAGAGATTCCTTCAGCTTAGACAGCGCGCGCCGCAATCCCGGTTCTGGGAAGGGGTTGAAGAGATAAATCACCAATGGGCTAATCGGGAGCTCAAACATCGTCGCGTCGGCGCAGATGGATTCGATCGCGAAACACTTCTGCGACGAACTGTGATATTGCGCGAGATTCTGCCGCGCGATCTCGTTTAGCGACGGGAGCAGTTCCACTCCCACGATACGGTGGAATGGGTAGTCCGAAGCCATGAGCAGGGTGCGCCCCTTGCCGGAACCCAGATCGATGAACGTGAATTCCCCAACGTTGAGGTTTGTGTGCTGCTCCAGCGCATTCATCATTTCATGGAAAAGTTCACGTTCGGTGGGCTGATACGGCGAATGGAAGACGCCTAGCAATCGGTCGCGCCAACCGACCGCGCCACTGGTGGTGTTCACCCGGAAGTCCCAATCGTAGTCAGCGTCGCCAAAACGTAAGCGGAGGCGGGATGGGCTGGAGTCGCGAACAAATGCGCCGAGCGCGGCAAAAAACTCCCACGAACCACGCATCACTCCAGAGCGGCTTATGCAATCCCTCCAAAACGTACGCGCGGCAGGAACAATTCCAGGCGGCAGTGTCGAACTCATCGGACCACATTGTCCCAGAAATTCCAGTCCGTGACCGCCAGAGACACGCTCTTGCGCCTCGGGTCCCCGATGACCTTCGCCCGTGCGCGTTTTATGTGGCTAGTTTCTGCTGTGGAGTCTGGCTGTCCCCGGTCTATAGCCGGGCGGCAGCCCCAAAGTTATGAATGGAAAATCGTCGGCGTTGGCCACCAGGACCTGGCCGTCCAGAGAAAGTTCGTAAGGGTTGCCGGCTGGGTCTACGGGAATGCCCTGCCAGTGCTCGGCGTTGATGACTTCCCAGAGGTTGGTTGGAATGCGTCCGTTCGCCTGCACAAAGCGACTGACGGCATTCTGCAGATTTGTGACGTCTTCATCGACCTGGATCGCGCGCAAGTGCTCCATGGCATTCTGGCGGATGGTTGCTTCCTGGCTCGATTCATACGCGGCGCTCCAAAGCAGCCGGGCCGTATTGAAGTCTTGCGCGTGGGTAGCCATATCCGCAGCCAGGATTTTCATGAATGGGTGTGCACCTGGAACCTGCGAGCCCTGAGCGAAAACTTCTTCGGCTTTCTTGTAATCGCGAAGCTCGGTGTAGTAGACAAAGCCGAGATCGTAGTACAGGCGCCAGTTGCCAGGATTCTGCTGAATGCCGTACTGCATCAGCCGGACAGCACGGTCTGGCTGGCCCGCGCCGTTAGGCGGAGCAGGGGCTAGAAAGCTCGCACCAAACTGATATGCAGGCAAAAGATGGGAATCCAACGCGGTCGTGATTTCAAGCAGGGGGCCCAGTTCGTTGTAGGTATGTTCGCGATTGAAATGGCGGTGGCCGAAGTACTGCACCGTGCGCGTCCAGTAGATACAGGCCATCAGGCCATCAAAGCCTAGGCTCGCTCTGCGAATCATTTTCGACGAACTGATATAGAGGGCATCGTCGACGATCTCATGCGGCCGGATTCGATCAATATTCTGGAGCAGAGCGACGCAACCCGCCATCGACAGCAGTAGGCAAGTGCCAGCTACCACCCTGGTGCGTCTCCGGGAGCTCATTTCAAATTCCTGCGGTCGAAGATGAGAACAGCCCCGCTCAACGCCATTGTGGTGTAAAGCACGGCGTAGAACGTGTTCTGCAGAATCAGTTGCCCGCTAATGGGTTGCTGGTGCGCGACCGTGCTGACCACATTCAATGCCGAGAAGTTGGGCACAAGGTAGGCTGCTCCGGTTGCAATCCAGCGTGCCAGACCATGGGTCAGGGTGGCAAATCCACGAAGGTCATCTGCGAAGCTGCCGATCACGAAGAGAGAAAATGCGAAGACTGCCGAAAGTAAAGGGGACGAGAACGACGAGAACAGCAGCGCCAGCGCGCAGATGATCAGGAATTCGAGAATGATGAAGTAGAGGGCGATAAAGATCGAAGAGTCGGCTACCGTGAAGCGGTGCGCGACATACAGCAAGGCTCCGAACACTCCAATCGCCATAAAGAACGTATTTACGACGAGAGTCCCAGCCAAGCCGAAGAACTTTCCGACGATAAACTCCCAACGTCGCACCGGTCGTGAGAGAACTGTGTAGAGAGTACGCTTCTCAATCTCTTTTGAGACCAACCCGATTCCTACGAAGATTGCAATCACCACTCCGAACAGCGAAACTGCGGTCAGACCAAGGTTGATGACTACCAACCGCTCGATTTCAATGGAGATCTGTCCGATGAAAATGGCCGCGGCCGAGAGCAGCACGGCGAACGCGATCAGATTGTAAAGAACACGGTCGCGAACGGCTTCGCGGAATGTGTTATAGGCGATGGAAGCGATACGCGTGTTCATGCCGAGGTCCCCGCGGTGGTTTGCGAATGCTGCAATTTCTCAACAAAGTAGGATTCCAGCGATGTACGCAGCGGGGTCAGAGAAATCAGGCGCAGTCGCTCGCGGCGAAGGGCGTCGATGGCTGTGTCTTGCTGGTTTTCGGCTATTACCGCGCGTACTGTCTCGCCGGTCACGTGGAATTCGCCGCCCAAGGCTTTCATCGAGGCGGGCACTTGTGTTCCTTGCCAGACCACTTCGACTTTACCCTGTACAGACTTGGTGAGTTCTTCCACGGCTCCGACGCCGCGGAGTTCTCCCTTATGGATGATGGCCACACGGTCGCATAGCGCTTCCGCGTCGGAAAGGATATGGGTCGAGAAGAATACGGTCTTTCCTTCCTCTTGGAGTTGAAGCATCAGATCGCGCACCTCGCGTCGCCCGAGAGGATCCAGTCCCGACATGGGCTCATCCAGGAAAACCAGCTTGGGATTATGCAGAATGGCCTGCGCGATTCCCACCCGTTGGAGCATGCCCTTGGAAAACTTGCGCAGCTGTAGACCCTTAATGTCAGTCAGACCCACTCGCTGCAAAACTTCCTCGATTCGGGGCTTTCTCTCCTTTGTCGGAACGCCCGAAAGCTGCCCGTAATAGTCGAGCAATTCGTGCGCGGTCAAATAGTCGTAAAAGTACGGCTGTTCGGGAAGGAAGCCGATTTGCGCCTTAACCTCAGGATGGGTCCACTCTTTGCCGAGGATCCTGGCGGTGCCAGCCGTAGGGAAGACCAAGCCCATAAGCATCTTCAGCGTAGTGGTCTTTCCCGCTCCATTTGGGCCGAGGAACCCAAAAATTTCTCCGTCTTCGACCGTCAAATGCAGTGGTTGCAACGCGCGCTTCGGCCGCTTGCGCCAGAAGCCCACCATGTACGTTTTTTCCAGGCCGAGAATCTCGATAGCCGCCATTACCTTGCCTGCAGTTGGAGCATGGTCTCGAAGAAATTATAAGCAATGAGAGTCGCTGTTACTCGTCTGTAGCAGTTACGGGAGTCACTTCCAAAAAGGAAACCGAAAACGGAAACCGTGACGGGCAACTTGACGCGTTAATTCTCACTTTGATATGAGAAACCGGCTATTGCGCCACCGGAAAAGCGAGACAAGTGGGGAGGTTGTTTACAGGAACGTCGCCCGGATTTCCCATTTGCGAGCGAAGCACACCGTCATTGGTCGAGCAAAAGTCGCGATTTCCACTCGTATGGACCACTATGGGTGCGGCGCCGATCACATAGGCCGTGTTGATGACGGCGCCACCGGTTTGAACTCCGGTCGCGAGAAAGAAGTACCCACCCTTACCCGCGCTTCCAGGGATCGCCGTGGACAGCCCGCTGTCGATCAGGCAAGCCGTGGTAGGCGCCGGGGTACACGGCGGTACCCCTCCGAGCGAGGCAATGTCCGGCGAATAGCCTACGGTTGGGTAGGCTGTGTAATAGGCCGCTTCCGCGCTGCGCATCGCGCTGAGGCAACCCGCGGCTGACGATTCGTGGGCCGCCATTCGCGCCTGCAGAAGGCTGGGAATCGCGATCGCGGCGATGATCAGAATGACCGCCACCACGATCAGAAGTTCAATCAGCGAGAATCCCTGGTTGGATCGCATGAAATTCTCCCGCAAAAGACAAATCGACCTCTGGGGTCGGCCAAAAATGATCTTGCAGTTTCGATTCCGATTTGGGATACGAGGTCAGAACTTCGGTAACTGGTTACTCGCAACAGCAGGTGAAGTCGAAGGCCAGAAGAACACAGCTGGAGCGGCTTTTTCTAACTGCCGCTCCAGCTTTCGATTTCGCTACGGGCTTACTGATTGAGTGGATTGAAGGTAGCAATCCCAGCTTCCGTATTGGAGCAGACGCCGGCGGGATCGACGCGGATCACCGCATCTTCCTCCGCACAGAAGGCGCGAATACCGGTTTGGTTCACGGTGATAGGCGCGGCCTGGATCGTGTAGCCGATGTTTACGCCGCCGGCCACGGTTCCCGTCCCGGTGACGAATCTGTAGCCGCTCTTGCCGCTGCCCGCCGGATTGCCATTGTTAGCCAGCACCGAATCAATCAGGCAGGCTGTGTTCTGGCTGGGAATGCAGGCTGCGCCGAGCGGGCCTCCCAGATTAACCAAAGCCGGAGCATAGCCGACCGTCGGATACGTGCTCTGATAGGTGATTTCGCCGGTGGTGACTGTGCGAACGGAGGCGACGGCGGATGACTCGTTGGCGGCCATGCGCGCGCGCAGAAGGTTGGGAATGGCGATAGCGGCAATGATCAGAATGATCGCTACCACAATCAGCAACTCGATCAGTGAAAAGCCCTTGTGTTTTCGCATTTGTTTCCCCTGGGATATGTTTGGCCCGCTGCCGGTTTCCTGGCCGCACTTTCAGCCGGATTTTGATCCTACCGTGGGGGGACGGAGCAGGTTACTTTCCGCGCCCAGCAAGGGGCGCAGCCCATATTGTAACCCTTCTGTGCTTGCAACGCGACAGAAATGGGCACGACCCCCGCATTTTCAGGCCTCCTCAGACGAGAACGCGCATATCACTCAAGCTTGCGGACTTTAGGTGGAAAATCCGGGCAGTATGGAAGAAAAGAACAGAATGCGCTGCTCGGCAAGAAATGATCCTGAGAAAACAAAAAGAGCAGCGAGTTCGCGCTCGCTGCTCCTGGCTATGTACCCTTCCCCGAGGTACTTCGCCT
>Ga0335079_10003929_pt1 | contig 17117 bp, 12 predicted proteins | sample Lox_Sample_33_FD_206719 | JGI IMG/M metagenome (GOLD analysis project Ga0335079, IMG submission 206719) | Soil microbial communities from Loxahatchee National Wildlife Refuge, Florida, United States - Lox_Sample_3.3 | ecosystem: Environmental > Terrestrial > Soil > Wetlands | place: USA... | reverse complement strand
ACAGCGGCTGAAGAAGAACGCTGCGCCGAGGAGCTGCCCGGTTTGACCGACGAGCGGCACCGTGCACACGACGCGGGTTCCCTCGGGGAAAAGCCGCTCGCCTACCTGGGTGGGCGAGCTCACGGCCAGGGCGGGCGTGTTCGCGGCCGCCTCTGCGATGAGCTCCTCGAATTCGATCGGTGAGCAAGGAGCCACCTGCTCGGCAGCAACGCCAACGGCCGCCCGGACCATCCAGCCAGCGGGCTGTCTGACCAGGATGGCGCCCCCGTTGACGGAAGGACATTCCGACGTGACGGTGAGGATCAGGGCCTCAGCGCAGTTCCCGGGCGGCAGTTCGAGCAGACGGAAGAGCGCAGCGTGAATGTCGGAGTGCGTCGTGGGATCGTTTCCCGTGATTTCGGGGCAGCGGTGGTCGCTCAGACTCGTCATGCGTCCCTCTCCCTGTAGGGCCGCAGGCCAGCCGGCGCCGCTCCGTCGTTGCGCTGACCCCCGACTGCCCGCTGACGCAAAGCGTCGCGGTGACCATTTCGAATGATCTCTTGGCGACCCATCCGAGGTGGGCGACTACCGTAGCATTCTCCACAGCGTCGCTTAGATGGCGCGCGGCGGCACGAGAGCGCGCAAGGTCACGAAGCGGCGAAAGGAGCGCGATGAGCCACGCCAGGCCGATACGGAAGGTTTTGGTGGCGAACCGCGGCGAGATCGCGGTTCGGGTGATGCGGACCTGTCGCGAGATGGGACTGCGGACGGTGGCTGTCTACTCGGACGCAGACCGGGGTTCCCTGCACGTCCGATTTGCAGACGAGGCAGTTCGCATCGGGCGGCCCCCGGCGCGCGAGAGCTATCTCGCCATCGACAAGGTGCTGGCGGCCGCCGAGCTCACCGGCGCGGATGCCGTCCATCCGGGCTATGGATTCCTGTCGGAGCGGGCGGAATTCGCGCGCGCCTGCGAGGATTCGAAGCTCGTCTTCATCGGACCACGGTCGCAGTCGATGGAAAAGATGGGCGTGAAGACGAGCGCCCGCGCGCGCATGCGCGAAGCCGGTGTGCCCGTCGTTCCAGGTTCCAGCGCGCCCGTCGCGGACGAGGGGGAGGCGGCTGCTCGCGCCGCGGAGATCGGTTTCCCGGTGATGATCAAGGCAGCCGCTGGCGGTGGCGGCAAGGGGATGAAGAGGTGCGAGCGAGCCCAAGAACTTGCCGCGCTCTTCCAGAGCGCTCGCCGCGAGGCGCTGAGCGCTTTCGGTGACGACCGCCTCTACCTCGAGAAGTATCTTGAAAGGCCGCGCCACGTCGAGATCCAGATCTTCGCGGACGAGCGCGGCGAGTGCATCCATCTGGGCGAGCGCGAGTGCTCGGTCCAGCGTCGCCAGCAGAAGGTCATCGAGGAGAGTCCCTGCTCCATCGTGGACCCGAAGATGCGGGATGCCATGGGCGAGGTGGCGGTGCGGGCGGCCAAGGCGGTCGACTATCGGGGAGCTGGGACGGTCGAGTTCCTCGTGGATGCCAAACGGGACTTCTACTTTCTAGAAATGAACACGAGGCTGCAGGTCGAGCACGCGGTGACCGAGCTCGTGACCGGCCTCGATCTCGTGCGCATGCAGATCGAGGTGGCGCAGGGCGAGCCGTTGCCGATAGCGCAAGACGCGGTGGTGCGGCGCGGGCACGCCATCGAGGCGCGCGTCTACGCGGAGGATCCCGCGCGCAATTTCTTGCCGAGTCCGGGGCGAATCAGCTACCTGCGGGTTCCCAACGGGCCCGGCATCCGCGACGATTCCGGAGTCTACACGGGCTGGATCGTGCCCCAGTTCTACGATCCCCTGATTTCGAAGCTGCTCGCCTGGGCGCCTACCCGGGAGCAAGCCATCGAGCGTCTGAAGCGCGCGCTCGGCGAGTACACCGTCCATGGCATCACCGTGAACCTCCACTATCTCGAGTCCGTGCTCGATCACCAGGCCTTCCGCTCCGGCGAGTACGACACCAGCTTTTGCACCAAGCACGAGCAGGACCTCCTCGCCAGGCCGGACCCAAGATACGAACGGGTGGCGCTCATTGCGGCCGCCGTGGCGGCGTACAAGCGCGATCATGACCAGGCGGAGGCGTTCGCTGCCCGTGCCGGGCTAGCGCTCGCGTCGCGCTCCCACTGGCAGCGCATCGGAAGGGCCCGGGCGCTGCGGGGGGTGTTGCGATGAGCACCTACGTGGCACTCCTCGACGGCGGTAGTCGTGAGCAGACCATCAAGGTTACCCCGCAGGGCCCGGGTATCTACCAGGTCGAGATGGCGGGGGAGGTGCACCGGGTGGACGCTTTCAGGCACGACTACGGGACGATCAGCTTGCTTGTCGATACCGAGAGCTACTCGGCGCAGCTCGATCAGCGGCAGAGCGAGGTGAGGGTCCATCTTCGCGGCTCGACCTTTTCGCTCGAGATCCTGGACGAGCGGCGATTGCGCATGCGTCGCGCCGCCGGCAGGGTGGTCGTAGAAGGTAGACACACCGTGACCGCCCCCATGCCGGGGAGGGTGGTGAAGATCCTCTTCAAGAAGGGCGACGAGGTGAAGGAAGGTCAGGGTATCCTTGTCATCGAGGCGATGAAGATGGAGAACGAGATGAAGAGCCCGAAGGACGGCAAGCTCGCGGAGCTGTTCGTCCTGGAGGGTCAGGTGGTGGAGGGTGGCGCGAAGCTGGCCGCCGTCGAATGAATCCTCGAAGCTCATCCTTTTGCCGCAACCGGTGCCTTGGAGGCACGCGATGTCGAAATCGAAATGGCTCGACGCGACCTATGCCAAGGCGGTGAAGCGGACACCGGAACGGCGCGAGAAGTTTGAGACTTCGGCGGGCATTCCCCTCCAGCCCGTCTACTGCATGGCCGACCTGAAGGCCGGACTGGCGGAAGAGCTCGGGTTTCCCGGCGAGCCTCCCTTCACGCGTGGCGTGCAACCCACCATGTACCGGGGCCGTTTCTGGACCATGCGCCAGTACGCAGGGTTCGGTACGGCCGAGGAGTCGAATAAGCGCTATCGCTACCTGCTCGCCTCGGGACAGACCGGTCTCTCGGTGGCCTTCGACCTTCCCACCCAGATGGGCCGTGACTCCGACCATCCGCGGGCGCGTGGCGAGGTCGGCAAGGTGGGCGTCGCCATCGATTCCATCCGCGACATGGCGACCCTGCTCGACGGGATCCCGCTCGGTCAGGTTTCGACGTCGATGACCATCAACTCCACCGCTGCCATCCTGCTCGCGCTCTACCAAGCCATCGGCGAGAGGCAGGGGCTGCCGGCTGCCAGCCTGCAGGGCACCATCCAGAACGACATCCTCAAGGAATACGCCGCGCGCGGAACATACGTGTATCCGCCCCAACCCTCCCTCAGGCTCATCACCGACATCTTTGCGTATGCGGCGAAGGTGATGCCGAAGTGGAACCCAATCTCGATCAGCGGCTATCACATCCGTGAGGCGGGCGCGACGGCGGTGCAGGAGGTGGCATTCACCCTCGCCGACGGGATCGCCTACGTGGGCGCGGCGCTCGAGGTCGGGCTCGACGTGGATGCGTTCGCGGGTCGTCTCTCCTTCTTCTTCAACGCGCACAGCAATCTCTTGGAGGAGGTGGCCAAGTTCCGGGCCGCTCGTCGCCTGTGGGCGCGCATCATGAAGGATCGGTTCAAGGCAAAGGATCCACGCTCGATGATGCTGCGCTTCCATGCCCAGACAGCTGGATCGTCGCTCACCGCCCAGCAATCCGACAACAACATCGTGCGGGTGACGCTGCAGGCATTGGCGGCGGTCCTGGGGGGAACACAGTCGCTCCACACCAACTCGCGCGATGAAGCCCTCGGCCTGCCCACCGAGGAATCGGTGCGCATCGCGCTCCGCACCCAGCAGATCATCGCAAACGAATCGGGGGTGGCCGACGTCATCGATCCGCTTGGCGGCTCCTATGCCGTCGAGGCGCTCACCGACGAGATCGAATCGAGGGCAGCGGTGTACCTGGCCAAGATCGACGAGATGGGTGGCATGGTGCAGGCCATCTCCAAGGGGTACGTGCAGCGCGAGATCCAGGAGGCGGCCTACGCCTGGCAGCGCCGGGTGGAGTCGAAGGACCAGGTGGTGGTGGGGGTGAACGCCTACAAGTCAGAGGAGCCGCCGGTCCCGGTGTTGAGAGTGGATCCGATCCTCGAGGAAGAGCAGGTCAACCGCTTGAAAGTGCTCCGCAAAGAGCGCCAGAACGGGGTAGCTGGTGCCGCGGTGGACGCGGTGCGCATCGCCGCCAGAGGCAAGGAGAACCTCATGCCCCCCATCCTGGCCGCGGTGAAGGCCGAGGCCACCCTGGGCGAGATCTCGGACGCGCTGCGCGACGTCTTCGGTGAGTACCGCGAGAACGTGGTGCTTTGAACTGCCCCTCACCGGCTGCGAGCGCGTAGCCGGCATCCGTGCCTGCCTTCAGCCCTCCGGGAAGCGGCCGCCTCGACCCAAGCTCCTTGCTCGTGCGACCACTTCTCTCCTCGGTGTTCGTCGACAGGGGGCAGGCCGTGCGGTCCATCGAGCCGCGCGTCGCGTCGAAGGCTGTCCCGCGTTTGCGCGGGCGCCCCTCCGCTTGTTAGATCGGGGCCCGTCGTGGCAACTCGTCTCTACATGCGGACGCTTGGGTGCCCAAAGAACCGGGTGGACAGTGAAGTCATGCTCGGTCTGCTCGCGCGTTCGGGCTGTCGTCTCGTGGAGGATCCCGAGCACGCGGACGTCATCGTGGTCAACACCTGCGGGTTCATCGAGAGCGCGAAGGCGGAGTCGGTTTCTGCCATCCTGGAGCTGGCCGAGATGAAGGTGGCGGGCCGGTGTCGCAAGCTCGTGGTGGCTGGCTGCCTCACCCAGCGCTATCACGCCGAGCTCGAAAAGGAGCTGCCCGAGGTGGACCACTTCATCGGGACCGGTGCGTACCAAGACGTGGCCCGAATCGTGGCGGACGCGCAGGCCGCGCGGGTCATCGTCCCGGACCCTGACTTCGTCCACGGGGCGGACACGCCGCGCATCAATTCTCTCCCGTCGCACACCGCATACCTCAAGATCGCCGAGGGATGCGACAACGCGTGCGCCTTTTGCATCATTCCGAAACTGCGCGGGCCACAGCGTTCGCGGTCGGTCCGGGACCTCGTGGCGGAGGCGGACGCCCTCGCGGCGAGCGGCACCGTTGAACTCTCGCTCGTCGCCCAGGACCTCACCGCCTGGGGCCACGACTTGCCTGGCCGACCGAGATTGCATCAGCTGCTCGCGGAGCTGGCGAGCGTGCATGGGATCCGCTGGATGAGGCTCCACTACGCCTATCCTCGCGATTTCCCGGATGCGCTCATCGATCTCATCGCGGGCGAGGAGAAGGTCGCAAAGTACCTCGACATGCCGCTTCAGCACAGCTCCGACCGGCTTCTCAAGGCGATGAGGCGCGGTCGTGATTCCCGCTTTCTTCGGGACCTGCTCGGGAAGCTTCGGGCTCGCGTTCCCGGGCTGGCATTGCGCACCTCGCTCATCGTGGGTCTCCCTGGTGAGACCGAGGAAGAATTCCAGGGTCTGCTCGACTTCGTGCGGGAGCAGCGCTTTGAGCGGCTCGGCGTGTTCGAGTATTCGCGCGAGGAGGGCACGTTCGCGGCCGAGATGGACGGGCAGATCCCAGAGTCACTGAAGCGCGCGCGCTTCGAGGCGGTGATGGAGACGCAGCGGCCCATTGCGGCCGATCACCAGCGGCGTCAAGTCGGCCGACGGGTCGAAGTCCTGGTGGAGGGGGCGAGCGAGGAGTCAGAGCATCTCTTGGTGGGGAGAACCGCTCAGCAGGCTCCGGAGATCGATGGGGTCACCTACATCAACGAGGTCGCGATAGACGGCGAAGAGCGGTCGGTCGTCTACCCGGGCGAGATCGTCTCGGTCGAGGTCACCGACGCGAGCGACTACGACCTCGTCGGACGAGTGGTGGGCCGGAAGGGGGGAGGATCCGAAAGGGCAAGCGGAGTGCTCCCCAGGACCAATCGCCTGCGGGTGCTCTCGTGAAGCGCCGCCGGCGACGGGCGCGCAGGTGAAGAAGGCCGAGCCAGCGCGTGCACGTCCTTGGCGACGGCTCCGGTGAAGTGCAGAGGGATCTGCACAGCGCCTTCCTGGCGCGCTTCGTGGTGGAGGACACGCTCGATGCTCGGAGCGCCGCTCTGGCGTTCCCGGGCGCGAAACCGCTTCTGCAACGGGCGGCGTCGAGAGAGCCACGAGCCGGGTGGGCTTCCCCACCCCCTCCGGCACGTCCGAGCCTGTCGAAGAGGCGAGGCCGGAGAGGACCGACAAGCTCCACCTCGCAGAGCCCCCCGCACTTGTTAGTGGGGAGGGTTTAGCACGTGTACATCCCGGGGCAGATCAAGTACGAATGCGCTGTCCTTCAGACCCACGTTCTGCCGAAGCTTGGTGAAGGTGATCGAGTTCACGTTGCCTTGGCCATCCACCACGCGCGTGGCGGTGACGTCGCCCTCCTTTCCCACGGTGAGCACGATGCTTTCCACGCGTGAATCTGGCTTCTTCGGCGTGAGGGTGAGCTCTCCCTGGGCTGTGGAGGAGAGGGTGAATTCCTTTTCCAGGCGGCCCGTCCCCAAAAGGAACGTCACCGCTGCGCTCATCGCGCTCGCGTCGAAGTGCTCGTCGAGGTAGGCCTGATTCGCCTCAGGCTCGTACTGCACGAGGCGAGAGCCGTTCACGACGATGGTCTTTTTCGCGGGCTCGAGGTAGTCCCAGCGCAGCTTGCCCGGCTTTTTCGCGCGCAACATCCCGCTTGAGGTCTGGCCGTGCATCGCCGCCGCGTAGGTATAGGTCTGCACGAAATTCGCCTCGATGTCCTTCGTCTTCTCGTAGTACGTCTGCACCCTGTGGGCGAGGGCGGCAGGGTCTTGCGCTGCCGAAATGGCGAGGGCGAGGGCGATGCCGGGCGCGGTCAATGGCATGACGGTACTCAAGATACCCGATCGCCACCGAACTGCGAGATGTCCTGCAATCCGCGCACGACGAACCACCAGAGGGCTCGTGCGAAGGGCCAGCAACGCGATGTCAGCCCCACTCAGCACGACACTCGCCGCGCCAGTTGGAGGGGGGCCCAACACGAAGTGGTGGTTCTGCGCCCAACGCCCTCGACGGATTCGCCGGGGAGGCGAGGAGGACATCGTCAGCAGCCGGGATGGTGGTTCGGCGAAGCGTCGGCAGGGCGCTGCGCCCAACCCCGGATGAGGCGAGCCCACGTGGCTGTACCACGTCGGATCGGGCACGGGTGCGAACCGACCTGTCTCTGGTGGCGGCGGAAGCCGTCGTCGTTGCGGGATAGCTCTTGTCTCGGATGCGCCTTCGCAAGCCGGTTTTGGGCGAGGGCTTTGGGCTGCCGCGGTCCCGCCTGGCTTGATCTTGCGCGAGCTCTTTGCGATTCTGTGGTCCCGCAATGAAAAAAGGGCTCCACTGGCTCGCGCCCCCGATGCTTCTCTTGGTCTCGGGGGCGTGCAGCACTCCCTGCCAGGATCTGGCGAATCGCATCTGCGACTGTCAGCAGCAGGGCGCCCTGCGCGATGCCTGCAACTCGGCAGTGAGCACGCAAATCGGCTTCGCACAACCAAGCGGCTCCGCCCAGAGCTTCTGCCAGTCGATGCTGAATAGCTGTCCAGATCCGAGCATCGATTCGGAGGCCTGCCAGAAGATGCAGACGCAGCTCGGCAAGCAGGAGTGCGGGCTCGCTTACCCGGGAACCGATGGGGGAACCTTCGACGGCGGCACGTTCGACGGCGGGGTGATCATCGATGGCGGAGCGATCATCGACGGTGGCACGACCGATGGCGGGACGACCGACGGTGGGACGACGGACGGCGGAACGACGGACGGTGGGACGACGGACGGTGGGACGACGGACGGCGGAACGACCGACGGCGGAACGCCGTAGTGGCTACGCCAATCCCAGACACACCCGCTGGCCGGACGCCGTCCCACCCGAGGGGGCGAAGCGCCCGGCGAGGCGGGTTCCGCAAGCTTCGCAGCGATCGCCCCTGAGTCGGTAGGAACGGACCGCATGCCAATCGCGCTCGATGAGCGCGGTGCCGCATCCAGGGCAACAAGTGGTCTGGCCGGCCCGATCGTGCACGTTCCCCGTGTACACGTGATGGAGCCCCACCTCTCGCGCGATGTCGCGGGCCGACGACAACGTCGAAGGTGGCGTGGGTTGCCGATCCAGCATCTTGAAGTCGGGGTGAAAGGCGGTGAAATGGAGCGGCACGTCTGGGCCCATGTTCCGGAGGATCCATTCCGAGAGTGCGCGACTCTCTTGTGGACCGTCATTCAGGCCCGGGATGACGAGATTGGTGATTTCGGTCCAGACGCTGGTCTTGGCGAGCCAGGCGAGGGTTTCCAGCACGGGTCCCAGATGGGAGAGCGTCACGCGGCGATAGAAGTCCTCCGTGAACGCCTTCAGGTCCACGTTCGTTGCGTCGATGTGCGCGAAGATCTCCTCGCGCGCCCTGTCGGCCACGTAGCCGGCCGTGACGAAGACCGTCTTGAGGCCTCGGGCGTGCGCCTCGATTGCCACGTCGATGGCCCACTCGGCCCAGATCACGGGGTCATTGTAGGTGAAGGCAATGGAAGGACATCCGGTCTCGATGGCGAGGTCCACCACATTTGTTGCGGAGTACTCCCTGGAGCGTCGCTCGGCGAGACGCGCCTTGGAGATGTCCCAGTTCTGGCAAAAGCGGCAGCCAAGATTGCAACCGGCGGTTCCGAAGGAGAGTACCTGCGTGCCGGGAAAGAAATGGTTGAGCGGCTTTTTTTCGATGGGATCCGACGCGAAGCCGGTCGAGCGGCCATAGGCGAGTGACATCATGGTCCCGCCGACGTTCTGCCGGACGAAGCAGAATCCCGCCTGACCCTCGCGCAGCAAGCAGTCCCTCGGGCACAGCTGGCAGCGCAAGCGCCCATCGGGCTCCCTGGTGAAGTACCTTGCCGGGGTCATGCACTACATCTAAGAGCTGTAGAGCAATGAGGGCAACTCTTTGCCGCTGCCGGAGGCTCCCGTCTGTCCTCCCCGGGGATGGGTAGCAGCCTGCGATTCGGCCCATCTTCCGCGCCACGGTGCGGTGGGCTCAGCGGAAGCGGTATGCCTTCAGTGGTCCTGCTTGACTACTCGACGCGGGCCTTCTGCTTCCTCCGATTTCTGGCCGAACTTGACCTTGCGGGCGAGCTTGCACTGCTCACGCGCCAGCTTCTACGGCGCGCGCCAGATGTACGGGCGTCTGACCTCCTGCTCGGCCTGATCGAGGCGAACCAGGCAGCGCCCCAGCGCGAAATCCTAAACCTCCTCCGGGATAAATCCCGGGGGTTCTGAGAGGCGCAGGGAGGGCAACAAGCCCTTGGCGTGCGTTCTTTGGAGCCCTCGCCTTTTGGCTACGACGTCTCCGGCCTCGCGCACGAGGTCACCTCCTAAGAAACTCCTCCTTGCCGGACCGTTTGATGCGTTCGGGTGCGCGCGCGCATGACAACTCTCTTCTACGGGCGACCCGCTCTCGCGCCAGGGCGCGCGGGGATGGGGAATCCCACCCCGCTCGCAGGTTCATGCTGCTCGCTCGATGCCGCCCGTCGCAGCAAGCGGTTTCGCAGCCGGGAATGCCGCTGCGGCATTCCGGACATCGAGCGTGTCGAGTTTTGAAAGAGCCACGACACGATGGCGCTTGCCACCGGCCTCTGACACGCTCGCCGCCACCGTTCTTCCCGACGCGCAAACGCGCAGGCTTCCCGGTGGCAATTTCGGTGAGCTGCTTCGGCCGGCCACGGGGCCGCTCCCGCCGCAGCGCACCCATCCAAGCTTGCGACCGGCCGTGCCGGCCGTCGACCGCGAACCGCTCCGTGTCCGGGCATCGGAAGGGCCCTTCTCCTTGGACCGCGGTGGCTTGGTTTGGCCGGGGGTGTCGGCGCGGTTGACCCGCTGGGGTGCGATCTGGTCCCCGTGCAGGCGCAGCTTCTCGTTCGCCTGATGGGATCCTTCCGTATCGGGCGTGGCTTCGATGTGTTTCAAGAGAAGGCACGAGTCGGGACGGTCGCGATGCCCCGTCTGCCGGGTACAACGACGAGGCCTGGTTCGCTGTGCACGGGCCGCGTCCGAATCCTTTGCGGTGAGAGCTGCGGGGAGGCCACCCACGGTTGCCGCGGGAGGAGTGGTGACATCCTCGTCTTTCGGCCCACGGGTCGCAGATTTCTGGGTACGCGCCAGGTTGACCAGGCGGGGTGGAGCTTTGGAGGGCAGGCCCGAACGCGGTCGGAACGGGTGGAGAGAAGCGCGGCATCGCGACCCCTGTCGCAGCGCTTCCCCGCCGGCGAATGGCGGGACCTTGCCCGCCAGGCCTGTTTCGCCCTACATTTCCGCAACCCTGCCGCCACCTTCGCGGCCGTGATGGAGGAGGCGAAGAGACTCCCGTGACCTTCCGAGAAGCGCTCGAGCGTCGCATCCTGATCTTCGATGGCGCAATGGGCACCCAGATCCAAGGGCACCAGCTCTCCGCGGCCGAGTTCGGCGGCAAGGAGGGAGCCAATGATCTGCTCACGCTCACGCGGCCCGACCTCATCGAATCCATTCACGGACGGTATCTGGCCGCCGGCTGCGATGTGGTGGAGACGAACACCTTTGGCTCATCGCGGCTCAAGCTCGACGAGTACGGCCTCGGTCACCGCACCTACGAGGTCAACTTTCGGGCTGCCATCCACGCTCGCCGCGCGGTCGAGCGGCACACCAGTCCCGAGCGCCCGCGCTTCGTCGCGGGCTCGATGGGCCCGACCGGGCTGCTCCCCTCTTCCACTGATCCATTGCTCTCCAACATCGGTGCCGGTGCGCTGGAGCGCATCTTTTTCGAGCAGGCGCGCGGACTCATCGACGGCGGGGTCGATGCGATCATCATCGAGACCCAGCAGGATCTGCTCGAGCTTCGGGCGGCGATCCTGGCGGCCGACGCCTATCGGCGCGAGGCCTTGCGGGACGTCTTCATCATCGGACAGCCGACGCTGATCGACGCGAACGGTCGCATGCTCCTCGGAACGGACATCGGCGCTGCACTGGCGACGCTGGAACGGTTGCCGGTGGACGCCGTGGGCCTCAACTGCTCGACGGGTCCCGCCGAGATGCGCGAAGCCGTGCGGTATCTGGGCGAGAAGTGCAGCCACTACATCTCGTGTCTGCCGAATGCGGGCATGCCAGAGAACGAGGAGGGGCGTGCCGTTTACAAGCTCAGTCCCGATGCGTTTGCAGGCGCCCTCGTGGAGTTTGTCCTCGAGTTCGGTGTCGACATGGTGGGCGGGTGCTGCGGCACGACCCCTGCTCACATCGAGCGCCTCTCGCAGAGAATCGGAGCGCTCGGCGAGCGCAAGGCGCGGTTGCGCCCCAACCCGGCGCCCGAACTCGCCTCGGCCATGAAGGCCGTGTCGCTCGACCTGAAGCCGAGACCCCTCATCGTGGGGGAGCGCGTGAATGCCCAGGGGTCGCGCAAGGTGAAGGACCTCCTGCTCGCCGACGACTACCCCGGCATCGTGCGCATCGCGCGGGAGCAGGTGGAGGGCGGGGCCCACGTGCTCGACGTGTGCGTCGCGCTGAACGAACGCGACGACGAGGCGGCGCAGATGCGCACCCTCGTGAGGCTCCTCGCCCAGAGCGTCGACGCGCCGCTCATGATCGATTCGACCGAGGCGGACGTGGTGGAGGGGGCCCTCAAGGTTCACCCCGGCCGCTGCATCGTCAATTCGGTGAACCTCGAGAAGTCGGGCGAGCGGGTGAAGAAGGTGCTGCCGCTCGTGCGGCGCTACGGTGCGGCGGTGGTCGCCATGACCATCGACGAGAAGGGGATGGCGCAGACCGCCGAGCGCAAGGCCGAGATCGCGCATCGCACGGTGGCCGTGGCGAAGGAGTACGGCGTCCCTCGGGAGAGCCTCGTCTTCGATCCGCTCACCTTCACGCTGGCCACGGGTGGGGAGGAGTACCGGCGAAGCGCCGTCGAGACCATGGAAGGCATTCGCCGCATCAAGGCCGAGAACCCCGGTGTCTTCACCTGCCTCGGCGTCTCCAACGTGAGCTTTGGCCTCTCGAAGCCGGCGCGCGAGGTGGTGAATTCGGTGTTCCTCTACCACGCGGTGCAGGCCGGCCTCGACCTCGCCATCGTGAACCCGAAGGATATCCGCGGCTACCAGGAGATCTCGGAAGGGGAACGGGCTCTCGCCGAGGACCTCGTGTTCGACCGACGGCCCGACGCACTGACGCGGCTCATCGGCCATTTCGCCGGCAGGACGGCCACGGTTGTACCGGTCGCAGAACTCTTTGCCGGCAAGCAGGCCGAGGAGCGCATTCACCTGCAGATCCTGCACCGGCGCCCGGAGGGCATCGAGGCGCTCATCGACGAGGCGCTCACCCGTCACCGGCCGGTGGAGGTCCTGAACGAAGTGCTCTTGCCCGCCATGAAGGACGTGGGCGATCGCTTCGGAGCGGGCGAGCTCATCCTCCCCTTCGTCCTTCAGTCGGCCGAGGTGATGAAGCGGGCGGTCGCGCACCTGGAGCAGTTCCTCGACCGCGTCCAGGGAGTCGCGAAAGGAAAGATCGTCCTCGCCACCGTTTACGGGGATGTTCACGACATCGGCAAGAACCTCGTGAAGACCATCCTCTCCAACAACGGGTACGAGGTCTTCGATCTGGGCAAGCAGGTGCCGGTAGCGACCATCCTCGAGAAGGCCCTGGAGGTGAACGCGGACGCCATCGGGCTCTCGGCGCTCCTCGTCTCGACCTCCAAGCAGATGCCCTACTGCGTCGAGGAGCTCGCGCGCCGGAACCTGACCTTCCCGGTGATCATCGGCGGGGCCGCCATCAACCGGAAGTTCGGCTACCGCGCCCTGTTCCTCCAGGATCGGACGCCCTATCCGGGCGGCGTGTTCTATGCGCGGGATGCCTTCGAGGGTCTCGATATCACGGAGAAGCTCGTCGACCCCGAGAAGGCGCAAGAGCTGCGGAACGCGGTGCTCGCCAAGGCGATCGCGCAGCGCGACGCACCTGAGCGGGCCGCACCGGTGGCCGCTCCGGGAGCGCGCAGCCAGGTGAAGCCGGTGGAAAGGGCGCCGGCGCCGCCTTTCTGGGGGCCGCGCGTCGTTCCGGCCGGCGAGGTGAAGCTGCAGGAGGTCTGGCCGCATCTCGACCTCATCGAGCTGTTCAAGCTGCAGTGGGGCGTCCGGTCCAAGGACAAGGCCGAATACGAGCGGCTGGTGCGCGAGGAGTTTGGCCCGCGGCTCGAGGCGCTCAAGGCCGAGATCCTCGCCCACGGATGGCTCACTCCCAAGGTCGTCTACGGCTACTTTCCCTGCCATGCCGAGGGAGACCACCTGGTGGTGCTCGATCCGGTGCACAGGCGGGAGCCGCTGGCACGAATCGCCTTTCCTCGCCAGCCCGACGGACACTACCTGTGCCTGGCCGACTACTTCCGCCCCGACCACGGCTCCGACGTGGTCGCTTTCCAGGTGGTCACCGTCGGAGCGGAAGCGACCCGTCTCGCCGAGGCCTGGCAGGAGAAGGGTGAGTACAGCCGTGCCCTCTACATGCATGGGCTGGCCGTCGAAACGGCCGAAGCGCTCGCCGAATACTGGCACCGGACGGTGCGGCAACAGCTCGGCCTGCCGCCGGGGCAGGGCAAGCGCTACTCGCCCGGCTACCCCTCCTGGCCGGAGCTCGTCGACCAGCGCCAGATCTGGAAACTACTCGATCCCGCGCGCACTATCGGTGTGTCGCTCACGAGCGCCGACCAGATGGTCCCCGAGCAATCTACCTCGGCCATCGTCATCCACCACCCGGACGCGATCTACTACACGATCCGCGCCACATCCGCATGAACTGCCCCGTGTGAGCAGCAGCCCCAGATGGAGTTTCATGCTTCGACGGGACCGCTTCTGCGGTCCCTCCACGCCGGGCCGGCTTCCGGCCAGAGCACTGAGTGTCGAGAGCATCAAATCCCGGGGGCAGATGGAGGGTCAGGCCTCTGTTGGCGGCGAGGACGATGTCGACCGAGTTGCTCGATGCGCTGGGAAGGGCGGCCCCCTCAATTCGCGAAGAGCTGGGCCGACTTCAGGGCTGCGGATCTCGGACCAGGCGGCTTCGGCAAGGGGTGATTCGATGGCCTTCGGAATACCGAGGCGCGCGAGCATGCTCGGCCCCGCGCCGATGACCGCATGCTGGGCGTCGGCGAGGGTGTCGTCGGTGACGAGTGCCGCCCGAACGAAAGCGCGTGCCTTCCGGGCCTGGAGGCTCGCGGCCGAGGCCATCGGGTAACTCCGCAGGGTTGGGCTCACGTCGTCGCGGGGCTGCGCCGGCTCCGCGTCGACCACCTCCAGGTCGAACCGGCCGGGGGTGAAGAGGGGCTGGCTCCTCCTCTTCGTCGCCAGCGTGCTTGAGTTCGGTTCCCTTCGCCAGCGGTAGCCCTGTGCTCGCGTTCACCGAAATTGCCACCGGGAAGCCTGCGGGTTTGCGCGTCGGGAGGAACGGTGGCGGCGAGCGTTTCAGAGGTCGGTGGTGAGCTCCATGGTGTCGTGGCTCTTTGAAACTGACGACACGCTCGATGTCCGGAATGCCGCAGCGGCATTCCCGGCTGCGAAACCGCTGCTGCGACGGGCGGCATCGAGCGAGCAGTACGAACCTGTGAGCCCGGCGGGATTCCCCCATCCCCACGCGCCCTGGCGCGAGAGCGTGTCGCCCGTCGAAGAGAGGTGACCTCGTGCGCGAGGCCGGAGATAGCCGAAAGGCGAGGGCTCCGGAGAACGCACGCCAGGCCGGGATTGTTGCCCTCCCTGCGCCTCTCAGAACCCCCGGGATTTATCGCTGGAGAGGTTTAGGTCGCCGGTAAGGCCCACCACAGCTGACACACATGCTCGTTCCCGCCGACGTACACGATGCGTTGGGTGTCCTGGGCCGCGAACATGTACCCGTTGGGGTCACCGGCGGCCAGCTGGGCACCGGTCTGCTGAGTGAGATCATCGACGTGCCATGCGCCATTCCACCACAGCTCGAAAAGGTGGCCGCTGGCGTTGCGGTAGATCACGTGCTGTGTCACCTCTACCTCGTAGGCATAGGCGGAGGGATCACCGATTGCCAAGGGGCCGGTGGTCGCATGCGTGAGATCGTTGCCGTGCCAGCTGTTGTCGCACCAGAGCTCCTGGATGTGACCGTTGGTGTCCCGGTACATCACATGCTGTGTGCCTTGCGCCTTGAACAGGTAGGCGCTGGGGTCGCTGGCGGCCAGCGGCGCATGGGTCTGGTTCGTCAGATCATCGACGTGCCATGCGCCATCCCACCACAGCCGTTGAATGTGACCGTTGGTGTCGCGGTACACCACGTTCTGTGTGCCCTTCCTGTCGAACATGTAGGTGCTCGGGTCACCGGCAGCCAGCGGTGCTCGGGTGTGGGTCGTGAGATCATTGGCGTGCCAGGCACCATCCCACCAGAGCTCTTGGATGTGACGGTTGGTATCGCGGTACATCACGTGCTGCGTGCCTTGCTGATCGAACACGTAGCCGCTCGGATTGCCGGCCGCCATCCCAGCATCCGTCTGCTGCGTGAGGTCGGCCACGTGCCACCCACCGTCCCACCAGAGCTCCTGAATGCGGCCGTTCGCGTCGCGGTGCACCACGTGCTGCGTTCCCTGAGCGTCGAACACGTAGCCGCGCGGGTTCCCGGCTGCAGGGGGGGCGCCGGTGTTTCCCGTGAGATCGTCGGTCTTCCACCCGCCGCCCGACCACAGCTCCTGAACGTGGCCGTTCGCGTTGCGATACACCACATGCTGCGTGCCTTGAGCCACAAACACGTACCCTCTCGGATTTCCCGCGGCCGGAGGGGCACCGGTCTGTTGCGCGAGGTCATCAAAATTCCACCTTCCCGGTCGCGCCGCGAAGGGATTGTCGGAAGTGATCGTCACGCCGGACAGCGCAGCGAGCAGGTCCTGGTATGCGGTCGTCTTGCCGGTCAAGGTCTGGTAGTTCGCCGCCAGGGTCGCGCCAGCTGCGTGCACGATCTGAGGGACCGTGAAGCCGAGCGAACGCAGCCAGTAGATGTAGACGATCCCGCAGCCAATGCTGATGTAGTTGCGATCCCATGGCTCTGTGTTGTTGATCCAGTCCGGGCGACCGGCCTGATCCCAAGCCGGCGCCGTGATCGCCCAGTCAGGCACGGACCCGGGGGGTGGTTCTCGCTCTGCGCAGAATCGCGACAACGCCTCTCCGTTGGAGGATCCGCAGCCCCATCCGCGGTTCTGCGTTCCCATGAAGGTCTCGGAGAGCTCGGCGACGTACAGACAGAGCGCCTGGTTCACCGGATCGATCGCGGTGTCGGCGAAGGTCGCGTCGACGTAGATGTCCCCGCCGGACCGAAAATCGCATCCCCAGTGATATGCGCCACCCGTTCCGTCGTTCAATCCGCTCAAGGGAGCGATGATGAGATTGTGCGCGGCCCCGCTCACGCCAAAGTATGCCTCCATGGCGACGTAGGGGTCTACCAGGCAGGTCAGCATCTGGTCGGCCAGCTGTTGCCCCTGGGGGCCGAGCGACGGATCGTAGTAGACGGTGCAATTGCCGACCGTACCGACCTGACTCACGGGATAGTCGAATCCTGTTCGCGCGGCAGCGGCGATCTGCTCCCTCGTTCTCGACTTGCGTTCCACCCCGTTCCCAAGAAACTCGCGGGGCGCGTTTTCGTGGGCTGCAAATGCTTTTCCAGGCATGTTGGTAGGAGCTCCAATAGGCTTGAAGTGTGGATACAGTTGCTTTTCGAACCATCCTGGCTGCGGAGGCCCGCAGCTCCGGGCGCCCCCGCCAGCGACGGACCGCACTGTGGGTCATTTGCGGTGGCCCCCGAATAGCTGTAGCGCCAACAGTGCAGTATGCGTCGAGGCCATCGATGTATTTTTCCCCCTCGTGGGCCGCTTCCTCAAAGAGAGCCGATCACCACACGGTCTGTGACTGGTTCCCTGATGGGCCGCACAGGACGGGTGAATGCAATCCGATTCTGAACCGTGCTTTGCGAAGTGGTGGTGAACGGATCCACCAATGTTGGTGCGTCACGAGTACCGTCCG
>Ga0335079_10003927_pt1 | contig 17124 bp, 16 predicted proteins | sample Lox_Sample_33_FD_206719 | JGI IMG/M metagenome (GOLD analysis project Ga0335079, IMG submission 206719) | Soil microbial communities from Loxahatchee National Wildlife Refuge, Florida, United States - Lox_Sample_3.3 | ecosystem: Environmental > Terrestrial > Soil > Wetlands | place: USA... | reverse complement strand
AGGCGGAATTGGCGCAGGTACAAACGGCTTGGTCAGTTCGACCTTAGGCATTGGTCCGACCATTACCAGCTTCGACCCAGTTGTCAGCGCAACCCTGCAGAGCGATCACGCCAAGATTGATTGCACCTCGATTTTTTGCGGCCCGGTAACGAATACCACGACCGCAAACTTCAACTACACGCAGGGGCTGCCTTCTGGAACGACCATCGGCGTGGGGTTCCAAAATTCCCGAGTGACCACTGACAACCCCTTCAATTTTCTCAGTCCCAGTTTGAACTCGGGTTTCAAGTTTCAACTTACGCAGCATTTGCTCCAGGGCTTCGGATTTTTACCCAATGATCGCTTGATCCAAATCACGAAGAACAACCGCGAAATAACTGATGTTGCCTTCCGCCTTCAGATCATCACCACCGTCGATCAAATTGAGAACCTCTATTGGAACCTCGTGTACGCGTATGAGAACGTGAGAGTGCAGCAAGAAGCAATAGCGTTTGCTCAGAAGACGCTTTCTGACAATCAGAAGCAGGTCCAGATTGGCAGCCTGGCGCCAATCGAAGTAGTGCGGGCACAAAACACCGTGGCTGCTGATCAGCAAAACCTCATACAGGCGCAAACCAATCTCGATCTACAACAATTGCTCATGAAGAATGCGCTCAGCAGGACTTTGCAGGATCCCCGGCTTGCAAACGCTGAAGTCATCCCCACCACAACCATGGCTCTGCCTCAACAGGAGCCGGTCGTGCCGACGGAGGACCTGGTCAATGACGCGCTGCAGCACCGTCCGGAACTGGCGGAATCGCGAATCGATTTGAGGAACCGCGAAATCAGCGAAAAGGCATTGAAGAACGCATTGCTGCCGACAGTGGACGTGTTTGCGTACTACGGGGGGTCAGGAGCCGGCGGAACTCAGAGCCCCTATACTGAATGCGGCAGCCCACTGGTGAGTCCGGTCACGCAATTCATCGGCTGTAATCCGCCCGGGTTGTTTGCACCTACTAGCTACGGTTCAACATTGAACAAGCTTGTCGACTCCACGGCTTCGGATAAGGGGGCAGGTTTTACGATCAACATTCCTATCCGCAACCGCCAGGCGCAGGCGCTGCAAGTGCGTGGGGAACTGGAATACCGGCAGGCGCAAATGCGCTTGCAGCAGATCGAGAACCAGGTGCGCATCGAAGTGCGTAACGCGCAGTTCTCGGTCACGCAGAACCACGCTGCCGTGCAAGCTGCCCAGGCTGCAGTTGCACTTGCTCAGCAGTCGCTCGAGGCGGAACAAAAGAAATACAACCTCGGCGCATCGACTTCAACCAACGTGTTGAACTATCAGTCGCAGCTGGCAGCGGCGCGATCGCAATTGGTTTCGGCAGAGGCATCGTACGAGAAAGCGGAAGTTGAGCTTGACCGTGCGACTGGCTTATTGCTTGAACACGCGGGGATCGTGATGTCTGATGCGGAAAGCGGCGAGGTCACGCACGCGCCGCACATTCCTTTCGTAGCTCCACGAAAGGATGTCAGCTCGGTGATGCCGCCGCCGACAGAAAACGAGCAGCCGGCTCCGCAGCAGCCGTAGAAGCAAGTCATACCCAAGCGCGGCCAAGTCCCCACCCTCTCGCAAACAAAGCGACAAGGGTGGGGCAACCGCGACAACCGCCGGCGCGCATCCTTTTTATAATTCTTTACACTCCACTTGTTCTCCGCTGAATCTACACTGTAATGTCTCGCGATCTTACGAGCAGCGGGATGAACCTTGTCATTCGTGCGAGCGCGACCGCGACGATGCGCGTCGGGTTCGTTCAAGAAACCATGTGATTCTCATTCCAGTTCTTGTCTCAAATCCTGCTTTACATTCGCAAGATATTTTTCTTACGAGAGGAAATTTCCCATGTCAGGTTTGCACGTCAACCCCCGCAGTCTTCTGATTGTTCTCTTCGGGTTTGTGCTTGCATCGATCAGCTGGTCGCAGGAAACACCGGCGCCCGCGCAAGCGGCGCAAGGGCTACCTTCGGCTCCTCAAACCAACAGCGCAGCGGCAACAGAATTTTTGACGCATGATTATTCGCGGTCGGTCAAACCTTTCCCTGACGTTCTGGCGCCCTACGAGCCGCGCCCGGTGTCCCCCACTGATCTGATGAACTCTCCGCGCATTGACCAACTGGTCCGCGACGGCAAGCTTTATCTTTCGATGGATGACGCCGTCGCGCTTGCGCTCGAAAACAATCTCGACCTCGAATTAGCGCGCTACAACCTGAATATTGCAGACACAGATGTGCTGCGTGCTCGCGCCGGCTCCAACATATTGGGTGTCAACACGGGAATCATTCAGAACACGCCGGGTGGTGGCGTGGGAGGTCTGAGCGGCCCGGTGGGATCAGGCACCGGCGGAACGAGCGTGGCCGCGGGAGGTGCAGGAACCGGAACGAATGGATTGGTGAGTTCGACGCTGGGCATTGGCTCACCGATCACCAGCTTCGATCCCGTCATTACCTCCACCTTGCAGATGGACCGCGACTACGCGCTTTCAAGCAGCGCGCTAAGCGGTCAAGCGGTGACAAATAATAACAGCGGTACTAGCGATGTCAGCTACGTGCAAGGATTTCACACCGGCACGAATGTTTCGGTCGGATTCAACAATACGCACCTGACAACCGACAACCCCTTCAGTGCTCTTAGCCCGACACTTACTTCAAACTTTCAGCTCCGCGTAACCCAGCCACTATTACAGGGTTTCGGCTTCCTGCCAAACACGCGCTTCATCATTTTCGCGAGAAACAATCGCGAGATTTCAGACGTTGCCTTTCGTCTGCAGGTAATCACAACCGTTGACCAAATCGAGAACCTCTACTGGAACCTGGTTTACGCATTCGAGAACGTACGCGTGCAGCGGGAAGCGCTGGCATTTTCGGAGAAAACTTTGTCCGACAACGAAAAAGCGGTGCAGGTGGGCACCCTGCCTCCAATCCAGGTAGTGAGCGCGCAGAGCACGGTCGCGAGTAATCGGCAGGCGCTCACGGTTGCGCAGACCAATCTCGAGCTGCAGCAACTGCTGATGAAGAATGCCATCAGCCGAAATCTGGAGGATTCCCAGCTCGCGGCTGCGGACGTGATTCCGACTTCGACCATTCAGCTTCCGGCGCAGGAGCCCGTGACCCCCACACAGGATTTGATCACCGAAGCGCTGCAACACCGCGCCGAACTGGCCGAGTCGCGCATCGACCTTACTAATCGGAATGTTAATGACCGCGCCGTGCGAAACGCGATGTTGCCTTCTCTTGGTCTTTACGCGTATTACGGAGGGAGTGGGTTGGGCGGGAGTCTGAGCCCGAATGCTACGTTTTGTTCCTCGGGCACGAGTACGTCGGGAGTCTGCATCAATCGCAGTCGCATTCCTTCCCAATTCCTCTCGGGGCCGGTTGGCTACGGTTCGACTCTGAGTCAGTTGATCAATTCCACGGCGACCGATAAAGGGATGGGGATTACGCTAACAATACCGATCCTGAACCGCACCGCTCAGGCCGACCAGGTGCGCGCGCAACTGGAACTTCGGCAGGCGCAGGTGCGCTTGCAGCAATTGGAAAATCAGGTGCGGATCGAGGTCCGCAACGCGCAATTCGATGTGCAGCAAAATCGGGCCAGTGTTGATGCAGCGCAGGCGGCCGTCAATCTGGCGCGACAAACACTCGATGCCGAGCAGAAAAAGCTGCAGGCTGGCGTTTCAAATCCAACCAATGTTCTGCAAATGCAGGCGTCACTGACTACGACAGAGTCGAATTTGCTCTCCGCCCAAGCGGCTTATGAGAAGTCACAAGTCGAACTGGATCGCGCGACCGGGTTGTTGCTCGAACACACCGGCATTCTTGTGGACGATGCCGAACGCGCGCAAGTGACGCACATGCCAAACGTACCTTTTATTCAACCGAACACCGAGGTGCAAGTGCCAACACAGCCGCAGCAGTAAACCACAAGGACCTGCGGGGCGTCAGCAGCCAAAAACGTCTTTCTTGACAGCCTGCGCAGCGTCGAGGATTGGCGGAAAAGGCGAGCTCTTTTTAGGAGTTCGTCACAGCGCCAAGAATTGCAAGTGGTTAGGGTTCATAAGTAGAAGCCGCTTTCCTCTTTGAACTCCTTATTCCGTTTTACCCAGATTCTCAATTGCTCTGGTGTAAAAAAACCAAGATCCATATGTTGACTGTTCCTCAATTTGATGAAGCCTGGATGGGTCCCACTTAGATTTTCTTCTCCATTGGGCATGCGACGCATTAAATTGTTCATTTGCCACGCCAGTATGTCGGCCGCCTGAAGGGGCTTGAATTCCTCCTTGCGTTCAAATGAAAACCCTTCGGGTTCCAGTCCAAATTTGTCCCTCCATGAGGCGTGCATTGTGTGCATCATCGCCGAGATTTCTGCACGTTTTCCACTGCCGCTCATCTCCCAATCAAAGACGTAGCGCATTGGGAGGATAATTTGGCTGGACTCGCGCCATTCCAAGATGGACATCAAGCACTTGCGTACAGCAAAGGCGTAGTGTTCCCGGCCATAGTGGATTCTTAACTCATCCGGAACTTCCTCGTCGTATGCTTTTTTGGGGACGCCGCAGGCGATTCCGATTCTCTTATTTTCGTTGATGATTTTTGCTAGGCGGTCGTAAACATGGTCTTTCTTGGCATTGTCCCAGTCACAAAATGGTTTATGTCCGCGTTCACGCGGTGCCACAAAATCCGCCATGTGGAATACATCGAAGCCTTCTTCGACGCGAGCATCGTCCCACGCGTCCACAAAAGAGTCCCACCCTCGTTTGGTGGACACGTAACACGCTGCGATCGCAACCTCTGAGTTCCGATGAGTGCCGCTGTCGTCAAAGTAAACTTCATACATCCGTGGCTGGCCCTTCAGGCCTCCCGAATCCTAATTACTCCCCGCGCGAACTGCTCTTGACTTCTTCACTCAGCACGATCGCTTCGGCAATCTCCTTCATCGTCTTCCGCTTCTGGCGGCTCTGGCGCTGAATGCTGAGATAAGCCTGCTCTTCGGTCAATCCGAGATCGCGCTGCAGAATTCCCTTCGCGCGCTCCACCAACTTCCGCGTTTCGAGCTGCTGGGAAAGATCCGAGTTCGCAGTTTCCAGGCGCGCCATCTCGACCTCCGCCCCAGCTAGAAATCCGATCGTCGAGAGCAGGCGAATATCGCGCGAACTGTAAATATGCGGTTCACGGTGCTGCAGATTCATCACCCCCACCAGGCGCCCGCGCGATAAGAGCGGAACCGATAGAAAGGCTTCGTAACGGTCTTCCGGTAGCTCGGTGAAATATTTAAAACGCGGGTCCTTGTAGGCTTCCCGAAACACCGCGACGGGCTCACGATGCTCGGCGACCCACCCTGTAATCCCTTGTCCCAGGCGGAGTTTGAGGCTGTCGAGCAATTCCTGATGCGGGTTCTTTGAGGCCCGCAATACCAGGTCCGAGCCTTCCAGCACATAGATGAAGCAGGAATCACATTTGACCATTTCCACCGCGAAGTCCAGAACGCGATCAAGCGCTTGGTGAAATCCGTCGGCAGAGGCGATACGGCTGACGGTGTGGTGGAGCACATCGACATGCGAATCTTCAATATGAGTAGAGGAGGCCATGATTAGACGCTATCGGCGGCGGATACCAGCTGTCCAATTGCAATTTTTGATGGCCGCAATAAAGCAAAACCGGAATTTCGATTCGCGCCAAACTTAGGTTTTTGCGCTGCGAAACTTGCAACTTACTCCAGTAACACACGTGGTTACCATCAAAGTGCAATCGCTTGCAGTTCGACCGCAAGCTGGAGTTTAGCAACTTACACCTAAGTCTCTGATTCTACGCAAGCTACGATTGCGCGCGAGTTCGGTGTGCAAGCTGCTTTTGAAAAGTGCGCGCCCGGGGACTGTATATGAATGCCACTTCGAATGCGGCTGCTGGCCGGAAACCAAAGCTGACCGCATTGCCGCTATTAGTTATATTGCTTGCGATTGCGTACGGAATGTTAGCCAAGCTGGTGATCGAGCAGGACAGAATGATTGATGCGCAGCGCAGCCTGATTCGCTTGTTGTCCGATGACAACGTCGCATTGAGCTACCTGCACAAGCACACCAGCGTGCTGCCGAAGAAATCCGCCGGCAATGACATCGAAATTGAATTCGAGAATCCGGTGGCCAGGAATTCGAAAAGCAAGGGTTCATCGGCGCAAAATCGCTCAGATCAGGTCGAATTGAATCAATTCCCGTCAGCCCAGGTTCAAACAAATCAGGTTCAAACGAATCAGGTTCAAACCAGCCGGGTTCCGTCAACGAAGACAGGGCCACAGGCAAACACGAAAACAGACCGCAAGGCACGCAGAAAGTCGGTGCCGCCGCCGGCGGAGCTGACAGATCCGTCCGATCAAAGGCGAGTTCTGTTTTCAATCTAAGCAGTGCTTCGTGGTAGGTGCTATGAAAGCGATTGCAATATTAGTATTAGCTTCACTTCCCGTTCCCCAGGTTCAGTTCTCTCGTTCGGCATCCCAGCCGCAGCCACATTTTGTGCAGCAGGCTGCAATCACCCCGCATAAGGGCGGCCAATGGTACTTTGCCCGAACTGGTCACGCCGTCTATTGCTACGGCCCGGTGATGACGCTGCCAAATCGGCAGGGCGAAATCGAGCGCGTGGCCACGTTCTGCCGGGGCGATCGGCTGTTGGTTCCGTTAAAAGATTAGAAATCAGACGACGCTCGCGCCCAGGAGCCGACGCCGGCTACTGGACCGCACTATTCAGCCCTCGCGACCAGCTTCATCTGAAAGCTGTCGCTGTTTCCGAAAGTATGGGTGTTGCCGAAGTCGTCGCCAGCGAAATGGTGCTGGTTGAAGTCTCGAATAGCTTCAGTAACGCAAGGCCAGCACTGCGAGATTCAGCCGCCTCTTTGGTCGAAACACTACGGGAAGATCCGTTCGTACGGATCATTCCGCAAACATTTGAGCAATTTGAAAGCGCCCTGCAGCTTTACCGGCAAGCGACAGATAAAAGCTGGAGCTTAACCGACTGCGCCAGTTTCAACATCATGGAGGACGAGCATATTCGCGCTGCGCTCACTCACGACAGGCGCTTCGCTCAGGCGGGTTACGAAGCACTCCTTCGGTAGCCAGCTACTTATTCGTCGCTCCCTCGATCTCCAGCATGATGGGTTGCAGTTCACTGACGACCTGCGGGTTTGCTTTCGAGAGGTCGTTCATAATCTTCTCGCGTGCGGAAAGGATATCCGTAAGCATGGCGCGCGCGCTTACATCCGAGGTTGTAGCGGCGAGCTGATGCACTTGGTTGAAGAATTGATTTGCGTATCCGGTGGCAGTTCCGTAATTCAACTGAGTTGCCGAAACGTATGTTAGCGTCGCCACCCGTCGGGTCTCCGCTAGCTGAACCGCGGCATTACAAGCCTTCACCTGCCGCCGAAGATCGCGGGCTTTTATAAATTGCGGAATAAACCCGACCAGCAGGCCTGCCAGAAACAAAATCAACGCAATCGTCAGACGTCGCATGAGATGTCCTTTGCGTGAGAGTGGACCGCCCCCAACTAGCTTTCGTGCCCTGCGCGATGCTGGTAGGCGCGGCAGGACTCGAACCTGCAACCCTCGGATTAGAAATCCGATGCTCTATCCGTTTGAGCTACGCGCCCCTGGTGATCGCAAACGACTTACCCCAAGTGCTGCGCCGATTCTAGCCGATTTATTCCTGATTGTGCTGCTTGCGTCCGACTGATGAACATTCGTCAGAACCACTGCGTGGCATCCGGCGACTTTCGCCTGAGCTGCCGAGCTTGCCAGATTTGTTGAACAACAGGTGTGTTGAACAAGCGGGGAGAAGGACTCGGCCTGAGTTTACTGTCTCGAAATAACAATACGGATAAGCGCGGCAGCACACGAATTCTTCGCAACCTCAGCTTTCTTGGCCAGCATCTGAAACCGAAATTATGGGTACCCTTCGTGGGCCCTCCTAGTTCTCCTCGCAGCAATTCTCGTTGTTAGGGAACTCTTCGTAAACGTACGATCCAGCCCAACTAATCAGGAGAAGCAAATGATTCACGCGAGTCTAAAACTACGTGTCACCACAATTATCGCTCTGTTGTCGTTTTGCACTTTAACGTTTGCTGCCACGGGCGCCTTTGCCCAGCCGCCTCACAGAGGGACCCACAGCGTTAGTTCGTTTGTGCAGGGCAACGACGCCGCAACAACGGGTAGCACAACACCAGATGTGTTCAGTGGCGTTGTGACCATTACAGGTTTCACTAACAACGGGAATCAGCTAATCGCTAATGGCGTCTTGAATGGCACGCTGATCAAAGATGGAACGCCAAATACCATCGCGAATGAAGCAGTATCGTTCCCGGTTGCTGGTATCGACCCGAACTGCCAACTCCTGAATCTTGTACTCGCGCCATTGGACGTGAATCTTCTCGGGCTTACGATTCACTTGAATCAGGTGGTACTTAACATCACCGCGGTACCGGGTGCTGGCAATCTTCTTGGGAACCTGCTCTGCGATGTCGCTAATCTGCTGAACAGCGGCGGCGCGCTGAGTACGCTTCTGACGCAGTTGAACACTCTGCTGAATCAGATCCTGTCCGCGTTGTGAGGAAAAGGGGCCGCAAAGGCCCCATCCTCATACTTCCTGTTCGAAAATTCGGAGTGTCGCACGGTGCCGCGAATCGACTATCGCAGGGTCGGTTTGCAGCGTTACCATCATCGCAGGACTGCCACGGTGAACGTCGACGATTTCCGAAGAATCGCATTGAGTTTGAACGGAGCGGAAGAGAGCTCTCATATGGGTCAGCCTGATTTCCGCGTCGGTGGCAGAATTTTTGCCACCCTGGCTTCTGCTTCTCAGGGCTATGGAAATCTCATGTTGACAGCAGAGCAGCAGGCGGCATTCGTGGAGGAACTTCCGGATGTTTTCCTCCCAGTGGCAGGCGGTTGGGGCAAGACGGGCGCAACCCACATTCGATTGGCCGTCGCGAGCGAGGACGTTCTTGCGGGCGCACTACGGACTGCCTGGAAATTGCGTGTGGATAAGAATACAAAGTCCGGAGGCAAGTCGAGAAGCAACTTCGGAACAAAGAAGCGAACGCTTCGATCTCGTACTGGTTCGTCGAACCGGCGGAAGTGATTGGCGCAAACGAGAATACCCGAATTTCTCGGCTCCGGACGGGTGAGAACACCACAAATCCGGGTTCTTGCGTCTAAATATTGGTAGCATTCAAAAAGCATGCCTGTCAGAAAGTCTGCCGCAGAAACAGGAACTAAGTCAGACGTGGCTTTTGCGGAACTCTACGCGAAAAGCCGCGCTGCGGAGTTCGACATGGCTTTCGGTGAGTTCGTGGCGACGGTTGACGAACTGGCCAGGAAGAATGTTCCTGACGCTTCCGGGCGTGAGAAGCAGGAATTCTGCTCCAGGCTACACATCGAAGATTTAGTCCTGGCGCGGGCATGTGCGCATGGAAACCAGCGCGCCTGGGAGCTTTTCATGGGCCAGTTCCGCGAGAAGCTCTACGACGCTGCCCGGCAGATTACGCGCGATGATTCGACCGGGCGCGAGCTTGCCGATTCGGTCTACGCTGACCTTTACGGAACGCAAACGCGAGCCGGGCAGAGGGTTTCAAAACTTTCTTCTTACGGCGGGCGCGGCTCCCTGGCCGGCTGGCTACGCACCGTACTGGCGCAGGAATACATCAATCACTACCGCAAGCAGCGGCGTCTGGTGAGCCTCGACCGCGAGTGCGAGGAGGGCGCGCAGTTCCCTACTGCCGCAGCTGAGGCGGTTACGGCGCTTGACGAGCGGTTGGAGTACGCCGTGGATGAGGCTTTACGCACATTAGCGGCGGAAGATCGGTTCGTCCTGGCGTCGTATTTCCTGGATGAACGCACCTTGGCCGAGATCGCGCGGGCGCTTTCGGTGCATGAATCGACGATCAGCCGTAAGGTCGAAAAACTGACAAAAATTGTCAGAAAGCAGATCTTTAAAAGCTTGATGTCCCTGGGAATGAGCCGCAGGCAGGCGGAAGAGGCACTGAGCGCTGATGTCCGTGACCTGCGGCTGGATATCCGTGCAAGTTTAGCGCAAGATTCGGTGGCAAACACGTTCACTAACAAGGAGGCCAAAGCTGGCGAGGGTGGCAGATAGCACAAAGGCAGATAGCACAAAGATGGATGCCGTCAAGAAACTCGTTGCCGAAAGGCTGAAATTGCGGGCGGCGGGGCCGCACCCGGATCCTGAGCTGCTGGCCGCCTTTGCAGAGAACTCCTTGTCGCGAAACGATCGCAACCACCTGCTGGAGCATGTCTCGGCGTGCACCGACTGCCGTGAAGTTTTGTATCTGGCGCTGCCGGATGAAGCCGCGCAGCAGGTGTTGTTCGTCCGCAAACAGCCGCGTTTTGCCTTGCGCTGGGCGACGTTAACGGCTTCGCTGATCATCGTGGCGGGCGTGGTAATAACGAACCGGACGGCATTTACTGACCACCATCGAAGCATCGCTACCGCAAATCCGGCGACATCGAACGACATGACGGCGCAAAAAACATCGTCGGGAGTTAGCTCAACCACGCAAGCTCCTCCAACTACCCACATGAAAGTTCGCCCGCAAGAGAAGCACATGACGGCTCGCCCGCAAGCGGCTCTGCAATTCGATCAATCGGGCGAAGTGCACTTCGCAGCGCAGCCAACCGAGGACGCGGCCAGGGGAGCAGTATCGGATGAAAGACCTTCGGCTGCACCGCAGAATTTGGCGTGGTCTCTCTCGCCCGATGGAGAAGTCGAGCGCTCCTCCGACTCCGGCAAAACCTGGCGCCCGGTCGTGGTCGGGAGTCAGGTGCCATTGCGCGTTATAAGCTCGGTTGGGGAAAATGTGTGGGTGGGCGGCCCGGGCGGCGCGCTGTATCACTCCGCAGATTCGGGTCGAACCTGGAGCAAAGTGCAGCCGGCATTCGCCAACAAGAAGCTCAAATCTGACGTTTCCCGCATTCAGTTTTCCGACGCTCGCAATGGGCTCGTAACCACCGCAAATGGCGAGGTTTGGAGCACTTCCGACGACGGCCAGACCTGGCGGCTAAAGTAGCCCATCCGGAACCGATGGCGATTACCGCATTGCCGCGCATCGATTACTGAAGTGACATTTACACCTGTGGGGCTTTCTCTTAGCATCGAAATCGTTCGAGGCAGTTCTGGGGGAGGGCTGCCGAGCGTCCTGAACTTAGTTCAGGACGCTTTTTATTTTTTAGCCATCACTCTTCAGTAAAGGAACTTCAGCGTCCATAGATCGTGGAAACGGCAAACTCTTCCCTGCACCCGCTACTGATGGCTGACTTCTGCGACCTTCTTGCCCTGCCAGCATCCAATATCTGGTGTTACGATAAGACCAACGCACTACGCGTGGGAGGAAATGAGGAACAATGGCGGGAAACGGAATTATTGAGGTAACAGATGCGAATTTTGATCAGGATGTGCTGAAGTCGGAGACTCCGGTGTTGGTGGACTTTTGGGCAGCCTGGTGCGGACCGTGTCGCGCCATTGCTCCCATCGTGGAGGAGCTCGCGAACGAATACGCGGGCAAAATAAAGATTGGCAAGATGGACGTAGACCGTAACAACGCAACTCCGATGCGTTACAGCGTCCGCGGCATTCCCACGCTGTTGCTGTTCAAGGGCGGCCAGGTGCAGGAGCAGATCGTTGGCTATGTGCCCAAGGACCAGATCCAGAAGCGGCTGGAAAAGCACATCGGGGTGAAAACAGCTTAATAGTATTCGGCCAGGAACGATAAAGCCCGGGTTTGGCCCCGGGCTTTTTCGCGAACATTGCGTGATGTACACAAGAAGGACTATTATGTACATCGTATGGACGTCGAGATCCAGTATGGCAACCAACCAACGATCGCATAAACACTTCCAATTGGACGCAAACAAGCTCAAGCGTGCACAGAGAGTTCTCCGCGCAAAGACTCAAACCGAAGCCATCGAGCGCGCTTTGGACCTGGCGATATCCGAGCACGAACGAAATCGTTTAGCTGTCGAAGCCAACGAGCGCTTTCTGAAGAGCGGTGTCGAGATCAGCGATGTGTACGGCACGCTGACTGACTAGATGCAGCCGGTTCTTTTCGACACTTCCATTTACATTTCGGCCCTGCGCAAGGGCGATGAGGCTACTCTGGCGCTTCGCAGTGTCGCAATGCATTCGCCGGTGTGGCTGAGCGCGGTGGTGCTCGAAGAACTCTACGCGGGTGCACACAAATCCGGCATTCATGTTATCGAGCGGCTGCAAGGAGACTTCGAGTCGGCACGGCGACTCTTGGTTCCGAATCTTCGGGATTGGACGCAGACCGGCAGAATCTTGGCGCGCTTGGCCGCGAAATATGATTACGAACACGTGGGTCGAGGGCGATTGACCAACGACGCACTGATCGCGAGCAGCGCAGCGCGGTTCGGAATCACTGTAATCACTGTAAATGCAAGAGACTTCGGCAAGTTGGCGGAATTCAGTGCATTTCACTGGCAACTGCTTGATCCCTTTTAGGTCAATCACTCAGCCGGTGCACGCTGTTGTAAAATTTCATTTCCTATGCAGAACAAAATCCCTGTAGGTGTGCTCGGCGCAACCGGCATCGTCGGACAGCGGTTTATTCAATTATTGGAGCATCATCCGTGGTTCCAGGTGGAGTGGCTTGCGGCGTCAGACCGTTCTGAAGGGCGCTCATACGGCGAAGCTGTGCGGTGGCGCCTGAAGACTCAAATTCAGCAAAGAGTCGCGCAGATGCGTGTTTCGGCGGCGACGCCGGACGGTGCACCTAAAGTAATTTTCGCGGCACTCGACGCCTCGATTGCCGCGGAACTCGAGCCGCGGTTCGCCGAAGCCGGTTGTGCGGTGATTTCAAACTCCAGCGCACTGCGCATGGCGAAAGATGTTCCGCTGGTAATTCCGGAAGTAAATCCCGAGCACACGAAATTAATCGAATGCCAATCCTGGCGGCGCAAATCGGGAGGCTTCGTAGTCACCAACTCGAATTGCTCGGCGATGGGCTTGGTACTCGCGCTCGCGCCCCTGCATAAGCGCTTTGAACTGGAAACGGTAATGGCGGTCACTATGCAGGCGGTGAGTGGGGCGGGTTATCCGGGGGTAGCTTCGCTCGACATTCTCGGCAATGTGATTCCTTACATCGCGAAGGAAGAAGAAAAGATGGAAGAGGAGACGCGTAAACTCCTTGGCACACTGAACGGCGCCGGAGTGGTGCTTGCTCCCTTCAAAATGAGCGCGCAGTGTAATCGCGTCGCGGTTGAAGATGGGCACACCGAATCGGTCTCGGTAAAACTGAAAAGGAAGGCTCATCCTGAAGAAATTATTCAGGCTTGGTCAGACTTCACTGGAATTCCGCAAGAACAGAAATTCCCTACCGCTCCCGATGAACCGGTCCGCTACGTCGACTCCAATGATCGTCCGCAACCTCGCTTTGACGTTGACTTCGGCGGAGGCATGACCACAACTGTCGGCCGCCTGCGACCATGTGCCGTACTTGACTGGAAATTTACTGTGCTCTCACATAACACGATTCGCGGAGCTGCCGGGGCAGCATTGCTGAACGCCGAACTGCTGAAATCGCAGCGATATTTGGAGTGATCGTTTCAAGCCTTCTGCTTTTAGCTTTTAGCTGTTGGCTCTTACCTCAAACCGCAGCCGCGCTCGAAGTAAGCTAAAGGCTAAGAGCTAATGGCTAATAGCTGCATCATCATGAAATTTGGCGGCACCTCGGTTGGTGACGCCAAAGCAATCGAACGCGTGGTGTCGATCGTGCGCGATCGCCTTCCACAAAATCCAGTCGTCGTGGCCAGTGCCATGGCGCGGGTGACCGATCAGCTATTGAAGATTGCGCGTGTCGCTGGTGACGGTGATCGCAAAACCGCGCTGACTCTTGCGCGCGAACTGCGGGAAAGGCACTACAACACCGCCGGCGAATTACTTGGCACGGCGCTGTTTACCGAATTCCACAGCGACTTGGGGACCGAGTTCGAGGAACTGGAAGAACTGGTGCGCGGGATTTCCGCCGTAGGCGAACTCACCCCGCGGAGCACCGACGCGGTCGCGTCCTATGGAGAAATTCTTTCTAGCAAGCTACTCACTGCAGCGCTTTCAGCGCATGGCATTGAGGCAACGCGGGTCGATTCTCGCGATTGCATCGTTACGGATGAGAATTTCACGCGCGCCGCTCCTCTGTTCGAAGAAACCAATTCGAAACTCCACGAACTTTTGCGCCCACTGATTGAGCAAGGCCGCGTGCCAGTGATGGGCGGCTTCATCGGCGCGACTCGCGCAGGGGTCACGACCACGATCGGCCGCGGGGGATCGGATTTTTCCGCTTCGATCATCGGCGCGGGCCTGAATGCCGACAAAATTGAAATATGGACCGATGTAGATGGCATGATGACGACTGACCCGAACCTGTGTCCCGAGGCGCATCGCATTAAGGTAATCAGCTTCGATGAAGCTGCTGAACTTGCTTATTTCGGCGCGAAGGTATTACACCCGGCCACAGTTCTCCCCGCGGTGGAGAAAAATATTCCTGTCTACATCCTGAATTCGCGCAATCCTTCGTGCGAAGGGACGCGAATTGCCGCACGTGCCCCGCATTCGAAGAATTTCTTCAAGGCAATCGCTGCCAAGAAACGGATTACCATCATCGACATCGTCGCGCCCCGGATGTTGCTGGCGCATGGCTTTCTGAAACAGATATTTGAAGCCTTCGACCGACATAGAATTCCCATCGATGTGGTTTCGACTTCGGAAGTGAGTGTGTCGCTCACCGTCGATTCGAATGAATCAATTCCGGCGCTCGCTGCCGATCTGTCACAAATTGCCGATGTGAAATATGAAGGCCGCAAAGCCATTGTTTGTCTAGTAGGAGAAAATTTACGCGAGGTCCCCGGCATCGCTGCGCACGTCTTCGGCGAACTCACGGACGTAAAAATCCGCATGATTTCGCAAGGCGCCTCGGAAATCAATCTCACGTTTGTGATTGACGAAGAGCAGGTGCCCAGCGTGGTCCAGCGTCTCCATAAGACCTTCTTTTCCGAATTAGACGCAGAAGTTTTCGCATAGGTCTCCTCCTTTTATCCGCAAATTCACATTGCCTTAACACGTGCTCCGTATAGTGAACGCCTCGTACCAAGTACATATCGGCGAAGCAAGGAGGCGTACATCTATGGCAACCGCACCTGCCAGACCTGAAGTTCTTGCCCCAACTCCAGTGCCGTGCACGAAAAAATGCATAGAAAGCCCGGGACACTGGGCATGGTCATCTTCGGCGTGGTGCTGATTATTGGAGTTGTGTATGCCGGCTCACAACTGCTCTCGGATTTGAAGGACGTACGCAGCGGCTCGGTGCTGCCGTTTGTGCTGCTGGGAGTTGCCTTACTCGTAGCACTTGGCTTTGAGTTCGTAAACGGCTTTCACGATACCGCCAATGCCGTCGCGACAGTGATCTATACGCACTCCCTCGAGCCGCACATCGCAGTCGTGTGGTCAGGATTCTGGAACTTTCTTGGGGTGGTGACTTCCTCAGGTCTCGTTGCGTTTGGAATTATTTCCCTTTTGCCGGTCGAACTCATCTTGCAGGTCGGCAGCAAAGCCGGCTTCGCCATGGTCTTCGCGCTGTTGGTCGCGGCCATTATCTGGAATCTGAGCACGTGGTACTTCGGGCTGCCGGCCTCCAGTTCGCACACGTTAATTGGATCGATTATTGGAGTTGGTATCGCCAACCAACTCATGGCAGCAAGGACCGGCACCAGCGGCGTCGATTGGGGCCAGGCGATGAACATCGGCAAGTCGTTATTGCTTTCACCCCTGGTCGGCTTTCTAATGGCCTCTCTGTTGTTGGTGATAATGAAGGCCGTCATCAAGAACGTGAAGCTCTATAAGGCGCCCGAGGGTAGCGATCCGCCGCCGTTCTGGATTCGCGCGCTGCTGCTGCTCACTTGCACGGGCGTCAGCTTTGCGCATGGATCGAACGACGGCCAAAAAGGCATGGGCCTGATCATGCTGATTCTGATCGGGACCGTACCTACGGCATACGCTCTGAATCACGCGATTACAAAGAAGCAGTCGGAAGATTTCATTGCGGTTTCGCAGCAGACAGCTGCTGTATTAAGCAAGTATGTAAGTCCGAATGCTGTGATTGGCGATGCGCGTGATGATGTCACGAATTTCATTCGCACAAAGGAATTCACGCCCAATACAACCCTCGCGCTGCGGCAACTGGTCAGCGACATCGGCAATGAGACTGCGCTGTTTGGCGAGCTGGCGAAGATTCCGAATAATCAGGTGCGCAACTTCCGCAACGATATGTATCTGGTCAGTGAGGCGTTGCGCCTGATGCAAAAGACGCACCAGCCCGATATCTCTGCGGCCGATTGGGCAGTGCTCGGGAATTACAAGAAGCACGTCGATAACGCAACCAAGTTCATCCCCACGTGGGTAAAAGTTGCAGTCGCAATGGCCTTGGGTCTGGGCACGATGGTCGGCTGGAAGCGGATCGTGATCACGGTCGGCGAAAAGATCGGCAAAGATCATCTGACCTATGGTCAAGGCGCCGCGGCTGAAATCACGGCGATGGCGACCATCGGAGCAGCGGATTGGTTCGGACTTCCGGTCAGCACCACGCATGTGCTTTCATCGGGGGTCGCCGGCACCATGGCGGCAAATCATTCCGGACTACAGTGGGGAACAGTGCGAAACCTGGTGATGGCTTGGGTCCTCACATTGCCTGCTGCAATGGTGCTGTCAGGCTTCTTGTTCTGGGGATTCCGCAACATCTTCTAGGAAGCCGTGTAGGGGCGGGCCTCTGGACCCGTCCTTAACAATATTAATATCGGACGCGAAGTTCCTCCACTCGCGTCCTTCTTGTGGCAGCAGGCACTCTCGCCCGCTGAAGATTTACACTTATCTCTCCATGAAGATCCTTCTCCTTGGCGCAGGCAAGACCGGCTCGCTTGTCGCAGAAGTTGCGCGCGAGCGCGGACACGGGGTTGAAACACTTCGCTCAGCGGAAAACCCAGGTTCCGCGGCGTTGACGCGTGAGAAACTCGCCCAGATAGACGTC
>Ga0335079_10003926_pt1 | contig 17126 bp, 16 predicted proteins | sample Lox_Sample_33_FD_206719 | JGI IMG/M metagenome (GOLD analysis project Ga0335079, IMG submission 206719) | Soil microbial communities from Loxahatchee National Wildlife Refuge, Florida, United States - Lox_Sample_3.3 | ecosystem: Environmental > Terrestrial > Soil > Wetlands | place: USA... | reverse complement strand
AAGACCGTGCTGGTCCCCATCTATCGTAAGGATGAAGAACGCGCCAGCGTGCTGGAGGCTGCGCGCAAAATCGCCTTAAACATCGGCGCGAAACTGGACGACCGAGAGGGCCAGACTCCCGGCTCCAAATTCTTCCACTGGGAGCGCCGCGGCGTGCCAGTCGTCCTCGAACTCGGTCCGCGCGACCTGGCCTCCGGCAGCATCGTCCTCAAGCGCCGCGACACCGGTCTCAAGCAGCCCATCCCGCAGGCCGATCTGTCCCGCGCGCTGACCACCACTCTCGAGACCATGCAAAGCGATCTCTATCGGGGCGCCAAGGAGCGCCTGAAAGGGAATACGGTGGTGGCCAACTCGCTGCAGGAAGTCCAATCGATCCTCGGCGACGTGACCGCCGAAAAGGGCGGCGGCAAGTTCGTGATGGCGCACCTCAAAGACGACCTCGCCTGCGACGCGCAGCTCAAAGAATTCAAGGCGACAGTTCGCAACATCCCTTTGATTGATGAGTACGACGGCCCAGGCAAATGCATCGTAACCGGCGAGCCCGTGGACCGCCGGGTCGTGATCGCCAAGGCGTACTAAGAAATTTGTCCGGGTGTTACACTCTGAGTTTCTATCCGCCAGTCCCAGAAGTTCGAAGCCGTGCCGGTCAAGAAATCCAAGCCCAAACACCGCAAAGTGGCAATCGCGCCGGCCGCTCCGCTTGAAGTCGCGGCCAAGCCCGCGACCGCTTTTCGATCGCCGCTTCCCTTTTTCGAAAGCCACGCCCGCGCGCTGGTTCTCGCGCTCGTCATCATCGGTTCGGCGCGGATCGTCTCGACCTACGCTGTTTTCAACCATACTTTGGATGAGCCGGGGCACATCGCCGCCGGAGTCGAATTCCTAACAAAAGGCATATACCAATACGATCCGCAGCATCCGACCCTGGCCCGGATCGCGGTCGGTTTGGGGCCTTCGCTCATCGGGGTTTCTTCGCCCGGCCCGAAACAACCGGACGACAACTGGATGTTTAGCGAGGGCCGCAAGATTCTCTACGGCAGCGGCAAATACCAGCAAGCCTTGATTCTGGCGCGCATGGGAATTCTGCCGTTCTTCTGGGTCGCCTGTCTCGTCGTTTACCTCTGGGGCAAACGGTATTTCGGCACTGCGGCCGGTGTGGTTGCGGTTTTTCTGCTCAGCTTTTTTCCGCCGCTTCTGGGCCATGCCGGGCTCGCCACCACCGATATGGCGTGCACAGCCATGCTCGGCGCGGTCTTTCTCGCCGGCTGCGTTTTGCTCGAGGAGGCGTCGGTGCGACACGCCGCCGCTTTTGGCGCGTGCGGCGGCCTGGCCATTCTGTCGAAATTTTCCGTTCTCGCGTATTTCCCGGCGAGCGCCGCGGTTGCCCTGCTTTGGTATGCGGCGGTGGAGCGCCCGCCCATTCACCGACTCGTTCAATCAATCAAAACCGTGGCGCCGCTGCTCGCGCTTTCGACGGCGATTGCCTCTTTGATCGTCTGGGCCGGCTATCGCTTCTCGTTCGCTCATGGGATCCCGGCGCCGGAACTCTGGTCGGGCATCCGCGAAGTCGCAGAGCACAACGCCCACGGCCACCCGACGTATCTGCTGGGCGAAATCAGCCGTTCCGGTTGGTGGTACTTCTTCCCGGTCGCCATCGCAGTGAAAACGCCGATTCCTTTCCTGCTCCTGGCGTGTGCCGGAGTTTGGCTTGCGTTTCGGAACCTACGTGGCTCGCGGATATGGATACCGGTGGCCTATGTCGCGGGCATCCTCGCGGTTGCGATGTCGAGCCACATCAACATCGGGCTTCGTCACATCCTGCCGATTTACATGGGACTCTCCGTACTCGGCGCGGTAGCCGTAACGCAGGCCTGGAGTGCGCCGGTGCGTTCGAAATGGATTCCGGCCGCGGTTGCGGTTCTTGTCCTCTGGCTGGCGGCATCTTCGATTGCGAGCTATCCCGACTATCTGGCGTACTTCAACGAAGTGGCCAATAACCAGCCGGAGAAATATCTGATCGATTCCGACCTCGATTGGGGGCAGGACGTGACCCGGCTCGGCCGACGTTTACAAGCCCTGGGCGCGCGCGAAGTCACGTTCATTGCGGGCGACCAATACGATTTTGCGCGTCATCCCGGTTTTGAAGGCATCAAGGTCTATGAATCGATGTCGCGCGCGCTGCCGAACGCCGGTTGGAACGCCGTCACCATGAGATCACTCAAGATGGCCCGCCTCGGCTTGTACAACACGCTGCCGCAGGTGACGTTGTGGCCCGACCTTGTTTCGCCACGCGAACGTGTCGGCAAATCGATTCTGCTTTGGTATTTTCCGCCCGGCTCGACCGTCCCGGAGCTTCCGTTCGGGCCGGTGCTTGATCCGGCGCGCGGCAAATGAAGAAGGCCGCCACAGCGCGAACCAAGTCGCGGAGCGTTGCACCCCCACCGGTTGCCGCTCCCGCGCGGCCGTCCAGGTTTGCCGGATTCAGCCGCACTCCCCTTGCGTATGTGCTGACGTCGTTGGCGGTGCTGATTCCATGCTTCTGGCAATCGCGCGTGCAAGCCGGCGATCTCGCCAGCCATATTTACAATGCCTGGCTCGCCCAGTTGATCGGGATGGGACAGGCGCCGGGGCTCGGGATTGCCAGTCAACATACGAATGTGCTCTTCGATCTGTTGTTGAGCACGCTGTTCCGCGCCGTGGGACCGGCGGCGGCGCAGCGCATCGCGGTTTCGGTTTGTGTCCTGGTGTTGTTCTGGGGTGCGTTCGCGTTCGTGGCGGCGGTGTCCCGACGCTCGTGGGCGTTTGCGCCAGTACTTGCGATGCTGGCGTATGGCTGGGTTTTTCATATCGGATTTTTCAATTTCTACCTGGCGCTCGGCCTGTGTTTATTCGCCATGGCGCTGGCCTGGAAGGCGCGGCAGACGCGGCTCATCGGCGCCGCGGTCCTGTTGGGGTTGGCGTACGCGGCTCATGGATTGGCGGTCGCATGGGCGATTGGCGTACTCGTTTATTTCTGGCTGTGGCGGAGGCTCTCGAAGCGCGCGCGCGGGTATCTGTTGGGCGCGGGAATTGTGTTCATCTTGGCGGTGCGCGTCGCAATATATTTTTCGATGCCCTCGCGCTGGTATAGCAATCAACTCTGGCATATCACCGGGGCCGACCAACTCTGGGTTTTTGGCGATAAATACAAATTGGCCGCGTTTGCGCTGGCTGCGGTGTGGACCTGGATGGCGGCGTCGCGGAGGAGGGCGTTTTTCGCGTCGGCCTCCGTGCTGGCGCCGGTTTTCATCCTGACTGCGGCCGCGATCGTCTTGATTCCCAACTCGATTTTGATTCCTGGCTATAACCATCAACTGGCCTATGTGGCGGAGCGCATGTCTCTGCCGCTCGGGGTAATGATCTGCGCGATGCTGGCGAACCTGCCGGTGCGGCCCGCCAACACCGCTGCGCTCTCGGCGGTCGCTGTGTTGTTCTTCGGTTTCTTGTATGCCGACGAAAGCGCTCTCAACGCATTCGAGGATCAGATCGATCAGGTAGTGATGCAGTTCCCGCCGGGGCAGCGTGTGGTGCTGTCGGTTGCCGATTCCGGTCTCGAAGTGAACGCGTTGACTCACATGATCGACCGCGCGTGTATCGGGCGGTGCTGGAGCTATGCGAACTATGAGCCCGCGAGTGCGCAGTTCCGGATACGAGTGATTGGCAAAAGCGGCATCGTGGCGTCCACCGACGCGGACTCGAATCGGATGCAAAACGGGACCTACGTGGTGAAACCGGCCGACCTCCCGATGTTCCAGATTCTGATCGATCAGGCCGGCCAGCTTGTAGTCCGGATGCCGCCCGCCGGCGAGCCGCTGCAGATGACGCTGTGGAAGGGGCTGTAGCGCCGGATGGCCGAGCCTGCTCTCACCGAAATTCTGGAATTCGCGCTCGAGCTGGCCGCCGATGCCGGCCGGTTTGTTTTGCCGCTTTGGAAGAACGTCGCGGTGCGGCACAAGGCCGACGGGTCGGAAGTAACGGACGCCGATCGGGGCGCGGAAGAACTGCTCCGCCGCCGTATCGGCGAGCGGTACCCGGATCACGCGATTTTGGGCGAGGAGTTCGGCGGAGAGCGCCGGAGGAATGCTCCGCATCTCTGGCTTCTCGATCCGATAGACGGGACCGCCTCATTCGCGATCGGGCTGCCGCTTTTTGGCACCTTGATCGCTTATTTGCGCGCGGGTGTACCCTGCGTGGGGGTGATCGCCGCTCCAGCGCTCGGCGAGACGGTGTATGCGGCGGCCGGACAGGGCTGCTGGTACCGGCGCGACGGCAGTGAGCCGAGCCGCGTCCAAACGTCGGGGATAACGGATCCGGCCGAGGCGTTCGTCGTCGCGACCGAATTCCTCAACACTGACCTCGATCCGCGCGCTTCCGACCCGGCCCTCCCGCTTTCCCGGCTGTACACGACTGCGCGCCGATTTCGCTGGTCCGGCGATTGCATCAACTACGCGCTATTGTGCCAGGGCCGCGTCGATGTAGCGCTCGACCCGCGAATGAACCCGTGGGATATCGCGGCGCTGGCGCCGTGCGTGCGCGAAGCCGGGGGCGTGCTGAGCTCGACGGACGGCAACCCGGATGTCGTTTGGCAACCCGACCTAGTGGCGTCGGCGAATGCGACGCTTCACGCGAAGGTTCTGAAACTACTGGCGCGCAGCGGGTAACTGGCATCGATCGATGCGGAATGCGTGAGGTGCGGATTGGAAATAAAGGAGTTCGGCGATAGGTTTGGCATCGATCGTTCCCAAACTGCTTTCCGGCTTGATCAGCTAACAGCAGATCGGCAAGATGGAAGACTGCGTCACAAAATCGGAAACTCTTCATCCGATTTCATTATGGCGCCGGCACGCCAAGAGGCGGGTTAATCCGAGAGACCTGGATGAGCCGTTAGGGCCTTCGATTCAACGGGTTCAAGAAATTTCGAAGGTCCGTCACCGACTTGCACAATGGGCGAGGATTTTGGGGCGGCGGCGCGCCTGTGAGGTACGGAAGGGTTCTGTTGCGTGTGGTTTTTAGAAATGGAAGGGCCTCCTGCAACGCGCCAAGAATGCGCTCGCTTCCCTCCGGGCGGGAGGGTGGCGTGCGGACCTTGAATTCGATCATCGCCCGGCTGGCTAGCCGGTGAGTTTCAGCCAATGATCGACGGTGAGGGCCACCACAGCAAACATGAAGTGGGCCATCACCTTGCCCGCGCCCCGAGGGGAATGGCCGCTTGCGAATCATGCAGCGAGGCGGCGGTGAGAAGCCAGCTGATCGGGATCTGCCCGTCGGCCACGTCGAGATGGAGTTTGTATCCGCGCCGGCAGCGCTGGTTGCCGTCGCTGGCGCGGCAAGCGGCGGCTCGGCAAGGCTCGGCCGCCCTTCTTCGGCCGCCCCCCCACGCGCGGCGGCAGAGGTTTGTGCGTGGGCAGTGTGTCGTAGCGTTCCCGGACCTCAATGGCGGTAGAGTCGCGCGCAATGTGTCCGACCAGACGGTCGTTCTGGGTAGCGGCGATCACTCCCTCATGCAAACGCTGCGGCAACTCGGTCCGAGCAAACTCCGCAAAAGCACGAGAAAAAGTAGACTCGTGAGGGAGATCACTGGCCTGTTTCCAGCCGCAGAGGCGCCGCAAACCTTCATCGGCGCGCAACCGGTCGATGCGATCGCGAGTGGTGGGCAAGTCGAGCACTGCCTTGGCGAGAAAGGCGGTGGCGAGTGCTGGGCGACTGTCGCGCGGATGACCGACGAAGCCGCGACTGGGGAGCACATACTTGGCTAAGGGGAGCATCCCCACAATCGCGGCCACGAGCTGAGTTGCCGGTGTGAGTGTACCGATTTCCTGCTCCACGATTGGGAACAACGCGGTTTGCAACAAGCGAGCGAATGGCGTCAGGATTTGCCGCGGAGTAAGCTGCATGAAGGGCTGCTCGGATTTCTGCTGGTCTGGAAGCTGCAGAATACCCGCAGCGGGCCCTTCCTTCCAAACAAATTCTGCAGTCCCTGCTTTTGCCGCGCTGAATTGTGCAAGAGCCTCGTGTGATCGTGAGGTGCTAGTTCTTCAACTGGGGAATCGTGTCGGCGGGCTCGGGCGGAGGGAAGGATTGGATGTAGGCGAACAGGTCGGCGACTTCCTGATCGGTGAGGACGGTGGCGCGGTACGGCGGCATGTTGCTCGGCGGCGGATTGCGCAGAATGTTGCGGAAGGCCTGCAAGGTGAGCTTGGTCTGGGCCAGCCGCGGGCCGTTGAGGCCTCCTTGCCCGCGCCACCCGTGGCATTCATAGCAGGCTTTGACTTCGAAAAGGCGCTTGCCGTTGGCGGTGTTCGGATTCTGGGCTCGCGCGGCGGCAATGGCGAATAGGCCAAAGAAGACCGTCCACTTCATGAGTTACCTCGGCTGCGTCACTACATCGAGCAACACCGGCTCGCCTTGCTTCACGCGCTCGATCGATCTCTTGATGGCTGGCGCGAGATCGGCCGGATTTTCGATGGGGCCTTCGGAATAGAGGCCGAAGCCCTTGGCGACGGAGGCGTAATCGATGTCGGGGCCCTTGAGAGCAGTGCCGATGTCGCTTTTTTCCGGGCTGCGATCGTACTTGGCGCCGAGCAGGGCGATGTACATGCGCTCTTCGTGATAGGCGCGGTTGTTGTGCATGATATTGAGCAGCGGAATCTGGTGATGCGCGGCGGTCCACAGCACGCCCGGCGCGTAGCAGAGGTCGCCATCGGGCTGGATGTTCAGGCTGAGCCGCCCGTGTTTCTTGTTGGCGAGCGCGGCGCCGACGGCGGCCGGCAGCCCGTAGCCCATACCCGAGCCGCCGTGGGTGCCGATGAACTGGTAGTGCTTGGAGAAATCCCAGAGGCGGGTAGGCCAGGAACTCACCATGCGGTCCCAGGAAACCAGGGACCAGTCCTCATTCTTCACCTGCGTCCAAAGCTCGGCGGAGAGGCGGGCGGTGCTGATGGGGCTGGCGTCCCAGGCCACTGCCGCAAGCTCGCGATTCCGCCGGCGCGCTTGCTGGTTGGCTTCGGCGATTTTTTTGCCACGCTCTTGAAAGGCGCGACGCCGGTCGGGGGTGAGTGCGCGCTTCACCTCTTCGATGAGCGCCGGCAGCGTGGCTTCGGCATCGCCGGTGATGGCGAGGTCCGCTTCCACATAGCGGCCGAAATCCTGATAGTTCGCTTTGTGATTGAGGTCGACGGCGGAAACCGTGATGATCTTGGCTCCGGGCTTCATCACCGATTGCGACTCCATGCCGAACCGGTTGAGCGGCGTCATCTTGTGAGTGAAGTTCCAGAGGTCCTGGGCTTCGAGCCCGAGCAGCACGTCGGCATCGCTCACGTTGGGGTTCAGCGGCAGCACGCCGGGATTGCCATAAAGAGGATGCGCCGACGGGAAGTTCATGCGGAGGCGCTGATCCTGCACGCGGGCCTGCAGAAGCTCGGCGAGTTCCACGAGGAGTTCGATGCCGCGCTGGGAGCGCGCCACGCGGCCCGCCACGATCACGGGATTTTCGGCCGCGACTAACATTTGCGCGGCTTGCTTGACCGCGCCGGAATCGCCCTGCGGCGGCGCGGGGATGACGCGTTTGGGAACGCGCAGATTCTTTTCAGTGACCGGCTCTTCCTGCAGCGTGCCATCAGCCACCAGCAACACCGGCTCATACGGCGGCGTCATGGCGAGTTTGTAGGCGCGGACGGCCGATTCGGCGAAGTGCGTGAGTGAGACCGGGTTGTCATCCCACTTGACGTAGTCGCGCACCATGGCGGCGCAATCCTGCACGCTGTGCACCCACTCGGCATTGCCGCGCCGATAGTTCACGTCGAGAATATTACCCGCGATGATGAAGAGGGGAACGCGGTCGCACCATGCGTTGTAGATGGCCATGGACGCGTGCTGCAGGCCGACGGTGCCGTGCACCATGATCATCATCGGCTTGCCTTCAATCTTGGCGTAGCCGTGCGCCATGGCGGCGGAGGACTCCTCATGGAGGCACGTCAGAAGCTCGGGGTTTTTGTTGCTGCCGTAATTGAGGATGGACTCGTGGAGGCCGCGAAAGCTCGAGCCGGGATTCGCCGCGCAATATTCGAAGTCGAGGGAGCGGAGGACGTCGAGCATGAAATCGGAGCCGGGCTTGACGGGCGCGGCGGGTTCCGCGGAGGCCGCCTGCTGCGGCGCGGCTTGCTGAGCGATTGCCTGCGGCGCGAGAGTCAAACCCGCCGCAGCCCCGGCTCCGCGCTTCAGGAAATTTCGCCGTCCCGTCGTGTTTGCCAAAGGAATGACCTCGCCAGCCATCGTACTAACGGGGCGGAGGCGGACGCAATGTGAGGCACGAGGGTTCGCAAGAGAGATGGGCGATCAGGTCTCTCGCGGAGAAGCTGCAAAAACAGGGCAAGATCGTTTCCGCTCACCACTCTCAGCGTTCACATCTGCAAAAAGTTTTCAGTAGCGCCGCGGTGCGAGTGCGGAGTTCGCATGTTTTGGTGAGGGCACCCTCGGTCTTCGGCTTCGGAGCCGCGGCGGCAGCGGATCGGCGGCACCGTGCGTGATCCGGGCGATTGACCCTGGCCCAAAAATAGTTACGCCATTCCGACGAGCTTGTGAAGTGGAGGAACTGCGAGACATGCGATTCGATCACCTGAGAATAGGCTTGGCATTGGCAGCGATTGCGCTTGCCGGCAATGCGGGTATTGCGCAACAGCCCGCGACACGCGGGACGCCGATCGTGAAGGCTCTGCCGAACAACTTCCCGCAGATCAATGCCAATGGATTCTCGGCGACGTTCAGCACGCGCGGATTTGTGGATCTCACCGGCCCGTATTTTCAAGCGCAAGGCACTAACGGCCGCAGTTGCGCAACGTGTCACACTCCGCAAGATGCATGGAGCATCACGCCGGAGGTGATGCGTTTGCTGTTCTTTCAGACTGGCGGCACGCATCCGATATTTAATCCGCTCGATGCGGACAATCCGGACCGGGACCTCTCCACCGTGCAGGCGCGGCTGGCGGGATACAGCATGATGCTAACGCGCGGCGTCTTTCGCCGCGGCGGCGCACCGGTGGCGCAGCGGGAGTGGGATGTGATCGCCGTCGACGACCCGCACGGTTTCGCGAATGTGAGCCGGATCGTGCAGTGGCGGCGTGTGATGCCGACGATCAATTTTCCGCTCGGCAGCGCGACGGTCAACTGGGATGGCGGCAACACGATTGGCTCCGACCAGCTTGCCGGGCTCACGAACCAGGCGACGCATAACATCACCGGCGCTCAACAAGGCCAGCCGGCGCCACCCGACGTCATCAGCGACATCGTGAATTTCGAAACGTCGCTCTCGACGGCGCAACTATTCTCGTTCGGGGCCGGTCCGCTCAACGCCGGCGGCGCCCACGGCGGACCGGAGGATCTCTCCAAAATGACGAAGACACAGGGCCGATTCGACCTGTTCGACGCCTGGAAGAATTCTCCGATTCCGGAGCGCGCAAAGATCGCCCGCGGCCAGGAGCTATTCAACAACCCCAATCGGGGAAACGGCCGGAACTGCAACGGCTGCCACAGCTCCGCGAATAACGGAACGAACTTTAACGACCTGCTTTTCGATATAGGGGCCGCCTCGGCAGAGGCGCGGACACCGGATCTGCCGCTCTACACGATCCGCAATCGAACTACCGGAGAAGAGCGGCAATTGAGCGACACCGGCCGCGGGAATGTGACGGGCTTGTGGAGCGACCTGGGGAAATTCAAGACTCCGACACTGCGAGCGCTGTCAGCGCGCGCGCCGTACTTCCATAACGGAACGGCGGCAACGCTGGATGATGTAGTGCGCCACTATGAGCGGCACTTGAACTTCGCCTTTACCGATCAGGAGCGAGAGGACTTGATCGCATTCCTGAAGGCCCTTTAGAGCGACATAGGAGACGAAACTTGAACCAGAAAACGACCGTTTTGTTGAACCGCCCTTGCTTCTACCGAGGTACGCGCTGGGCCGCTGGCTTGCTGGCAGGGCTGATGATTGCGCTAGCCGTTCCCGCCTCCGCCAACACGATTGGCATTGACAACGGAGTCTTGATCCTCGGCGCTGAGCCCGGCGACGGCAATCAGGTGTTTGCGCCCACGATCGAAGGTGAGAGCCTGGTGTTCGACGGGTTGAACGCCGACATAGTCACACCGGGGTGTAGCGGTGTGGGCACGATTTCTTGTCCGCTCACGGGCTTTCAGGAACTGGTGATTCTCGGAGGAGCGGGCGATGATGTGATCAACCTTAGCGGCATCTCCGGACTTACGTTTCCGGTTCTGGCATTGGGAGAGGCCGGTAATGATGTGCTGATCGGGACTCCCGGCGACGTAAAGCTATTCGGGGGTTCGGGAGACGATGTCATCACAAGCATGCCGGGGAACTGTTTCTCGACCGGGACCGGCAGCGATCTCGTCTTGGGGGCCGGATGCGGCGCTGGTTCCGAACCGGCATTTGCTCCGCTGTCCAGACAGGGAGTCGCCACGCCCGAGCCTGGCGGACTTTGGTTGCTCGGGGCCGGACTGTTGGCGCTCGTGGTGACGAGCCGAATGAGGATCGGAAGTCGTTTGAGCAAACGAACGGCGTAGAGGATTTGATCGCGTTCCGGAAGGCACTTTAGGTCGACGTAGGAGACAAAACTTGAATCAGAAAACGACCACTTTGTTGAACTCGGTTGGCTCCTACCGAGGTACGCGCCGGGCAGCTGCCTTCCTGGCAGGGCTGATGATGGCGCTGGCCGTTCCCGCCTCCGCCAGCACGATTGGCATTGACAACGGAGTCTTGATCCTTGGCGCCGAGCCCGGCGACGGCAATCAGGAATTTAAGGTAATCGACGCCGGTCCGAACTTGGCGTTCCCGAATCTCGATGCCGAGATCGTCACTCCCGGATGTTTCGAACTGGGCGGGCAGACGATTGAGTGTCAGAAGATAGGCCTTGCGGAACTGGTAATCATAGGAGGTGATGGCGACGACCTGATCGATGTCAGCGACATCTTCAACCACGACTACACAATTGTGGAGCTGGGCGGTTCTGGAAACGACAGGCTGATCGGCGGGGACGGCGACGACAGGCTGTACGGGGGAGCGGGAGACGACGTATTCCTAACCACGCCTAACAATTGTGTCTCCACCGGAACCGGCAACGATACGGTGTTCGGAAGCCCCCGCGTATGCGGCGGCCCCGAACCGGATTTCAAGCCGCTGCCGAGGCAGACGGTTGCGGCCACACCGGAGGCGGGCGGAGTCTGGTTACTCGGAAGCGCGCTGGCGGCGCTCGTGGTGACGGGGCGAATCACGTCCAGACGGGGTGTCTGATGATGGGGTTGCCCCGCCTGTATTTCCTGAAAGCGCTTTAGCAAACGCGCGGGCGTATCCGACATTGCCACGCCCGGGGGTGCCGTGGTGAGGGGCGCATGCGGTCCAGACGCGGTCTTGCGAAGCCGCCGAGGACGGAAAGCAGTACGTGGTAATAGTGGTGCAGTAGACGCTGATGGCGTTCCGGCTGCTATCGGTTACCGGGTACCATTGAGGTCATGACGCTCATATGCTCGATGCTCTTCGTCAAATACTTCGCCCGGATGCGGGAATTTTACGGAAATGTGCTGCAAGCACAACCGGTCAACACCGAATGGAGCGATAGCTGGGCTTTCTTCGATGCGGGCGGAGCGGGATTCGCCCTGCACGCGATTCCCGAGGAGCATGCGGAGAAGATGGAGTTCTCCATTCCGGCTCCGAAGCGCGAGAAGAACCCCGTAAAATTAATCTTCGCAGTGGATGATGTGCCGGCCGAACGCGCGCGGCTGGAGGGCATGGGAGTGACGGTGGCGCCGCAATCCTGGCAGGACCCTACTGAATCCTGTGATTGCGTCGATCCAGAAGGCAATATCTTTCAGATCGCGGCGCGCGGTCGTTTACCAAAACTGTTCGGCCGGGAGTAGGGATCGCGTGAAGAGACTGGCAGCGGGTGTTCTTCTGCTCGGCGCGGTTGTGTGGACGGTGACCCGAGCCCAAACGCGGCCTGCCGCAGACCGGCCGTTCCGGATCGAACGGCTCGACCCGGCGCTCGACGCAATCATCGCGCCCGATACCAAGCTCGAGACGCTCGGCGAGCATTTCGGCCTTACCGAAGGTCCGGTCTGGGTGCCTGATGGACGAAGCGGCTCTTTGCTGTTCAGCGATTGCGCCGCCAACGTCATTTACAAGTGGACGCCCGCCGGCGCGTTTTCGGTATTCCTCGAAAACAGCGGCTATACCGGCAAAGACATTTTGAACGTTGGCCAGCAGACCATCACTGGCGGTCGCGTGGCGATTTTGTTGATCGGCTCCAACGGATTGACGCTCGACTCGCAAGGGCGGCTGGTGATCGCTGCGATGGCGGACCGGAATATCGCGCGGATTGAGAAAGATGGAACGCGCACCATTCTGGCTGATCGGTACGAGGGCAAGCGCTTCAGCGGCCCGAACGACATCGTGGTGAAATCGAATGGTTCGGTCTACTTCACGGATAGCGTGAATGGATTGCGGGGCGGCGGCGCGAGCCCCGCGCGCGAGCTTCCTTTCAACGGTTTCTATCTGGTGAAGGATGGGAAGGTGACGTTATTGGGCGGCGATAGGGACCGGCCGGGCGAGTTTCCCAATGGCATAACGCTCTCGTCCGATGAGAGGCACCTTTATGTGACGGCCGGTTTCCGGAAGACGCTGCGTTACGACGTCCTGCCGGACGACACTGTCGCCAATCCGACACCGTTCGTGGATGCAGGCAATGATGGGATGAAAACGGATCGGAAGGGAAACCTTTACACCACCGTGCAGGGAAACGAAATCTGGATCACGTCGCCCGAAGGCAAGCATCTGGGCACGCTGCAGATGCCGGAGATCTCTCGCGAGCCGCGACCGCGCATCGTGACGACGAACATGGCATTCGGAGACTCCGATTACAAGACGCTGTATATCACGGCCTGCACGCACCTGTTCCGGATCCACTTGAAAGTGGCCGGAATGCGACCGGCCACCGCGCCTTAACGGGTCGCGGTAACGGGCACGCAAGGCCCAGCTATTTTTTGGCGTCTTTGCCAATGTAGTGACGGGCGTCGCGCTCCTCGCAGACGAACTCCATCAATTCGGTGTCCGGCATGAGCTGATGATTCACCCGCACGGTGAACGGCTTGGTGTAGGCCTTGGGATCTTCGATCGTGATATCGATCTGCATCAGCCCAAACTTCGGCCGGCGCCAGCGCTCGATCATCTTGCCGGTGCTGGTGAGAGGGCTGCCTTCGACGTCCAGCCAGACGTCATCCCGGAATCCGGTGGTCTCGATCACCATTGTGTCGCCGTCCCAGTGCCCGACAGAGTAGCCGTACCACCACGGCGTGACGTCATTCGCGCTCGGCAGCCGCCGGCCGTCGGTGAGTATCTGCCGCGTGTTGCCATTGGCCTCGTAGAGGATCACGATGTCGCGCGGAGTCTGGATCACCTTTCGCGGTTGCGGGTGCATGTGAAGCTGGGTAAGGCCGAGAGGCAGGCAGGCCGCGTCCGGGTTGTCTTTGTTGTTGTTGGACTTTCTTTCCGCCCGCACCTGCGCGCCCCACGGGGTCAACGGGGGGAGCTTCTCCTTAAATCCCGCGCCGATATTGAAGAACTGGGCGATGGGCGGATCGTCGGGCGAAGTGGGGATGGCGAACGGCAAATTCGGAGTGCCGTTCGACAAATCAGTAATACGGCTGCCCGGAGCACGGGCCGGTTCCCACAAACCGGAGAAGTCGATTTTGCCATCGGGGGTCCGGGGCGGCGCCCCTGCCATATCGATCTTGCCTTCCTTGGTCCTTGGTCCGGGTGTGGCGTAGTCGGGCCACTGAGCGCAGATGGGGATCGCGCTGGCTGTCAGAAGGACAAGCAGGGCAAGGGGGCTTTTGGGAATTCGCATCTCTTGTTTAGGGTACTCCAACGGTGATTGAGGGTTCCGATCTAGTAGATGGACCAGACTCCCGGCGTGGCCAATTCGAGCAGGTGATTGTCGCGATCACGAAAATAAATGCTGGTGCCGCCCCGTTCCCAATGCACCCGGCTCTCGATGGGGATCCCGTTCGCGGCGAGAAGCGTTTCCCATTGCGGTAATTCGCCGGGATCGATAGCAAAGGCAAAATGAATCGGCCCCGTGCTGCCGTGCGGCGGGATGATTCCGCCCGGGATCTCGACAGCCGGGGCGGATTCTTCTCGCTCGAACAGGATGAGGACGTCCCGCCCGGCAATGCTGAACGCGCACAGCCGTTCACTGCGCGCGATGATCTCAAACCCGAGAATTCGATGATAGAAATCCGCCGAGGCCTCGAGATCATCCACATCGAGCCCGGTTTCGACAATTCCCGTCACTTTGGGCACGCGGTCCTCCTTTTTCGCGGGTTCGCGTCAGCGGGTCTCCACCAGCCGCGCCGTGGCGCACTCTTCCGCCACCTTCAAAAAGTTCACCACCTTTGCATTGCCCACGATGTAGGGATTCGGAGTGACACGGTCTTTTGCGAGCATCGGCAGGTTGATCTTCGACCGATCCCAATCGGTGTGGTTGGTTAAGATGATGTCCGCGCCGGCCTGTTTGACGATTTCACTGAATCTCTGCGCCGAGCGGATGTAGGTTCGAACCGATTCCGGATCCTGGTTGAGACCGACCCCGCCCCAGAGAGCCACCAGGTGCGGCGTCCCGCTGTCCTTCACGGGGAACACGGAGGAGATGGTCCCGGGCGTGTGACCAGGCAAAATGTAAAGCGTCACGGTCTCGTCCCCGAGCGTCACCTTCTGGCCGTCGGTGGCCTCGATGTCGCGCTTCGGCTTGGCGCCGACTGTCCTTTTGTCGAGCACATCCCAATCGGCCGGCGACATGATGACGCGGGTGCCGTAGTGCTCCTGCAGATAGCGCGCGCCGCCGTCGTGGTCGGGATGAGGATGGCTGACGATGGCGTATTTGATATTCGCCGGGTCGAGCCCGATCTTCTTCATTCCGTCGACCACCTCGTCTTCCACCGAGTAGTCAAAAATCGTGTCGAGCACGATGATGCCCTGCGAAGTAGTGAGGGCCCACACAGAATATTCGGATTGGCCGAAAAAATACAGATTGTCAAAAACCTTGACGGGCTCGGCATGCCAGGTGGATCGGTCCGGCGGCCCTGCCCGCCTCGGGCCGCCTGCGCGGGGTCCACGCGGCGCCCCGGCGCCTGCGCGAGGCCCGCCGGGGCCCGGGCCGTAGCATTGAAATTGGAACAGGTTCTGAAAATCATCGCCTGCCGCGGCCTTCGCAGCCGCGATGTATGGCTCAGCGGTATCGTTGGCACCTTGGGCCGGCGCCATCGCCGGCAGCACGGCTGAGACGACGAGTACCCAGCCCCTCGCGATTGTCATAGCTCTCCTGGCCGCTGCGGGCTGAGCCCGCGCTCACATGATATGATCCACAGTATCGCGGTTCTCGCGAGGAGTTGTTCGGATGACCAAACAGATTCTCGGATGGGGCGGGCTCGCCCTCGGCCTCGGGTTGATGTTGTCTCCTGCTGCCGCGCAGGCGGCAAAGCAACCTGGCGCTAACAAAAGCTACACCGCGCCCAAAACCCCGTGGGGGGAGCCCGACCTCCGCGGGATATGGCCTCTGAACCATCTGCTCTCCACTCCATTCCAGCGGCAGCAGCAGTTCGGAGACCGCCGGCTGATGACCGATGAAGAATATGCCGCGGCAAAGGCGCGCGCGGAGGCTCGCAACAAACGGTTCGAGTCCGGAGCCATTCCGCAGGCCGATTCCGGCACCGAGGTGCTGAGGCTGACGTCTCTGCTGAGCGAACCGGCCAACGGGCGTTTCCCGGAACTGACCCCGCACGGGAAAGAGCTGTACGCGAATATGCACGGCAGCTACAAACCCGGCCAGACCGTGTTCGACAGCCCCGCCGATTTCGACGAATGGGACCGCTGCATCACGCGTGGCATGCCCGTTTCGATGGAGCCGCGCAATTACAACAACGGCCTCCGTATTATGCAATCGCCAGGTTATGTGTTGATCGTGCTCGAGATGGCGCACGAAGTCCGCATCATTCCGACCACGCCCCAACCGCCACCCGATCCCGCCATCAAAACGTGGTTGGGGGAGTCGCGCGGCCACTGGGAAGGCAACACCCTGGTCGTGGAGACGACGAATTTCAACGGCAAGGGCGACCTCACCAACTCTGGGGTGCCGGGTTCGCCGCCGTTGACGCCGAACTCGCAAGAGGAGCACATCGTCGAGCGCTTCACCCGCACTGGCCCGGATACGATTGAGTTCAAAATGACGGTCGAAGACCCCGACGTCATCGTCAGCCCGTTTACGGTCGAATATCCGATGAAGCTCGACAACAAGTATCAGATGTACGAGTACGCCTGCCACGAAGGCAACGAGGCGATCCGCGGCTATATCACGAACTCGCGGTTCGAGCGGACGCACCCGAAGGCGAAGTAGGGAAACGATCTCTCCCAACCCGGCCGCCCGTCACGCGGCTAGATTATATCTTGATAGACAGACAGTATTCTGTCATAATTGGGTCGTGAGTGGTGTGACATCCGATCAAATCCGGGAGCACGTGCGGCGGAATTATGTCGAGCCGGCCCGCCTCAGCCACAAGACGCGTTTCTCCGTGCAGTGCGGAAAGATAGAGAAGGAGTTGGGCCTCTCGAATCGGGTTGTGCACGTTTGTACCGCTCTAAAAACATCGAAGTTCCTCGACCCGAATGGATTGCGTCTGGTCGAAACCAGCGGTCCTCCATCGGGCATGAGTACCAGGGTTGTGTACACGTATGAGTTTCGGGATGCCGCGCCAAACACCGCGATGTCCAAGGCTCCTGATACCCCTTCGATTTACTCCAAGCTGAGGCAAATGGAGGGCATCCTCAAAGACGTTTACAGTGAGCTGGGAGGGGCTGAGCGAGCCATTGCAGACGAACGCGAAGGCTATTCGCGATGAGCCTGGTTTACTGGGACACGATGCTGTTTGCCTACCTGTTCGAAGGCCACTCGGAGTTCAAGCCGAGGTTGGCCCACATCGTACACCGAATGGAAGAGCGCGGCGATACTCTTTGCACCAGTGTCTTTACGGTGGGC
>Ga0335079_10003925_pt1 | contig 17126 bp, 13 predicted proteins | sample Lox_Sample_33_FD_206719 | JGI IMG/M metagenome (GOLD analysis project Ga0335079, IMG submission 206719) | Soil microbial communities from Loxahatchee National Wildlife Refuge, Florida, United States - Lox_Sample_3.3 | ecosystem: Environmental > Terrestrial > Soil > Wetlands | place: USA... | reverse complement strand
GCTCACAGAGACGGCCGCAATCGTCGCTAATCACGTAAGTCATCTCGTTTCAATCAAGAGGCTTTGGTTGACAAGCTGCAATGTACCAACGGACAGTACCGCATCTTGCACTGCCGTTCCACCTGCCAGGAAGCAGAGAGGCCCTAGAATGAACTTCAGATTTACAGATACTCGGTCAGATGTTTTTCCAGCCCCGGGGAGCAACAGAATGAATTTGAGTGTGACTCCTTCTTCCAGCACCAAATTGTCGCCGGCGGTTCTGCCACCGGATGCAGCTCAGCAATTTCCGTCGGCTGTGTCGTCAACGCCACGGCACGTGGGCTACGGTTTGCCGTGCGCAAAATGCAAAACATACTATGCGGCTGATCTTCCGGCCTGCCCAGTTTGCAAGTCGCCGGAACGGGTCTCCCCGTTTCTGGGCTCCAAAACGGCCCCGGTTATCGAAGAATCGCCCGAAATGTCTCCAGACGAAGCGGCCCTGGAAGCCGAGCGTGAGCGGTTTCTGCGCGAATTCAAATCGCAGGTCTACGCTTCGCATTTGCAAATTAACGCCGCCGCCAGCTTCCGTTGCACGCAGGACCAGAATCATCCCGAGCAGTTTGAGCCCGCCGAAATCTGCCAGGGCTGTTATGACCGCGTGCAGGCCCGCCTCGACCTTATGGAAGCCGCTCTCCACATGGACGTTCGTGAAGCTGCGCAGGTCGTTTATGACGCCGTTTGGGGCGACCCAACGGATCCCAGCTTGAGTTATCAAAACGCAGCCCAGGCATTACTCACAGAATTGCACCGCCGCGCCGGCATTTCAACTATCCTCGGCCCAAATCAGCCGCTCGCGCACTGAAAGATCTTCACTCCGCGAACCGCATTCCGCCGAATGCGCCGGGCACGTGGAAATTTGGCTTCGGCGTGTCCGTTGGCTGCCATGCCATGTAGGCGCGTGGCTCCGTTTTTCCTTCCACCCGATAGAAATTCGCCCTCCAGAGAGATTTCGGGTCAAAGCGTGCCGTCAGCGCCTTCATGGGAATTGCCAATTCTGCCGCCCAGGAATGCGTCTTCTGATCCAGCGCCATTGAATGCTGTAATCCGCTGTTCAGATTTGCAATTCCGCCAGGAAAGACCTTGAGATCGATCCACATGCCGTTCGGGCTGACCTCGAATTCCCGGTAATAGTGCGCGCGCGAAGGGTCCGGCTGTAAGAAAGCCTCCGCGACATCGCGGTCCCAGAGATGGTCGCGGCGTCCGCCGGGATCGGAATCCTCGAAAAGGTTCAGGTCCCGGAAGCGGCAGTCGAACCGAAGAAAAAGTATCTCCCACGTCCAAAGAGCTTTTACCTGCGTACTCCGCTCCGGATCAGGGTTCCGTCCCTGCCAATCGGAGCAGAATGAGATTGCAGTGGCACTTTCCCATGCCGGATCAGGTTTTATTGCATCTAGTTTAATGGCACCAGAAATGCGAGCGACGACGATCTCAGGCAGCGAAGGCACGGTAAGTTGACCATGGTGCAGGAAAAATACTTTGCCCGCAAGATCTGGATAGCCCACGCTGCGGCCCCGGCTTAATCTCGCCTCATGACAACCGCTACACTAATTACGAATCCAGTAGAGAGCGTTACCATGGCACGAAGCGACGAAACCTTATGGCAAGCAGTCCTGGCGCGTGACGCCGGTCAGGACGGCACATTTGTTTTTGCGGTTTCCTCGACCGGAGTGTATTGCCGGCCATCCTGTCCCTCACGGCGTCCGCGTCGCGAAAATGTCAGCTTCTTCCGCGGGCCGAACCAGGCGGAAAAAGCCGGCTATCGCGCCTGTTTGCGCTGCCGGCCTCGCGCCATCGGCAGCAATGCCCGCACTGAGATGGTCAAAGCCATCTGCCGCTACATCGAGCAACATCTCGACGAGCCGGTCACGCTGGAGCGTTTGGGCGGAGAGTTCAAGCAAAGTCCGTTTCATCTTCAACGCACGTTCAAGGCAGTGCTGGGCATCACTCCCCGGGCCTACGCCGATTCCTGTCGTATGAATCAGGTTAAGCGCAATTTGCAGGCTGGCCATTCCGTCACTCGCGCGCTCTACGACGCGGGATACAGCTCGAGCAGCCGGCTCTACGAACGTACGGCGTCGCAACTCGGCATGACACCAGACAAATACCGCCGTGGCGCCATCGCCGCCCCCATCCGCTATACCTTTGCCGACTCGCCGCTGGGCCGCATGCTGGTTGCAGGCACGGACAAGGGCATTTGCGCCATTCAGTTCGCCGACTCTGATGGCGAACTCGAGCATGGGCTTCGCCATGAATTTCCCTTCGCCCAGCGCCGCCGCGACGATGCCGCGCTTCAGCCTTGCACCCAAGACCTGCTTCGTCAAATGCGCGGAGAAAAACTTGATTCCTCGTTGCCCCTGGATATCCAGGCGACCGCTTTCCAGCGGCGCGTCTGGGCTTATCTGCAGAAAATTCCCTTCGGCACGACCCGTTCTTACGGGGCCGTCGCCAAGGCCATCGGAAAGCCCGAGGCAGCCCGCGCCGTGGCTCGCGCCTGCGCTACGAACCCGGTAGCAGTAGCAATCCCCTGTCATCGCGTGGTTCGCGAAGACGGCGACATGGGCGGTTACCGCTGGGGAACTGAGCGGAAAAAGACACTTCTGGAAATCGAACAGGCGGAGCTTTAGACAAGATCGATGTTTCTTAACCCCAACCGCGAATTTCCGCGGAGGCCGGAAATCGGCTCCGGCCCCGCTTGTTTGGTCAACTTAGTCGCGTACGCCGGTAACCTGCCCGAGCTTTTCGGCGTCGCTGTGAATTGATGCAGGAACCGGCGTAGTCGAACCGGGCGGAATCAACTGCGAGACAACGGTGTGGATTGTCAGGCCGTGATTGCCCAGGACAAACATCAGATTGATTACTGCTCCTGAGGAAAGGCCGGGAGGCGCGGGCATATCGATCTCTGCCGCGCCCGTACAATCTGGGAATACGATGTAGGTCCCGGTTTCCTTTGTGTGGAAACCTGCGCTGTCGGTGGGTCCCGACAGGGGAACACCATTGGATGTTACGAAATCTACCTGGGTCAGATGGCCGGCGCCATCGAAGTGCGTCATGGCCACTCCATCCCGTTCCTGCGCGACCGTGCCGTCGGGGGCGTAAATCTGACCCGACACTGTAAACGCATAGTCGCCAAAGAGAGTATTGGTCGTACATCCGGCGTTAGGTACCTGTGCTTGCGCTGTGCCGGAAATCAGCATTACCAAAACCGCTACCGCCAAGAACACTCCTACCACCCACGTCTTCATGACTGCCTCCTCACGTCTCGAAATTCTTGCCGGATTGAGACCGGTCGTGTTCCGCATCCTGAGCGGGAAGGCTTCCAGCGACAATGGAGAGAAGCTGAAGATTCACTGTAGTTTTTGTGTAGCCGCAAGTCATTGATTAAGAAATAGAAAACCCAACCGGCATTTTCCAGAGGTATAGTGCGTTCCCCTGCGGGTAGAATCAGAGCCGCTTGTTTGGGGTGATTTGCAGTGGGAGTGGACACAGAAATCATCCGGTTCGGGGACTTCGAACTGGATCGTGGCGCATTTGAGCTTCGGGAGAACGGTCGAGTAGTACGGCTGGAGCGGATTCCGCTGGAACTGCTCTTTCTGTTGGCGGAACAGCGCGGCCGATTGGTAACCAGGGAGCAAATCCTCGATTGCATCTGGGGAAAAGACGTCTTTGTCGATGTGGACAACGGTATTAACACGGCGGTCCGCAAAGTTCGTCAGGCGTTAAGAGAAAATCCGGAAAAACCCCGCCTCCTGCAAACGGTGCCCGGAAAAGGCTACCGATTCGTTGCTCCGGGCTCCATCGACCGCACGACGGGGAAAGTAATGCTAGTGGTATTGCCTTTTGTGAACCTCAGCGGTGACTCGCGCGAGGACTTCTTCGCAGACGGCATGACGGAAGAAATGGTCACGCAATTGGGCAGCCTTGATCCGCTGCATTTAGGGGTCATCGCGCGTACGACCTCCATGCAATACAAAGGCTCAGGCAAGAGTACGGCGCAAATCGCGCAGGAACTCGGGGTGAATTTCCTGCTGGAAGGCAGCGTGCGGCGTGAGGGGGAGCGAGTGCGGGTCACCGCGCAGTTGATCCAAGCCAGTGACCAGACCCACGTCTGGGCCGATAGCTTTGACCGCGAGCAGAGCGATGTGATCCGACTGCAAAGCGACGTGGCGCTGGCCATTGCCGGCAAGATTGAATTGTCTCTGCCCGGCCGGGTGCGAGCCAGACTTATTGCCCCGCGCCCTGTCAATGCCCAGGCCCATATGGCGTATCTCGAGGGATTGCAACTATGGGAGCTGCGCACCAAGCTGGGTATGGAGCAAAGCATCACAAGATTTCAGCGCGCCATCTCGCTTGATCCAAATTACGCGCCCGCCTACGCGGCATTGGCACGGGCCTACACGCTGGCCTCGGTACCAGGGATGTTGCCCGCACATGAGTCCATGCCCAAGGCGCGGGAAGCTGCGCTCCGTGCTATCGCGCTCGATGACTCTCTTGCCGAAGGACACACAGTTTTGGCGTTCGTGAAAGCGCAATACGAGTATGACAAGCCCGGGGCCGAACGGGAATATCTTCGCGCCTTGGAGCTGAACCCCAACAATGGATATGCACACCTTTTTTACTCGAATAGCTATCTTTCCCTTGTGGGTCGTCACGACGAGGCCACTGCCGAAATGAAGCGGGCCATCGAACTCGATCCTTTCTCCGCTCCGATTCAATCTTTTCTAATTCGGACTTATACCTGGGCGCGGCGGTACGATGAGGCGCTCGCGCAGTTTCACAAGTGCCACCAAATGTTTCCCGACTTCGCCCTCAACCATGAACGCCTCGCTCACCTTTACACCTATACGGGCCGGTTCGAGGAGGCAATAGCAGAAGACAGCAAGGCGCGGCTGCTGGCGCGTGAAAGTCCGGAATCTGTCCGCAGAAAAGAAGACGAACTGCGGCGGGCATGGAAGTCGAGTGGCGCACCGGGCTACTGGAGAACGCTCCTCGAATTCGCGCACATGCCGGAGAATCCGCCGGAAGCATACGTCCCCGATTACGGAGTGGCGATCCTCTACACCCGTTTGGGGGAAACCGACAAGGCGGTCGAGTCCCTGGAAATGGCCTTTGCCAAACGTGAACTAGCGATGACCGAGATAGGAGTCGAGCCGGCGTTTGATTCGTTGTGCTCCGATCCCCGCTTCCAGAGCCTGCTTCGGCGCGTAGGCTTGGCGCTGTAGGAGACCGTGCGGCCCCAGAGTGCGAGTGCCCATCACTTTTCCATCTGCGCGTAGATGGTTCGCGCGTAGGAAAGCAGATCTAACGTCGCCTTTTTCTCTGCTTCGGTATTCCAGTTTTGATTTTCCCGGGCGCTCGAGATCAGCCGATCGATCCAGGCAACAAAGTAAGCTGCATCTTCAGCCGACTCAAGGTTTGAACCCGCAACTTGGACATAAATCGGGCTCGTAGTCGCGTACGGGAATAAATCCAACACCGGGTACTCCGATTTGTCGCTCAAAGCCCGCAAAAGGCACCAGCCACTGCGTGAAATTGTGATTTCATCCTCCGCGTCGGCGGTTTCGTTGTCGTTACTCAGCTTCAGATCCTGCGCCACCTTTCCATTGCAAACGATTTGCAGATGATCGACCGGCACAAACGATCGCAGCCACGCGTTGAATTTGACTTTGTTTTCTCCCGCAGGCAGGCGAAGCGTTTCGCCAATCGAATGTTCGCCAAGCGCAAAGCCCAGCAGCGGGCCATTGGTGGCGAATGTCTGTCCTTGCTTCACCGAGTTGAGCCATGGGTGAATATCCAGCGGCCCGGCAGGAATCTTCGCATACACACGATTCAATCCCACCGGGCCGCGCAGCGAAGCGAAATTATCCATCGCATCGGTGCCGCCGGCCGCCGGCAGATGAAAGCCGCAGTTGAGAAGCTTGTACCAGACGGTCGTTGTTGCCATGTGATCGTCAAAGCCGAGCGCTTCGATGTAATCGACTTTCCCCAGCGCAATGTCGACAGGCAACTCGTAAGCCGGCAGATCATAGAGCGTAGGTTCTTCCTTCGCCGGATCGGGAAGCCAATCGAAAGGGTGCGCGTAACCCACCAGCGCCTGCTGCTCATGCGCCACATCCGCCACCACCGCGTTAGGTGGAAACAAACTCGCCGCAGCAGTTTGAGGATAGTCAGCGTATCCCGGCAGCAGAAAATTCTTGGTAAGATTCAGCAGATCGAGATGGCCCCAGTAAGTGGTGTGGAATTCCTGTCCATGCAACAGCAGAGTTGTAGCGGTCGAGGCCGGGTCAGGTTTTGTGCTGAAATATGAAATGTCTGGGATTCTTTGTTCTTTGTTGACGATCAAGTCCTGCACGATTGAAAGATTTTCCGCCGCCGCTTCCTCAAGCAGATGCTTTGGCGTGTTCCGGTAAGCGCCTCCGTAATTCATGTGAACATGCACGTCGCCGCTGACCCAGCGAAACCGGGGATCGTGAGGAACGTTCAGCGGCTGCAAAGAGATCGTGAGGTTCGTTCGCTGTCCGGCGGCCGCCCGCGCAGTTTGCTTCGCAAAGCGATACTCGAAGCCTTTCATCGCTTCCACGGTGATTTTCCCCGCTGGAACCACGACCTCAAACGGTCCGAAAGTGTGAAAGTAATGCGGCTCAAAAGGCCGCTCGGAGCGCACAAAGTCGCCGTCGGCGCGCATCCAGGAGTCATCGGGCGCGTACGCGCGCCCGTCTTCGCCGGTGACAAACACACGGGCCGAAGTCTGGTGGCCGCTGCCATCCAGCACGCTGACCGCGAGATGCGCCATGAGATGAAGGTAATGTTTCTCTTTGATTGCCAATTGTGCCTGCGCGCCGCCGAGGACTTCCTGGATCCAAAGCGATGTATTGCCGCCGCGATTCGAGATAAACGCGATCCTTTTTCCGTCGGGCGACCAGCGCGCCCCGACATTATCGAAATCGCCGTAGGAAATCGGGAAGGGATTGCCACCGTCCGCAGGCAAGACCCAAAGCTGGTGCCACTGCTGCCCCAGATACGACGCGTAGACGATTCGCTTTCCATCCGGGGAAAAATCCGGCCGCGCTTTCCAGGAAGTTTCTTCATAATGAATTTCGCGCGCTTCCGCTCCCGGTTGCGCTTTCATCCGCCAGAAGCCGCCGGTTCCGTACATGTGTCCGCGATTGGAAACAAAAAGAATCTCACTGCCGTCCGGCGACCAGGCTGGACTGATCTCATGATCGATCCGGCTGTAGTAGTAGCGTGCCAGTTCGCTCTGCGTTTCTCCGGTCAGGCGCTGAATGTTCTTCAATTCGCCGCTAGCAAAGTCGCCAGCGAAAATATGGAAATTCCCTTTGAACAATGTGGAGACAAAGGCCACGCGCTTCCCATCCGGCGAAAAACGCGGCTCCAGATTCACCGCCCCCGTCGAAGTCAGGCGCTTGGGCTGCTTGGTTTCGAGATCGAGCGCCCACAGTTCGATGGCGTCGTTCTGATACGAAACGTAGATCACCCAGCGGCCGTCACGCGAGCAATCGGGCTGGTAATCGTAGCCCGGGCCGGCCGTCAATTGTTCCGCAATCGCGGCGTCGGTTTTTTGCCGCCAGAGTGAACCCGCCATCGAATAAATAACCGATCGGGAATCCGGCGACCACGCCACCGAACTCGGACCAGTCGTAAGCTGGGGAATGTACATTTCCCGATAGTAATAAGCATGCGGTTCGTCGATCTGCTTGAGCACCGGATCGCGTTGCGCGAGCACCGGCGAGGAAATCGCCGCAATTAAAAGCAGAATGGTTGGTACGTTGAACAAGGGCTCCTTTCGGAAAAAACGATACGGCGGGAATTATATCGAAGCCGCAAGGCCCTGATTGCGCGCTCCGCACTCGCTCATGAGAAAACTCAGTGCGTTGCGACTGGCAGAATGATACGTGAGGAGTTCGTTTTGTCGGCATAAATCGTGATTCTTGCTTTCTGAATCTTCGACGATTGCATTTCCAGTTCCCCGCTCTGAAGATTGCGCGAAAAGTTCGGAAAGAAACTGCCCGAAATCTGCACTTCGATGCGATGGCCTTTCTTGAAAACGTTGCTGGTGATGAGGTTCTCCAGGTTCAGTTCGTAGACATGGCCCGGCACAAGCAATTGATGTCCTTTTCGCAAGGCGCGATAGCTCGCCCGCAACACGTCCAAACCCGGGCTCATCAGATTGAACGCAGTTCCGTCGGGGCCAACATCAAGCAGGCGCACCCACAAATCGAGGTCACGGCAATCACAGGAAACATAAATCTGAGCGTGAATGTTCCCGGTGACCTCGAGGTCCTGCTGGAGTGTTGGCGAATCGAACGTAAGTACGTCTTCCCTTTTTTGCAGATGGCGATAATCGTGCGCCCCCGGGGAATCGTATTTGTTCGTTACCGGCTGTGCCGGATCAGAAACAAACGCGATAACTTGTTTCTCCGCACCCGGAGCAGCGTCAGAAAGCAACCCGCTCGTTGCCCCATTTGCGCGAGTCAAATAATAAGAAGTCTGCGGAGATTCGCGAGGCCAGGAATCGGCTTCCCGCCATTTATCGGCACCCATGACGAAGTAGCGCACCGGCTTTTCTTCCGCGACCCCATTCTTGATGCCGCGCAAGTAATAGTCCATCCAGCGCAGGATGACTTCGTCGTAATCAATGGCCGCGGCGGGTCCGAATTCGCGTTCTCCAGACTTCGTTCGGGCCGTTGATTCAACCCCATGCACCCACGGGCCAATCAACAAATGAGTGCGCGGGTCGGCTTCTCCGGCACGCGATTTAAGCAGTCCAAGAAAATTTGTGGTCGCGCCCTCGGGGCCATAGTTATCGTCATACCAGCCGGAAAGATTGAGCACGGCGGCGTGCACACGATCGTATTTGTCGCGCAGTTCGCACCACTGCCACCACGGATCGTCCGGAGGATGCGACAGCCAGTCATAGTAATAAGGCGCGATTCCGCGCAGCTCCTTGAGTTGACCGAGCGGAAGAGTCTCGAGCATGCCGCTTGCAACGCTCCCCCAACTCGCCTCAGCGTCAGCATAAATTTTGGGTCCGGGCAGGTTTTTCTTTTCCCGCACGTCGGGCGCGATGTTCTCCCAAATCCATTCGATCCACGACAGGTCCCAAACTCCGCCGGCATAAAAGAAATTCTGCGGGGTAGAAAAAGTCATCGCCGGCGCCATCGCCTTCAGATGCGGAGGGCTCTCCACCGCCGCCAGCCATTGCACCGCGCCCGGGTAAGAAAGACCGAAAGTCCCCACATTGCCATCCGACCACGGCTGCCGCGCCGCCCATTCGATCGTATCGTAGCCATCGCGGCCCTCGTTTTCGTAAGGCCGGAATTCGCCCGCCGAGGCGAACCGGCCGCGAACATCCTGCACCACGACCGCATAGCCACGTTCGACCGCGTGGCCAAATGTAGTGTAGTCCTTGAGCGCAACTTCCTTTCCGTACGGAGTGCGATAGACAAGAACAGGAAATCGGCCCTCCCCGCGCGGAAGCAAAACATCGGCGCGAAGTACAACACCATCACGCATGGGGACAGCGACATCTTTCTCAACCAGAAAATCTTCCGAGACCGACGACGACTGCGCCATCGAAGGGATCACGCCCGTTTGAAAAAAGAAGAAACACAAGAGAACGCTGAATGCAGACGCCATCGGCCGCGCCACGCCGTTTCGATTTCTATGCATTCGAAATCCCCGCCCTCCGGCTCACCCAGGCCCAATTCGCAAACGCTGCGACAATCGTGGCCAGCAGTATCAGCGATCCGGTCAAATTCGCTTGCCGGCCCGATTGCAGGCAATATCCCATGATCAACAGCAGACAGAATCCTGCACCCAAAACAGGAAAGAATAGCCCGAACGGCAAGCGGAAACCGGACGCGCCAGGTTGTTTGTGGCGCAAGACTGGCACGGCCGCGCATACCAGACCATAGCAAAAGAGTCGCGATACCGCCGAGAGCAGAACATTCCACGAAAAACTGCCCAGCAATGCCAATGCCCAGGTGAGCGCTGCGAAAACCAGGATTGAAAAATAAGGCGTGTGAAAACGCGGGTGAACGGAAGCAAAGATGGAAGGAAAATCTCCGCGCTCACCCAGCGCAAACGTCAGCCGCGGAACGGCCAGCATGTTGGCGCTGAGATATCCGTATGTAGAAATGAACGCTCCAATGGCAATGAATACCGGCCCCACATCACCCAGCACGATTCTGGCCACATCATCCAAAGGTCGCTCGCTCAATGCAGGATTCGCCAAAGTTCTCACCACAATCCACTGGATCACCGCGTAAAGCAACGTGCAAGTCGCCAGAGCCACAAAAAGAGCAAAGGCCGCGTCGCGCCGCGGGTTCTTCGCTTCGCTCATGGGAGTAATTCCGCTCTCAAAGCCGCCATAGGAAAACATCAGCAGCAGTGCCGCTTTGAGCCACGCGCCTCCCGCGGCAGGAAATGAAACAGGTTCGATCCCGTGCCGGCTCGCCAGGTATGCCGCCCCGGCAACAGCAAGCACGATCAGCGGAAGCAGCTTGGCAAAGGTGAAAAAATCGCTGACTCGCGTCCCGCCCCTCACTCCGCGAAAATTGACGAACGCGAGAATGGCAATGAGCAAAGTAAGAACGAATAACCGTGGCATTGCCCGCGTAGCCGCAGGCCAGAACTCGCCCAGGTAGATGACAAACAGATTTGCATTGGCGGCCGGCGCCGCTAAACGCGTGAGCCAGAGCATCCACCCCACCTGAATTCCCCAGAAGCGCCCGAACGCAACCCGCGTGTAAAGATACGGCCCCCCGGCCTGACTGAATTGCGAAGCCACTTCGGCGAAGCAAGCCATGATGATCCCGACCGCGGCGCCGACCGCAACCACCGCCCAAACGCTCGCCGAGCCAATCAGTGTCGCGACGTCAGAAGGCAGCTTGAAAACTCCGCTGCCCACGATCGAATTGATCAGCAGCGCGGCCAGGCTCCAGCGGCCAATCGCGCGCACCAGGCCCGAACGGCTCTCCTCAGGCATGCGCGTTTGTAACATAAAAGGCCGCCATCAGGCCTTCAGCCACCAGCCCTCGGCAATCCCGGGCCATCGGTGGCCTACTTCCTGCTTACTATGTCCAAACCAATGGAGCTGTTTCCCAAAACCAGAGCCGGCGTTTTGCTCCTCGGATTGGTCACAAGACAACAAACGGCCAATGCAGTAGTTCACGCCGTAGAAAATCCTGTCCGCGGCGTGCGGATTGTGGAAGTCCCCGAAATCCCTGCCACACAGGGCTTTTCAGCAGTTGTATCGAGTGCCACGGGCTGAAAATCGCCGTAACCCTGTCCGGCTTTCATACCAAAGTAACCCGAATTACGAAAGCGCATGCACGTGGGACATCTGTTCGCTCAGCACTCTCGGTGCGATGTTCACTTTGTTGCCCTGACTCCGGGAAGCGTGCCCATGGAACGAGACGACTACCTGAACGAGGTCCACATTCGGATTTTGCGCGTAACCGAAGACCTGCGCACCATCCAGCGGCAATTGAACTGCGCCGCCATGGAAGCGCCCGGCGACCCCGAATTGATGGAACTCCTCTGCCAGTTGCCGGAGATGGATTCCATCCAGTTGTTGAAGTCGGCGCTCGACCAGATGCGCCATTTCCTCTGGTTCTTTATGCAGGTGATGGCGAACGAGTCAGAAACCGGAGAGAAACTGCGGCAAACAATCCGCCAAAAATCTTCCGACGACGCGAAATTAAAAGCTGAGGCCTCGCTGCTGGAAAAATTCCGCTCCGCCGACCACGTTTTTCTCCGCTATCTCACCGACGGGAAGAACCGCAAGCCCAACTAAAGCGCGCTTCATCCATCCATCCCAACCTAACGTATAATCCGGGCGCAGTTTTGCCGAAGTTTTGCAAGCCGATGCCCGACTACACTCTGCCTCACCAATTGGCTGGCGAAAAGCAGCGCCTGGCCTTGATGTCCGTGTTGCTTGATCCCTTTGAGCAAAGCTGTATCGCGCGGCTTGGCGTGCGCCCTGGCTGGCGTTGCCTGGAACTCGGCTGTGGCAACGGATCCATCGCCCAGTCCCTCGCCGCACTCGTCGCGCCTTCGGGCCGCGTAGTCGCAAGCGATCTCGATCTCAGCTATGTCGCAGGTCTGCGAGCGCCATGTCTCGAGATCCGCAAAATCGATGTGCTTCGCGACGTGATCGAAGCGAACTCCTACGACTTCGTGGTTGCGCGCGCTTTGCTTCACCATGTCACGCCCGCACACAAGGCCCTCGAGCGCATGGTCGCCGCGCTCAAGCCGGGAGGCACGCTTCTCTCCATCGAGCCGGACATGCTGCCATGCACGGTCACCGAACCGGATTCCATGCGAACGTTCTGGCAAGGATGGCTGAAGTGGTCAGTCGACGCCGGCATCGACTATTTTATCGGCCGCAAAATCGCAGCCTGGCTCGACTCGTTCGGCCTAAGAAACATCTCTGGCGAAGGCCACACACCGCTGTTCAATGGCGGGTCAGAGTGGGCCACGTACTGGATTGAGACCATGCGAGAACTGGCATCCCCACTAACAAAATCCGGACATGTCACGCCGGAAATGCTCGACGAATTCCACTCCCACTTTCACGATCCGCACTATTGGACCAGCGTCATCACCTTCACCGCGACTTGGGGACGCAAGCCGCTGTGAACTCAACCTTCTACTCCAAAGTGACCGACTTCACCAGATTGCGCGGCCGGTCCACATCCAGCCCTTTGCGCACCGTCATGTAGTAAGCGAACAATTGAAGCGGAACGATTTCCAGGATCGGCGAGAGCAGCTCGGGAGCTTGCGGCACAAAAATCGTGTGATCGGCGAGCCGCGGAACCTGCTCATCGCCCGCAGTTGCGATCGCGATCACCCTTCCGCCCTGCTGCTTAAAGCCGCGAATGTTTGCCAGGTTCTTCTCGTAGCGCAGCACGGAACCTGCGTCATCGCGATCACAGGTGGAAATGATGACCACAGGCAGGCTTTCGTCAATCAAGGCGTTGGGCCCATGTTTCGTCTCACCTGTGGGATAGCCTTCCGCGTGAATGTAGGAAACTTCCTTCAGCTTGAGCGCGCCGTCCATGGCAATCGGATAATGAATGGCGCGGCCCAGAAAGAGAAAATCTTCGACTTTATAAAACTGCCCGGCCAGGCGGTCGCACTCCGGCGCGGATTGCAAAACAATTTCAACCTTTCCCGGTAGCTCGAGCAGTTCCCCGATGTAGCGCCGAATTTCGCCGCGGCTAAGCTTCCCGCGCTCCTGGCCAAGATAAAGGGCAAATAGAAAGAGCACCGCCAACTGCGCGGTGAAGGCCTTGGTGGAAGCGATGCTGATTTCCGGCCCGGCGTGCGTATAAATGACCCCATCCGCCTCGCGCGCGATCGTGGAATCGATCACATTGGAAATGGCTATCGTGCGCGAACCTTTGGCGCGGGCTTCGCGCTGGGCGGAAGTCGTGTCGGCCGTCTCGCCCGATTGCGTAATGACAACAGTAAGCTCTCCGCTTCCAATCAGTGGATTGCGATACTCGAACTCGCTGGCATAATCGACGTCAGAGGGCAGGTCCGCAAGCTCCTGAATCATGTATTGCCCCGCCATGCCGGCATGGCGGCTCGTGCCGGAAGCCACGATGTTGATGCGGCGCAAAGCGCGAAGTTCTTCGCCGCTGATGCGGATTTCATCGAGCCTTACCGTTCCCGCTTCCAGAAAAACCCGCGGCGTAATCGTGGCTCGCAACCCTTTTGGTTGCTCAAAAATTTCTTTCAGCATGTAGTGGGCGAATCCGTCTTTGTCGGCCATTTTTCCTCTGAAACTTCCTATACTCCGGCGCCGCCGATGATGGTTTGCCTCACCTCTCCGTTGGCACTCAGCACGACGAGATCAGCACGCGCTCCGGCTTTCACCTCGCCACGCGTGCTCAAACCCGTCACCCGCGCCGGATTCACCGTGGCCAGTCGAATTGCCTGCTGCAAATCCCATCCTGCGAACTCCATCGTATTGCGGACCGCACGATCAAGAGTCAAAACACTGCCCGCCAGTTTCCCGCCAGAAAGGCAGCGTCCATCGCGCACTTCGAATTCAAACGGCCCTAAATGATACGTGCCGTCCGGCATGCCGGTCGCAGCGTTCGCATCGGTTATCAGGACAGCGGCATCGTGCCCCTTTGCCATCAAGAATAACTGAACGATAGCAGGATCAACGTGTATGCCGTCGGCAATGATGTCGGCAGAGAGCCGTGGGTCGGTCAGCACTTCTCCCAGAATACCGGGATCGCGGTGATTCAGCGGCCGCATGGCATTAAAGGTATGTGTCGCATGCCGCGCCCCAGCAGTAATCGCGGCCCGTGTCGCATCGAGGCTGGCGTCCGAATGTCCCACGCTCACACACACGCCCAGCTCCGTTGCCTGCGCAATCACTTCCAATGCGCCGGGCAATTCCGGAGCGATCGTAAGCAAGCGAATCTGCCCGCGGCTCGCCTGCCAGAATTGCTCAAACACGTGCGGATCAGGATCGAGCAAATCCTCCGGAGGATGTACGCCCCGGCGAATATGGCTCAGAAACGGCCCCTCGAGATGAATCCCGAGCGGCCGAGCTCGCAATTCGTTCGAAAGGGATCCTCGTTCCGCCGCTTCGATTGCCTCAGCCAACCGCCCCAGCGCCGAGAGCGTTGCATCCATCGGCGCCGTCACCGTGGTCGGGAAATAGCTGCTCACTCCGTGCCGCGCCAGCAAGTGCTCCACCGCCATCAGCGCGTCCGCCGACGGCTCCATCACGTCATGTCCCGCACCGCCATGAATGTGGATGTCGATCAGTCCGGGCGCGAGCACACCATCGCCAAAATCAACGACGCGGCAGCTTCGAGGAACCTCGCCGCGGGCGCAGCTTCCCACTTCTGTGATTACTCCGTCTTCTACGAGCAGCAAAGGCTGCTCGATCCGCTCGAGTGGAGTAAACAGAGTAGCGGCGGCGAAAGCGATCATGGGAAGTGCGCCAACATTCTAGCTGACATCGCCAGCTTCAATCGTCGATGGCTTGCCCGGTGCACGGAGAAATTGCAGGATTTCCGCGCCGGTTTGGCGCGCAACGAATGTTATAATCGCTTGGTTGTCCGCGTAATGGCCTGATTTTCCGCCGGCCAACGCGTCGCCCGGTTCTTTGTCCTCACGTCGGGGAGTGGCTCAGCCTGGTAGAGCACCTGGTTCGGGACCAGGGGGTCGGAGGTTCAAATCCTCTCTCCCCGACCAACTTTTTCCCCAAGCGATTCGTTCAATTTGCCGAGATCCCGAATTCGGGATTTCCACAATTTGGGTTGATTTGGGCCAATCAGCGGACTCGGCCGAGCCACAGTGCTCAAAGAACGAAAGAGATCATCGAATCATCGTTGGGGGACTATCGGGGCGCATATCCGGTTCGCCCGCCGCGAATCACGGTTTAGCTTCAAGCGCGCTCTTGATGTTCGTAAGCGCATTTTGCAAATTCGAAACCGACCGGCCGACCGCAGCCTTTCGAACGATCGTTCCCTTGAGACCTGTCAGGCCCTGCTGCTCGGACCCCATTGCCATGATGAGGTAAAAGCCGGATTTCTTCGGGTCGCCATTCGCGCGAACGCAGAACGAAAGGTCAAGCGCGGTCTCGAAGTAGTGACTCGCATAAAGCTGTTTTTCCGCGATAGCATACGCGACCGGATCTGCTTGTCCTCCGCGTAAGGTCACCATCTGCACAATCCGCAGGGTTGGCTTCAATCCGAATTTCACTCGCGCCCAATAAAAAGTGTCATCAACATTGGCCGGTCTCCCCTTGGGGTAGGAAAGGAGGTATTGGTAGAAGTCAGGCAGATTCTCTGGCAACGCCTTGGTGTAGCTGAGCATGTATGCGAATTGCTCTGGGACCTCGGTCGGGTCCCGCTTATCGTTATAGTCTCCCAGGGCCTGATTGCCTTCGCTCTGGTAGGCGCGCAAGCCCGCCAGGGCAGTCTTTTGCAAGTGCTGATTCACTTGCTCCTCCACATCAGCGGCAGACCAATCGATGGACTTTTGAATATCTTCGATAGAACTCGCGGGCATCTGAATCAGGCAGTTGCTCGGTTTGCAGTTCTTCACAGCCCTAAGGTCGTCGCCATCGAACCTGAAGCCCTTCAGGTCAGAAAGCTGCGGAGGATTGCTGAATACCCCGAGAGCCAGATAGTTGGGAAGCTCGCGCAGTCTGTCAAAGTCTTGGGCGAACTTGAGGTAGGCCTCCGGAACAGCGTTGATGTAGATCGCTCCGAATAAAAACACCTCGGCAGGCGCGCGAGACGGCATAGCCTTGGCGACAGGTTGTCCGCTGTCGATGGCTGCGATTTGATCTGGAGTCAGACCGACGTCTTGCTGAAAGAATTTTTGCAGGTGGGGATTCGACTGAGAACGGCTGGGCGCGGCGGTAGCCGCAATCAAGAACAGCAACGCGGCACTGCGCATGACACTTCGGATCGCGGATGTTTTGGTCGTGGAGCTTTCCGTTCTATTGCTCATGCTTGCCCCTTGCCTGCGGACCTCTTGAACAAACGGGCCGCCGCGCAACTCGGCGCTAGAAATCACGCTCCGTATTCAGTGCTTCGCCAGCGCGGGGACGTGGGGCTTGGAAACCAAACATCATGCGCCCTTAGCTTTCTTGGGAGCGGTCAGAGCGACGGAAGCTTCAGAGGTGAGCAGCAGGAAAGTAAATGTTTCCTGCAGGTACAACTGAACAGCCGTGTCCGAGTGGCTTAAATATCCGATCGAAACATCCTGGCCGATGTGCAGGTCGAAATCGCCGCCACGCGTGGTCAGCACAAAAGCGCCATTCACCGCCGGTGCCCAGACGATCTTGTCCTCGACCAGCCGCTTGACGTGCTCGAGAACCGGGTATCCATGATCGCTGGTCTCGGCGAGAGCGGTATAAGCATCGGCTCCGAGCAACACTGAGTAGGGGCCATTGACGCCCACCAGTCTCAATTGGCTCAAGCTTTCCGCAATGGCTCGCGGATATTCCCGCACATCGCCCGGAAGGGCGATTTTCGGATTGCTCGTCCCCTGGCGGATGCCCACGATACCGGCGGCAGCGTACCCCT
>Ga0335079_10003924_pt1 | contig 17127 bp, 16 predicted proteins | sample Lox_Sample_33_FD_206719 | JGI IMG/M metagenome (GOLD analysis project Ga0335079, IMG submission 206719) | Soil microbial communities from Loxahatchee National Wildlife Refuge, Florida, United States - Lox_Sample_3.3 | ecosystem: Environmental > Terrestrial > Soil > Wetlands | place: USA... | reverse complement strand
GCCGTCGACGCCGCTCTCCGACGATATACTATACGAGGCGGCCAAAAACAACGCCGTGGCCGCCTGCGGAAGCCGGCAGTCGGTCGGCGGCCGGCATCGCGGAAGGAGGATCGATGGAGCTCTCCCGCGCCGATCAAGGCGCGAGCCCGCCGCGGATCGTCTTCCCGCATCGCTACAACGCGGCGCACGACCTGATCGAGCGCAACCTGCGCGCGGGACGGAGCGCGAAGCTCGCCTATGTCGACGACCGGAGTCGCGCGAGCTACGCGGAGCTGGCCGCGCGGGTCGATCGCGCGGGCAATGCACTGCTCTCGCTGGGCCTCGTGCCCGAGCAGCGCCTGCTGCTGGCGCTCCACGATTCGATCGATTTCCCGGCGATGTTCCTCGGCGCGATCAAGGCGGGAATCGTGCCGATCGCGGTCAACACGCTCCTCACGTCACGGGACTACCGCTACATCATCGAGGATAGTCGTGCCAGCGCGCTCGTCGTCTCCGCGCCGCTGCTGCCTGCGTTCGAGCAGGCGTTCGCGGACGGCGGCCCCGCGGCCCTGCGCACGATCGTCGTCTCGGGCGAGGCGAAGCCGCCGCACCGGCAACTCGACGAGCTGCTCGCGGCGGCGCGAGGTTCCCTGCAGCCGGCCCCGACCACCGGCGACGACGCCTGCTTCTGGCTGTACTCGTCGGGCTCGACCGGGGCGCCCAAGGGAACGGTGCACGTCCACTCGAGCATGATCCAGACAGCCGAGCTCTACGCGCGTCCCGTGCTCGGCATCGGCGAGGACGACGTCGTGTTCTCGGCGGCCAAGCTCTTCTTCGCCTACGGTCTCGGCAACGCCCTGTCCTTTCCGCTCTCGGTCGGGGCGACGACCGTGCTGATGGCCGAGCGGCCCACGCCGGCCGCGGTCTTCCAGCGCCTGCTCGAGCATCGTCCGACCATCTTCTACGGCGTGCCGACGCTCTATGCCGCGATGCTGGCGTCGCCGGAATTCCCGGCACGCGAAGCGCTGCGGCTTCGCCGCTGCGTCTCGGCGGGCGAGCCGCTCCCCGCGGACATCGGCCGGCGCTTCCGCGAGCGGACCGGCATCGATATCCTCGACGGCATCGGCTCGACGGAAATGCTGCACATCTTCCTTTCCAACCGGGCGGACGACGTGCGTTACGGCACGACCGGCGTGCCGGTGCCCGGCTACGAGCTGCGCATCGTCGACGAGCATGGACAGGACATCGTCGACGGCGAGCAGGGCGAGCTCCTGATCAAGGGGCCGACCGCGGCGATGACCTACTGGAACAACCGCCCGAAGTCGCGCGCCACCTTCCTGGGCGACTGGACGCGCAGCGGCGACAAGTATCGCCGCGACGAAGGCGGCTACTACGTCTACTGCGGCCGCAACGACGACATGCTCAAGGTCGGCGGCATCTGGGTGTCGCCCGTGGAGGTCGAGGCCGCGATCATCGGCCACCCGTCCGTGCTCGAGGCAGCGGTCGTCGCCTGGCAGGACGCCGACGGGCTGGTCAAGCCCAAGGCCTTCGTCGTGCTTCGGCCTTCGCATGCGGCGAGCGATGCGCTCGCGGGAGAAATCCAGGAGCACGTCAAGGGTCAGCTCGCCCACTACAAGTACCCCCGCCATATCGAGTTCGTCGCCGACCTGCCGAAGACGGCGACCGGCAAGATCCAGCGCTTCAAGCTGCGCTCGGAGGCGTAGCCGTGTAGGATGACGCGGTTTTGCCGATCCGCTCGGGGAGGACGACACATGACAACCAACGAACGTGGGCGACAGCGCCGCCGCATCGTCGGTGCGCTCGGAGCGGCCGGCGTGCTCGGCGCGATCGGAGCGCCCGGGCTGGCGCGAGGACAGGGCGGCAAGGTCAAGGTCGGCTTCATGCTGCCCTATACCGGCACCTACGCGGCGCTGGGCCGGGCGATCGAGAACGGCTTCAAGCTGTATGTCGGCGAGCAGGGCGGAAAGCTCGGCGGCCGCGAGCTCGAGTACGTGACCGTCGACGACGAGTCCGAGCCGGCGAAGGCCGCCGACAACGTCAACAAGCTCATCAAGCGCGACAACGTCGACGTGATCGTCGGCACGGTGCACTCGGGCGTGCAGATGGCGATCGTCAAGGCTGCGCGCGACAACAACACGCTGCTCATCATCCCCAATGCGGGGGTCGACGAGGCGACCGGGCCGCTCTGCGCGCCGAACATCTTCCGCGTTTCGTTCTCCAACTCGCAGCCGGGCCTCGCGATGGGCCTGGTCGCCGCGCTCAAGGGCTACACGACGGCGGCGACGATCACCTGGAAGTACGCCGCCGGCGAGCAGTCGATCGGCGGCTTCAAGGAGACTTTCGAGAAGGGCGGCGGCAAGGTCCTGAAGGAGCTCTACGTCCCGTTTCCCAACGTCGAATTCCAGGCTCTGCTCACCGAGATCGCCTCGCTCAAACCCACCTGCACCTACGCGTTCTTCGCGGGCGGCGGCGCGGTCAAGTTCGTCAAGGACTACGCGGCGGCCGGTCTCAAGGAGAAGGTCCCGCTCCTGGGCGCGGGGTTTCTCACCGACGGCACGCTCGACGCGCAAGGCGCCGCGGCGGACGGCCTGCTCACCACGCTGCACTACGCCGACAATCTCACGACGCCGCGCAACATCGCGTTCCGGCTCGCCTACGCCAAGGCCTACAGCAGCAAGGCCGACGTCTACGCGGTGCAGGGCTACGACTCGGCGCAGCTCCTGGGCATCGGCCTGCGCGCCGTCGGCGGCGACCTGGGGCAGCGCCCCCTGCTGATCCGGGCGATGGCCGCGGCGGAGATCGACAGCCCGCGCGGGAGGATCAGCCTGTCGCCGTCGCACAACGTCGTGCAGGATTTCTACCTGCGCAAGGTCGAGAACGGCGAGAACAAGTCGATCGGGCTCGCCGCGAAGGCGCTCGCGGATCCCGGGCGCGGCTGCTCGATGGGCTGATATTACGTCACGCAGGACGTGACGTAATATCTCGCCGCATTGGACCGGCGCCTTCGACGCCGGTCAATGCGGCGAAATTCTGTGCGGGACGACGCATGGACCTCTCGATCTTCCTCATCCAGGTGCTGAACAGCGTGCAGTACGGGCTCACGCTGTTCCTGGTCGCGAGCGGGCTCACGCTCATCTTCGGCATCATGGGCGTCATCAACCTCGCGCACGGCAGCTTCTACATGCTCGGCGCGTACGCCGCATACACCCTGACCTCGCTGACCGGCAACCTCTTCTTGGCCATCGCCCCGGGCGTGGCGCTCGCAATCGTCTTCGGCTACGTCCTGGAATGGATCTTCGTGAGCTTCCTCTACGAGCGCAGTCATCTCCAGCAAGTGCTTCTCACCTATGGGCTCATCCTCGTGTTCGAGGACCTGCGCAGCCTCGCCGTCGGCGACGACGTGCACGGCGTCGCGGTGCCGGCGGCGCTGTCGGCGTCGATCCCGCTCGGCTCGACGATGACCTACCCCGTCTACAACCTCTGCATCTCCGCCGCCTGCCTCGTCGTCGCGGCGCTGCTGTTCGTGCTGCTGCGCCATACGCGCCTGGGCATGATGATCCGCGCCGGCGCGTCCAACCGCGAGATGGTCCGCTCGCTCGGCATCGACGTCGGCATGCTCTTCCGCATCGTGTTCGCGCTCGGCGTGGCGCTCGCGGCGTTTGCCGGGATGGTCGCCGCCCCAGCGTCGTCGGTGTACCCCGGCATGGGCAACCAGGTGCTCATCCTGTGCTTTGTCGTCGTCGTGATCGGCGGTATCGGCTCGGTCACGGGAGCGCTGGTGGCGGCGCTCCTCATCGGCTTCGTCGACACCTTCGGCAAGGTGTTCCTTCCCGACTACTCGGGAGCGCTGGTCTATCTGCTGATGGCGGTAGTCCTCGTCTGGCGGCCCGCAGGCCTGTTCCGGGAGACGACCGCTTGACCGGCGTGCGCCGCGCTCTCCCCTGGCTCGCGCTCACGCTGCTGGTCGCGCTTCCCGGATTCGCCGGCAAGTTCTACATCGACCTGTTCGCCAAGATCATGATCATGGCGGTGTTCGCCATGAGTCTCGACCTGCTGGTCGGCTTCACCGGGCTCGTGAGCCTCGGCCACGCCGCGTTCTTCGGCCTCGCGGGCTACACGCTGGTGCTCTCGGCGCCCGACAAGTACACGGCGGCGAGCCTCTGGACGTCCCTGCCGCTCGCAGTCGCCGCGAGCACGCTCCTCGCGCTGGCGATCGGCGCGCTCGCGCTGCGCACGCGAGGCGTCTACTTCATCATGGTCACGCTCGCGTTCTCGCAGCTCGTCTACTTCGTCTTCCACGACACCAAGCTTGGCGGCGGCAGCGACGGGGCGTACATCTACGCCAGGCCCAAGGCCCAGCTCGGTCCGTGGACGCCGATCGACCTGGGAGACGGCACGCAGTTCTACTACGTCGTGCTGGCGATCCTCGTCGTTGCGTTCGCGTTTCTCCGGGTCCTCCTCGCGTCGCGCTTCGGCCACGCGCTCTCGGGCATCCGCAGCAACGAGCAGCGCATGCGCGCGCTCGGCTTCGACACCTACGCCTACAAGCTGGCCGCGTTCGCGATCGCCGGCGCGCTGGCCGGCGTCGCCGGCTACTTCGCCGCCATCCAGTTCGGCTTCGTGAACCCCGAGATGCTCTCGTGGCACGAGTCGGCCAACGTCCTGCTGATGGTGATTCTCGGCGGCTCGGGGACCGCGTTCGGAGCGATCGTCGGCGCGTTCGCGTTCATCCTCCTCGAGGACGCGTTCTCGCTCGCCACCCGGCACTGGTTGCTGCTCATGGGCGGCTTCGTGATCGCGGCGGTCATGCTCCTGCCCGGCGGCCTCGCGAGCGCGGGCGAGCGCTGGCGCCACCGGGCAACGGCGAGTAGCGATGGCTGAGACGGCGCTGCTCGCGCGCGGGCTCACGCGCCGCTTCGGCGGGCTCGCCGCCGTCAGGGACGTCTCGCTCGCCCTCAAGCGGGGATCGATCCACGCGCTCATCGGTCCCAACGGGGCCGGGAAGTCGACGCTCGTCAACCTGCTCTCGGGCGAGCTCGCCCCGAGCGAAGGAACGATCCTGCTCGAGGGACGGGCCATCGCCGGGATGCCGCCGTACCGGATCGCGCGCCTCGGCGTCGGCCGGACGTTCCAGCGCAGCAACGTCTTCCGCGACATGACCGCGCTCGAGAACTGCCGGCTCGCCGCGCAGGCGAGGCATCCGCGGAGCTGGGCGCTGCACGAGCGCGCGCAGGCCTGCGGACCGAGCATCGAGGCTGCGTCTCGGGCGCTCGCCGCCGTCGAGCTCGGCCCGCGCGCGAGCGTGATCGCCGCGGCGCTCTCGCACGGCGAGCGGCGCGCGCTCGAGATCGCGATGTGTCTCGCGACCGAGCCGGCGGTGCTGCTGCTGGACGAGCCCCTGGCCGGCATGGGCCCGGAGGAGTCACAGCGCGTGCTCGCGCTCCTGCGCCGGCTCAGGACCGGCCGCGCGATGCTGCTGGTGGAGCACGACATGGACGCGGTGTTCGCGCTCGCCGACGTGATCACCGTGATGGCCGACGGCGTAGTGCTCGCCTCGGGCACGCCGGAGGCCGTGAGGAACGACGCCGCGGTGCGCGAAGCCTATCTCGGCGAAGCGCTGACTGCATGAGCCCATGGACGCACTGATCGACGCGCGCGGCATCCACGCCTACTACGGGTCGAGCCATGTGCTGCGCGGGATCGACTTCCATGTCGGCGGCGGCGAAACCGTCGGCCTGCTCGGTCGCAATGGCATGGGCAAGACGACGCTCATACGCTCGCTGCTCGGCCACGTGAAGCCGCGGCGCGGCGAAGTGCGGGTGCGCGGCGCCGTCGTGACCGGCGCGCGGCCGGAGACGATCGCCAGGCTCGGCGTCGCCTACGTCCCCGAGGGGCGCGGGGTGTTCCCGAACCTGACCGTGCGCGAGAACCTGATGATGGCCGCGCGCCTGGGCACTGCCGGCACGCGCGACTGGACACTCGCGCGCGTGCTCGAGCTTTTTCCCCGTCTGGGCGAGCGGCTGGCGCATCGGGGCGACGCGCTCTCCGGAGGCGAGCAGCAGATGCTCGCGCTCGGCCGCGCGCTGCTCACGCAGCCCGAGGCGCTGCTGCTCGACGAGGCGACCGAGGGCCTGGCGCCGCTCCTGGCGCGCGAGATCTGGCGCGTCATCGAGATGCTCCGCGCCGACGGCGTCGCGACGGTCGTCGTCGACCGCAATGTCGGCGCGGTGCTCGATCACGCCGACCGCTGCGCGCTGCTGGTCAAGGGCGAGATCGTCGCCGATCTTCCCGGCGCTGAGCTTCGGCGACTGCCCGAGCTCCTCCATCGGCACCTCGGCGTCTGAATGGGCACGGTCGACGCCGGCGGCCACCGGCTGGAGTACGCCTGGCACGGCAGAGCGCGATCCGGGGCTTCTCCGCTGGTCATGCTGCACGAGGGACTGGGCTCGCTGTCGCTCTGGCGCGATTTCCCCGTGGAGCTCGCGCGCGCGACGCGCCGCCGCGTTCTCGTCTACTCCCGCTACGGCTACGGACGATCCGATCCGCTGACCGGACCGCGTCAGGTCGACTTCATGCACGTCGAAGCCCTCGAGGTGCTTCCCGAGCTGCTGCGCAAGCTCGGCATCGAGCGTCCGGTCCTGTTCGGGCATAGCGATGGCGGCTCGATCGCCCTCATTCACGCCGCGAAGCATCCCGTCGCCGCCGTGATCGCGCTCGCCCCGCACGTCTTCGTGGAAGCCTACGGGCTCGCGAGCATCGCCGAGACCCGCCGCGCCTATCTCGAGGGCGACCTGCGCGAGCGCCTCGCCCGCCGTCACGCGGACGCCGACAGCGCGTTCTGGGGCTGGAACGACATCTGGCTCGCCCCGGATTTCGTCCGCTGGAACGTCGAAGCGCTGCTCCCTGCCATCGCCTGCCCGGTGCTCGCGATCCAGGGCATCGACGACCGGTACGGCACGATGGAGCAGATCGATCGGATCGGGCGGGGCGTGCCCGACTTCCGCCGCCTCGAGCTCGCCGACTGCGGCCACTCGCCGCACCGCGATCAGCCGGCTGCAGTGCTCGCCGCAGCCGCCGATTTTCTTCGCAGCATTCCAGGCTCAACGGGAACACGACGATGACTCCTCATGCCTCCGGCCCGCTCTCGGGCCTGCGCGTGGTCGAGCTTGCCGGAATCGGTCCGGTGCCGTTCGCGGCGATGCTGCTCTCCGACATGGGCGCCGACGTCGTTCGCGTGGTCCGCCCGGGAGCGCCGGCCCTGAAGCCGCACGACATCGTCGAGCGGGGTCGGCGCGTGATCGAGCTCGATCTCAAGTCCAGCGCCGGGCTCGCCTCGGCGCTCGCGCTCGTCGGGCACGCCGACGTCCTCGTCGAGGGATTCCGGCCCGGCGTGATGGAGCGATTGGGCCTGGGACCCGACGTCGCGCTCGAGCGCAATCCGCGCCTGGTCTACGGGCGCATGACCGGCTGGGGACAGAAGGGCCCGCTCGCGCACGCGGCCGGGCACGACATCGACTACATCGCGCTCGCCGGCGCGCTGCACGCGATCGGGCCGGCGGACGGCGCGCCGGTGCCGCCGCTCAACCTGCTGGGCGACTTCGGAGGCGGCGGCATGTACCTCCTCGTCGGCGTGCTCGCAGCCGTGCTCGAGGCGCGCCGATCGGGCCGCGGCCAGGTCGTCGATTGCGCGATGGTCGACGGCGTAGCGTCGCTGCTGAGCTTCACCTACGCGGCGCTCGCGCGCGGAGAATGGCGCGACGCGCGCGCCCGCAACCTTCTCGACGGCGCCGCGCCGTTCTACTCGACCTATCGCTGTGCCGACGGCGAGTACATCGCGGTCGGCGCGCTCGAGCCGCAGTTCCACGCCGAGCTGCTCGAGCGGCTCGGGCTCGATCCGCAGGCGTTCGCCGATCGCGACGACCCGGCATCGTGGCCGCGCCTGCGGCGCGCGTTCGAGCAGACCTTCGCCCGGCGAACGCGCCAGGAATGGTGCGAGCTCCTCGAAGGGACCGACGCCTGCTTCGCGCCGGTGCTGGGCATGAAGGAGGTCGCGCGGCATCCGCACATGGCTGACCGCGGTGCGATCGTGGCTCTCGACGGCGTCGAATGCCCGGCGCCTGCGCCGCGCTTCTCCCGCACGCCCGGCACGGCCAAACCGGTGCAGGCGGCGCTGCACGACGCGTCCGCGATCGCGCGCGACTGGGTCCGGCGCACGGACTAGCTCAGGCGTCCGCGCTCGCGGCGTCGGGCTCGGCGAGCGCGTACTCGAGCGCCTGGTCGAGGCTCATCGCACCGCCCTCCTGCCATGGCGCATCGAACTCCCGGTCGCCACGGAGCGCGGCACGCGCCGGAGCGACGTGCGAGTCGCGCTCCGCGGGGTGAAGCGGGGCGCCGATATCCGTGAGCTGCGCGCAGGCGGCGACCACGTGCTCGGCATTGTCCAGCACGAGGAGCAGATGCCTGGCCCTGAGGTACTTAACGGGTGCTCGCCGACGCGAATCGCCACCGGAATTCGCAAACCTCGAAAGGGAGATTGCCATGAGCTCGCAGATCGCCAACCTCGGATTGACGGCAAGCCGCTTCGCCAACCCCCTCTCGCCGCGCAGGCAACACCGAAACGAAGCTCGCGAAGGCCCGTCGAGCACGAGCGGCGAGATCGCGACGGGCCTGCTGATCTTCGCGTCGGCCTTCGTGGTCCTGTTCTGGCTGCACGTCCAGTTCGGTGGCCCGCTCGGGTTCGCCGAATAAGCGCTTTGGCCGGGAAGTTGCGACACCGTGCCGGCCGCGCTCGAGGCCGGCACGATTCACAACCGGTGGGTTTGCGCGGGCGAGCGTGCCGACGCCCCTAGAACGACCGCGGGAGCCCGAGGACGTGCTCCGCGATGTAGCTGAAGACGAGATTGGTCGAGATGGGCGCGACGAGATAGAGCCGTGTCTCGCGAAACTTGCGCTCGACGTCGTACTCGGCGGCGAAGCCGAAGCCGCCATGGGTCTGCAGGCAGGCGTTCGCAGCTTCCCACGACGCCTTTGCCGCGAGGTGCTTGGCCATGTTCGCCTCCGCCCCGCAGGGCTCGTCTCGGTCGAACAGATCCGACGCAGCGTATCGCATCAGGCTGGCCGCTTCGACCTCGATGAACGCTTCGGCGATCGGGAACGCCACGCCCTGGTTCTTGCCGATCGGGCGGCCGAACACCACGCGCTCGCCCGCGTACTTCGCCGCGCGCTCGACGAACCAGTAGCCGTCGCCGATGCATTCCGCGGCGATAAGCGTTCGCTCGGCGTTGAGCCCGTCGAGAATGTAGCGGAAGCCCTTGCCTTCCTCGCCGATCAGGTTCTGCGCCGGGACCTCGAGGTTGTCGAAGAACAGCTCGTTGGTCTCGTGGTTGACCATGTTGCGGATCGGCTGCACCGAGAGCCCGTGGCCGACCGCCTCGCGCAGGTCGACGATGAAGATCGACATGCCTTCGGACTTGCGCTTGACCTCCGCGACCGGCGTCGTTCGCGCGAGCAGGATCATGAGATCCGAGTGCTGCACCCGCGAGATCCAGACCTTCTGGCCGTTGACGACGTAGCGGTCGCCCTTGCGCACCGCGGTCGTCTTGAGCTGCGTGGTGTCGGTACCGGTCGTGGGCTCGGTGACGGCCATCGACTGCAGTCGCAGCTCGCCGGCGGCGATGCCCGGAAGGTAGCGCTTCTTCTGCGCCTCCGAGCCGTGCCGCAGCAGCGTGCCCATGTTGTACATCTGGCCGTGGCAAGCGCCGGCGTTGCCGCCCGAACGGTTGATCTCCTCCATGATCACCGAGGCTTCCGACAGGCCGAGCCCCGAGCCGCCGTATTCCTGCGGGATGAGCGCGGCGAGCCAGCCGGCCTTGGTGAGCGCTTCGACGAAGGCTTGCGGGTACGCGCGCTCTTCGTCGATCTTGCGAAAGTAAGCGTCCGGAAACGCGGCGCAAAGCGCGCGCACGGCTTCGCGGATCTCGGGGTGGCGTTCAGGACGCTGCTGCACGGCTCGATGCCGCCGCTCTATCCCGAGGTCTGGATCACTCCACGCCGCTCGAGCTCGCGCAGGATCAGGTCGGCGGCCGCGTCGGCCGAGAGCTGCCCGGTCTCGATCCGCACGTCGGCGTGTTCCGGCACCTCGTAGGGCGAGTCGATGCCGGTAAAGTGCACGAGCTCCCCGCGCCGCGCTTTCTTGTACAGCCCCTTCGGGTCGCGCTCCTCGGCGAGGGCGAGCGGCGCATCGACGAATACTTCGATGAACTCGCCTTCGGCCATCAGTTCGCGCGCCAGGCGGCGCTCGGCCCGGAACGGCGAGATGAACGCGGTGATCACGATGAGCCCCGCGTCCACCATGAGCTTGGACACTTCGGCGATGCGGCGGATATTCTCGACCCGGTCGACGTCCGTGAAACCCAGGTCCTTGGTGAGGCCGTGGCGGACGTTGTCGCCGTCGAGGAGGTACGTGTGCCGTCCCAGCGCGTGCAGCTTCTTCTCCAGCAGGTTGGCGATTGTCGACTTGCCTGCCCCCGAGAGCCCCGTGAACCACAGCAGGCAGGGCTGCTGGCCTTTCAGCTGCGCCCGCGCGGCCTTGTTCACGTCGAGCGCTTGCAGATGGATGTTGTGCGCGCGCCTCAGCGCGAACTCGAGCATCCCGGCGGCCACGGTGTTGTTGCTCAACCGGTCGATCAAGATGAACCCGCCGGTGTCGCGGTTCTCCTTGTAAGGATCGAAAGCGATCGCGCGATCGAGCGAGAGATTGGCGACGCCGATCTCGTTCAAGGCCAGCGTCTTGGCCGCGGCGTGCTCGAGCGAGTTGACGTTGACCTTGTACTTGAGCTCGCCGATCTGGGCGTTGAGCATGCACGCCCCGACCTTGAGCAGGTACGGCCGCCCCGGAAGCATGGGCTCGTCGGCCATCCACACGATCGTGGCCTCGAACTGGTCGGCCACCTCGGCGGGCGCGTCCGCGCGGGAGATGACGTCGCCCCGCGAGATGTCGATCTCGTCGGTCAGCGTGAGCGTGATCGACTGCCCGGCGACCGCGCGGGCGAGGTCGCCGTCGGCGGCCACGATCCGGGCGATGCGGCTCTCGCGCCCGGACGGCTGCACCCGCACTCGCGTGCCCGGCTCGATCTCGCCGCCGGCGATCGTGCCGGCGAAGCCCCGGAAGTTCTGGTTCGGACGATTGACCCATTGCACCGGCAGGCGGAACGCGAGCTTCTGCTGGCGCTCTTCGTCCACGGGCACGCTCTCGAGGTAGCCCATCAGCGTCGGCCCCTTGTGCCAGGGCATGTTCGCGCTCGCCGCCACGACGTTGTCGCCCTTGAGCGCGGAGACCGGGATGAACGTGACGTCGTCGAGGCCGATCCGCCCCGCGAATTCGCGATATTCGGCGGCGATCGCGCGGAACGTGCCTTCGGCGTAGCCCACGAGGTCCATCTTGTTGATCGCGACCACGATGTGGCGGATGCCGAGCAGCGAGACGAGGTAGCTGTGCCGGCGCGTCTGCACCAGGAGTCCCTTCTGCGCGTCGACGATCAGCACCGCGGCGTCCGCGGTCGAGGCGCCCGTGACCATGTTGCGCGTGTACTGCTCGTGCCCGGGCGTATCGGCGACGATGAACTTGCGGGTGTCGGTGGCAAAGAAGCGGTAGGCGACGTCGATGGTGATGCCCTGCTCGCGCTCGGCCGCGAGCCCGTCGAGGAGCAGGGAGAAATCGAGGTGGTCTTCCTTGCCCATCTTCTTCGAGTCGGCCTGCAGCGCCGCGAGCTGATCCTCGAAGAGCAGCTTCGATTCGTAGAGCAGCCGCCCGATGAGCGTGCTCTTGCCGTCGTCGACGCTGCCGCAGGTGATGAAGCGCAGCAGGCTCTTCTGCTCCTGCGCGCGCAGATAGCCGGCGACGTCGACCGCGGCGGGCGCCCGCTCCATCAGAAGTACCCTTCCTGTTTCTTCTTTTCCATCGACGCCGTGGCGTCGTGGTCGATCACGCGCCCCTGTCGCTCGGAGAGCCGCGTGCGCAGCATCTCCTCGATGATCCCGGGCAGCGTGTCGGCGTCGGACTCGATCGCGCCGGTGAGCGGATAGCAGCCCAGCGTGCGGAAGCGCACTTTGCGCATCGCGGGCTTTTCGCCGTCGTGCAGCGGGAGCCGTTCGTCGTCGACCATGATGAGCGTTCCGTCGCGCTCCACGACCGGGCGCTCGAGCGCGAAGTACAGCGGCACGATCGGGATGTTCTCGCGGTAGATGTACTGCCAGACATCGAGCTCGGTCCAGTTCGACAGCGGGAACACGCGCATGCTCTCGCCCTTGTGCTTGCGCGCGTTGTACAGCCGCCACAGCTCCGGTCGCTGGGTCTTCGGGTCCCAGCGATGCTGTGCGGAGCGGAAGGAGAAGACGCGTTCCTTGGCGCGGGACTTCTCCTCGTCGCGCCGCGCACCGCCGAACGCCGCGTCGAAGCCGTACTTGTCCAGCGCCTGGCGCAGCCCCTGGGTCTTCATCACGTCGGTGTGCACGACCGACCCGTGGGTGATCGGGCTCATCTTCATCGCCAGGCCTTCGGGATTGATGTGCACGATCAGTTCCATCCCGACCTCGCTCGCACGTCTGTCGCGGAAGGCGTACATGTCGCGGAACTTCCAGGTCGTGTCGACGTGAAGGAGCGGGAACGGCGGCTTGGCGGGATGGAAGGCCTTGAGCGCAAGGTGCAGCATCACCGAGCTGTCCTTGCCGATGGAGTACAGCATGACGGGGTTGTCGGCCTCGGCGACGACCTCCCGCATGATGTGGATCGCCTCCGCCTCGAGGCGCTGCAGGTGGGTGAGCGGCATATTCAGGGGCCCAATCCTACCTGAGTCCCCGGGTTTCGAGTGCATAATGCGCGTTTCTCCCGCACGTTGAACTGAACAACGAGCGAATCCTTGTCTTCGCCTCCCCCTCTCGTCACGCGGCTGGCAAGGCTTTCCGCCTCGGTGGTGAGCGACGTGCTCGATCACTGCGGCTATCGCGAGCAGTCGATCGCAAGCGCGATCGGAGCGCTCGACCGGAGCGCGAAGATGGCCGGCGTCGCGGTGTGCTTCGAGGGCCTGTCCGAGCCGGCTTCGGAGGGCGCAGCGGCGATCAGCGCCTTCGAGATCGACCGGCGCATGAGCGCGGGCGCGGTGCTGGTGATCGCGATGAACGGGCATCGCGCGAGCGCGGCCGTCGGCGGGCTGATGGGCCTTACCGCGCGCCAGCGCGGCTGCGCGGGCTTCGTGGTCGACGGCGGCGTGCGCGACGCGCCGGAGCTCGTCGAGCTGGGCGTGCCGACGTTCTGCCGCTACGTGACCCCGCTCAACTCGGGCGGGCGCTGGCGGCTCACGCGGGCCGACGCCCCGATCGCGCTCCCCGGCCAGGTCGCGCCCAGCGTCGCCGTCGCGCCGGGCGACCTCGTCATCGGGGACGGCGACGGGCTGATGGTGATCCCGCAGGCGATCGCCGAGGACGTCGTCGCCTGGGCCGAGCGCCTCGCGGAGATCGAGCAGGCGATCGTCGGGCGCATCGAGGCGGGAGCCTCGCGCGAGGCCGCGTTCCGAGACCACCCGCGCTTCAAGCATATTCGGCGGCTCAAGCCGTAGCGCGGGATCCCCTGCGGCTCGATCGATCCCGACTCCTCTATTCCGCTCGCCTGCGCTTCGTCCTAAGCTCTCGCCCATGAACAGCCTCGCCCAAGCCCTCGACCCTCCGGCTGCCGCCGCAACGGAACCCTCCGCCTCGCCCGCCGCCTGGGGAAGCGACGCGATCGCCGACCTGCTGCGCGCGCTCGGCATCGAGTACGTCGCCCTCACGCCGGGCGCGAGCTTCCGCGGGCTTCACGACAGCCTCGTCAATCATCTCGGCAACACGCGACCGGAGATCCTGCTCTGCGTCCACGAGGAGACCGCGGTCGCCGTCGCGCACGGCTACGCGCGCGCCGCGCGGCGGCCGCTCGCCGTGGCGCTGCACGCGAACGTCGGGCTCATGCACGCGACGATGGCGATCTTCAATGCCTGGTGCGATCGCGTGCCGATGCTGCTGCTCGGCGGCGTGGGGCCCGTCGATGCCGTGCAGCGGCGGCCGTGGGTCGACTGGATCCACACCTCGCGCGACCTCGGCGCGCTGGTGCGCGGCTACACCAAATGGGACGACCAGCCCGCTTCGGTCGCCGCCGCGCTGGAATCGATCCTGCGCGGCTGGCGAATCGCGCAGACCGAGCCGCAGGGACCGGTCTACGTGAGCCTCGACGCGGGTCTGCAGGAGGAAGCACTCGCCGCACCGGTGCCGCTGCCGGCGAGCGAGCGATTCCCGGCGGCGCTGCCCGGCGTTCCGGCGCCCGAGGCCGTGCGCGAGACGGCGCGCCTCCTCGAAGGCGCGCGGCGGCCGCTGTTCATGATCGGCCGCGTCTCGGCGGACGCAGCGGCGTTCGAACGCCGGATCGCGCTGGCCGAGCGTCTGGGCGCGCTGGCGATCACCGACATCAAGACCGGGGCGAGCTTCCCGACGCAGCATCCCCTGCATCCGTTCCCGCCGAGCCTGTACGCGACGGGCGGTGCGGCCGAAGCGATCCGCGAGGCCGATGCGATCCTGAGCCTCGACTGGATCGATCTCGGCGGCACGCTGCGCCAGGCCTGCGGCGGCGAGCTGCCGCGCGCGAGGGTCGTGCAGTGCTCGCTCGATCAATACGTCCACAACGGCTGGAACATGGACTACCAGGCCTTGCCGCCGGCCGACATCGCGATGCTGGCGCCGCCCGATGCGCTGGTCGCAGATCTGCTCGCGGCGCTCGGTCCGGGGGGCTCCGCGCCCGCGAAGCCGTGGCTCGCCGCCCGCGCCGAGGCAGCGGTCCCGGCTGCAGCGCCCGCCTCGCGCGAGCGCATGCCGCTCGCCGAGCTCGCGCGGGTGACCACCGAGACACTGGCGAGGCATCGTCCGTCGTATCTGCGCCTGCCGCTCGGCTGGCCCGGCGAATATTGCCGCTTCGCGCACCCGCTCGACTACGTCGGCTTCGACGGCGGAGGCGGCATCGGCTCCGGGCCCGGCATGACGATCGGTGCGGCACTGGCGCTGCGCGGCACGGATCGCCTGCCCGTCGCCGTGCTCGGAGACGGCGACTACCTGATGGGGCTCACTGCGCTCTGGACCGGCGTGCACTACCGCGTGCCGGCGCTGATCGTCGTGGCGAACAACGAATCGTTCTTCAACGACGAGCTGCACCAGGAGCGCATGGCGCGGCTGCGCGGCCGGCCGGTGGAGAACCGCTGGATCGGCATGCGCCTCTCCGCCCCGGCGCCCGATCTCGCGGCGCTGGCACGCGCGCAAGGCGCGCGCGGCTACGGTCCCTTGCGCACGGTCGAGGCGCTGGCCGAGGCGCTCGCCGAAGCGATCGCAGCGGTGCGCGGCGGCGAGCTCGTCGTGGTCGATGCGCGGGTCGCGCCGGAATATTCGCGCGCGGTGTCGTCGTCGCTGATGCGCAACGTCCAGAACAAGCCATGAGCGCCGCGCCCGTCGCGGAGAGCGGCGCCGTCGCGACGCTCATTCTGCCTTCGCATCGCAGCCTCTACTACGGCGGCGCATGGCACGCCTCGTCGGGAGGACGCGAGGCGCCCGTGACGAGCCCGTCGACCGGCGAAGCGCTGGGTGTGGCCGTCGACGCGAGCGCCGCCGACGTCGACCGGGCCGTCACGGCGGCACGCAAGGGCTTCGCCGTCTGGCGCGACGTCCCGCCCCAGGAGCGCGCCCGCGCAATCCGGAAGGCCGCGGCGGTTCTCCGCGAGCACGCCGAGGAGCTGGCGCTGATCGAAGCGCTCGACACCGGCAATCCGTTCTCCGCGATGGTCTACGACGTCGGCATCAGCGCCGACTACATGGAGCTCTTCGCCGGGCTGGTGACGGAGATCAAGGGGAGCACGATTCCCATCGGCCCCTCGACGCTCCACTACACGCTGCGCGAGCCGCTCGGCGTCGTGGCTAGGATCGGGGCGTTCAACCACCCGCTGCTCTTCGTCGCGGGCAAGTGCGGCGCGCCGCTCGCCGCAGGCAACGCGCTGATCGTCAAGCCCTCGGACACGACGCCGCTCACGGCGCTGCGGATCGCGGAGCTGTGGGACGGGATCTTTCCCGCGGGCGTGTTCAACATCGTCACCGGCGGCCGCGACGCGGGCGCGGCGCTGACCGCGCACCCCGGCGTGGCCAAGATCGGCTTCATCGGCAGCGTCAACGGCGGACGCGCCGTGATGGGCACGGCCAGCGGGACGCTCAAGCAGCTCACGCTCGAGCTCGGCGGCAAGAACGCGCTCATCGCCTGCGCGGATGCGAACCCTTCCGAGGTCGCGGACGGCGTCGTCCGTGGCATGAACTTCCGCTACGTCACCGGGCAGTCGTGCAACTCGACGAGCCGCGTGTTCCTCCACGACGCGATCCACGATGCGACGCTGCCCGAGATCGTCGATCGCGTCCGCAGGATCAGGGTCGGCCTTCCCACCGAGCGCGACACCGAGATGGGCTGCCTGTCGAGCCAGGCGCAGCTCGACAAGACGCTCGCCTACATCAAGCTCGGCCTGGAGGGCGGCGCCCGGCTCGTCTACGGCGGGAAGCGGTCCGCCGATCCGAGGCTCGCCCGCGGCTTCTTCGTCGAGCCGACGGTCTTCGCCGACGTCACCGACGATATGCGCATCGCCCGCGAGGAGATCTTCGGACCGGTCGTGAGCGTGCTCCGCTGGTCGAACGAAGAAGATCTTCTGGCGCGCGTCAACGCGCTCGACGTGGGGCTCACCTGCTCGATCTGGACGCGCGATCTCGATCGCGCGCACCGCCTCGCGGCGCGCGTCGAGGCGGGCTATGTCTGGGTCAACGGCGCCAGCCAGCACTGGGTGGGCGTGCCTTTCGGCGGGTACAAGCAGTCGGGCATGGGCCGCGAGGAATCGATCGACGAGCTCCTCGCCTGCACGCAGATCAAGACCGTGAACGTGATGTTGTAGCGAGACATGGCACAACGCGGCCGGGCGCGGCGGCGCCACAGCCGGCAGGGAAGGATTCTGCACACTTGAGGAGGAACTCACCATGCAGCGCGTGCTCGTTTGCATCGTCCTTGCGCTCCTGGCGGCCGGCGCCCGG
>Ga0335079_10003923_pt1 | contig 17129 bp, 17 predicted proteins | sample Lox_Sample_33_FD_206719 | JGI IMG/M metagenome (GOLD analysis project Ga0335079, IMG submission 206719) | Soil microbial communities from Loxahatchee National Wildlife Refuge, Florida, United States - Lox_Sample_3.3 | ecosystem: Environmental > Terrestrial > Soil > Wetlands | place: USA... | reverse complement strand
CAGGTGTTGGTGTTGCCATTCTGGCATTTCTTGCAGGCGGCCACGCACTGTTCCATCGACTTCGGATTGTACGACGGAAAGTTCAGCGCCACGCAATCGTTGACCGAGCCGGTTGTCTCGTCGTCTTGACGGCAAGCGGCTGTCAGCAGCACCACTGCAACGAATAGGGCGCATCGCAACATGGAGCATTCCTCGCCTTGGCTTACGCGGCGCGGATCTTCAGGTTTGCACCAAGCTCAATCTGTATCAAGGGGATACCCTGCCATTCCAAAGACCGTTTGCTTTTACGCACAGGCTGGAAGGCGCAAGTGAGGCCCATCAGCGCTATTCTCTTTCCGACCGCTTCGCATTTTTCTTGAAAGACGGGCTGCGAATGTCCAGTGATGACGGCAATCCCGCGGCAACTGGAGCGAGAAAAATGCCTGACCGTCCCTCACCGGTCGACGGCGGTCGGGTGCTTGCCGATCTCAATGCGCTGCGCGCGATCGGCGCCTACAAGACCGGCGTTCACAAGCCGACCTTTTCCGACGCTCATCTGCGCTCGCTGAACTGGCTGGTCCAGCATCTGCCCGCGGCGGAGCTGTGCGCCGAGATCGACGGCATCGGCAACGTTGTCGGCAAGAGCAACAAGGCGGGGCCAAAGCTGCTCGCAGGCTCCCATCTCGAAAGCCAGAATTATGCCGGCTGGCTTGATGGTCCGCTCGGCGTCGTCTACGCGCTGGAGGCCGCGCGCTGCATCAATCCCGACGCGACGATCAAAGGTGCCGTCGAGGTCGCCTCCTGGTGCGACGAGGAAGGGCATTTCGGCCAGTTTCTCGGCAGCCGCTCCTATGTCGGCGGCGTCAGCGAGGCTGAAATCGATGCCGCGCGCGACCGCTCCAGCGATCGCACCATGCGGCAGGCGCTTGCGGATGCGGGGCTTGCGGGCCGGCCGCGGACGACTGCGGAAAGCGGCCGGCACATCGGATATATCGAGGCGCATATCGAGCAAGGCGACCGTCTGGAAAAGAGCAATCTGAAGATCGGCGTCGTCACGTCGATCGTCGGCATCTGGCAGGACCGCATCAGCTTTGTCGGCGAGCAGAACCATGCCGGCACGACGCGGATGGCGATCCGCAGGGATGCAGGGCTTGCGCTGGCAAAATTCTGTGTCGCAATCGATGAGGCCTTTCCAAAGATCTGCGGACAGCGCACGGTCTGGACCACCGGACGCATCACGCTCGATCCGGGCGCACCCAGCATCATCCCCGGTCACGCCGAGATGCTGTTCCAGATGCGCGACGATGATCCGGCCGTGATCGACCGCCTCGAGCAGGCGCTGCAGAACATGGCCGCCGACGCGACGGCGAAAGGGCCCTGCAGTGTCACGGTGGAACGCATCAGGACCGGCGCGCCCGCGATGATGGACGCAAAATTCCTTGAGGCAATCGAAGGGGCGAGCGCGCGCTTTGCTAAAGGCAAATCGGTGCGGATGCCGAGCGGCGCAGGCCATGACGCCCAGATCCTCGCCCAAATCATGCCGGCAGGCATGCTGTTTGTGCCGTCGATCGGCGGCGTCAGCCATCACTGGAGCGAAAACACCGCTGATGCCGACATCGTCACGGGCGCGGAGGTCTTTGTCGAGGCCTGTCGGCAACTGCTGGCCCGAGCAGGCTGAACGCCTCGCGGGAAATTTTTTTGTTTTCGACACAATGCGGTTTTAGGCTATGTTCCGCCTGCTTAAGGGAGCAAAATCATGCGTGTTCTTCTTGCCATTCTGATGGTCGCCTTGCTGGCGGGCCCGGCCTTCGCGCAGCAAAAGAGCGTCCCAAGATATGGGGAGGAGGACAAGGACAAGACGGCGCAGGAAAAGGCGGCCGACAAGGCCGCGACGGACGCCTACCAACGGTCTCTCAACAACATCCCCGACAAGGGCCCGGTCGACCCCTGGGGCGCGGTTCGCACGGACGGACCGAAAGCGACCGAGACGACCGCCAAGCCAAAGAAAACCAAGACCGGCAGCACCGACGCCAAGCAATAACGCCGTCAGGGCAATTCGATTGTTTGCGGCCTTCGGATTGCCGCCCTTCGCGTCGTGAAGAAGACGTAGAGCAAAAACAGATCGATCAGGATCGTCGCGGCCATCACGCTGTAGGCCCATGGGCTCGGCATCAGGTTCAGTTCGATCAGCACGCGTGACAGGCCAAACCCCACGACCCAAGCGTCAAAGCTCATGCAGATGCGCCGGAAGGTCTCGGCATCGAGCCGCCGGATCATGTAGGCGCCGAGCGGTATGCCGGCCACGACGCTGGGGACGAACACCCATAACAGGCCCTCGTTTTCGGCGATGAACAGGCCAAGCTTGTAGTAGACGATCGCCGTGACGCTGGATTCGGCGACGCGCACCAGCGCAAGGCCTGCGCGAAATTCGTTCTTAACCAGGCCCTGATTGTTGAACAGGATGGCAAGCGGCGGCCCGGAGATGGTCGTAACAGAATACAGCACGCCAAGCGCCGTGCCGAAGGGCACACCGACCAGCCAGGTCGACTGGATCGGCCGCCGCAAGCCCGCGGCCTGCAGCAGGATGAGCGGCAGGATCAGCGTATAGGTGGCGAACTTGACCCAGCCCGGCTCAACCGAGGCAATCACCCAGGCGCCCACCGCAATGCCGGGCAGGAGCCCGACGAGAATCGGAAACACCCGCCACCAGATCGCTGGCACGCCCTTGAGATTGATGAATAGCACATAGAAATTGACGAAGACCTCGACCACGACGACGGCGGGATTGAGGATGCGGTTCGTATAGAAGACCAGCGCGAGCGGCACGGTGAGCGACGAAAATCCGTAACCGATCGCGCCGTTCACGAAGGCCGCAAACAAGGCGATGAAGGCAAGCACGATTTCCGAGGTGTCGAAGGACGGCATCGTCTTTGTCACCCCTTGGACGACGACACGCTGCATCTGGCGCATCGGTCGATCGCGAACCCTATCATGCCGGCCGCAATCGACTTGTTCCCGTCGTCACAATTTCCATGATGGACAGGATGCGCAAATCCGTGCAATTTGTCGCGAGAAAACCCGGAAACTCGTTGATTTGACTATTCAATCGCGCTTGGCCGCGGAGTTTGTGGCGCGATTATATTCGGGCAAGATCGAGGGCTGATCATGAGATGGCTGGTCGCGCTGATCGCGCTCGGCGCGTACGCAGGCGCCGCGCAGGCGGAGACGAAGGATTGCAAGACCATTGCCGACCCCGCGCTTCGCCTCGCCTGTTACGACAAGATCAACCCGCCGATTGCGACCTACCCCATTCCGCTGCCGAAGCCGTCGCACTTCATTCCGTTGACGCGGCCGGATGGCACGCCCGGTCATGCCGGTCCCGTCGATGGCGACGACGACGTGACGGTCAATTCGAAAATGAATGGAATTTGCCGTGGCTGCTAGTGCCGCCGATTTGAAGACGCCGCAATCACCGACGCCGGAAAGTCGCACCTTGCTGGCCTGGTGTTTGCTACGATGAGGCTGCGACGAGATGTCGTCGTGCCATAAAGCCTGCAAAGCTTTCAATTCGGCCAGTTTGCTATCCAGATGAACCTGCTCGAAACCCTTCCCACTTTGATCGGTACGGCGGCAGTCGCGCCCGCGCTGTTCATCCTGTGGCTCGTGGTTGCGGCAGGCGAACGCCCGGGGCCGCCGGTCAAGGTCTGGACCGCCTTCGCGCTTGGCGCAGCCAGCATCTCCGTGCTCGGCTTCCTGCGCGCGCCGTTTGCACACATGGTGCTCGTCCCTGACAACCCCTGGCTGGAACAGGCGCTGCACGCCGTCTTCGGCGTCGCGCTCCCCGAGGAGGCGGTCAAGATCGCTGTCATCATTGCGGTTTCGATTCGGCGTCGGCCGTTCGCCGATCCCCTCGATACCGTGGTCTATGGCGCGGCCGCAGGTCTTGGCTTTGCGGCCTACGAGAACCTCGCCTATCTGGAGCAGCATGCCGACATGTGGCGCGCGCTCGCGGCCCTGCGCAGCGTGCTCACCGTCCCGTTCCATGGCGCGCTCGGTGTCATCGCCGGCGCCTATCTTGCGATCGCGCGCTCCGGAACCGCGCTCGGCGCCAACAGGCGTCACCGGGACTGGGCGCGGCTGTCGAGCTGGACCATGGTGCTGGTGGGACCGGTCGCGCTGCATTCGGCATTCGATTTCCCGCTGCTGATGCTGCAGCACAGTCCGGAGCTGGATTCGGTGGCGCGGCTCTGGCTCGGCGCGGCCAGCGTTCTGGTCGGCTTCTCCTCGATCGGTTTTGCCATGCGCCTGGTGCGACGCGTCGCGCGCCATCATGCCCCGCGTACCGATCTCGACCGCGAACGGCTGAGCGAGTTGCGTCGGATGTGGGCGCTGCTGGTGGCCGGCGGCGGCGCCGGCTTCATCGGGCTCGTCTTCCTGCTGAGTTCGATCCACCACTGGCTGCTCAATCCCGCCCGCAGCATGGCAATCGTGCTGGTTCCGATCGGATTGATCGCAATGGTGCTTGGCGGCGGGCTGCTGATTGTCACAACCGCGATCTATATTCTCGGCCGCAACCGGATGCGCGTCACGGCGGAAGGGTTTTCGTCGGGCAGCGGGTGAGCTACTGTCGCTGCATCTCGTTGCCGGTACGGGAGGTGCCAATGACGATTCCCGAGGACGTGGACAAGGAAATCAGCAAGCTGCGATCCGAGATGAGCGCGGCGGTAACGGCGCACTGGAAGGCCTTTTTGATCGAGGGCATCCTGCTTGCGGTCCTCGGCCTCGCAGCGATGATCGTGCCGCCGCTGGCAAGTCTTGCGATCACGATCTTTCTCGGCTGGATGTTCCTGATCAGCGGGATCGGCGGGCTGATCCTCACCTTCTGGGCGCGGCAGATGCCGGGCTTCTGGTGGTCGCTGATTTCGGCCGCGCTCGCAGTCCTTGCGGGCGGCATTCTCTTGGCACGGCCGGTGCAGGGCGTGCTGACGCTGACGATCGTGGTGGGCGCCTATTTTCTTGCCGAAGGCGTTGCCACCATCATGTATGCGCTGGAGCATCGCCGTGAATTGTCCAGCCGATGGTCGTGGCTTTTGATCGCCGGAATCCTCGACCTCGCCGTCTCTTTCATCATCATCGCCGGCCTGCCCGGCTCGGCCGAATGGGCGCTCGGCCTCCTGATCGGCATCAATCTGCTGTTCGGCGGCGCGACCTTGATCGGCATGGCGCTGGCAGCGCGCAATCCCGCCTGAGATGCTTCGGCCACGTCGATTTTGGCGTGACAAGATAAAACGCCTGGGCTAAGAGAGCGCCCATGATCAACGCCGCCGCCCGCTCGTTTTGGTACTTTAGCTTCGACAGCTCGCTGGCGGCGGGAGGATCGCGCTCAATCTGAAGAATTGCAGCACAATATCCGAACAGCCGCCGGACCACCTGGCGGCTTTTTTGTTTCGGCCGGCAGGTTCGCAAGAAACACAGGAGCCTGCCGTGTTGAGTACCACCGACGATCTGCGTATCCGGGAAATCAAGGAACTGAGCACGCCCGACGAGGTGATGCGGGAGATTCCGCGCACGCTCACGGCAACGCGCGTCGTAATGGCCGCGCGCAACGCGATCCATGCGATCCTCCAGGGCGCCGACGACCGCCTGCTCGTCATCGTCGGCCCCTGCTCGATCCACGATCCCGTCTCGGCAGTCGACTACGCCACCCGCCTGTCGGCATTGCGCGAAAGACTTGCGGACCGGCTGGAAATCGTGATGCGCGTCTATTTCGAGAAGCCGCGCACCACCGTCGGCTGGAAGGGCCTGATCAACGATCCCGGTCTCGACGGCAGCTTTGACATCAACAGGGGTTTGAGGCTCACCCGCAACGTGCTGTCGGCGGTGAACAATCTTGGGCTGCCGGCGGGCACCGAATTCCTGGATATGACGACGCCGCAATATATCGCCGATCTCGTGGCGTGGGCCGCGATCGGCGCGCGCACCACCGAGAGCCAGATCCACCGCGAGCTCGCCTCCGGCCTCTCTTGCCCGGTCGGCTTCAAGAACGGCACCGACGGCGACGTCCGCATCGCGGCCGACGCGGTGAAATCGGCCTCGCATCCGCATCATTTCATGGCGGTCACCAAGGGCGGCCGCTCGGCGATCGCGGCAACCACGGGCAATGAGGATTGCCACATCATTCTGCGCGGTGGTCGCGTGCCGAATTACGACTCGGCAAGCGTCGATGCCGCTGCAGCCGAGCTCGACCGTGCAGGTGTCGGCCAGCGCATCATGATCGACACGAGCCACGCCAACAGCTCGAAGACGCCGGAGAACCAGCCGCTTGTTGCCGCCGATATCGCACGCCAGATCGCTGACGGCGACGGGCGCATTATCGGCGTCATGATCGAGAGCCATCTGGTCGCGGGCCGGCAGGACGTCGCACCGGGGGTGGCGCTCGCTTACGGGCAGAGCATCACCGATGGCTGCATCGACTTGGCGACGACCGAGCAGGTGCTGCATAAGCTCGCCGATGCAGTGGTGGCGCGGCGGCAGGCGAAGCCCGACCTCGATCGGCATGGCGCCGGCGGCTCGCAATTCCGCCCGAAGCCTGGCGCGGAAGCCTGCGATCTTGCAATTCAGGCGGTCGTTGCCGCGATCAGCACGCCGACCTGAGGCTCGTTTTCGAGCCCTTGGAGACGACGCAGCAGATTGTCGACGCGATCGGGCGCGAGCTGTTTTTGCGCCATCAGCCTGAATTTCTCCTCGAGCTCGGCATCGCTCATCGGGTTCTTGAAATGCCCGCGGTGATATTCGACGCGCACGGTCCTGCGCGCCCCCGACTTCGGCACGAGCTCGAGCTCGCAAAGATTGAACTCCTGCTCGGTTCGGTCGGCTTCCTCGGACGGAATGCATTTGATGCGGCTGACGAGGTCGATCAGCTTTGCATCGTGCAGAAAGGGATCCTCGTAATATTCGGGTTCGATCTTGCCGTACATCAGCACGAGCCCCGCGGCATACGGGATACTGTGATCGGCGGTCTCATGCGTCTGCGGCCGCCACTTCTCCGGTCCGTCCGCCATGATCTTGATCGCGGCGTGCGAGACGCGGATATTGACCTCGACGATATCGTCGGGGCTCTGGACAAACGTTCTCGCCTCGACCGCGGCTTGCGCGACCGTCTGGGAGAACTGGCCGAGCGGAAAGCGCTTGGTGAAGGCGCGGCGGATGCCCAAGGGCTCGCCGAGCGCGACCGGCGCGACGGGCTTCCTGCCCATCACCTTGAAGAAGCCGTAACTCCCCTCAAAGACGTTGCTCGGACCCGTCATCCCGGCCTGCGCGAGCTCGAGTGCGAAAATCGCCTTTCGGCAGGCATCGGCCGCGGCAAACGCCTTCCAGTTCGACAGCGTATCCGCGCGGCCCTGGCGGGTTGCGGTGTTGCCGCCGACCGTTATGCCGATCGCCTGAACCATCTGTTCGGCGGTCAGGCCCATCAGGCGGCCGGCGCCTGCGGTTGCCGCAATCCCGGTAATGGTCGAGTGATCGATACCGTTGCCGAGATAATCGAAGACGTCGGCGATCTTGCAAAACACCTCATAGCTGAGCACGGTTGCCGCGATGAGGTCGGCGCGCCCGATGTCCCCGATCACATCACGCTGTGGGGCCTTCGTCTGCCGATCTGCCAGGGCTTTGACCAATACGCCAACGTCCGCCCGACCAAGATTCTGCCGGGCGTTGCGTCGCCCTTGCGCAATGTCGGGGTCGGCGATCTCGACTGGGTGATCGTGCGCGAAAACTCCGAAGGAGAATATGCCGGCTGCGGCGGCCGCGCGCACAGGGGCCTGCCGGAAGAAGTCGGCACGGAAGTCGCGATCTTCACCCGGGTCGGCGTGACGCGCATCATGCGGTATGCTTTCAAGCTCGCGCAGTCGCGGCCGCGCAAGTTCTTGACCGTCGTCACCAAATCCAACGCGCAGCGTCACGGCATGGTGATGTGGGACGAGATCGCCGCCGAAGTCGCCCGCGAATTTCCCGATGTCGCCTGGGACAAGATGCTGGTCGACGCCATGACGGTGCGCATGACGCTGCATCCCAGGAGCCTCGACACCATCGTTGCGACCAACCTCCACGCCGACATTCTGTCGGATCTCGCGGGCGCGCTGGCCGGCAGCCTCGGCGTCGCACCGACCGGCAATATCGACCCGGAACGGCGTTTCCCCTCGATGTTCGAGCCGATCCACGGTTCGGCATTCGACATCACCGGCAAGGGCATCGCCAATCCCGTCGCAACCTTCTGGACGGGGGCGCAGATGCTCGAGCACCTCGGCGAAAAGGACGCGGCGACCCGGCTGATGGCGGCGGTGGAAAAGGTGTGCGCGGCCGGCATCCTGACGCCCGACGTTGGCGGCAAAGCCACCACCAAAGAGGTCACGGACGCCGTGATCGATGCGATTCACGGCTCGAACGTGTAAGCATCGCCTTGGCGAAGTGAACGCCATCCCCGATCCGGCTGAAGGCGCTTCCTCAGACGAGCGCGATCGACGCGCAGGTTTTTTCCCAAGTTCATTGCCCAACTGCTAATCCGTTTGAACGCATTCCGTGGACCCCGCGACCAAGACGGGTCGCGGGGTGGTTTCGTTCGATTTTGCCCCGTGCCCAACCAGGAAAGGAACCGGGGAATGTCGGACAACTCGATGCCAGGCGCGATTGCCCAGGACGCCGTCTCGCTGTTCAAGGTCGTGACGGCCAGGGACGAGGTCGTCATCGGATTAAAGGGTGGCGAGCTCGCGCAGCTCGACAGCAAGGACGCCGGCGGCATCGCCAAATTGCTGGTCAGCAAGGGATCGATCGGCGTCTGGCAATATGCGCCCCGCAAGAGCGGATCCGGCGATCTCGAACAGGCACCGCTGCAGAAGATCGGCCTGATCTCGAACGGCGCGGTGCGTATCGAGCCTTATGCCACGCCGCTCAAGATCATCCCCTTCGCCGACGCCCCCTGATCGTCGCCCCCTGCGGTGGCGCGGCGCGGCCACCCACGCAGCTTATCGCCGCCGCCGGTCGAAGCGTGGACAGCAGAAAGAATAGCGCCCTCGTGCTTTGATATCTGGCGGCCGGCCGGCTGGCTTCCCGCCCCCGCATGACGAGTCGTCCGGAATCGGCGAAGATCCGCCAGGTCCAACCGGAGCGACCGCGTTTTTTCAGGACGATGTCGTAAGTCGGGAGGCGAAGATCCTCCCAGGCGAGTTGATCGTCACTAGAGGTCATCGGGCCCCCTGATTCCGGCGCGCTTCAGATCGCGAAGCAGCTTCTTGACCAGCACGACATTGATGGTTTGAAGCGTGTGATTGTTTCCAAATCTAAATTGGTTTGCCTGGGAAACAATCAAGCCGCCCTTGCCTTCCGAAAGGATTCCCGCTTTTTTCAGCCGGGCGACCCGGCGTCTGATCGTTTCGATCGGCATACTGAGAAATCGCGACAACGCCGCCCGCGACACGCCCTGCTTGATCTCGTCCGGTTCGACCGCGTGGATGCTTGCGAATTCCTTGTCAAGCTTCAGGTCCCTCATGACGCTGATGACATTCGCGTTCAGGATCGCATGGATAATGAGCAGATCGAGCGGATCGAAATCCCTGTAGTGGCGGCACATCTCGCTGATCGAACACAGCATGTAGGCAAGCGTATGCCGCGACAGGGTACGAACGTGATCTGTGGATTTTCGCATGCTTGCAGGTAATCTCATGCCGGATTCGTGTTTGATCTTATTATGCCCCCAATCTCATGTTGAGCACCACTCAGCCCTGCCCAAAATGGGCAGGGACAGGTTCGCACATCTCACCTGCGAGGTGATGTTCATCTTGCTTTCGTTCTCGCCTGCGGTTGGATGAGCCGCCGAAAGCCGGTCAGCGCCGTAACTCGCGCCCAAAGGAACAAAAATCCTCGCGCGCAGAGGCCAAATTCTGGAGACGATTCAATCGCTCCCGCCCCTCACGCAGTCGTGATCGCAATTCACTTTCGTTTTTCAGAATTTCTGCTTATCATAATCGCATCCCGCTTCCGCGAGAGGGGCGCTTCGCGATCGTCACGAGTGCAGGAAACGGGATGCGATGGACGTGGCGCTGCGTGCGACGAGCGCGGCTGCCGCGGACTGCGAAGGCGTGTGGTCCTGGCACCCCTGGGCTGGTGCCAAGTGAGCGGGTGTGGCGACGACGGCCCTATCGGGCCGACGCGCCGAAATCCGCGCGCGACGGTGACTCTGAGGTCATGGACACCGGGGAGAGCGCGCAGATAAGCGTTAAAACCATCGCGCAGGGAATGTCGATGTTTCGGCTTCGCCTGTAGTGAATTAAGCTTGTGTGCTTTCTCACTTCGCACACAGGGCTGCGGGTGCAGCCAAACACCCGGCATTCCCTGCGCCCTCTTCCGTTTGAGGGACATGGTTCTTGCAAAACTCGGACGCAAGCGCGCCGCGAGAGCGCGGGACCACGTCTATCGCCGTCATTGCGAGGGGCAAAGCCACGACCCGTCTACGCTCGCTGCGCGAGCTGCACCGGGTAGGAGTCCAGACCTTCTCCGCGGAAGCAGTTCCGGATCGCTTTGCGGAGCCTGTCATCGAGCCGCGCATTCGCGTGGACCAATGACGAATGCCGCCGCAAACCAGCACTCCCCTAGCAACCCCGGCAGATGCTCTTGATCTTCTTGTCGAGCAGCGCGTCTTCCTTGTTCATTGGATCGTTCGGGTTGGCCAGATTCTTCTCGTTCGGCACGTCGCCCGCCCGCGGCTGGCGATGGCCGACCGGCGCCTGCGGAATCCCGCCATTGATGGTCGAGCCCACGGACGATGACGACCCCTTGCTGCTCTGGGCCATCGCTGTGGGCGTGCCGATCAGAACCAGGAGCGCCATCAAAATGACCGTCCTTTTCATTGTAGCTCCTCCTGTCCTCAAAACTCTCATTCGTCCCTCGAATTCAGGGTGCCGGCGGATAGAGATGCAACTCGCCGCAATAGTCGACGACACGATAGCGCGTTTCTTGCCTCAGTTCACGTTCGCTCGCAAAAGATTGTTGCGGCGAAAGGTAGCTTGGCCCGACCGGCGACTTGCCGGCGCCGCCGGGAATGTCGAGCACATAGTCCACCTGACACAATCCGGACACCCGGCCGCGAAGGGCGCGCATCAGTTCCTGGCCGTGCGCGAGCGTCGTGCGCAGATGCGCGGTTCCCGGCGCGAGATCGCCGTGATGCAGGTAGTAGGGCTTGATCCTGCATTCGACAAAGGCGCGCATCAGGGCTTCCAGCGTCGTTGGGTCGTCATTGACGCCTTTGAGCAGCACGGACTGGCTCACCATGGGAATGCCCGCATCGATCAGGCGCGCGATCGCCGCGCGCGCCCTGTCGGTCAATTCGCGGGCATGGTTGGCATGGAGCGCGACCCAGGTCGTCGCGCCATCGGTCTTGAGAGCTCTGACCATCCCGTCGGTGAGGCGATCGGGATCGGCAACGGGAATACGGGTGTGAATGCGGATGACCTTGACGTGATCGATTGTCGCGAGATCTTTCATGATCTGCGCAAGCCGCCGTTCCGATACCATCAGGGGATCGCCGCCGGTCAGGATCACTTCCCAGATTTCCGTGTGCGCGCGGATATAGCCCAGCGCCTCCGCATAGGCCTGGTCCGACAAGGCGCTGTCCTTGCCCGGCCCGACCATCTCGCGACGGAAGCAGAACCGGCAGTAGACCGCGCAGACGTGGACGAGCTTGAACAGCACGCGATCGGGATAGCGGTGCACGATGCCGGCCGTCGGCGAGTGAGTGTGGTCGCCGATCGGATCGGCGCGCTCATTTTCCTCGGTCGCGAGTTCGCTCGCCGTGGGAACGAATTGCCGCGCAATCGGGTCGTCGGGATCGGCAGGATCGATCAGGGCGGCGATATCGGGCGTGATCGCCACCGCATAGCGGGAGGCGACCTTTTCCAGGTCGGCCAGATCGGCGGCCCGCGCCAGGCCGTGCGCGATCAACTCGCCTGGAGCGCGTAGCGTCGATGCAATTTTGGCTCTGCTCATGTCTCACCCGCAGGCGGCATCCACACCACCTGATCGATTTTTGTGGCACCACTTGCCAGCATCACCAGCCGGTCGAAGCCGAGCGCGACGCCGCTTGCCTCGGGCATCATGGCGACCGCCGCAAGGAAGTCTTCGTCCAGCGGATAGCGCTCGCCATAACGGCGCTCCTTCTCGTCCATCGCAAGGCCGAAACGGCGACGTTGTTCGAGCGCATCGGTCAATTCGCCGAATCCGTTGGCAAGTTCAACCCCGCAGGCATAGACCTCAAAGCGTTCGGCAACACGGGGATCGCCGGGTTTTGCCCGCGCGAGCGCCGCTTCCACCACCGGATATTCGCACAACAGGGTCAAACGCCCCTGCCCCAGCCTTGGTTCGACATATTGGACAAGCACCTTGCTGAAAATGTCCGACCAGGTGTCGTCGTCGGTGATGCGAACCTTGTCGCTGGCGGCCCGCGCCAACGCCGCGCGGTCGCCCTCGCCTCTCACGATCGTTGCGAGCAGGTCGATGTCGGCGAAGCGCGCAAATGCGGCGGCAACCGTCAGCCGTTCCGGATCGGCATGCGGATTGGCGGTCTTGTCGCGAAACGCGAACTGCTCAATGCCGGTGGCGCGCGCCGCATGTGCAATCACCGCAATGGTATCGGCCATGATGGCCTCGTAGCCTGCATCGGCGCGATACCATTCCAGCATGGTGAACTCGGGCAGATGCAGTTCGCCGCTCTCGCGGTCGCGGAACACGCGCGCGAATTCGAAAATCTTTTTTTCGCCGGCCGCGAGCAGTTTCTTGCAGGCGAATTCCGGGGAGGTGCGGAGGTAGCGCGCAACGCGCGTCCCGTCGCCGCGCACGAGGCCGGTGCCGAGCGCATGCAGATGGGTCTCGTTGCCGGGCGAAACCTGCAAAACCGCGGTTTCGACCTCGCAAAATCCCTGCTGCTCGAACCAGACCCGCAGCGCCCGGGTGATCCTGCCCCGCGCCAGCAAAAAAGGCCTGCGATCGGCATGCCGGTCAGCCGACCAGAACGGCGAAAATGGGCTGTTTGCGGCCATTTATTCGAAAGCCCAAAAGTTCCGCAAAACGCTGGCATCGGCGCGCAAAATCAGTATGTTGCGGCCCGAAACCGCGTCCATCGCTTCAGAAACCGCGTGTCCCGTTCGGGCAGCGGCCAAACCACTGGGAAAATCAGCTTTGAGAGTCATCGCCAGCTCTATTCGCAAGGGCAACGTCATTGAGCAAGATGGCAAGCTTTACGTTGTCATCAGCGCCGAGAATATCCATCCGGGCAAGGGAACGCCGGTCAGCCAGATCGAAATGCGTCGAATCAGCGATGGGGTAAAGATCTCCGAGCGCTACAAAACCACCGACCAGGTCGAAAAGGCGACCGTGGAAGAGCGCAATTTCACCTACCTCTATGAAGATGGCGACGGCTTCCACTTCATGAACCCTGAAACCTACGATCAGGTCCAGGTGTCCAAGGACATCGTCGGCGGCGCGTCCGCCTATCTGCAGGAGAATATGGTCGTAAAGCTCTCGCTGCACGAGATGAATCCGATCGCGGTCCAATTGCCGCAGCGCGCGACGCTGGAAGTCGTGGAGACCGAGCCGGTCACCAAGGGCCAGACCGCCTCCTCGTCCTACAAGCCCGCCATGCTCTCCAACGGGGTCCGGACCGCGGTCCCGCCGCATATCTCGACCGGCACGCGGATTGTGGTCATGACCGAGGATGGCTCTTACGTCGAGCGCGCAAAGGATTAAACTGGGCTGGGGATTCTGACGCCGGGGGGCGGGATTGGCTGGGAAGGCTGTCAGTTCTGTGGCGCGCTTGCTGGCAGCTCTCTCGATGCTCCAGGCCGGCACGGGCGTCCTCGCAGCCCAGGAACTTCAAACGACGACGCTTCAAACGACCACGCTTCAAACAACGACGCTTCAAACACCAGCGCCGCAAACGCCGGCGTTCTCAAGCCCAGCCTTCCAAACCCCGGCGATCTCGGTCGCACGGGTTGAGTGGCGCGCGGTGCTCGATCAGATGCGGGCCGAGATCGGTGCCGCGCCGGCCGTGGCTTCAGATTTCACCTTTGCGCTCCAGCGCAGGGTGCCGCCCTCCGATCCGCGATCTATGCCCGCGCTGCTGCAGCTCAACGCAGTGACGTCGCCGATCTTTGGCGGAATTGCGCGCAGCCCCGTGCCGGTGCTCTTGCCGTTCGACACAGCCGCCTACATCGAAGCGCAGCGGAACGGGCCGGAGAGCGGCGTTGCGCTGTCGCGTTTCCAGGCCGAATTCCTCCCTGTCGATATGTTCGAGGCTGGACCGGCCGGCTATGACGCAGTGTTCTCGCTCGAGCCCGGCGCGGGCGCAGGCCTGCCGCAACGGACCTTCGCCAGGCCGATCGAGGTCCAGATCACCGGCTCGCTCCTCACCTACGACATAGCGGACCCGGCGGGCGGCAAGGGCGACCCCGTCAAATCGCTCGCCGCGCAATATCCGGATTTGCGGCGCTTCATTCGCGAAGGCTATGTGCGTTACGCCTTCACCCGTTTCGGCGTACCCTATGTGGTCTCGATCCCGTGCCTCGACTCCACGCCACGCGCGCGGCGGCTTGCCTGCCGCGAGGCCTATCCCGTCGCCGAGCGCTTTCTTAAAGCCCTGCATGTCGCTGGCGGCCGGCCCTCGCGCCCGCGCTTCGACATCCCTGCCGGTTCGGCCGAACGGCCGACCGAGCCATCTTCAGACTTCACATATCGCGCGCCCGGCAACATCATTACAGGCAGCGGCTACCACAAGCAGACCGGGCGCATCGATTTCAACGCCTATTCGCAGATCCGCTTTCCCGTGGAGGCGCCGGCCTTCGTGCATTCGCAGTCCTTTGGCCGACGCGGCTCCAGTGACAAGTCTGACAAGCCGACTGCCACCTATCCCTGGCGCGACAATTTTTGCGAGTCGCGCAGCTTTGAGGTCGGACAATGCGCAAACGGGTTCGGTCATCAGGGCGAGGACATCCGCCCGGGCGCCTGCCCGACGAAACGGGAGGGTGCAGACGCCTGCGATCCCAAGGAGCAACCGACCTTCGCTGTCCGCGACGGTGTCGTGATCCGTTCGCTCAAACAGCAGGCGGCGACCTTGCAGGTCAACAGCCGCACCGAGCACATCCGTTTCCGCTACATGCACATGAACCCGTCAGCGATGGATGCCGACGGCGTGCTGAACGGCCGCCGCGTCGCCGAGGGCGAAAAGCTCGGCGTGGTCTCGAACTATCTCGACCATCCCAACGGTACCAGTCGTCACCTGCATTTCGACGTCCAGGTGTTTACCCGCGACGGCTGGATCTGGGTCAACCCTTATGTGACGCTGATATCTTCCTACGAGCGATTGATCCGCGGCCGCGGCCATGAGATCGGTCCGGAGGTCGCTTCCGCGCCTGCAGTTGCGGGCGCGATGCCGGCGGACACCGCGCATCCCGACCAGCAGGAGGGCAGCGAGAACTAGAATTTGGCCTGGATTGCTAGACTGGGAAACATGAACCGAGCCGCTCCCTGCAAGGAACCGACACGCCGCGCGGTTTTGCGTTCCGCTCTTGGTGCGGCGGCGCTCCTTGCGTCTCCGCTCACCGCAATTGCGGCGACGCCGCCTGGCTTCGACCGCTGGCGCAATGGTTTGCGAAGTCGCGCGCTCGCAAAGGGCATCTCTGAGACGGCCTGGAACCGGGCAATGGCCCGCGTCGAGCCCGACATGAGCGTGTTCGCGCAGTTGCAGAGCCAGCCGGAGTTCACCGAGGAGACCTGGCAATACATCAACCGACGCGTCTCCGATTGGCGCATCATCAACGGCAAGGTAGCACTGAAGAAGAACGCCGCACTGTTCGATCGGATCGAAAAGGATTTTGGCGTCGAGCGCGGCACCTTGCTCGCGCTGTGGGGCGTCGAGTCCGCCTATGGCGATCCGCAGGTGCAACAGAACCACATGCGTCCGGTGTTTCCGTCGCTGGCGGCGCTGGCCTGGAACGCGCCGCGCCGCAAGGCCTATTGGGAACAGGAGCTTCTCAACGCGCTTCGCATCGTCGACCGCGGCTGGAGCGCCCCAGAGGAGATGCGCGGCTCCTGGGCCGGTGCGATGGGCCACACCCAGTGGATGCCGGAGGTCTGGCTCAATGTCGGCATCGACTACGACGGCGACGGCAGGATTTCGCCGTTCGGCAGGCCCGATGACGCGTTGGGATCCACTGCGAAATACCTGGTCGATCGCGGCAAATACCACCCCGGCGAACATTGGGGCTATGAAGTCCGCGGCGCCGAGGCTGCGCACAGAGGCAATCGAACCTATGCCGCCTGGCAGAATGCGGGCGTGACGCGCGCCGATGGCCAGGCCTTTTCGCAGCCGAACGCAACGGCGCAACTCTGGATACCGGAACCGGGCGGACCTGCCTTTCTGCTGGGGCCGAACTTCTATTCGGTGCGCAGCTACAATCCTTCCATGAACTACGCGCTCGCAATTTGCCATCTCGGCGACCGCATCCTCGGCGCGCCACCGTTCTATCAGCCGTTCCCGGGGTCGGAGCGCGCACTCACGCTCGCCGAGGTGCAGGAGATGCAGACGCGCTTGACCAAGGCCGGCTTTGACACCGGCGGCACCGACGGCCGCGTCGGCAACGAGACGATGAGAGCGGTCCGCGACTACCAGACCAGGATGGGCCTTGCGCCCGCCGACGGTTATGGCGGTCTGAAAGTACTCGCACGGCTGCGGCAAGGAAGCTAACTCGCATGATCCGGCAAAGCCTAGCGGATGACGGCCGGCCCCTGATCGGGCATCGCGACATCGAGGACGCGCAGTTGCACGCGCTCGGTGCCCTGATAGCGGTCGACGACGAGCGACCCGGCGACATGCAGGGGCTGGTCGCGATGCTGGGTCAGCGCCTGGCCGAGCGCCTGGCCGACGGCGCGAAAGGCGATGCCGTTGAGGATGGCGCCATCACCCGATTTGAAACGCACACGCAGATGCGCCTGCCCCACCTCGTCGGCGAAAACCAGCCGATGCGACGGCAACGCCACGACCACCTCGGGATTGCCGCTGCCGAAGGGGCCGGCGCGGTTCAGCGTCGCGACAAGTTCAGGGGTTGCGG
>Ga0335079_10003922_pt1 | contig 17131 bp, 17 predicted proteins | sample Lox_Sample_33_FD_206719 | JGI IMG/M metagenome (GOLD analysis project Ga0335079, IMG submission 206719) | Soil microbial communities from Loxahatchee National Wildlife Refuge, Florida, United States - Lox_Sample_3.3 | ecosystem: Environmental > Terrestrial > Soil > Wetlands | place: USA... | reverse complement strand
GCTGGATCCGTGCGCCCCGTCCGGGCGAGACCCCGGGCGAGATCGCCATGCGCATCGAGGTGCTCGACGCCACGCTCTTCCGGGTGGGGGCGCGCGACAAGGCCGTGTTCACCGCGCTCCAGCAGAGGTTCAAGGACACCCGCGTCGTCGAGCTGAGCGAGATGTACTGAGGCACTAGGGATGCGCTAGCGAGGCGTGGCCAGGTCGACCGAGTCCACCGTCGCGCCCACCCGCCCCAGCAGCTCCCAGGCCCAGCCCACCGCTTCGTCGACCAGGTTCCCGGCCGCCCGAGCGCCCCAGACGAGGGTGAGGGTGGTGGACGTCTCGTCCGATGTCTTGGTCCGCTCCGAGTCCTTCACCGCGTTGGCGCAGGGTCCCTCGGCGTCGAAGAGGCAGAGCAGCCCCTCGAGGTCGATCTCCTGGCCCGAGGCGTTGAAGACGTAACGCGCGCCGGCGGGGGCGACGCCGACGCGCACCGGCGCCCGGAGGCGGTCCACGTCCACCACGCTGATCGGCAGTCCCGAATGGAGGGACACGGCGTTGCCCACGTCCACCGCGGCGTTGATGGGCTCCAGCTTCCCCTCGCCGGCGGCCCGGACGAGGTACTCGGAGGCGGGCTTGCCCCGGCCGGTGGGCTTGTAGCCTCCGTGGCGGAGCAGGTCGCGGATGGCACCCCGGACCTCCTCGCGTCCCTGGACCGGTCCGCGCGCGCCGGGTGCGAGGAGGTCGCGGTACACGTCGCGGGGGAGCTTCCCCAGCGGGGCCGGGAACTGCGTCACGAACGCGCGCAGGGCGAGCAGCGGATGGGGCGTGACGGAGAGCTCCACGGCGCCCCGAGCGTACGCCACCCAGGACCCGGGGACAGGCCGGCCATCAGTCCGGGGTGGTACGTGGTCCTCCGGACCTCCTCGTGCGCCCCATCTCCGCCGAGCTCCTGAGCGGCGCCGACCTGTACCGCACCGTCGTGCTCGACAGGATCGCCGGGGCGCGCGAGTCGGTCTGGATCGCCACCGCCAACGTGAAGGCGATGATGGTGCCGCAGCCCGGGAGCGCCCGCTTCGCCCCGGTGCTCTCCCTCTTCCGGACGCTCGCCCGCAGGGGCGTGGAGCTCCGCCTCCTCCACGCCGAGCTGCCCAGCCGGCCGTTCCGTACCGCGTTCGACCGGTCCCACACGCTCGTCCGCGGGGGGCTCCAGCTGAAGATCTGTCCCCGGGTCCACTTCAAGTGCGTCCGGGTGGACGGGGCCTGGGTCTACCTCGGGAGCGCCAACCTCACCGGGGCTGGGCTCGGCGCGAAGCACCCCGATGCGCGGAACTTCGAGCTCGGGGTCGTCACCGAGGACTTCGACACCGTCGACCGCGTCAGCGCTCTCTACGAGTCGGTGTGGTCGGGTGCGGAGTGCGGGCGGTGCCGGCTCCGGTCGGTCTGCCCGGACCCGATCGGCCCGGCGCTCCCGAGATCGCGGAAGGGGAGCGACGTCCGCCTCGGGCACTCGCGCCGGCTGCGAGGCCGCTGAGCGGGAGGGTCCGCGGAAGTCGTGGCTGGCGGCGGTGCTCTCGCCCACGCTCGTCGATGCGAGGACGCGATGAGACCGCGCCTCGAGATTCGCTCCCCGGCTCGACCTCGGCGGAGGGGTATGCTCCGGCGGGTGAGCGCTCCTTTCCATCGGAGCCCGCCGTGAGGGCGCCCGCCGAGCGCCCCCAGCTCCTCGGCGCGATCGCCGGACTGCTCTCCGCCGTCCTCTTCGGCGCCAGCGTCCCGATCACCAAGCGGCTGCTTCCGGAGATGGCGCCGGTGCTGCTCGCCGGGCTCCTCTATCTCGGGGGTGGACTCGCCGTCGGCACGGTCCGGCTCGTTGCACGCCGTCGCATCGTCGAGGCCAGCCTCGGTCGCGCCGACGTCCCCCGGGTGCTGGCGATCGTCCTCCTCGGCGGCATCGTCGGTCCGCTCGCGCTGGTGAACGGTCTCCGGACCGTCTCCGGCGTGAGCGGCGCGCTCCTCCTCAACCTCGAGGGCCCGCTGACGGTGCTCGTCGCCCTCACGCTGTTCCACGAGCACCTCGGCGTGCGCGCCGCGTTCGGCGCGACCCTGGTGTTCCTCGGGGCGTGCCTGCTCGCCGTCCCCGGTGCCGGTGCGGGGTCGGCGCGGCTCTCCGGCGTCCTCCTCCTGGCCGCGGCCTGCGCGGCCTGGGCCCTGGACAACAACCTCACCCAGGGGCTGGCGGGGAAGGACCCCTGGCAGCTGGTCATCGCCAAGACACTCGGCGCGGGAACGGCGATGATCTCCCTGGGCCTTCTCCTGGGAGGTGGCCTTCCCCGGCCGCCGGTGGTCCTGGCCACGCTCGCGCTCGGGGCCCTGGCGTACGGCGCCAGCGTGCTGCTCGACGCCTTCGCGCTGAGGCTCCTCGGCGCGGCGCGCGAGGCGGCCTTCTTCGCGACGGCCCCCTTCGCCGGGGCGATCCTCTCCATCCCGCTCCTGGGCGAGCGGCTCGGCCCGTTCCAGCTCGCCGCGGGCGCGGTGATGGTGGCCGGGGTCGGCATCCTGATCCGCGAACGCCACGGGCACGAGCACACCCACGAGGAGCTCGAGCACAGCCACCGTCACGTGCACGACGCCCATCACCAGCATCCGCATCCCGAGGGCGTCGACCCCACCGCGCCCCACGCGCATCCGCACCGCCACGCTCGGCTGACCCACAGCCACGCCCACGTGTCGGACGCGCATCACCGGCACGTCCACTGAGGGAAGGGTGGCGCGCGGGCCCGGGGCCCGGCAGATTCGGTGGCCGGAACTCCGAGGACGGGAACGTGAGCGATCGGTTCGAGGCGGACGTGCAGAGGATGCGGCGGGCCCTGAAGGGCGAGGACGACCGCCGTGCCCGCCGGCAGGCCCGGCGCGAGGAGCGCCGCGAGCGACGCGCCACCCGTCGCTCGCGCCGCCAGCGGACGCCGCGCAGTGGAGCGCTGCTCCTGGTCGCCGCGGCGGTCCTCACCATCCTGGTGGTGGAGGGGCTGCCCTACTGGTTCCTCTTCATCGTCCTGGGCCTCGTGTTCGAGGGAATGCGACGCCTCATCGGCCGCCGTGCGCCGGAGGTCGAAGGGCAGGCCGTCGACGAGTCCGGAGTCGACGCCCGGCTGGCGCGGGTGGATGCGCTCTGCGACCAGCTCCTGGCGGACATCCGCGGCGCGCCGCCGCTCCTGCGGCAGGTCGTCCAGAAGCCCGAGGAGGCGGTCGAGGCCCTCCGCGACGGCGTGCACGCGCTCGAGCGGCGGGAGCGGGAGATCCGCGCCCTCGCTCGCCCCGAGGACGACGCGCGCCTCCAGTCGGAGCGGGATGCGCTGCAGCGGCGTCTCGCGGCCGAGCAGGATCCGGTGACCCGCCAGCGGCTGGGACAGGCGCTGGAGGCGCTCGAGCAGCAGCGCGCCCAGCGTGCGTCGCTGCTCACGACGGCCTCGCGCCTCGAGGCCGAGCGCACCCGCCTGCTCTACACCCTGGAAGGGCTGCACACGCAGGTGCTCGCGGTCCGCTCCACCGCCGAGGAGGGACAGGAGCAGGCCGCCGCCGAACGGCTCCGCCAGAGCCTCGACACGCTGAGCAGCGAGGTCTCGGCCGTGGCCGGGGCGCTGGAGTCGGTCCAGGCCGTCGACGCGGGCGCCGTCTCCTCGCCGGAACCCCGCGCCCCGGACGAGCGGGTGCCGGAGCAGCGCTGATGTCGGGCGCGCCGCCGTCGACTCCGGGCCTGGACGCCCGGCGCTCGGCCGCGAGCGGGGTGCCGGCGCCAGCGTTCGTCCCCACGATGCCGTTCCGGCCGGCCTGGGGAGCCTCGGGTCCCCAGCGGCAGACCCTGCTCGCCCACCTTCTCCGCCGGCCGCGGCCGCCGCCGCTGCGGCGAGAGCGGATCGACACCCACGATGGAGACTTTCTCGACCTCGACTGGCTGGAGGCACCGCCGCACGTGCCGCACGTGCTCGTCCTCCATGGCCTGGAGGGCAGCCCGTCGTCGGGCTACGTGCGGGCCACGCTCCGGGAGATCGCCCGGAGGGGCTTCGGCGCGGTGGCCATGGCGTGGCGGAGCTGCAGCGGGGAGCTCAACCGGACGCTCCGGTCCTACAGCTCCGGGGAGACGGGGGATCCGCGCCTGGTCTGCCGGCACATCCGTGCGTCGGGGGTCATGGGGCCGCTCCACGCCATTGGCTTCTCGCTCGGGGCCAACGCGCTGCTGAAGCTCCTCGCCGAGACCGGGGACGAGGCGCCGATCGACGCGGCGGTGGCGGTGAGCACGCCCTTCGACCTCGGTGCCTGCGCCCGGGCGCTCGATGCGCCGTGGAGCGGTGGAGCCATCTATCGCCGGTCGTTCCTGAGAACGCTCCGGCGGAAGGCCCTGGGGAAGCTCCGCGAGCATCCCGCCTCTGGACTCTCGGCCGCGGCGGTGCGCCGGGCGCGGACGTTCCATGCCTTCGACGATGCGTTCACCGGGCCCAGCAACGGCTACCGTGACGCGGCCGACTACTACGCACGGGCCTCGGCCGGTCCGCTGCTCGGCCTCATCCGGCGACCGGTGCTCTGCATCAGCGCCGAGGACGACCCGATGATTCCGCCGGAGACGTTGCCGGAGTCGATTCCCGGGCCGTACGTCCAGCTGTTGCGGACGGAGCGGGGCGGACACGTGGGGTTCCTCGCGGGGAGCCTGTTCCGACCGTGGTTCTGGGCCGAGGCCCAGGCGGTGGAGTTCCTGGCGCGCATGTCGCCGAAATCGGCCGGTTGAGCGGCAGCGCGTGCGCCGTCGGTCGTGCCGCAGGATTCGACGACACTCGGCGTTCGGAGGATGCGAACGGCGCCCGGGCCGCGGAAGCGGTCCTTGCCCAGGGGAGGCGTCGGTCCGACGGCGGTTCGCCGCCCTGCCCCGACGGAACTGGTCCCGGTCCGGCCCGTGGCGGGTTGCAGCAGTGAGAGCTCGAGCTTCACCGCCGTGCGGCGAGGAAGCACCCCTGCACGTGGTCGTTCACCAGCCCGCACGCCTGCATGAACGCGTAGCAGATCGTCGAGCCCACGAAACGGAAGCCGCGCTCTCTCAGCGCCGCGCTCATCGCGTCCGACTCCGCGGTGGTGGCCGGCACCTCCTTCAGGGTCCTCGGGAACCGCCGGATCTGCTTGCCCCCGACGAAGCTCCAGGCGAACGCGTCGAACGTTCCATGCTCCCGCTGCACCTCGAGGAACGCCCGGGCGTTCCCCACCGCCGAGCTCACCTTGGAACGGTTCCGGATGATGCCCGGATCCCCGAGCAGCCCCTGGATGCGCGCCGGCCGGAAGCGGGCCACCCGCCGCGGATCGAACCCCTCGAATGCCCGGCGATAGGCCTCCCGTTTTCGGAGCACCGTCCACCACGACAGTCCGGCCTGCGCGCCCTCGAGCACCAGGAACTCGAAGAGCGTCCGGTCGTCGTGCACCGGTCGCCCCCACTCCTCGTCGTGGTAGCGGATGTAGAGCGGCTCCTCGGTCACCCAGCCGCAGCGGCGTCGCGCCTTCACCGACGTCTCACCCGCCACCGGCGACCCAGAGGTAGAGGTTCTGGTCCGGGCTCCGGCGCGCCGCCAGCTCCACCAGTGCCTCCAGCGCCCTCTCCGGACCGTCGTTCGGCCGGCCGTTCCCGCCCGTCCACTCCTCCATCCAGCGCGCGCGTTCCGCCGGATCGGCGTTTCCCAGGGCCTCCACTGCCTCCTCGGGGAGGGCGTGGATCGACGGGCCGCGCGGACCCGCGCTGAGCACCGGCTCCTCGAGCAGCGGCGTCGCCGCGTCGCTCGCGATTCCTCCTCCGGTGACGATCTCCACCAGCGAGGCGAGGTTCACCGGGTCGACTCCGCTCAGGAGCGTGCCGGGCGGTGGAGCGGTGCCGCCGTCGAGCAGCTGCGGGAGCTCGGTCGGTGTGGCCAGGAAGGCGTGCACTCTCATCGGTCGAGACCCCTAGCCTGGACGAGTCGCCACGCAGGGCGCAACGGCGAGCCGCACCTCGCTCACCGGAACCGCGGGTGGACCGGGGCGAGCTGCGCGGTCGGCCCCGCGTAGCGGAACGCGGCGACGCTCCATCCCGGAGGCACCCGCGCGCAGAACGGTCCGCAGAACTCCACCCGGTGCCCGGTGCACGCAGGCTCGGTGCGGGCGAGCGAGCGGAGGCTCTGGGGAAAGGCGACCACCTGGACCTCGAGCGCGACGGCGGGCGTCGTCACGCTGCACGCTTCGGACACGCCGCGGCGCTGCGCTGCGAGCGTGAGCCCGTAGTGGATGCCGCGCGTCCCGCCGTTCGAGCGGATCCACCCCATCCACGCGCGCTGCAGCCCGAGCCCCCACAGTCCCACCCCCGCCGCGAGGCAGAGGACGATTCCGGCCGCCCGCGGCCGCCCCGGCCACAGCGCGGCCGCCGCGAGCGACCAGCCCGCCACCGGCAGCCAGAGCAGCGGCTGCTGGTAGTGCGGCTCGGCGGGAAGGGCGAGCGCGCCGAGGAACGCCGCGTGGAGCACCCACGTCCAGAGCCCGATCCGTGCCGCCCGCCGGAGCCCCGGGGACGCGGCCCGGAGTCCGAGCACGAGCCCGGCGAGCGTCCCGAGGCCGACCACCACCGCGACCACCGGACCGACGACGCGGAGAGCGGCCCCCGGTCCGGTCTCGGCCGTGAACCGGCTCCAGTCGGCATCGAAGAAGTACCCGAGGCCCAGACCCGCGGTCTGCGCGAAGGGCTCGACCAGGGCCAGCAGCGCCCGTCCCAGCCGCCCGCCCATTCCCTCGCCAGCCGGCAGGGCCTGCGCCGACGGCTCGTGCAGGAGCGTCCCGAGGTAGGGGGCCAGCACGACCGCCGCCGCGAGGCACAGCGCGCCGAGCGTCTTTCCCCTCTCCCGCCACGGCCTCGACTCCCGCGCGAGCACCCACAGCACGGCGGCCGCGAAGGGAACGGCCATGAGGTGCGTCCCCACCGCGAGGCCCACGAGCACTCCGGCCAGCGCGGCCGCTCCGGCCCGGACCGGACCCGCCCGCGCAAGCGTCGCCACGGCGAGCGCCGTGAACCCGGCGAGGAGCGAGTTGTCCCAGGCCAGCCGGCTCCAGAAGAAGGCGAACGGCGAGGCGGCGGCCAGCCAGAGCCCGGTCCCGAGCACCAGGACCGGGGCCTCCGAGCGACGGGCGAGCACGACGCAGAGCAACACGATGGCCGTGGTGAGGAAGAGCCCAGCGGCGACGATCGCCACCTCGGGCCGCGGACCCGCCACCCGGTGGACCGCGGTGTAGAACCACAGCGGCGCCGGGCCGTAGCGGACGCCGCGGGTCCCCCGGAGCACCGAGATGGTGGCCCAGTGTCCGTCCCGGGCATCCGCGGCCGCGGCGTCCTGCAGCTGGGGCTCGTCGAGGACGTAGGGCGCCAGCTCCCGGTCCCGGAGACGCGTCCCGAGGGCCAGCAGCCCCCCCGCGACGAGGAGCCAGACCGGCCACCATCGGAGGGCTGTGGAGCGCACGCGCTGGAAGGACGCCTTGCCACGAACGGCCGAACCGCGCCAGTGCCGTCGGTTGCGCTAGAACGCTGGGCCTCATGACCCGGACTCCCGTGCGTCGGCTCGTCCTTGCGGTCCTCCTCGTCTCCGCCGCGGTGCGCGCGGAGACGCCACTCATCCCGCGCGAGGTGCTCTTCGGAAACCCCGAGCGCACCAGCCCCGCCCTCTCCCCCGACGGAAAGCGGCTCGCCTGGCTCCAGCCGGACAAGGGCGTGCTCCAGGTCTGGGTGCAGACGGTCGGCAAGGAAGACGCGACTCCAGTCACCGCGGACCGTCAGCGGCCGATCCGGCGCTTCGAGTGGGCCCAGGACAGCCGCTCGCTCCTCTACAGCCAGGACGTCAAGGGCGACGAGAACTGGCACCTCTTCGGCGTCGACCTGGCCTCGAAGCAGGTCCGCGACCTGACGCCCTTCGAGGGCGCGCGCGCCGACCTGGTGGCCGACAGCCCGCGCCGGACGTCCGAGGTCCTGGTGCAGATGAACGTTCCGGACCGGGCCCGGATGGACCTCTACCGGGTGGATCTGCGCACCGGCGCGGTCGTGCTGGACACGAAGAACCCCGGGACGGTCACCGCCTGGTCCGCGACCGACGACCTGCTCATCAAGGCCGGGCTGGCGTCGCGTCCCGATGGCGGATGGGAGATCCTCGTCCGTGATTCCGCGAAGGCACCGTGGCGCAGCCTGACCCGCGTCGGGCCGGAGGACACGCTCGACCTGCTCGACCTCACCGCCGACGGAAAGAGCGCGCTCTACGTCACCAGCGCCGGAGGGGAGACCGGACGGGTCGTGCAGCGGTCGCTCGCCGGGGGGCCCGAGAAGGTCCTCGCCTCGCACCCCGAGGTGGACCCCTTCGAGGTCCAGGTGCATCCCACGCGGCACGTGGTGGAAGGCGTGGTGTTCGAGCCCGACCTCCCGCGCTGGACGCTGCTCGATCCGACCATCAAGAAGGACTTCGACGTCTTCCCCCACATCTCGCGGGGATTCCCGAAGGTGGTGTCCCGCGACCGGGCGGACCGGACCTGGATCGTCGGTTTCCGGGATGCGCAGGGCCCGACCCGCTTCTTCACCTTCGACCGCACCTCGCTCCAGGCCAAGCCGCTCTTCACCGATCGGCCGAAGCTCGAGTCGGCGGGCCTGGCGGAGATGAAGCCGGTGCGCTTCAAGGCCCGCGACGGTCTCACGCTGAACGGCTACCTCACCCGGCCGGTCGGAGCGGGCGCCCCGGGACCGATGGTCCTCTTCGTCCACGGCGGGCCCTGGGGGCGGGACCGCTGGAGGCTGGACCCCTACGCTCAGTGGCTCGCCAACCGCGGGTACGCGGTGCTCCAGGTCAACTTTCGCGGGAGCACCGGCTACGGCCGGAAGTTCATGAATGCCGGCGACCGGCAGTGGGGCAAGGACATGCAGAACGACCTGCTCGACGCGGTCGACTGGGCGGTGAAGGAGGGCGTGGCCGACAGGGCAAAGGTGGCGATCATGGGCGGGAGCTACGGCGGCTACGCGACGCTGGCCGGGGCGGCCTTCAGCCCCGAGGCGTTCCGCTGCGGGGTCGACATCGTGGGCCCGTCGAACCTCTTCACCCTCCTGAAGTCGATCCCCCCGTACTGGAAGCCGATCAGGGCGATGTTCGACCGCCGCATCGGGAACATCGACGACCCGGCGGACAAGGCGCTGCTCGAGTCGGCGTCGCCGCTGTTCTCGGCGGACCGGATCCGGATCCCGCTGCTCATCGGGCAGGGGGCGAACGACCCGCGGGTGAAGCCCGCGGAGTCGGAGCAGATCGTCGCCGCGCTGGAGAAGCACGGCCTCGGCGTGACCTACGTCGTCTACCCCGACGAGGGGCACGGCTTCGCCCGGCCGGAGAACGCGATGGACTTCAACGCCCGGGCGGAGGCCTTCCTCGGCCAGTGCCTCGGGGGCCGTGTCGAGCCCATGCAGGGGGACCGCCTCCCCGGCTCCACCGCGGTCGTGAAGGTCGTCGGGCCGAAGACCCCCGTCGCGAAGTGACCCGCTTGAACGAGGGTGCCTGAACGAGGTGCCAGACACCTCGTGACGGGCGACCCGGGCACCCCCTCACGGGGTAGGACGCACCCTGCGTGAAGTCCAACGTGCGACGAGGTGCCAAACACCTCGTGACGCGGGCTCCACGGAGATTCTCGAGAGAGAACAACTGCTTGCCCTCAGGATGTGAGGGTGATCGCCGCGATTTCTGGCGGGCTGCCGATGCGCATCGGCGGGCCCCAGAACCCGGTCCCGCGGTGAACGTACACGTGCGCGTCGCCCACCCGGTAGAGCCCGGCCGAATACGTCCAGAGCGCCGCCACCAGCCCGGTGATGGGAAACATCTGCCCGCCGTGGGTATGGCCGGAGAGCTGGAGCCCGATGCCCTTCTCCACCCCCTCCTCCACCGCGCGCGGCTGGTGCGCCAGCAGGACCGCCGGTGTTTCCGGGTCGCGCCCCGCCACCGCCGCCTCCAGGTCCCACCCCCGGGGGTGCTCGCGCTGCCCGTAGTCGTCCACGCCGACCAGGTCCAGCCGGGCGTCGCCATCCCGCAGCGCCACCGTCCGGTTGCGGAGCACCGTCAGCCCCATCTGCTCCAGCGCCGCGCACCACGCGACGTCGCCCGAGTAGTACTCGTGGTTCCCGGTGATGAAGTAGGTGCCGAACCGGGACCTGAGCCCCTGGAGCGCCGAGAGCGTGCTCGCCAGCTGGTCCACCCGCCCGTCCACCAGATCACCGGTCACCGCCACGAGGTCCGGGCGAAGCCGGTTGCAGCGCTGGACCATGTCCTCGAGGAACGGCCGACCCAGCACGTCGCCGATGTGAACGTCGCTGACCTGAACGATTCGCAACCCGTCGAACGCCCGGTGGAGCCGCGGCACCCGCACCGCGAGCTCGTCGATCAGCGGGGGCGCGAACGCCCGTCGAACCCCGTAGGCGCTGAAGCCCGCGGCCACCAGCCCCGCCCCACCCACCGCCGCGCGCGACAGGAACTGCCGGCGCTCGGGAGAGACCGGCAAGCTGCCCCTCCTGCGCCGCCACCAGGCATCCACCCGGCGCCAGAGATGGAACGCCGCGAGCGACATCCCGAGGTACAGGCCCACGCCCATCCAGCACCACGCGGCGAACCCGAGCGCGTCCCCCAGCCGCGTGTGGAACCGCACGAACACCGAGCGGGCGAGGAACAGGGAGGCCGCGGCCACGGCCAGCGCGACCGCGCCCACGCGGCGGATGCGGCGGTCGCTGGTCGTGTCGAGGAACAGCCGCCGGTACAGGTAGACGTGGCCCCCGACCACCACCACCAGGACGATGGCCAGGAAGAGCGCGATGCGGAGCACGAGCATGGGGCGGCCCCGATGCTAACCAGGCTGGGCAGCGGCTTCATCCCACCCTGCGCCCGGTCGGCGAGCACCGGCTCAGAAGATCGCCCGGAGCACCAGGAAGGCGCCGAGCACCATCGCCGTCACCCCCAGCTTCTCGCGGTAAGGCGTGATCTTCCGGGTCCAGCCCTCCAGCGTCGTGCTCGCCGTCGGGCTCCGCATCCAGCTCTGGAAGATGCCCACCCCCAGCACCAGCCCGAGCGAGACGAGCAGCGCCCCGTCGAGCGCCCGCAGGAGCCAGTGGTTGAACCAGCGCAGCACCGGCAGCTCGAGCAGCACCCAGAATAGGCGCCAGACGCCGATGAGGGCGGCGATCACGCCGATCCAGCCCTTGTAGGGCTCCAGCTCGGCCACCACCCGGGCGCCTCGCCGGTCGCGGTTGACGAGCGTCGCCGCGCCGAGCGCGCCCACCACCAGCAGAAACAGTCCGTGCAACGGTCCCATCGCCGATCCAACGTGGGGCCCGCCCTCCGATTGCGAGGGCCCGCCGAGGCCCCGAGAATCGGCCGCTCGAAGGGGAGGGGACCGATGGCCCTCGCGCTGACCCGACCGTCCGACGCAGCGCCGCTCTGGCTGCGCCACGTCCAGTCCCGAGTCGAGGGCAGGCTGGCGGACCTCCTGGAGCTTCCCGACGAGGAGCGCCTCGACCCGCGCTGGACCCGGGCGCTCGCAAGCACCCGGGAGTACGCGCTCCGGCCCGGAAAGCGCCTCCGGCCGGCGTTGCTCGCCATCGGCCATGGCCTGGGCGGCGGCCATCCCGAGTACACCGACGGCCTGTGGAGGTTCGCCGCCGCGCTCGAGCTCCTCCACACCTTCCTCCTCGTCCACGACGACGTCGCGGACTGCGCCGAGCGCCGGCGCGGGAGCCTGGCCCTTCACCACCTGCTCGCCGAGGGGAAGCTCGGTGGGGATCTGGCGGTCGTCGTCGGCGACCACCTCTTCGCCCGCTCGGTCGAGGGGATGCTCGCCTCGGGCCTTCCCGGTGCCCTGCGCGCCGTGCGCTACCTCCTCGTCGTCTGCCGGCAGACCGCCGCGGGCCAGTACCTGGATCTCGACCTCACCCGGACGCCGCTCGCCGAGGTCACGCTCCCCCAGACGCTCCGGGTCGCGCGCCTCAAGACCGCGCGGTACGGCTTCGTCGCCCCGCTCGTGGCCGGCGCGATGCTCGCCGGTGCACCCGCCGCGCTGCTCGGGGCGCTGGACCGGGTGGGCCGGCGCCTCGGCCTCGCCTACCAGCTGCGCGACGACCTCCTCGGCCTCCTCGGCGACGCGCAGGTCGCGGGAAAGAGCACCGACGGAGACCTCGCGCAGGGCAAGCGGACCTTCCCGGTGGTCGCGGCCCACCGACGGGCGCCCCCGTCGATCCGCGAGGAGATGGAGGCGCTGTGGGATGCGCGGCGGGCGGATCCGGTCGTGCTCGCCCGTGCGCGGAGCCTGGTGACTGCGCACGGCGGCGTGGCGGCCACCGAGCGGCTCATCGCCCGTGCCACCCGCGCCGCCCGGCGCGCGCTGGCCTCGCTTCCCCACGGCGGCGGCCATCTCGAGCTCCTCGACTGGCTGGCGGCGTCCCTCGCGGAGCGGCGGTCCTGAGGCCATGGCGCGGCAGCTCTCGGTACTGGTCGTCGGCGCAGGCGTGGGTGGGCTGGCCGCCGCCGCCCGCCTGGCCCACGCCGGGCTCGGGCTGCAGGTGCTCGAGCAGACCGACACCCGGGACCTCGGCCGGCCGATGGACGCCTGCCTCTGGCTCCACTGCCACGTCCTCGTTCCGGTGCGGCACGTCACCGCCGAGCGGGTCCTCACCCCCGACGACCGGGCAGGCCGCTTCTCCCCCCCGAGCACGGGAGCGCCTTCGGGCTCGGCCACCACCTCTTCCAGATCGGCCCCTTCCGTCCCCCGAACCTGGACCGCACCGTCCGGAACCTCCTCTTCGTCGGCGCTTCCACCCACCCGGGCACCGGGCTTCCGACGGTGATGCTCTCCGCCGAGCTGGTGGTGGAGCGGATGCTCCGCGAGGCGGCCGCGCTCGGCGCCCGGCTCACCCCGCCGCTCGCGCTCATCCCGGAGGCCGCGGCATGAAGTCGCTCGTCCGCCGCGGCTACCGGACCGCCCGGGAGGTGACCCGGAGGCACGCCCGCAGCTTCTTCGTCGCCTCGCGGCTCCTCTTCGGGGCCCGGCGGCGCGCGGCGTTCGCCCTCTACGCGTTCTGCCGCCGGCTCGACGATCTCGTGGACCAGGGAAGCGACGGAACCGAGCCGCTCTCCTCGCGCCTCGCGCAGGCGCGCGCCCTCGTCGCCTCGCTCTACCTGGACGCGCCGGACCTCGCCGATCCGGGCCGCGGTCCGGTCGCCCGGCGCGCGGAGGAGGCACGGCGCGACGGCGGCTGGGACGCCGCGGAGCTGGCCGCGCTCCGCGACACCGTCCAGCGCTTCGGCGTGCCCGAGCAACCCTTCCAGGACCTGGTGTCGGGCATGGAGATGGACGTCGCCGGCCATCGCTACGCCACGTTCGCCGACCTCGAGCTCTACTGCACTCGGGTGGCGGGCACGGTCGGCCTCCTCCTCTGCCCCGTCCTCGGCGCCTCCGATCCGAGGGCGGCCGGCGCCGCGGCGGACCTCGGCCGGGCGATGCAGCTCACCAACGTCCTCCGCGACGTCCGGGAGGACCTCCAGCGCGGCCGCGTCTACCTGCCCGCCGACGAGCTGGCCGCCTTCGGGCTGTCGGAGGAGGACCTCGCCCGCGGCACCGTGGACGACCGCTGGCGCGCCTTCCTCCGCTGCCAGATCTCCCGGGCGCGGGCCTACTACGACCGCGCCGCCACCGGAGTGCACTGGCTCACCGGCCTCGGCACCCGGCGGATGGTGAAGCTCATGGGCGCGCTCTACGGCGGCATCCTTGCCGACATCGAGGCCCGCGGGTACGACGTCTTCTCCGCCCGGGCGCACGTGCCTGCCAGCGCGAAGCTCCGCACCGTCCTCGCCGCGCTCCTCCGGCCGCGGAGCGTCCTTCCGCCGCCCGCCGAGGCTCCGCCCATCCCGTTCCTTCCCCGGGGCGCGACGTGAAGGCGCCGGCCCGGGTCGCCGTCGTCGGCGGGGGCATCGGGGGGCTGGTCGCCGCCGGCCTCCTCGCGCGCTCGGGGGCCCGGGTGACGCTCTACGAGCAGGAGAGGCGCCTCGGGGGGAAGGCGCAGCAGCTCGTCGCCGGCAGCACCGTCCTCGACGCGGGGCCGACGCTCCTCACCCTGCCGGCGCTGGTGCGCGAGACGTTCGCAGCGCTCGAGGCCGGCGAGCTCCTCCCCCGCCTCCTCCCGCTCTCGCCCCAGTGCACCTACCGCTGGGAGGACGGGAACGGTTTCGTCGTCCATCCCGAGCTCGAGGCCACGCGCGCCTCGGTGGAGGCGATGGCGCCGGACGAGGGACGCGGCGTGGAGAGGTTCTACGCCGAGGCCGCGGCCATCCACCGGGCCGCCGGCGAGCCGTACCTGGAAGCCCCGTTCGAGGGGGTGGGGCGCTTCCTCGGGCGGGTGCTCCGGCGTGGGCCCTCGGCCGTGCTCCTGGGCCTGCAGCTCTCGACGCTCCACGCGCTGGCGGCGCGCCACTTCCGAGATCCACGGCTCCGCCAGTTCGTCGGCCGCTTCGCGACCTACACCGGGGCGTCGCCCTACCGGGCCAGCGCCGCCTACGCGCTCCTCCTCCATCTCGAGCGCGTGGAGGGCGTGCACCACGTCGAGGGCGGCACGGGGGCGCTGGTCTCCGCCCTGGAGCGTGCGGTGCGCAGGCTGGGCGTGGAGGTCCACCTCGGCACCCGCGGTCGCTGGCGCCCGGCCGGCGGCGGCTGGCGGGTGGGACCGGCAGGCGACGAGGTGCCGGTGGACGCGGTGGTGGTGAACGCGGATCCGCTCGGGGCGAGCGGAGCGCCTGCCGGACCGCTGGCCATGTCCGGGTACGTGCTCCTGCTGGAGGCGGCGGTCCGCTCGAGGCTCGGCCACCACACGGTGCACTTCCCGCCGGACGAGGCCCGCGAGTTCGGGGAGCTCTTCACCGGCCGCGTGCCGTCCGACCCCACCGTCTACGTCTGTCACCCCGCCGCGACCGACGCGTCCATGGCCGCCCCGGGGACGAGCGGCCTCTTCGTCATGGCCAGCGTGCCGGCCATCGGCGAGGACTTCCTCCCCCACGCCGGGCGGCTCCGGGAACGGTGTCTCGCGACGGTGGAGAGGCTCGATCCCTCGCTCCGGGGCCGGCTCCGCGTCCTCGGCGAGCGCACGCCGGTGGACTTCCAGCGCCAGGGCGCGCCGGGCGGCTCGCTCTACGGCTTCCTCCCCCACGGCCGGTTCGGGCCGTTCCGCCGGCCGCGCTCGCACGCCGCGCCGGGGCTGGTCTTCGCCGGCGGGGGTACGCATCCCGGCGGCGGTGTCCCGATGGTGATGCTCTCCGGGCGCTTCGCGGCCATGCACGTCGCGGCAGATCTGGAGGCCCGGGCATGAACGCACTCGCCCCCCTTCCGGACCGCCCGGGCGCCTACCGCTGGTACTACGCCGACGTCGCCTGCGGCGAGGTCAGCGCCGTGGCCATCTTCCTGATCGGAAGCCTCTTCTCCCCCCGCTACGCCTCCAGTTCCCGCGCGCTGCCGACCGAGCACTGCGCGGTGAACTTCGCCCTGTACGTCGGCGGTCGCCGCCGGCAGTGGGTCCTCAGCGAGTACCGCGGAGCGACACAGGCCGGCGAGGAGCTCTCCATCGGCCGTTCCCTCCTTCGCCTGAAGCAGGATGGCTCGGTGGAGATCCAGGTGCGCGAGCGGCGGGCGCCCTTCGGCGGCGAGACGCGGGCCGAGCTGCTCCTCCGCCCGACCGCGCCCGGCCTGGGCCCCGTTGCGCTCGTTCCCGAAGGGAGCCACATCTGGGAGCCGCGCGCGCCTCGCTGCGCGGCGGTCCTCCGGCTGCCCCTCCTCGGCCAGGTGCTCGAGGGGCACGGCTACCTCGACGCCAACGCCGGCGAGGCGCCGCTCGGCTCCGCGCTCCCCGCGTGGTCCTGGACCCGCGTCCACGCTCCCGACCGGACCGCCATCGACTTCCGGCTCCCCGCGGGCCAGCGCATCACGGTCCGCACCGGCGCGGGGGGCACCGCGCTCGGCCGGGACGCCGCGCCCGCCACCGAGGCCAGGCGCACCCGCTGGGGCCTCCCCGTGCCGCGGACCCTCCGCGCCGGTGGCCTGGAGGTGGCGCGCCCGGAGCTGGTCGAGTCCTCGCCCTTCTACGCGCGGCAGGTGGCTCGCACAGCCGAGCTGCACGCCATCGGCGAGGTGGCCGACTTCCGCCGCTTCCGCTCGCCACTGGTGCGCTGGATGGCCCATCTTCGCACCCGGGTGGAGCGCACCGCATGAGCGCGCCGGTGCTCCTCGTCCTGGCCTGGACCCTCGCCGCCGCCGCCTTCAGCGCGGTGACGCTCGTCCGCGTGCTCCGGCTCCGTGCCGCCGCGCCCACGGGGCCGCTGCCGCCGTTGCTCGTCCTCCGGCCCGTGGACGAGCCCACCCCGGCCGAGCTGGAGACGCTGGCCGCCCCGCTGCCGCCGGACCTCCCGGTGCGGCACGTCGTCCTCTCGCCCTATCGCCCCAGGCTCGGCGAGGCTCTGGGCTGGCACTTCTCGGACCCTCCGTGCCCGAACCGCAAGGTGGGCCACGTCCTCTACGCGGTGGAGACGCTCCGCCGCCCGGGCGAGCAGGTCCTCGTGGTCGACGCCGACGTCCGCGTGGACCGCGCGTTGCTCGAGGGACTCTCCGGAGCGCTCTCGGCCGGGGCGGCCCTCGCCACCGCCGCCCCGGCCCCCGTCGGAGGAAGCGGGACCGGCGCGGCCGCCTTCCGCGGCCTCCTCCGCTCGAGCCAGCACAGCTTCGTGGCGCTCGACGCCATGTCCCTCGGTCCGAAGGCGCTGTGTGGCAAGGCCCTGGGGCTCTCCCCGCCGGCGCTGGAGGCGCTCCGGGGGCTCGACGGGCACATCGGCGAGGACCTCGAGCTGTCCCTCCTGCTCCACCGCCGTGGCCTCGCCGTCGTGCGCACGTCCATCCCGGCGTGGATGCCGCTCGCCGGCGCGGTGCCCCTCTCCGCGGTGCTCCGCCGGCTCCGTCGCTGGATGCAGGTGCTCCGGGCCCACCGCCCGGGCCTCTTTCCCACCGTCCCCCTGCTGCTCGCGCCGACGCCGCTCCTCGTCGTGCTCGCGCTCGG
>Ga0335079_10003921_pt1 | contig 17131 bp, 14 predicted proteins | sample Lox_Sample_33_FD_206719 | JGI IMG/M metagenome (GOLD analysis project Ga0335079, IMG submission 206719) | Soil microbial communities from Loxahatchee National Wildlife Refuge, Florida, United States - Lox_Sample_3.3 | ecosystem: Environmental > Terrestrial > Soil > Wetlands | place: USA... | reverse complement strand
CGTAGATCACCCCCGGCGCCTTCTGCGAGATCGTCGCGCGCGCCCGCGCCTCGGCGGGCACGGTGGCCGCGGTCGTGACGTCGCCGTCGCCGACATCTTCGGCCAGTGCACGCGCCACCACGTTGTTTTCGGTCAGTTCGGGTATGCAGCGAGCATAGATGTTGCGTCTTGTCGTCGGCCTGATCTCCCTGGTAGCGCTGGCTTTCCTGCTGGCCGAGTTCTTCATCGTGTTCCTGCTGCCGCGGCGGGTGCACCGGGATCCCGCGATCGCGCGCGCGATCCTCCGCACGCTGTGGATTCCCTGGCGCGCCGGCGCGAGGCTGCTGTCCCGCGATGCGGCCGACACGATGCTCGGCATCTTCGGACCGCTAGGGCTGCTGGCGATCCTCGGACTACTCAGCATCGGCGTGGTCCTGTGTTACACGGGCCTGTACTGGGCGACCTCGACCCACGTCGGCGCCGCCCACCCGGGGTCGTTCGGCGATTGTCTGTACTTCAGCGCGGGGGCGTTCGTGAGCGCGACCACGGCAACGCCGAGCGGCGGCCTCGGCAAGCTCATACAGATCGTCGAGGCAGCCAACGGGCTCGGCTTCCTGGCGATCGCGATCGGCTACCTGCCGGCGCTGTTCCAGGCCTTCTCGCGCCGGGAATCGGCCGTGGCTCGCCTCGACCCCCGAGCGGGCTCTCCGCCGAGTCCCGGGCGGCTGCTCGAGCGCTCGGGCGAGCGCGGCGGCTGGGGCGATCTCGACGAGTACCTGCTCGAATGGGAGACATGGACGGCCGAGTTGATGGAGACGCACCTGTCCTATCCGATCCTCGGCTACTTCCGCTCCCAGCACATCGACCAGAACTGGCTGGCCGCGCTGACCACGATCGTGGACGCGTCCGCCTACGCCATCGCCTACGGTCCGGAGGGATCGACCGAAGCAGCCGAGCTGACATTCCGGATCGGCAGTCACGCACTGGGAGACCTCGCCTACACGCTGAGCGCGCGCCGGGTCGAGCGCGACCCCGAGCCCCGCTCCCGCGACCGTCTGCCCGCCGAGGACCTGCAAGAGCTTCGCCGGCGGCTCGAGGGTAGCGGGCTTCACTCCGAGAGCGACGACGAGGCGTGCGCGGAGCGACTCGCGGACCTGCGCTCTGTCTATGAGCCGTTCGCGATCGCGATCTCGCGCCATCTGGCGCTCGATCTGCCCGACTGGGTGCCCCGGGGCGAAGTCCGCGAAGCCTGGCGGGCCGTAGTCGGCCGGGGATAGACGAGGCTTCTACTTCGCCGATTGCAAAAGGTACGCCCGGGCAAAGCCGTCGAGGTCGCCGTCGAGCACCCGGGCGGTGTCGCCCATCTCGTGGTCGGTCCGGTGGTCCTTGACCATCGAGTACGGGTGCAGGACGTAGGAGCGGATCTGCGACCCGAAATTGACGTCCTGGGCCTCGCCTCGCTCGCGCGCGATCTCCTCGCGGCGCTTGCGCTCCTCGAGCTCAAGCAGCTTCGAGCGGAGCATGGTCATCGCCTCGGCCTTGTTCGAGGACTGCGAGCGCTCGTTCTGGCACTGGACGACGATCCCGGTCGGCTTGTGGGTGATCCTCACCGCGGAGTCGGTCTTGTTGACGTGCTGGCCGCCGGCGCCGCTCGCGCGGTAGGTGTCGATCTGGAGGTCGTCGTCGTCGATCGCGACGTCGCCGATGTCCTCGACCACCGGTGAGACCTCGACCCCAGCGAAACTCGTCTGGCGGCGGTGGGCGGCGTCAAACGGCGATAGGCGGACCAGCCGGTGGACGCCCTTCTCGGCGCCGAACAGACCGTAGGCGTTCTCGCCCTTGACGAGGAAGGTGGCCGACTTGATCCCGGCCTCCTCCCCCGGCGAGGCTTCGAGCAACTCGGCGTCGAACCCGCGCCGCTCGGCCCAGCGCATTTCCATCCGCAGCAGCATCTCGGCCCAGTCCTGGGCGTCGGTGCCACCGGCGCCGGCGTTGATGGTCACGAGCGCGTCACCGGTGTCATAGCGGCCCGAGAACAGCCGTTGCTCCTCGAGCTGCTCCAGGCGGTCGGTCACGCTCCGGACCTGCTCCTCGAGCTCGGCTCCGATCTCGGGGTCATCCTCGGCGAGCTCGGCGAGCGGCTCTAAGTCCTCGACGTCGCGCTCGAGCTCTCGGTAGGTCGCCAGCCTGCGGCTCGCGCGCGCGTGCTCGGCGCTCACCTGTGGCGCCCGCTCCTGATCCTCCCAGAAGCCCGGCGCGCCCATCTCCTGTTCGAGCGCGTCGACGCGCCCGCTCAGCTCAGCGGGGTCAAAGGTAGTCCGCAAGCAGTTTCAGCTGCTGGCGGATCGCCGCGAGGCGCTGGGAAAGAGGCTCTGAGGGCGCGGTCGTCATCTAGCTTCAAGGTAGCAGCGATACAGTCCGGAGCCATGGCAACGCTCAACGATTCGGAAGTACGAAAGCTCCTCTCGGAGCCCAATCATGCGGTCGTCTCGACGCTCAATCCGGACGGCACGGTGCTGAGCACAGTCGCCTGGGTCAGCGCCGAGAACGGCAGCATCGCCGTCAACAGCGCCAGGGGCCGTCGCTGGCCGGCCAACCTCGAGCGCGACCCGCGCGTCACCGTGCTCGTCTACGAGGACGGCAACCCCTACAACTACGTCGAGATCCGCGGCAAAGCGCGGGCCACGACGGAGGGGGCCGACGACCACATCGACGCGCTCACCAAGAAGTACATAAACCAGGACAAGTATCCGTTCCGCCAGCCGGGCGAGCAGCGGATCAAGTTCGTGGTCGAGCCGGAGCACATCCGGCACCAGAAGCAGGGCTAGCCTCCGTCGTGCCGCCGCGACCGTCGGGCGGCACGGTCGTGGGCTTGTCCACGGACCTCTTTGCGGACCTCGTCGCGCCGGCGCCGCGACTCGAGTTCGCGCTCGATCACGTCGAACTCGGGGGCCGGGCCATACAGCCGCCAGCCGTTGCGCACAAGCGGGATCAGCACGCCGAGCGCGACAAAAATCGGCCAGAAGAACCCGCTCGCGCCCGATGCCAGCCAGATCACGGTGCAGATCAGAAACGCGCCTGACCCTCCACCGGCCTCCTGGAGCAGGCGGCGCTGAAGGTCGCGCCGGCGCTGAGCAATCTCCGCCTTCTGCTGCGCCCGGGTCGCCGGCAGCTTCGGCAGATCGGCCGTCAGGGCCTTGAGCTCGCCCGCGGTGCGCGCGCTGTACGCGGCCTGTATCCGGTCTGACAGCTCGTCGTCGGTCAGCCTGCCCGCGGCGTAATGCTCGCGAATCTCCTGGGCGGCACGGTCCCGCTGCTCATCGGAAACGCGCAGGTCGTCCGGAGTGGCCACCGGTGGCCACTATGCCCCGTGGCACTTCTTGTACTTCTTGCCCGACCCGCACCAGCAGGGGTCGTTTCGGCCGATTTGCTCGCCGGGATCGACGCGCCGCTGCTCGACCTGCGGCATCAGCGCCTCCTCGCCGCCGGCCTCCTCGGCCATCGCCGCGCCAGCGGCGCCGGCGCCGCCGGCCGCGGCGGCGATCGCCATCGCGCCCTGTGGAGCTCCGCCACCCCCCGAGTAGGTCACGCGCCCACCGCCGGTGGACGAGCTCGCGGCGCGGCTCGGCCGACGCGTTGGCGCAGGCGGCCCTCCGTTGCCGGGCTCCACCGGGGTGACCTCGACATGGAAGATCAGACGGGCGTAGTCCTCCCAGACGCTGTTCATGAGGTCGCGGAACAGCTCGTAGGCCTCGTTCTTGTACGCCACGAGCGGCTCGATCTGAGCGAACCCGCGCAGGTGAATGCCCTCGCGCAGGTAGTCCATGTCATACAGGTGCTCACGCCAGCGCTGGTCGATGATCTGGAGCAGCAGAAACCGCTCGATGTCGCGCATGAGCTCGGGGCCGAACTCCTCCTCGCGGTGGTCGTACTCGTCCTCCGCTTGCTCCTTGATCGCGTCGAGCAGCTCCTCGCGATCGACCCGGTGAGGATCGACGTCGAGTACGTCGGCGTCGGGCGGGAACATCTCGTCCATCCGGCGCAGGAGGCCCGGGACGTCCCACTCCTCGACAAAGTCGCCGGCCGTGTAGTCCGCCACCTGGCGTTCGATCATGTTCCCGATCTCGGTGCGGGCGGCGGTGCTCATGTCGCGACCCTCGAGGATTTCGTCGCGATAGGTGTAGATGACTTCGCGCTGCTGGTTGAGCACGTCGTCGTACTCGAGCGTGTGCTTGCGGGTGAGGAAGTGCTGCTCCTCGACCTTGCGCTGAGCCTTCTCGATCTGCTTGGACAGCATCCCGTGCTCGATCGGCTCCTCGTTGCCCTCGTCGTCGACGCTGCCTAGCCGGTCGAGGATCTTGTAGATGCGCTCGCCGGCGAACAGCCGCACGAGATCGTCCTGGGCGGACAGGAAGAAGCGCGACTCTCCTGGGTCGCCCTGGCGGCCGGAGCGGCCGCGCAGCTGGTTATCGATCCGTCGGGACTCGTGGCGCTCGGTGCCGAGGATGAACAGGCCACCGAGCTCGAGCACCTGGTCGCGGGCCTGTTCGACCCGCGCCTCGATCGCAGGAAATGCCTTCTTGTAGTGCTCGTCGTAGTCGGGGTCGCCGGGCTCAAGGCCGAGCTTGGCCATCTCGAGCGTCGTCAGGTGTTCGGCGTTGCCGCCGAGCTTGATGTCGACGCCGCGGCCGGCCATGTTGGTGGCGATCGTGACCGCGCCGGGTGCGCCGGCCTCGGCGATCGTCTCGCCCTCGCGCTCGGCGTACTCGGGCTTGGCGTTCAGCACCGAGTGGTGGATGCCCTTGCGCTTCAGATCGGCCGACAGCTGCTCTGAGACCTCGACCGAGATCGTCCCGACGAGCACCGGCTGGCCGGCGGCGTGACGCTTCTCGATCTCTCGGACGATCGCGCTGGCCTTGCCCTCCTTGGTCTTGTAGACCTGATCGTTGTTGTCCTCGCGCACCATCGGGCGGTTCGTGGGGATCTCGACGACGGGCAGGTTGTAGATCTTCATGAACTCGGTCGCCTCGGTCAGCGCCGTACCGGTCATGCCCGCGAGCTTGTCGTACATCCGGAAGTAGTTCTGGAGCGTAATCGTCGCGAGCGTCTGGTTCTCCTCCTGCACACGCACGCCCTCCTTGGCCTCGACGGCCTGGTGCAGGCCTTCGGACCAGCGCCGTCCCTCGAGGATGCGTCCCGTGAACTCGTCGATGATCTTGACCTCGCCGTCGATCACCGCGTAGTCGACGTCGCGCTTGTACAGCGACTCCGCCTTGAGCGACTGCTGCAGGTGGTTGACCAGGTGGCCGTTCTCGGCGCGATACAGGTGGTCGATACCGAGGAACCGCTCAGCCTTGGCGACGCCCTGCTCGGTGACCGAGACCGTCTTGTGTTTCTCCTCGAACTCGTAGTCGAAGTCGGCGACGAACTCCTTCTTCATCCGCGGGTCCATGCCCTCGGGTGTCTTGCCGGCCACCATCTTCGGTGCGAGCCGCGCGAACTGGACGTACAGCTCGGCCGCCTGCTCGGGCGCTCCCGAGATGATCAGCGGCGTCCGGGCCTCGTCGATCAGGATGTTGTCGACCTCGTCGACGATCCCAAAGGTGTGGTATGGGGACTTCCCCTCCTCGGGCTTGGGCCGCCCGCCGTGCTGCACCTTCTCGTCCAGCGTCGTGGCCATGTTGTCGCGCAGATAGTCGAAGCCGAACTCCGAGTTCGTGCCGTAGGTCACGTCGGCGGCGTAGGCGGCCCGCTTGTCCTCGTAGGGCTGCATGTTCTGCAGCACGCCGACGGTGACCCCGAGCGCGTCGTAGATCGGCTTCATCCACATCGCGTCGCGGCGGGCCAGGTAGTCGTTCACGGTCACGACGTGGACGCCCCGGCCGGCGAGCGAGTTGAGCACGACCGCCAGGGTGGCGGTGAGCGTCTTGCCCTCGCCGGTCCGCATCTCGGCGATCGCCCCGTCGTGAAGCACCATGCCGCCGATCAGCTGGACGTCGAAATGGCGCATCCCCATCGTGCGCTTGCCCGCCTCGCGCACGAGCGCGAAGCATTCGTACTGGAGGTCGTCCAGGCTCTCGCCATTGGCCGCGCGCTCGCGCAGCTCGTCGGCGGCCTCTCTCAGCTCGGCGTCGGTGTAGTGCTCAAGCTCTGGCTCGAACCCATTTATCCGTCCAACCCGCTGTTCGTAGACCTTGAACTTCTTCCCTTCGCCCATGCGAAGAGCGCGGTCCAGAATGGACATGTGGCTAGCGTAGCAGTGGGTTCTACGCCGCTCTAGGCGGCCGAGGAGACCCCGGGCGGACCCGCGTCGGCCGTTTCACTGAGCAGCCCCTCGTCATCGAGCGGACCCGAGCCGGCCTCGGCGGTGTGGGCTGCGGCGGCCCTGGCCTCGCGCCGCTTGCGGCGCTTGTCGCGGTGACGCTTGACCTGGATGTGGAGCTCGTCGGAGCACATGTTGATCGAGGTCCGGATGTCCGGGGAGGCATCCCTGGCGCGCAGCGTCACCCCCTTCAAGTGCAACGTCGCCTCGGCCACCTGGTTATCGGCGATGGCAGGATTGCGCTCTTCGAAGACCTCGACCTCGAGCTCGGCGAGGTCCGACACCTGCCGCTCGACCTTGCGGAAGCGCTTGGTGACGTGCTCCCTCAGGTCCTCGGAAACGGGCAGGTTGCGGCCCTTGACCTCGATGCGCATCTACCTACCTCCTTGCTTGGAAGGATGGATGTGCGATGAGCCACTTAGCCTAGTCCTCGGCCGGACGTTTGTCGATTGAGCAGCCGGGCGCTGGGAGACGCATAATCCCTGTCTGTGTCCCCGACGACCTCGTGGACGTTCGACCCTACCGTTCTGCTCGGGGTGTTCCTGCTTGCGCTCCTGTACGGCGTCGGCTGGCGCCGTGCGCGGCGGCCCCGGGAGCGCCACCCGCCGAGCGTCTGGCGGCTGCTCCTGTTTGCCGGCGGGATCGTGACGATCCTGGTGGCGCTCGTGTCGCCGCTCGACTCGCTCGGCGACCAGATGATGGTGATGCACATGGTCCAGCACATGCTGCTGCTCGACCTCGCGCCGATCCTCCTGATCCTCGGGCTGACCAAGGTGCTGCTGCGCCCCGTGACCCGTCGCTTTCAGGCCGTCGAGCGACGCGCCGGGTTCATCGCCCATCCGGCGTTCGCGGTGATCTTCTACGCCGGGGTGCTGTGGCTATGGCACGTGCCGGCGCTGTACGACCAGGCGCAGGGCAACGGCGTCGTGCACGCGCTCGAGCACATGACGTTCTTCCTCGCCGGCTCGCTCTACTGGTGGCACGTGTTCTCGCCGATCCGCAGCCGTCAGCGGCTGGCCGGGCTCGGACCCGTCGCCTACATGACCGGCGGCAAGCTGCTCGTCGGCATCCTCGGGATCACGCTGGCCTTCCTGCCGCAGGTGATCTATCCGTTCTACGCCCACCAGCCCTCGTTCTGGGGTCTCTCCCCGCTCGAGGATCAGATGATGGCCGGGCTCGTGATGGCGCTCGAGCAGTCGATCGTGATGGGGATCGCACTCGTGGTCCTGTTCGTCCGGATGCTGAACGAGTCCGAGCAGACGGCCCGGCGCGCCGAGCGGTTCGAGATCGCCTAGTTGCGGCTCCCGACAGGACGGGCCCGCAAGGCCCCACGGACGCCGCCGAAGGCGGCCCATTAAATGCCGCCGGCGCCCCCGCTCGTGGGCGAGGGCGCCGGCGGGGTGAATCGTTAGATCAGCTGCACTTCTGGGTGCCGGTGACCGTCTGCGTGTCGGGCGTGCCGCCCTGACCGGTCTCGGCGGTGAACGTCACGCTGTACGGACGCTTGCCGCTCTTGCAGGCGACCGACGTGCCGTAGTGCGCGGTCTTGCCGTTCTTTAGCTTCGTGCTGGCGTTCTTCCACGTGAGCGTCTCGCTCGTGAGCGAGCCCTCGATCCCGGTGAGCGGGAACGAGACGTAGTTCGGAATCGGCGTGTCCATCACGAGGTTCTTGCCCACGGTCTTGACCGTGCCCGGGAACGGGGCCACGGCGCCGGTCTGAATCGCGCCTCCGGCGCACGTGTGGCTTCCCTTGTCGACGAAGAAGTACACGAGCTTGCCCTGGCCGGCGTTCCAGACGTCGAGCAGCGGGTTGCAGGGCAGCTGGCCCGGCGCGCTGGCGCTCTGGTCGGTCGCCGGACCGAGAGTGGCCGTGATGTTGCCGGTCGCGACGAGTGCGCCCTTCGGGCACCCGGCGTCGCTGCCGGCGCTCGCGATCTTGCTCTTACTACACGTCGGGAGGTCCTTCCCGTCGAGCTTCACGCCGTAGATCACGGTCTTGATGTCGGTCAGCGGAGCCGTGCGGTTACCGCCGGTGCCGTTGGCGACGTACTTCTGGCTGTAGCCCAGCGCCGTGCTCGCCTTGTTCGGCGAGAACTTGAGAGTGGCGGTGTAGCTGTTGAGGCCGCCGGTGGCGGCGAAGGCCGACGCCGCGGCCATGAGCACGGCGAGTGCCGTGGCAACTACGACAATGCGTCGCAATTGACTCCTCCTTTGATCTGTGTGTTCCAAGCAGAGCCGGCCATTGCTCACGGGATTGGTTGTAGTTGCGGGAAGGCTTGTGTCTGTCCAGTGGTCGCCTCGCCAAGCGGCTGCTGAGCCGTGCAAGGCGGCCCGTTGGGATCCGCGGTGTAATAGACCGAGTTCAGCACCGCGGCGAGAGAGGGCGAGATAGTAGGGCCTATCGTCGGCTGGGGGTTACTCGTGCACAGATAACCGCCGAAGACCGGAAGTTGCGGTGTGAGGCTCGAGTAGCCGCCCGGCACGAGGTACGGGTTGCCGCGGTTGCTCTCGAGACGGGTCGAATAGTTAGCGAGCGTCTCCGGATTGAGCGGGCTCGAGACACGCACGTAGTGGGTCGGCTTATGGCTGACGTTCCCGGGCAGGGTGGCCTGCGCAGAGGCGGTCCCGTTCGCGAAGAAAGCAGCGATCTCACGCCGGTAGGTGTTGATGTAGTCGACCACCGGGATCACCCCGCCGAGGTACGGCTTCGACCTGGCGAGGAACGGAATGGTGTCGGTGAGGAATTGGTCGAGCGCCGGCACGCCGGCCTTCGACGCCTTGGTGAGAGGGCCGATGTTGACCAGCAGGCTCTTCAGCTGCGGCGCGAGCACGGCGAGCGACTTGAGCGCCGGGGTGAGCTGCACCGCCGCCGGGCGCAGCTCGTCGACGAGCGGCTTGGTCGTCACCGCAAACCGCTTGACCCGATCGATCGTCTGGCGCGTCGCGACCAGGTACGCCGGGAACGCCTTGATCGTCGCCGCGAGCGCGGACGCTTGTGCCGCGGTGGCGGAGAACGTCGTGTTGGCGTTGTTGACCAGCTGCTGGAGCTGCGCCGGCGAACGCGTGACCGCAGATAGGACCTGGCCCCCGTCGTGGAGCAGCGTGCTCGTGGCGGCGTTGTCGCGACGCAGCACCGCCAGCACCGAGTCGACGTTGGTCGCGAACGGGTAGAGCTCGGCCAGGGCGGCGTTCAGATCCTGCCCCCGGCCGGTGAGCGCCGTGCCCTGCTGCTGCATCCAGGTCTCGAACGCGCTCCGCGTCGCCGGGTCGAAGGTGGACAGGATCTGGTCGAGCTGGACGGTCGGCGCGATCTGACCGCGAGGCAGGCTCGCGCCGTCGGCGAGCTTGCGCCCGGTCGGTGATCCGGGTGAGAGCTCGACGTACGTCTCGCCGAGCAGCGTCTTCTGGCGCAGGATCGCGCGCGTGTCCGTCGGCCGCGGCGCGAACTGGGGATCGATCTCCATCACCGCTTTCGTCAGTCCGGTGCGGCGGTCGAGACCCACATTGATGACCTTGCCGACGTTGACACCGGAGATCCGCACGTCGGCCTGGCTGCCCAGGTTCTCGGCCTGGTCGAACTCGGCGCTGATCTCGTAGCCCTTCGGCGTAAGCGACGTGGTTCCACCGAACGAGATCCACAGGAACAGCAGCAGCCCGATGCATGAAGCCGCGAACGCGACCATCGTGAGGATCCGGAACGTGCTCGGGGCTTGTCGGTTCATCCGCCGGCCCCGGTGGTCTTGAGGTCGCGCGCGAGCGCCGGCGGGCAGTACGACGACCCGATCTTGCTGTAGTCAGGGGCGTTCAGCAGGTCGAGCAGCGGTCCCACCGACGGACTGCCGGCCTGGATCGTCGTCTCGAGCAGATTGAGCTGCGGACACGTCGCCATGAAGATCCCGCGGATCGTCGGGCCCTGCGCGTCCTGCAGGTCGGTCAGCGTGTTCGCGATATGGGCCAGCCACGAGCCCCAGTACAGATATCCCTGCTCGGTCCCCTTTGGCTGGTAGGCAAGCGTGTTAAACAGCGTGTTGATCACTCCGATCGACCGCGTCAGCGGCGGGATCGCCTTGGATAGCTCCGTAGCCGCAGGCTTCAGCGCCTTCGCCAGCGGCTGCACCGCGATTGAGAACGGCCGGAGCTGGTGTTGGATCACCGGCGTGGTGTCGTGGAACAGCGGGCGCGAGGCTTTGAGCGCCGGCGCCAGCGCACGAGCGAACGGCTGGAGCTGGCTGAGCGCCGGCCCGAGCTGCGCCGCGAACTTCTGCACCTTGCCGAGCGTCTGGTTGGTCTGGTTGAGCGTCCCTGGGAGCAGCGAGAGCCCCGCCTCGAGGTTGGCGTCCTGCGAGGAGATCGCAGCGAAGTTCGTGTTCGACGAGACGATCAGCGACGCCAGCTGCCCGTCGACGCCGCCGAGCGAGGTGGCCACCCGCTGCAGGTTGTGGATCGCGAGCCTGAGGTTGTTGCTGCGAGCCGCCAGGAGCGTGGCGAACGCTTTGGTGTCGCGGTCGAGCGGCTCGAAGCGCTTGAACGTGCCTCTCAGCGCGGGCACTGATTTCCCCGGATTCTGGAACGCGCCTGCGCCGCCTTGCAGCAGCAGGAGCAGGTAGTTGCGGGTATCGCCGTCGAGCGAGGCCAGGATCTGATCGAGATCGACGTCCGGGGTGGTGCTCCCGGCACCCAGCATTCCGCCGGCCGGCACCGCCCCGGCCTGTTTCGTGCCCGGGTCGAGCGCCAGATACATGTCCTTCAGCGGCGTCCTCGGGCGGAGCAGGACGGTCGCGTTCTGGTAGATCGGCGCGTACTGCTTGAAGATGTTCATGGTCACGACGGCCCGGCCGTTGTCGAGCGAGACGCCGCCGACCTGCCCCACCTGGACACCGGCGATCGTCACCGCCTGCCCCTGACCTGGGGTGACCGCCGCGCTGGTCGCGAACTCCGCCCGGACCGAGTAGTAGCTCTGTCCGAAGGTGAACGCGGGTTGGTGGTAGAGCACGTACGCGGCGACCGCGAGCGCGCCGGCGACGAGCACGAGGATCGCGATGAAGTCCCTGCGGTGGGCGGTAACCGCGCGCTTCACGGTCCCGCTCCCGTCGTGGCTCGGTTCAGGTCGGGCGCGGCGTTCTGGTAGCACGGAGTGGTGCTCTTGACCGGGGGCGCGTGACCGGGATACGCCGGGCGGGTCCCGAGCGGGGCGATCACGGCATTGCCGAACAGCGGGCCCTGTGATCCGAGAAGTCCGGTCTGGACGGCGTCGGAGCCGCCCGCCGGCGAAGAGCGCAGGTAGCGCCCGTTGCCGTCGAAGCCCTGGCCCGCGCCGGCGATGCCCACGGCCGATTCGAGCAGCTCCTGATACACGGGCACGCCGGTCGTGAGCGGCGGATCCTGGATCACGCTGTTGCCCGTCGGGATCAGGTTGTGGACCAGGCAGCGCCCGAGCGTGTCGCTCGCGTTCAGCAGCGCCGTGCTCGAGTTGAGGGTCCTCGCGGTCGCCTGCACCGCCGGCGTCAGGTCGGAGACGAGACCGCCAAGTTCGCTCGGCGAGACCAGCGCGGTGGCCTGGGCGAGCCACGGCAGCGCCTGGCCGATCGTCGGGTCGAGCTGCTCGACCCCGGGAAGGATCTCCTTGGCGAACGTCTTCGTCGGGCCGAACGATGCGTCGAGCGACGTCAGCGCGCCGTTCGTCGTGCGCAGCAGAGGAGGCAGCGCGGCGATCGTCGCGCTCAGGTCGTTCTGGCGCGCGGCGAACCCCGCCATTGTCCTGTCGAACGTCGTGACGAGGCTCGCGAGCTGGGTCTGGCGCGAGGCGAGCGCGCGGAAGATCTGCTCGTTCCCCTGGACCGCCCCGCTCAGGTCGTGGGGCTGGGTGCCGAGCAGGGCCTGGTTGACGATCGCCGACGCCTTGAACGCGCCGGCGGAGTAGTCCAGCGACTTGTTCAGGGCCTGCGCGCCTGTGAGGCCCTGGACGCTCGGGTCCTGATTCTGGGCGGCGTCCTCGCCGGCGGCCGGCTGGCCGTTGAGCGAGGAGCCAAGGCCTTGGACAAGCGCCTGGAGGTTTACGCGGGAGCCGGCAGTGAGTGCGTTCAGAACGCGATCCAGCTGCACGGGTCCGGACGTTTGGGGCGCCGGGAGGGTGCCGCCGGAGTCGAGCACCGGAGCGCTCGGAGTGCCCGGGTGGAGGTCGACGTAGAAGTTGCCCTCGAGGAAGATCCGGGTCAGGATCCCGACCGTGGCGTCCTTGTGGATGGGCAGTCCGTTGCTGTTGATGTCCATCGTCACCAACGCGGCTCGCGTGTTGCCGCCGAGCGGCTTGACCGAGACGACCTGGCCGACGTCGACCCCGGCGATCCGCACCGGCGACGGGATGTGCAGTTCGGTCTCGGTGGTGAACACCGCCTTGAGCACGAACGGCGAACTGGCGAACGGAGTCGAGCCGCCGAACGCGAGGTAGACCGCGGCCGCGATCACAAGCGTGGCGATGACCCCGGCCACGAAGTTCGACACGCGCGGGCGGTGGCGCCTCACTTGGTGCCTCCGCTCGTCGTGTTCGTGGTGCTCTTCGTGCTCGTGCCCGTCTGCTCGGTCTTGAGGCCCTGGTTGCCCGGGACGTTGCCGATATCCGCCGCTGCGCCCGAGTAGGTCTCGTTCCCGGCCTCGCACTCCGGGGTCTCGCCGGGCGAGTCGGTGTTCGGGTACGGGTTGACGTGGAGCGGTCCGTGCTCGACGGTCGTGTTGGTCTGCGGCGTCGTGTACGGGTGCTGCGAAGGGACCGACTCTCCGCCGAGGACGTCGTCGATGGCCACCAGCGAGAAGCGCAGGCTCGTTCCGGAGGTCGTGCTCTCGGACAGCACGCTCCCGACGTTGCGCAGGAACAGCGTCGCGTAGTTGCACGACGACTGGACCGGGGTCAGGAACGCCAGCGGCGGACGCAGGCTCGAGGCGAACTGCGTCAAGCGATCGAGGCCCTGCTGGACGGCGGGGTTCGCGCTGTAGCCCGCGAGCGTGTTCGACAGGGTGACGAGACGCGTGTCGAGGGCTGCGGTCCCCGGGAGGTTCTTGGTTCCGGCGGCGAACGCGTCGGCGAGGATCGGGGCGCTCGTCGGCAGCGTCGCGAATCCGGGGCGAAGCTCGCTGAACAGCGCGGCGCTGTCGGTCAGGAACGGCCGGATCGTCGGGGTGTCGGCGATCACCGCGCTGAACGCGGGCGGCGTGTTCGAGATCGTGTCCTGGAGGTACGGCGTTGCCACGCTCGCCAGGGCCCGGAAGGTGGTATCGAGGTTCACGAACAGCGACGCCTGGGTGCCTGCGACCGGCGCGAGCGCGCCGGCGAAGGATTCGAGCCCTTGCAGGAAGCCTTTGAGATCGGTGTTCGGTGCTGCGAGGTTGCGCGCGACGGGTTCCAGGTCGGTCAGCAGCGGGACGAACGCGCCGATCGCGCTGTTCAGGCCGGCGCCGCGTCCGGAGAGGCCGTCACTGAAACCGACGGTCGAGGCGACGACGCCTTTGCGGGTCGGTGGGCTGAACATCGACAGCACCTGGTCGAGGTCGACCGCGGCGCTCGTCTGGCGGAGTGACACGGTGGCGCCGTCGTTGAACGTGCGTTTGGAGGTGCCGAGTCCGATCGCCAGGTACTTCTGGCCGATTGAGCCCTTCAGCCTGATCGCGAATGTCGAGTTGACCGGGATGTGCCCGATGCTCTTGTTGAGCTTCAGATCGACCACCGCGATCGGCGCGCCGGATGCGGTGCGCTCGGGCGTCACGCTGTCGACGAAACCGACGAGCGCGCCGCCCATGTGGACTTCGGCCCCGTGCGTGAGCTCGCTCGCGTCAGCCACCTGGACGTGGAGGGTGTAGCTCGGGACGAACGGCAGGCCGTTGTTGGCGTTGTAGGCGAGGAACACCGCGACGATCGCCACGAGCACGGTCAGCGCGCCGATCAGAATCGGGTTGGCGAGTCCGCTGCGGTTGCGACGACGAGGGGTCATCCACCCGGTCCGATCAGGTAGTCGAGGAGCCGGGTGAGGGGCGCTCCGGTGGCTTTGGCGATAGAGGCGCCGGTGTGGGCCTCAGTGCTTTTCAGCACTGCATTGCTCGCGGCGGCTGCTTGTGCCGTCGCTGCGCCGGCCGAGGCGCTGGTGGCGTTCGTGAACCTCGCCGAGCAGCCCGGAACGGGACTGATCGTGTAGCCGGTGCAGTCGCTGACGAGCAGCTCATCGCGGACGTAGTGGCCGAGGCTGTCGAAGCCGTTGGCGGCGCTCGTCCCGTTGAACAGGACCGCCATCAGCTGGCCGATCGCGCCTGTGTTTTCCAGGCTCGCGGTCAGCTTGTCGAGCAGGTTCGCGCTGGGCGCGGCCTGGATGCCGAGGTTCTGCAGCTGCTTGGCCAGCGGGATCGTCGCCACCAGCGGCGCCTGGGACTGCTGCGCGGAGTTACCGAGGTTGATGAGCGACGTCCGCGCCGCGGCCGCGAACGGGGTCAGCTGCTGGAACTCGCGTCCGAGCGCCGCGGCGCTCTGGCCGAGACTGCTCGCGAGCGGAGTGCCCTGGTCCGACAGCGTGCCGAGGTCGACCATCAGCGGTCTCAGCTGCCTGAGGAAGCCCGGCAGCAGTTGGATCGACTTGGATATGTCGGCTGCTCGAGCGGCGCTCGCTTGCGCGGTCGTGTTGGCCTGTGTGATAAAGCCGGCGAGCGCGTTTCGTTTTTGCGCGAGCGGGGTTAGGACCGCGGCTGAGTCGGTGGCGAGTTTGGCCAGCGCGTGGTTCTGACTGGCCAGGATCTTCAACACCTGGTCCGTGTTGCCGAGTGCCGGATCCGCGCGGCGGATGACCGCGTTCAGGTCCGATCCGCGAGCCGCCAGGCCGGTGCCGAACTCGTTCAGGATGATCGCGAGCCGTTGCGTCACCGGCTCCTGGTAGATGTCCTGGACGATGTCGAAGTCGACCGGAGAGCTGGTGTGGGTGACCGGCAGGTAGTAATCGCCCTTTCCGGGACCACTGGGGATTTCTCGGAGTGCCGGCGCTGCTGCAGTTCCCGGGTTGCAGTCGACGTACATCTCGCCGATCAGCGACTGCGGCCGGATCGCACAGGTCGCGTTGGCGTGGAAGGGCGCGAACCGGGAGTCATCGATCTCGAGCGTGACCGCGGCCTGCTTGCCGGCGGTCACGCCCAGGCCCGCGATCGAGCCAACCGGCGCGCCGGCGACCCTCACCTGCTCGCCCTGGACCGCGAACGACGCGTCGTCGAAGATCGCGCGTACGCGGTAGGTGCCTCCTCCCGCTCCCCCCGACGCGCTCGCCACCGCCGCGATCGCGGTGAGCGCCACCAGTACTGCTGCGAAGAGCGCAATCCGTCTCATGGTCCTGGCGGGGTCGATCCGGGCTGGCAGTTGGCCACTGTTTCCGGCGAGGAGCCGTCGGGCGAGGGCTGGACGCCGCCGCCGGGGCAGCGCGAGCGGACCATCTGCAGGCCCTGGTAGCGGTCCGCGGGCGGCCGAGACACGAGCTCGTTAGAGCTGTCGGTCCCGAACGCGAAGAACGTCGGCTGCACGCGGACGTAGTGGCCGTTGGCGTCGTAGTAGCCGCTGGCCTGCCCGACGTTGGTGAGCGCGGCGACGACGTCGGGGGTGTACTCCCGCAGGTTGTCGAGCTGAGTCTGCGAGTTGTCCATCGCCTCGATGAGCTGCGGGAACGCCTGGGCGGCGGTTCTTGCGAGCTGCGGGGTCTCTTGGAGGAGCGTGGTCAGGTCGCCGGTCCCGTCCGGGTTGTGGACCAGGGCGGAGAGCGCGGTGACCGTTGGGATGGCGGCCTGCGTGAACGTGTTCAGGCTTGCCGCGAACGGCTCGAGACGCCTTGACGCGATCTTCGACTTGGCCACGAGTGGGTCGAGCGCGTCGAGCGTGCTGTCAAGTCCCGCAAACGTGGCCGTTGAGTGCGTCAGCGTTCCCGGGAGGAGCTGGAGAGCCTGTTGGAGCGCCACGCTCTCGCGCGCCACCGCGCCGGTCGTCGTGTTCGTCTGAACGATCAGGTCGCTCAGCTGCTGCGCCCGCGACGCCAGCGCCTGCATCGCCTGCGCGCCCTGGACGAGCAGCCCGTCGAACGCCGGCTCGTTGCGGTCGAGCTCGGCGGTGAGGTTGCTCGTGCTCGCCAGGCCGGGCGCGAGATACTTGAGCGTCTTCGACGCCTGCGCGGACTTGCCCTGGATGCTCGCGGCCTCACCTTGGATGACGTTGCGCAGCCCGGCCCGGGTGAGCGGGTCGAGCGAATCGAATACCTGGTCGAGGCTGACGAACGAGTAGGTGTGGTCCTCGGTGAGCGTGCTGCCGCTGGGGATCTCGGGCGCCTGCGTCGCACCCGGCTCGATCACCACGTAGCGGGTGGCGACGCCTGAGAGCGAGTTCTCGTAGATCCGCGCCACCGTGCCCTCGTGCAACGGCGCCGCACTCGAGTTCAGACCCATCGTGACCTCTGCCTGGCCATTCGCCGTCAGCGAGATCGACTTGATCGTCCCCACCTTGGCCGGCCCCATGAGCACGTCGTCGCCGTTGACGAGGCCGCCGGCGTCCTGGAAGTCGGCGTGAAGCGTGTACGTCGAGCCCCCGCCCAGCAGCACGAGCACGATCACGACGATCGCGACCGCCAGCGAGGCGATCGCGGCGACGCGCGCGATCATGAACGCTTCAGCATCCGTGTGGGCATTCGTGCCGTTCTCGCGGAAGACATGGTCGCAATCCTCTCCTCCCCCACCGCCGCACAATTCCCCATGCGGCGGGCCCATCCTGTCAAAGAGGGCGTTCTGCCGCCATAGTGCGGATGTTTAGGCGGCGTTAACGGGGCG
>Ga0335079_10003920_pt1 | contig 17132 bp, 16 predicted proteins | sample Lox_Sample_33_FD_206719 | JGI IMG/M metagenome (GOLD analysis project Ga0335079, IMG submission 206719) | Soil microbial communities from Loxahatchee National Wildlife Refuge, Florida, United States - Lox_Sample_3.3 | ecosystem: Environmental > Terrestrial > Soil > Wetlands | place: USA... | reverse complement strand
AGGTCTTCGGCCTTGGGGATGTCCTGCAGCAGGCGCGCGAGGTCCGTGTCGCGCGAGAAGTCCTCGGTGAACTGGGCGACGGGAGAGGCGCGGTTGTAGGCGCTGGCGAGCTCGGCGGCGAACCGCTCCGCCGTCACGGTGGTCGTCCTGAGCGGCCGTTGCAGCACGCGCTTCAGCTCGGCGATCCCCTCGAGCGTGGCGTCGGTGCGCGCCAGAACCACGACCGCCTCGCCGTCGTCGGCGAGCGCGAGTACGCCGTGCGTCCGGGCGAACGCGTAGGGAATGCGCTGCGCCGGGGCGGGCGTCGGGACTGTGGTGGAAACCGGAACCGGGCTCGCCATGGTGACGGTCACTTCGGTTGCGCCGCCGACGGCGCTGCCGCGCCCGGCGGCGCCGAAACGCCCGGCGGTGTGGAAACGGCCGGCGGTGTAGTGGCGGGCTGCGGTGCCGGCCGTGGCGGCAGCGTCGGCACTTCCGGCTGCGGCCACAGCGGCCGCTGCGCGGGCTTCAGGTGCTGCTGCTCGCCCATGATGTAATCGTAGCGGTCGGCGGTCAGCGACGTGGTGGCGGCGCCGGAGCGGACGATGGTGGGCTTGAGGAACACCATCAGGTTGGTCTTGGTTCGCTGTCGCGTATCGTAGCGGAAGAGCGCCCCGGCCACCGGGACGTCGCCCAGATACGGAATCTTGTTCGCGTTGTCGGTAAAGCTGTCCTGGATGAGACCGCCGAGCACGACGATCTGGCCGTCGTCGACCAGCACCGTCGATTCCAGCGAGCGCTTGTTGGTGATGATGCCCGCGGCGTTGGTCGTGTCCTGAACGCGCGAGACCTCCTCGTAGATGCCGAGCCGGATGCTGCCGCCTTCGGTGATCTGCGGCTTGACGGTCAGGATGAGACCCACGTCCTTGCGCTCGATGGTCTGGAACGGCGTCACGGTCGAAGTCGAGCCGGTCTGCGCGTACTGCCCCGTGATGAACGGCACGTTCTCCGCGACGATGATCTTGGCCTGCTCGTTGTCGAGCGTCAGCAGGTTGGGCGTGGAAAGGATGTTGGCCTTCGCGTCGGTCTCGAGCGCGCGCGCGAGCAGCGCGAGGTTGGTGATCTGGCCGATGCCCGGAATGTTGATCGTGCCGCGAATGATGCCGAAGTTGAGACCCTGGCCCAGCGAGGTCAGGTTGGCCTGGGCGTCGATGATGTTGGTGCCCGTGCCCCGCGTCCCGAAATTCGTTCCGCCCGCCACCTGTGTCGAGTTGTTCTTGAAGGCGTTGGGATTGAGGATGTTCCACTGGATGCCGAATTCACCGGATACGTCGGCGCTCACCTCGGCGATGAGCGCCTCGACATAGACCTGCGCCCGGCGGATGTCGAGCTTCTCGACTACGGCGCGGATGTTGTTGTACACGGGCTCGGGCGCCATCACGATCAGCGCGTTGTTGGCCGTGTCGGCCTGGATGGTCGCGCCGCCCGCGGTGAACGCCGGCACGCTCGCGCCGACCGAAGCCGAGATCTGCGGCGGCGCCGCGGGAGCTCCGGCCGGCGCGCCGGTGGTCACCGCGCTCACGTTGAGCGTGCTCGCCGGGGCGAGCGACGGCGCGTTGGCCGTCGCGGGCACTTCGCTCCCGCCCGCGAGCAGCGCGCGCAGGGTCTGCGCCACCTGCGCGGCTTCGGCGTTCTTGAGGTAGATGATGAAGATGTTGCCGCCGGCGCGCCCCGGCGTGTCGAGCTGCTCGATCAGCGCGCGCACGCGGGCCAGCCGCGAAGGACTCTCGGCCCGGACCAGAATGCTGTTCGAGCGCGGATCGGCGACGAGCGAGACGCGCTGCTGGAGATCGGGCGCCGCGCCGGGCGCGGCCGCGCTCTCGGCCAGCAGACGGGTCAGGATCTGCACCAGGTCGATCGCCGACGCGTTGCGCAGCGGCACGACGATCGGTTCGCCCGCCGGTGGAACGTCGAGCGAGGCGATGATCCGGTCGATGCGCCGCAGATTGTCGGCGTAGTCGGTGATCACGAGCGCGTTGCCGGTGGGCACCGCGGCAATCGAGTTGTTGGGCGTGATCAGGGGACGCAGCACGTTGACGAGCTGCGCCGCGCTTTCATTCTTCAGCGCGTACACCTCGGTCACGAGCCGGTCTCCGCCGACGGCGACCGGCCTGGCGATGACCGGCGACGCGTTCTGCTTGGCATCGGCTTCGGGCACGATCTTGGTGATGCCGTCCGCCTCGACGGCGGCGTAGCCCTGGAGGCGCAGCGCAGACAGCAGCGTCGGGTAGACAAGGTCGCGCGAAATCGGGCGCGCGGAGATGATGTTGATCACGCCCTTGACGCGCGGATCGAGGACGAAGTTCCGGCCGGTCATCTCGGCGACGGCCTTGACGACGGCCTCGATGTCGGCGTTGACGAAATTCAGCGTGATGGGCTCGTCGGCGGCGCGCGCGCCCGAGCCAAGCGCCGCGGCGAGCGCGGCGGCGGCGAAAAAGCGCAAGAACAACCTTCTCATGGGCGCGCGCCTCGAGTGGCATTCCCCGCGAGTTGTATGCCACGGCGCCGCGGGGTGGGCAATGATAGCATGCGGCCTCGAGCCGCCCTTGCGCTCCGGGAGCTTGGCCATGAGCTTGAATCCATTGGCGCCGTCCGCCGCATCTAAGATCCGAATCTCCACTTCGAAGGAGCTGCAGATGCCGCATGTTGCAACCGCGGAGAGCGCCGGGATTCGAGCCTGGATGGCTCCCGCCGCGGTCATGGTCGTTGCCCTGGGTCTGGCTCTCGCAGGATCGCCTGCTCGAGCCGCCGATGCGCCGGCCAGGAGCGACACGACGATCACGCTCAAGGCCTTCCCGCCCACGCTCCTCGTCGACAGCGGGTCGAAGGACGATGCCGACGGCGAGTCGAGCTCGCGCAGGTCGGCGGGCATCCGTTTCGACAGCGACGACGATTTCGAAGCGCTGAGCGAGCGCATGCCCTGGGTGATCGGGCTGATCTTCCTCGTCGTCGGTTCGATCTTCCTCACCCCGATCGTGCTTCTCGTCGGCATCATCTGGTACAAGCTGCGCAAGGCGCGCCTGCAGAACGAAGCGATGCTGGCGCTCGCCGAAAAAGGCGTCGTGCCGCCGGCGCAGGCCGCCGATGCGCTCGCCACCGGTGCGCCGCCGGCGAGCGCGGCACCGCAGGTCTATCAGCAAGCCGTCAACCTGCGGAAGCGCGTCGTCTGGTCCGATCTGCGCAAGGGCGTGATCCTCTCGACCGTCGGCCTGGCGCTGTCCTTCTACGAGCTGACTTCGGGCGGCGGGCCGAGCTGGATCGGGCTGGTGCTGCTCTTCGTCGGGGCGGGCTACGTCGTGCTCTGGTGGCTCGAGGGCCGCCACTTGGATCAGGCCAAGGCCCCCGGAGACTCCGGCCGGCCCGGGATGAGCGGGAGCTGATGCCCGCGCTCGAACGCCGCTCATGCCGTCCGCCGCGGTCAGCGATGCGCAACTCATCGCCCGCGTCCTTGTTCAGGACGACCGCCACGCGTTCGGAGAGCTGGTGCGCCGCCATCAGTCGGCGGTGCGGGCGAGCTTGCGGCGGCTCACGGGCGGAAACCACGCGCTCGCCGACGATCTCGCGCAGGAGACGTTTCTGCTCGCCTACCGGAACCTGCGCTCGTTTCGTCAGGAAGCCAAGTTCTCGACCTGGCTCTACCGCATCGCGTACAACGCATTCCTCGCCGACGCCCGGAAGATGAAGGAAGTGCCGCTCCCCGACGATGCGTCGACCGACGAGGCGGTCCAGCTCGAGGACGCCGACGCGATGCCGGTCGCCCGCGGCGCGGCGCTGAAAGTCGATCTCGAGCGCGCGATGGAGGTGCTCTCCGACGCGGAGCGGGCCGCAATCGTCCAGTGCTATCATAACGACCTGTCGCACGAGGAAGCGGCGTACGTCCTGGGCTGTCCCGTGGGGACGGTCAAGACGCATATCCTCCGCGCCAAGCAGAAACTCAAGGCGCGACTTGCCGGATGGAGTCCCGAGCCGTGACGATGGCTGCTGACCGGATGCAACCGGACGACGATTGGCTGGAGCGCACGCTCCGGACCGACGGCGCCGAGCGCTCGGCCGAGTATCTGGCCGACGATGGTTTCACCGCGCGCGTCCTCGAGCGCCTGCCGCATCCCGCGGCGCTCCCCGCGTGGCGCCGCCCCGTCGTCGCCCTGCTGTGGCTGGTCGCGGTCGCGGCTGCGGCGACCGCGCTCCCGGACCTGTTCTACAACGTCTTCCGCGGGCTGGTCGCGACGGTGGTCGCGCAGCCGCTCACGCTGCCGCGAATCGCCGTCGCCCTCACGGTGCTGGGCGCGGTCGCGTGGAGCACGATCGTGATCGCGATGCGCGAGGAATAGCGCCGCGTCGCCGGTCTGGAAAAGGAAAACGGCCGCCTCGCAGGCGGCCGTCTCGTTTTCGGGCCCGGCCGGATCGAAGGACCGGCCGCCCGGAAGCTACTGGAGCTTGAAGTCGACCTCGATCTCGCCGATGAACTTCTCTCCGGTCGGAGCGAACTTCCACTGCTTCAGCGCTTCCTTGGCCGCCTGCTCGAAATAGCGCATGACCTTGGGAGGCTTGGCCTCGATGATCTTCACGTCGGTGACGTTGCCGTTCTCGTCGACGAACACGTGCGCCACCACCGAGCCTTCGATCTCCTTGCGCTGGGCTTCCGAAGGATAGTCCGGCGGGGTCGCGCTGATGGGTCGCGGATTGATCTTCACCGCGGGCTTCGCCGGCGGCGGCGGGGGCGGTGCCGGCGGGGCGATGACGGGCGGTGCCGGCGGCGGTGTCGGGCTGATCGCGGCGATCACCGGCTCGGAGGGCATCGTCGGCACGGGGATGTCCGGCGGCGGCACGTAGGGCTGCGGTGGCGGCGGCGTCTTCGGAATCTCGATCTTCTTGGGCGGCGGCGGTGGTGGCGGCGGCGCCTTGATCTCCTCGACGATGGTCGCGTTGAGCGGCTTCTTGATCACTTCGACAGCCTTGCGCGCGAGCCCGGTCACCAGCCCGTAGATCACGATCACGTGCACGAGGATCACGATGCCGATCCCGACCATGTGCCGGGTGGGATCTCTCTGTCGTCTGGCGAAATCCATTGCGTTCGCGACTCCGTCTGTCGGCCGATGCGCTGCGCCGCTACTCCTCGATGAACTGCTCGCTTCCGACGATGCCGATCTTGGTCAGCCCCAGTCGCTGCGCCGAGGCCATGACCCCGGCGGCGATGGCGTAGTGCGAGTTCTTGTCGGGCCGCAGGTGCACTTCCGGCTGGATCTGCTGGGCGGCGGCGCTCCTCATCTTGTCCTCGAGCGTCGCCCGGTCGGGAACCGCAACCCCGTTCCAGTACACCGTGTCGCCGGAATCGATGTCGATCTTCACGACCTCCGGCAGCACCTTCGGCGGCGGCGGGTTGCCGGTCGGCATGTTCAAATTGACCGAATGAAGCTGGATCGGCAGCGTGATGATCAGCATCACCAGCAGCACCAGCATGACGTCGATCAGCGGCGTGGTGTTGATGTCGATCATCACCTGCGGATCGCGCGACGCGATGCTGGAACCCGACGAGCCGACGTTCATCGCCATGCGGCGCTCCTGCGACAGTGTTGAGGACTCATCCCTGTCCGCCCCCTCGGAGCGGCGGCTCGGTGATGAAGCCCACCTTGGCTATCCCCGCGCGCTGGCAGGCGTAGATGACGCGACCCACCCCCTCGTAGCGCGAGCGCCCGTCCCCGCGAATCTGCACTTCCGGCTGCGGAGTGAGGACGGCGACTTTCTTCAGCCGCTCGATCAGCGCGCTGGTGCTCGGCATGCGCAGGTCGTTCCAGTAGATGCGCCCCTGCTGGTCGACCGAGAGCGTGATGTTCTCGGGCTTGGTCTCGCGGACCTCGTTGCGCTCCTTCGGGAGCTGAACGGGAATCGAGGTGGTGACGACGGGAATCGTGATCAGAAAGATGATGAGCAGCACCAGCATCACGTCGACCAGCGGCGTGGTGTTGATGGTGGAGACGACTTCGTCTTCGTCGCCGTCGGCCGCGCCGACGTTCATCGCCATGATCTAGCCCCGCGTTCCGGTGGCGCTCACCGTCTTGGGCGCCGAGAGCAGCACCGCGTGCAGATCCGCGCCGAAGCTTCGGACCTGCTCCATGGCGGACTTGTTCCGGCGCACCAGCCAGTTGTAGCCGAGCACCGCGGGGACGGCCACCGCGAGACCGATCGCGGTCATGATCAGCGCCTCGCCCACCGGGCCCGCGACCTTGTCGATCGAGGCCTGGCCCGCGATGCCGATCGCCGTCAGCGCGTGATAGATCCCCCACACCGTGCCGAACAGCCCGACGAAAGGCGCGGTCGACCCGACCGTGGCGAGAAAGGCGAGGCCGTCCTGGGTGCGGCTCTGGACATTGTCGATCGCGCGCTGGATCGACATCGTGATCCAGGTGTTGACGTCTACGTTGCCCTGCATCCCGCCGTGCTTGGTGGACGCCTCGAGACCGGACTCGGCGATGAAGCGATAGGGGCTTCCGGTCTTGAGGCCGTCGGCACCCTGGCGCACCGTCGGCGCGCTCCAGAACTTCTTGTCCGCGGCGCGCGCCTGGCGGCCCATCCTGTACTGCTCGTAGACCTTGGTGACGATGATGTACCAGCTCCCCATCGACATGATGACGAGGATGGCGATGGTGCCCTTCGAGACGATGTCGCCGCCGGCCCAGAGCGCCTGGAGGCCGTACGGGTTCTCGACGATCTCGGTCGCGTTCCTCGCCGTCGGCGGCGGCGCCGGGGCGGGGGCCGCGGCGTCGGAAGGCTGCGCGGGCGCAGCGGTCGCCGCGGGCTGTCCCTGGGCGAATACGAAGGATGGCGCGAGCGCCGCGGGCGTCGCGGCGAGCACGATCATCGCCCATGCCGCCAAACGGGTCAGTTTCGTCATGTTGTCTCCAGGCAGAGGGTTGTTCGGTCGGAGAGCGGATCGGAATCCTGCCGGCTTGGCCGGTCGACTATCGTCGTCCCTGTCGGCGGCTCTATCGGCCGCTTGTTGCGCGCCCTAAGCGCAGGCGGAGCAGGACACCGGCCCCAGCGCACCACCAAAGCGGGTGCCGCACCGACATGCATCGCTCCTTCGGAGCTTCGGGATGACGCCAAAACAGCGGGGCACCGCTCACGGAAAAGCGGACCGGGCTCTCGCGAAAGCGGCAGGATTCTACACAAATACGCCGAAAAGTCCATCCGAACCTCGGGGGAAACCGCCGCGACCCGCCCTGCGCTCGGTCAACAGACCGGCGCAGGCCCCGCGGTCATTTCACCAGCGGAATCCCGGCAGCAATGTCGTAGGCCTGCATCGCCCGGATCTTCGACTCGAGCTGCAGGTAGCGCGCCGCTTTGCTCGGCGGCACCACCCGGGTCGGAACGCCCCGCATGAGCCGATTGGAGAGCGCGCGCCGGGCGCGGACCTCCTCCTCGTCGGCGGAGATCAGCTCGCTGGCGAGGTTCTTGGCATAGAGATCGGTGATCGGTTTGTCGAGGCCGACGATCGCCTGCACCGCCAGGCTGCGACGCCGATTCGCGTCGTCGGCCACGCGCTGGTAGCTGTCGTAGATCGGCCAGAACCTCTTCGCCTCCGCGGGCGTGAGCTTCAGCGTCGAGGCCACGAATGCTTTCTTGTCGGCTCGGACCGCCGCGCGGAGCGCGTCCATGTCGGTCACGTCGGCGATCTTGTCCTCGGCCCAGGCGAATTGCGCAGCGGCCACGGCGGCGCCAAACACAATGACGGCAAGTCTATGCATCGTCTCCCTCGCGGTCGGTTCGGGCGGTGGGGTCTTTTAGCATACTTTCCCATCCCACGGCTTCGCGCTCCCCGGCAGCAAGGTTGCGAATCCGATGCCCGCCGCGCGATGATACCTGCGAACGCCTTCTTCCGAGCGAGCCCCGCCTTCCGATGACGATGCCCACGCCTCCTGTCGACGCTCGCGCTCTCGCCCTCTCGGGCGCCGAAGCGCTGCGCCGCGGCGATCCTCGCCGGGCTCACGAAGCCTTCGCGCAAATCGTCGCGGCCGGCGTCGCCGACGCCGAGGCGTTCCTCGGCCTGGCGCACGCCTGTCACGGACTCAAGGAACATGCGGCAGCCCGCTCGGCCGTCGACCAAGCGCTCGCCCTCGATCCGCGAAACCTGACCGCGCTGATTCTCAAGGCCGACCAGCTCGCAGCCGAGGGCGACGACCGCGCTGCGGCTTCGTTCTACGTCGCTGCGATCAAGGCCGCGCCCCCGCCGGCGCAGCTGCCTCCGGACCTGAGCCAGGCGTTGAGCCGGGCGCAGGCCTCCTGCGAGCGCTATGCGGCGCAGTTCGAGAGCTACCTCAGGGATCGGCTGACGCAGCAGGGCGTCCTCGATCGAGCGTCGAGCGCGCGCTTCGTGCGCTCGTTCGACATCCTGATCGGGAAGAGGAAGGTCTACTACCAGCAGCCCCAGTTCTACTACTTTCCCGAGCTGCCGCAGATCCAGTTCTACGAGCGCGAAGCCTTTCCCTGGCTCGACCGGCTCGAGGCCGCGACGGCCGACATCCGGGACGAACTCGTGGCGGCACTCGAGGCGCCCGAGGATTTCAAGCCCTACGTCCAGGCCGACCCGCGCCGGCCGCGCTACGACCCGACGGGCATGCTCGACAACCCGGCCTGGAGCGCCTTCTATCTTCGCCGGGAGGGCCGGATCGTGGACGCCAACGCGGCGCGTTGTCCGGCCACCATGGACGCGCTCGCCGACGTACCGCTGGCCACGGTCAGGAACCGCTCGCCGTCAGTGCTGTTTTCGCTGCTGCGTCCGGGCGCCCGCATTCCGCCGCATACGGGCTTCGTCAATACGCGGCTGATCTGCCATCTTCCGCTGATCGTTCCGCGCGACTGCGCCCTGCGCGTCGGCAACGAGATCCGCGTCCCGGTCGAAGGCCAGGCCTGGGTGTTCGACGATACGATGGAGCACGAGGCCTGGAACCTGAGCGACCGGATCCGCGCCATCCTGCTCTTCGAGATCTGGCGACCGGAGCTGAGCGAAGAGGAGCGCGCGATGGTGAGCGCAATGTTCGAAGCGATCGATGCCCACGGCGGGGGCAAGGCGGCCTGGACGATCTAGGCCGAGGCCTCGGCAGCTTCGCCGGCGCGGGTCGAGGCGGAACCGCGGCGGCGTTCGAAACCCCTCAGGACTTCTTGCTGCCCTCGAGCTCCTTGACGCAGGCCACCGACCATTTCCGGAACAGATCCTCGAACCAGAAGTTGGTTGTCACGCGCGGGCCCCTCACCACGTCGCCGCGCTGGTTGATCTGGGTGCCCTTGGCTTCTTGTGCGGTGCGGCGATCCACCACGCGCGCCAGCAGCGCCCCGGTCGCGGCATCACGCACGTCGAGGAGGAGCGTCGCCTCGCCCGCATCCTTGGTGAAGGACTTGGTCGTCCCCCCCGTGTACATGTCCTCGACCGCATTGACGTACACGTTGCTCAGCGTGGGCGAAACGCGCAGCACGCCGGGACCCGGGGCGGTGGCAATGGCGTAGCCGCGCCCCTTGAACGCATCGGCCAGGGCGCTCTGCAGGCCGGCCGCCGTCTCGTCGGTGATTCGCCGGACGTCGTCTTGCGAAAGGCGGCGAAGCGAAGCGTGGGGATCGACGAAATCCCGGTTCCAGTCCGGCCGGAACGAGACCTGCGCGGGATCGATGATGACGCTGCGATACGCCCCCAGGTCCGCATTCGGGCGCAGGTAGAGCTCGTCGAGATTCCAGGAATGGACCGCGACCAGACCGTCGCTTGTCGCCGCGTCGGCAGCTTCGGAGGGCGCTGCGACACCGAGCAGCAGCACCGTGCACAAGGCAAAGAGGCTACGAGCGTTCATGGCGGACTCCCATCGATGGGACTGTCGAGCACCCGATCGGGCTAACAGCCCATGGTACACCCGTATTTCGACCGCGCACACCGCGGTCCCGTTCGGCGGGAACGCGTGCTTTTCCGGTGACGAAGGCTTCAAGCCGGTCGTCAGCCGGTCTACAGGAACTTCAGCTGCAGGCGGTCGATGACCTCGGCGGGCCGCAACCGCGCCCATTCCCGCCCGAAAGCCGCGCGGAACGGCGCATCGTCCGGAACGTTCCGGACGGATGCTCGCGAGACCACCGTTCCATCCTGCGCATCGCGCTCCGCCAGGCGCTTCAGCTTCTCGGGTGGAATCCCTCCCGAGTGCCCTGCCCACTCGAGCGCGTCGGCGACCGCGCCCGGTGCGAGCGTGCGGAAATCCTCGTAGTAGAGGACGCGCACGGGGTAGCTGCGCGCCAGCTGTTCCAGCCCAAGAAGCGAGCTCCGCAGGCGCCCGAGCGCCCAGCCGAGGTCGAGCGAATTGCGGGACAAACGCCTGAGCGATGCGGCCCAGTCGATCGGATGGCGCAGGATGAACATGATCCGTGGCGTCTCGAACGCGCCGGCGATCAGCAGCGGCGCATTGTTGCATTCCAGGCGCAGCTTGACGACCGCGCAGCGCAGGAGCGCGGTCGCGCCGGCGATGGCGCCCCGGAGCGAGAGGTCGAGCGGTTCCATGCAGGCGGCCTGCGTGTAGAAGTCCGGCTCCGACACGGCACGGACGCCGGCAGCCTGCAGCACCCTCACGAGCAGCGTGGAACCGCAGCGGCCGACGGAGAAGAGGAGCGCAGGCGACGCCGGTCCAGGAGGCAGCGACGTGAACGGCACCCGGACGAGGCTTCGCGCGTGCTCGCGCTGCGCCTGATAGAAGAACACGGCGTCGGATATGTCCGACGTCGATACGCACAGCAGCGTCCGGCCGGCCGGGTCGAAGCAGTACGGGCTCAGGTCCGGATCCGACAGGCGCGAGGCTTCGACCGGGCGGCCGGGCTCGAGGTCGAAGTCCCCGGGACCCGAGATGAACGCCTGCGGCCGTAGGCACGAGCGAACGCGGTACTCGACCAAGCCCATGGCGGTTCTTGTCCGATGGATCGTTTCCGTTAGCCTGCGGCGCCGGATCCGGGCGAGGCGGGCTGCTACAATCGACTCGCCGCAGGGACCTTTCTGCTCACGCTCCTCCGTTATTGTGCCAATTAGTCGATCCGCAAGCGCGTCGGGCGCATCGGGACTTTCGGCGCCGCAGGCCGTGCAGCATGCGCTGGCGGCGTATCACCGCGGCGAAACGACCGAAGCCGAGCGTCTCTGCCGACTGGCGCTCTCGGCGGAGTCGAACTATTTCGATGCTCTGTACCTGTCGGGAATCCTCGCCGGGCAGGCGGGCCGGGCGGAAGAGGCCGCCGAGCTGCTGTCGAGGGCGGTACGTGCCAATCCCAACGTTGCCGACGCCTACTACAACCGCGGGGTTGCGCTGGACGAGCTCGGCCGGCGCGCCGAAGCCGTGGAGAGCTACGAGCGCGCCATCGCTCTCAAAGCCGATTACGTCGACGCCTACTACAACCGCGGGGTCGCGCTGCGCGAGCTTCAACGTCCCGAAGACGCCCTCGCGAGCTTCGATCGCGCGATCGCGCTCAGGGCGGACTACGCCGAGGCGCATCACAATCGCGGCGTCGTCCTCGGCCGCCTGCAGCGGCATGCCGATGCGCTGGAGAGCTACGAGCGGGCGATCGCCCTGCGACCGGGCTACGCGGAAGCGCACAACAGCCGGGGCGCCGCGCTGAGCGAGCTCGGGCGGACAGCGGAGGCGGTGGAAAGCTACACGCGCGCCGTCTCGCTCCGGCCCGATTACGCCCACGCTCACAACAACCGGGGCCTCGCGCTCGCCGACCTCGATCGGCCCGCCGAGGCGCTGCAGGACTTCGAGCGCGCCATCGCCCTCGATCCGCGCTACGCCGAGGCGTTCTACAACCGCGGCAATGCCCTGCGCGACCTGCACCGCCACCGCGATGCGATCGCCAGCTACGAGCGCGCGCTAAGTCTCGAGCCGGACCACGCGGCCGCGCACTGGAACCTTGCCGACTGCCTGCTCCTTAGCGGCGATTTCGCCCGCGGCTGGCAGGAATACGAATGGCGGTGGAAGCTCGAGCGCGGCCACGACCGGCGAGAGTTCGAACAGCCGCTCTGGCTGGGCGCTCCCGCGCTGCACGGGCGCACGATCCTGCTGCACAGCGAGCTGGGGCTCGGCGACACCCTGCTCTTCTGCCGCTACGCGCGGGAGGTGGCGGCGACGGGAGCGAGGGTATTGCTTCAGGTGCAGCCGTCGCTCCTGCCGCTGCTGGCCGATCTGGAAGGCGCCGCGCAGGCGCTCCCGCAGGACGCGCCTCTGCCCGCCTTCGACTATCACTGTCCGCTCATGAGCCTGCCGCTCGCGTTCAAGACCGACGCCGGCAGCATTCCGGCGCATATCCCCTATCTCCGCAGCGACCCCGAGCGCGTCGCCGCGTGGCGGGAAAGGCTGGGACCGAAGGGGCCGCGGCCGCGCATCGCGATCGTGTGGAGCGGGAGCATGAAGCTCAAGAACGACCGCCGCAGCGCTCCGCTCGCGGAGCTCCTGCGGCTCGTCGCAGGCTGGGCGGAGTGGATCAGCCTCCAGACGGAGCTGCGCGACGCCGATTTGCCGCTGCTCGCTTCGCGCCCCGAGCTTCGCCACGTCGGCGGCCAGCTCAACGACTTCGCCGACACCGCGGCCGCCCTCGAGCTCGCCGATGTCCTCGTCACGGTTGACACCAGCGTAGCGCACGTGGCCGGAGCGATGGGCAAGCCCGTGTGGATCCTGCTGCCCTTCAACCCCCACGACTGGCGCTGGATGCTGGAGCGCGAGGACAGCCCGTGGTATCCGACCGCACGCCTCTTCCGGCAACCCGCGCCCGGCGACTGGGCGAGCGTGATCGACCGGGTCGGCGCGGAGCTGAGGCTGCGCTACGGCGCCGGGACGTTCCACTAGGCCGCGACCGGTCGGTCCGCGCTCTCCGCGAGCCGCCTGGCCGGCATAATCCTTCCGTGACCCAGGCGGCACCCGATCCCGTCGCCGACGAGCTGCTCCGGCGCCTGCCCGCGTCTCCCGACGCGTACCTGCAGAAGCTCGACCTCGTCGCGCTCACGGTGCTGCTCGTCGAATTCGGCGCGGCGCAATATCGCAGCGCGAGCTTCCTCGACGACCGCATCCTGGGGCCGACGACAAAGGGGGCGTGGCTGCCGCTGGATCGAATCGACGAGGGCTCGCGGCGGGTCGTCGACCCGCGGCCGCTGCACTACATCTTCCATACCGGTCACGTCGGCTCGACGCTCGTGAGCCGTGTTCTGGACGAGACCGGCGTCGTTCTGTCGCTCCGAGAGCCCCTGCCGCTGCGCACGCTCGCCGACGCGCACGATGCGCTGGGCCGGTCCGATTCGCTCCTCACCGGCCCGCAATTCGACTCGATCCTCGGCGCGCTCACCCGTCTGTGGTCGCGCGGCTACGACGCCACGCGCAGCGTCGTGGTGAAGGCGACCAGCAGCGCCGGGCGCCTGGCGCCCGCGCTTCTCGACCGCAGGGAAGGCTCGCGAGCGATCTATCTCAACCTCCGCGCCGAGCCGTATCTCGCGACGCTGCTCGCGGGGAGAAACTCGCCGCTCGACCTCCGCGGGCACGGAGCCGAGCGTATGCGGCGGCTGGCGGCGTCCGTTGCCGCGCCCGTCGCGCCGCTGCACGCGATGTCGCTGGGTGAGCTGGCGGCGATGAGCTGGCTCGTGGAATCCCGGGCGCAGCGCGCCGCGGCCCTGCGCTATCCGGGGCGAGTCCTGCCCGTGGACTTCGAGGCATTCATCTCCGCCGCTGCCGACGGCACGCGCCGCGTGCTCGCGCACTTCGAGCTGCCGCCGGATGAGCGCTTTCTCTCGGCGATCGGCCGCAGCGCGGCGCTGAACCGCTATTCGAAGGCGCCGGAGTACGCCTACACGCCGGAGCTCCGGGCCGAAGTCCTGCGCGAGTCCCGCCGTCAGAATCGCGACGAGATCGCCAGGGGAATGCAGTGGCTGGAGCGCCTCGCGCGCTCCGATGCGGCCGTCGCCGAGGTCCTGAGCGGCTGATCCGCTAGGTCGACGACCACATCCGCAGCAGGTTCTGCCGCACGACGTCCAGACGGGTCCGGCTCTCCCACCGCATCGAGTGCCCCTCGATGGCGGCGATTTCGTTGAGCTCGTAGACCTGCGTCCGCTGGTGCTGGTCGGCAATGTAGCTCTCGATGAAGGTGATCGATACCAGCCGCTGGCCCGAGCGCACCGGGACGACTTCGTGCAGCGCCGTCGAGGGGTAGACGATGGCTTCGCCGGGCGCACCCTTGAAGGCGATCGCCTGGTTTCCCAGGACGATGGAAAGCTCGCCCCCTTCGTACGACGAGGGATCGCCAACGAAGACCGTGCAGGAGAGGTCGGAGCGCAGATGCGCCGTGCCGAGCTGGATCAGGGCCGCGTCGGCGTGCGCCCCGTATTTCATGCCGGGCTCGTAGCGGCAAAGCAGCGGCGGAGCGACCCGCTTGGGCAGCGCGAAATCGACGAACTCGCGCGAGCGCGCGAAGGCCGCATTGACGATCTGGACGGAATCGGCGTACCTGGGATCCGTCAGGTCCGCCTGCAGATTGTCCTTGGTCACGTTGGCCGGGTTCGACATGCGGCCATTGACGAATCGCAGCTCGCGACTCAGGGCGACGAGCCTCTCTATCTCGGCGCTCGTGAGCAGGTTCTTGATCTTCAGGAACACGTCTCGAATCCGGTTCGGTCGCGCGCCGTGGCCCGTCAAGGGGTGCGCCAAAGCGAATCGTACACGGAGAAAGCTCGCTTGCGGCTCGGCACGAGCGACATGCTAAAGTCCAAGCGCATGCGGGCGCCGCCCGCGGGACGCTTGCTCATGGAGACTTGGCCGATGCAAAACGCCGGGGCCGGATTGGCCGAGATCAATGCGCTGGAAATGCAGGCAGGGCACGCCGCGCAATCCGGGCGCGATGCCGAGGCGGTTTCCCTCTGGATGCGCATCCTCGCGATCGATCCCGTCCACGCGCGAACCTTGACGGCACTCGGTCTGCACGCGTTCCGCAGGGGAGACACGCAAGGAGCGCGCGCCGCCTTCCAGCGGCTCGTCGACAGCAACGGGACCGAGCCCCAGCAGTGGGTGAATCTGGCCCTGGCCTGCCGTCAGCTCAAGGACGAGCCGGGCGAGGAAGCCGCGATCCGGCGGGCGCTTTCGCTCGATCCGACCGAGCTGGTCGCCTTGCTGCTGCGCGCCGACCTCCTCGAGCGCCAGGGCAGGACGCACCATGCCGCGATGGCCTACGGCGCCGCAGCGACCGTCTCGCCTCCGCTGGAGCGTCTGCACGCCGACCTGAGGCCCGCGGTCGCCCACGCGCTCAAGTATCGCGAGCAGTACGACCGGGACTTCGCCGCATTCATGGACCGCTACCTCGAGGCCCATGACGACGGCGCGGGGCGGGAGCTGAAGCGCTTCCGGGACTCGCTCGACATCATGGTCGGTAGAAAGCGCAGGTACGACTCCCAGTCGGTCGTCTATCACTACCCCCAGCTCGCGCCGATCGAATTCTTCGACCGCGCCGAATTTCCGTGGCTGGAGGAGCTCGAGGCGGCGACCGACGGGGTCCGCGACGAGTTCCTCGGCGCGCTCGACGCCGAGGAAGGGTTTACGCCCTACATCTCCTATCCCGACGACGTCCCCCAGAACCAGTTCGCCGAGCTCAACAATTCGCCCCGGTGGAGCGCGTTCCACCTCTACAAGCTGGGCCAGCGCATCGAGGACAATGCCGCCAAGTGCCCGCGGACCATGGCGGTGATCTCCCGCGTTCCGCAGCCCGACCTGCCCGGACGCACGCCCTCGGCGATGTTCTCGCTGCTCAAGCCCAAGACCCGCATACCCCCCCACACCGGCGTAACCAACGTGCGGCTGGTCACCCATCTCGCGCTCATCGTCCCCGAGGGCTGCCGCTTCCGCGTCGGCAACGATACGCGCGAGTGGGTTCCGGGCAAGGCCTGGGTGTTCGACGACACGATCGAGCACGAGGCCGTGAACGACAGCGACAAGCTGCGCGTGGTGCTCATCTTCGACGTCTGGCACCCGCACCTGACCCCGCCCGAGCGCACGATGATCACGGCCCTGATGGCGGGGGTGAAAGCGTTCACCGGCGACGTGGCCGGCTTCGAGCCATAACTCGAGTCCGGGGATCGCGCCCGAGCGCGGATCCTCCCAAAAAAAACGGCGAGCCGAAGCTCGCCGTTTCACGTTGGAGCGCCGCCGGTCAGAACTTGGCGGTGAGGCTGATGAAGATCCGCCGGCCCAGTGCGTCGTAGACCTGCGGATAGGTGTTGCCGTTGCCCGCCGCCGGGCCCGCGATGCTCGAGTCGGTGATCGGCGGGTCCCTGTCGAACAGGTTGTTCACCCCGCCCCACAGCGTGAACGTCTTGTTGATAGCCCACGATCCGGCGAGGTCGATGTAGTTCCGCGCGCCGAGCTCCTTCACCACTGGGAAGAAGTCTCCCGACAGCAGAGGATTGCCGCTGCTGAGGTCCACGTCGACCGAGTCGATGTAGCGCCAGGTCGCCGAGATGTCGACGTTCCAGGGGGTGGACCACGTCCCGCGCAGCTTGTGCCGCCACTTCGGCGTCGGCGTGCCGCAGGTCGCGCCGTAAAGGCCCGCGCAGTCGTAGTCGCCCAGACCCGGGATCGGCTCGGTCGTGAACTCCTTCACCCAGGTACCGACGAAGTTGAAAGCGAGGCTACCCCAGGTATTGAGCGAGTAGAGGTAGTTCGCGTTCACGTCGACGCCGGACGTCTTCCGCTTGGACAGGTTGATGTTGGTGCCGGTCACAAACCCCTGATTGGCCCACAGGGTACCGAGCACCGGGTCGCGGTGGATCAGGTCGCAGAACTGGCCGGAGTTGATGCACTGCGTGACCGCCAGCGAGGGCGGAACGCGGCTCACCACGTTGTCGAGCTTGATCTTCCAGTAGTCGAGCGAGGCGCTCAGGTTGCGGGTCGGAGACCACACGACGCCCAGCGTGTAGCTCTTGGACTTTTCCGGATCCAGGTTGGGGTTGCCGCCCTGCAGGTAGTTGTACTGGCCCGCCTGGTTGGTGAGGTTGACCGACCCGTACAGATTGGCAGGAAGGCCCGTCTTCAAGCACTGCGCGAGGGTCGCGGTGG
>Ga0335079_10003919_pt1 | contig 17135 bp, 13 predicted proteins | sample Lox_Sample_33_FD_206719 | JGI IMG/M metagenome (GOLD analysis project Ga0335079, IMG submission 206719) | Soil microbial communities from Loxahatchee National Wildlife Refuge, Florida, United States - Lox_Sample_3.3 | ecosystem: Environmental > Terrestrial > Soil > Wetlands | place: USA... | reverse complement strand
GGTTTATCGGGCCCGCCGCTGTGAGTTATCTCGCGCTGATCCTCATGGCCGGCGGATTCCCGCTCACCCCGCTGTACCTGGTGTGGCTCCTGGGAATCGACGGACCCCACGTAGCCGCGACCGTAACCCGCACCTACTTCGATAACAATGCGCGGCGCACCATGGGAGGGCTGCTGTGGGTGGTGATTCCGGCCATGCTGCTCGGGCCGCTGATGGTTTGGGCCGGCGCCGAAATCTGGTTCTACATGTTCGCGGTTTCGTGGCTGCACTTCCACATCGCCAAGCAGCACTTTGGATTTGTAGCGCTGTACAAGCACAAAGCGGGCGAACGCGACCGAACCGATTTTGTTATGGACCGCTGGTTCCTGCTCACCTCTTTAATGCTGCCCTTCGCGCGGTTCCTGGTGAAAAGCAGCTTCGTCTACCTGCCCAACCTGCCCGCCGTCCAAGCCATCGACTCGGTTTTGCTGGCGCTCTACGGAGGCTTCGCCGGCGTCTTCGTGTTGCGGCAATTGTACAAGTGGAAAAACGGGCAGGCGTTGAATGCGCCCAAGCTGGGGCTGATGGCGGCCATCATCCCGCTGCAATGGCTGGCATTCGGCTACGCGGGCACCACGCTCGTGGACGGCATGACGCGGGCTGGCATCATCCTTGGCCTGTTTCACAGCTTTCAGTATCACCGGCTCATGTGGTTCCACAACCGCAATCACTACAGCGAGCCGCAGTTTGAAACCACCGCTGGTCTGGCTGCTACGCTGGCGCGCCGCTTCGTGTATTACTTCGGCGCGGCAGTGCTGCTGAACCTGCTGCTCAGTTACCTGCCCTCGCATCTGGCGCCCAGTCCCTTCGTGAAGGCCGCGCTGTGGGGGCTCCCCTTCACGCACTACATTCTCGATTCCAAGATCTGGAGGGTGCGCGGCAATAAGGAACTCGCGGCCGCGCTACGGCTGGTCCAGCCGGGAGCGCCGTAGCGAAACGAAACCTCAAGATGCGATTTATCCCACTATTTCTCGCGTTATCCGCCGGCACAGGATTCGGCCAGCACGCCTATAGCCCCGCCGATATCGACGCGGGCGGCACTCTCTACCGGTCGAATTGCATGAAATGCCACGGCCCGGAAGGCACCATGATCGCGGGCGTCGACCTGGGACATGGCACTTTCCGGAGAGCCTCGACCGACGACGATCTCGCCCGCATCATTATCAACGGCATTCCCAGCACCGCGATGCCGCCGTCCGGCTTTAGCGAGTTGCAAGTGAAGACGATCGTGGCCTACTTGCGTTCGCGGGCGAACGCGGGCACGGCTGTGAGCAGCGAGGCCGCGCGGGGCAAGGCCATCTTCGAAGGCAAGGGCGGCTGCCATCACTGTCATCGCATCTACGGCGACGGCCCGCTTACGGGTCCCGACCTGAGCCAAATCGGCGTGCTGCGCGGCCCGCTCACGATCCGCCAATCGATCGTCGATCCGGACACCACCGTTCCTCCGGAAAATCGCTACGTCCGCGCGGTGACGCGAGATGGCGCCACCTTCACCGGGCGCGTCCTCTCAGACGACACGTTCGGGCTGCAGATCCTGGACTCGCACGAGAAACTGGTCTCGCTCGCCAAAGCCAATCTCCGCGAATACGCGTTCCTGCCGAACCCCATGCCTTCGTTCCGCGGAAAACTCAGTGATCAGGAGATCTCCGATCTGGTCAGCTACCTGGAAACTTTGAAAGGAGTGGCTCCGTGAAAGCATTTCCGCTGATGCTCGTTTTGGCGGCCGTTACGCTGCCGGCTCAGGTCTCGTTTGAGCGTCTGCTTCGCGCCTCGCAGGAGCCCCAAAACTGGCTCACCTATTCCGGCGGCTTCGATGGCCGGCGCTACAGCTCCTTAAGCCAGGTCACATCGCAGAACGTCAAAAGTCTGGGACAGCAGTGGGCGTTTCAAGCGCGGTCACTGGAGAAATTCGAGGCCACGCCTTTGGTGGTCGATGGCGTTCTGTACACGGTCCAGGCCCCGAACGACGTGGTGGCGCTCGACGCTGCAACCGGACGGATCTTCTGGATCTATCCCTATCATCCGTCGCCCCAGTCGCGTCCATGCTGCGGCAATGTCAATCGCGGCCTGGCGATACTCAACCACACCTTGTTCATGGCCACCGTCGATGCTCATCTGATCGCCATCGATGCCACCAATGGCGCGCCGATCTGGAACGTCAAGGTAGCCAGGCCCGAGGCCGGCTACGCCATGACCATGGCTCCACTCGTGGTGAAGGACAAAGTGATCGTGGGAACCGCCGGCGGCGAATACGGAATTCGTGGATTCATAGCTGCGTACGAGGCGAAGACCGGCAAAGAAGCCTGGCGCTTCTACACCATTCCCGGCAAAGGCGAGCCGGGCAATGATACCTGGGCGGGCGACTCCTGGATGCACGGCGGCGCGCCCGTTTGGGTGACTGGCGCGTATGATCCGGATCTCAATCTCACCTACTGGGGTGTCGGCAACCCCGGCCCGGATTGGGTGGCCGAGATGCGCGGCGGCGATAACCTCTATAGCGATTGCGCGGTGGCGCTCGACGCCGATACCGGCGCGCTCAAATGGTATTTCCAATTCACGCCGCATGACGAGTTCGATTACGATTCCGTACAGGTTCCGATTCTGGCTGACATGGATTGGAAAGGCTCGCCGCGCAAAGTGATGCTGTGGGCCAACCGCAACGGTTTCCTCTATGTGCTGGACCGCGCCAACGGCAAGTTTCTTTTGGGGAAGCCCTTTACCAAGGTCACGTGGGCCACGGGCCTGGATGAACGGGGGCGGCCCATGCGCGCACCGGGCGCTGTAGCCACACCGGACGGGAATCGAATTTACCCGGGCACCATGGGAGGCACCAATTGGAACTCGCCGTCCTACAGCTCGCGCACGGGACTCTTTTACATTCCCTCGTGGGACAACTATTACGCGGATTACATCAAGGGGACGGTCGAATACGCGGAAGGCCAGCTGTTTCTTGGCCCCTCCCCGGCTTCGCCGGTAGCGGGGCTTCACCCTGAGCAGGTCCCCAACCGCCGGGCAGAGGATGGGTACGGCGCCATTCGCGCCTTCGATCCAAAGACCGGCGAAAAGAAGTGGGAATTCAAGCTGAGCGAGGTCACCGACAGCGGCGTGCTGACGACGGCTTCCGACCTGGTCTTCGCCGGCGGACGCGACGGCTACTTCTTCGCCCTCGATGCCCGTAACGGCGAGTTGCTTTGGCGCGCGACTCTGGGCGGCCCGGTAGCCTCGGGGCCGGTGAGCTACGCGGTCGATGGCAAGCAGTATATTGCGGTCTCCGCCGGCAACACGCTGTTCAGTTACGCCCTCCGCCCGTAGTCCGTCGGCAGCGCGGTGGCGCTGCACCTGGAGTTTGGACATTCCCCACAGGCCTCCTGGCCTGTGTGGGGCAGACCGTCGCCTTTCAGCGGTCTGCGGTCGGAGAGACGACGCAAAGCGATCGCAAAGGCACCGCTCCTTTTAGTCGCGGCTCAGTATGCGTTCCGTTTCCGAGCGGTGGTTTGTCCAGCACCACGGCAGCCATGGCGCTGTCCCACCCTCCTATATACTGGAGCGAAAGGAAATCTGAATATGCGGGTGATCCGACTGTCTCTCGCCCTATGCGCCTGCGCGTTGTTTGCGCAACACGGATACAGCCCGGCCGACGTGGATGCCGGCGGCCGCCTCTATCGCTCGAATTGCGTGAACTGCCACGGACAGGAAGGCACGGCCATCCAAGGCGTGGACTTGATGCATGGCAAGTTCCGGCGCGCTTCTTCCGACGACGACCTGGCCCGCATCATCATCACTGGCATTCCCGGCACAGCCATGCCGCCCTCGAATTTCACCGAGCCGCAGGCGGAAAGCATTGTGGCCTACTTGCGTTCTCGCGTAGGAGCGGCCGCCAGTACGGCATCTACCGGTGGCGATGCCGCGCGCGGGCGGGCGATCTTCGAAGGTAAGGGTGGCTGCCGCAACTGTCACCGCGTCAACGGCGCCGGCTCGCGCGTCGGCCCCGACTTGAGCGAGATTGGCGGCTTGCGCAGCCCGGACAGCCTGCGGCAATCGATTGTCGATCCCAATGCAGAGATCCGCCCCGAGAACCGGTACGTCCGCGCGGTGACGCGCGACGGCGTCACCGTGACGGGCCGCCTTCTCACGGAAGACACCTTCGGGCTGCAGATCATCGATTCGCACGAAAAGCTGATCTCGCTCTCGAAAGCCGACCTGCGCGAGTTCGCCTACCAAAAGGACTCTCCGATGCCTTCGTTTCGCGGGAGACTCAGCGATCAGGAAATCGGCGACGTGGTCAGTTATCTGGAAACTCTGAAAGGCTAGCTCAATGAAAATATCTGCCCTGTTGCTTCTGTCAATAGCCGCATCCCTGCCTGCGCAAGTTTCGTTCGATCGCCTCATGCACGCCGGCCAGGAGCCGCAAAACTGGCTTTCGTATTCCGGCGGGCTCGACGGCCAGCGCTATACCCCGCTCAATCAAATCACGCCGCAGAACGTGAAGAACCTCGAGCTGCAGTGGGCGTTTCAGGCGCGCTCGATCGAAAAATTCGAAGCTACGCCGCTGGTGGTGGATGGCATCCTCTACACCGTGCAGGCGCCCAACGATGTGGTGGCGCTCGATGCCGCCACGGGGCGCGTGTTCTGGATGTATTCCTATAAACCTTCGCCCGAAGCCCGCCCGTGCTGCGGCAAGGTGAATCGTGGAGTGGCCATTCTGGATAACACACTGTTCATGGCCACCATCGATGCGCACCTGATCGCGATCGATGCCACCAATGGCCATCCGCTGTGGAACGTATCGGTAGCGAAACCCGAAGCCGGATATGCGATGACGCTGTCGCCTCTGGTGGTCAAGGACAAAATCATCGTGGGAGTCGCCGGCGGCGAATACGGCATCCGCGGATTCATCGCGGCCTACGAGGCGAAGACCGGCAAAGAGGCGTGGCGCTTCAACACCATCCCCGGCAAGGGCGAGCCGGGAAACAACACCTGGGCAGGCGACTCCTGGATGCACGGCGGCGCTTCCGTGTGGGTGACGGGCGCGTACGATCCGGCGCTCAACTTGACGTACTGGGGCGTCGGCAACCCCGGCCCCGACTGGGTCGGCGAAGTGCGCGCAGGCGACAACCTGTACAGCGACTGCGTGGTCGCGCTCGACCCCGATACCGGCAAGCTCAAGTGGTATTTCCAATTCACGCCGCACGACGATTTCGATTACGACGCCGTGCAGGTGCCGATTCTGGCCGACATGGATTGGAAGGGATCGCCGCGAAAAGTGATGCTGTGGGCCAACCGCAACGGCTTCTTCTATGTCTTGGACCGCACCAGCGGGCAGTTTCTCCTGGGTAAGCCTTTCACCAAGGTGACGTGGGCGACGGGCCTCGATGAACGCGGCCGGCCGATGCGCGCGCCCGGCGCAGTTCCCACGCCGGAAGGCAACAAGATCTATCCGGGCAACATGGGCGGCACCAACTGGAACTCAGCGTCTTACAGCCCGCGCACCGGGCTCTTCTACATTCCCTTGTGGGACAACTACTATTCGGAGTTCGTGAAGGGCCCGGCCGATTATGCCGAGGGGCGGATCTACGCGGGCGCGATGCCGCGTTCGCCGGTGCCGATGGTCCAGGCGCCGCAAGTGCAGAACCGCAAAGCGGAGGACGGCTACGGCGCCATCCGCGCATTCGACCCGAAAACCGGCGAAAAGAAATGGGAATTCAAACTGAGCGAAGTGACCGATAGCGGCGTGCTAAGCACCGCTTCCGACCTGGTCTTTTCCGGCGGCCGCGACGGCTACTTCTTCGCGCTCGACGGCCGCAACGGCGAGCTACTCTGGCGCGCGACCTTGGGCGGCCAGGTGTCCTCAGGGCCGATGAGCTACTCGGTGGGCGGCAAACAGTTTATTGCGGTTTCGGCTGGGAGCACGCTGTTCAGTTACGCGCTGCGGTAGCAGTCGGTGGGTTGGGGACTCACGTTACGGATTCGTTCGAGCCGGGGGAGACAAAGTACGATACGACGAAAGACAAAACCGTCGTTATTGCCGACGCAACTTCTCCTGTAATCAGCTTTAGGTGCAGAGGCCCAAGAACATAGCTATTCAGAACAAAAACAACTATAACCGAGGCTGCACCAGCTAAGCCACCGGCGACTACTTTTCTGGTCGGGACATTCGTTGGTTGGCCCGCCGCCGTTGCTGATTGTGGCATCTATAATCCTCCTTTTCTAAGACCATAAAAGATACATTACGGATAGAAATTATACGCCGCCTTATCAGCCCATGGATTGGTCACGTGCACAAAGAGACGTTATCGTCCCCTCAGTACTAAGGTTTAGAACCCGCCGACGGCCTCCGCCGCGATGTGCCCCTCTCGCAGATCGATGAGGCTGCTCATTCCAGCACGCTGTTCAGCTACCGCTGCGGCCGCGGACGCCGCGTCCGTCGAACCTGTTCTGCCGGCCCCCAGAACCGTTTTACGAAGAAAGCGCACTCGGAAACCGCGCCTGAAAATCGGGAATGCCCACCCATTCCGGGCGCACTCGAACGCGGACCATCCCCGGCAGCATTTTGCCCACTTGCTGCACCCAGGCTTTTCCTTGCTCTTCACCGAAGTAGCGATGCGCAACCAACTCGTATTCCGGGACAACGCCATTCACCTCTTCGAGAGCCGCAGTCCCGCGAATCATCAGAACCTTGTGCGGGAAGGTATTGTCGTCGATAGTCAACGCAACCTTGGGATTCTTTCGGAGGGCCTTCAGCTTCGGCGCCTTGGGCGGTGTCCCGATCACGAATTCCGAGCCGTTCCAATGGAACCAAACTGGCACAACGCGCGGCGTGCCGTCAGTCCAGACGTAGGCCAGCCTGGCGGGAATCTTCGACGTCAATAGCTCCTTAGCAACCGGGTCGTTCAAGAGAGCGACAGAACCTTGCGCAGCCGGCATGGCAACCTCCTCGTGTAAACTCCAGCGTGAACGCGCCTTTTAGTTTGGCTTCAGAAGACCCAGTTGGATCCTCATGCCGTATTCGTCGTAGTCCTCCCACATCTCGGCGATTTTGTCTGCCTCGATGCGAAGCATCAGAGTTTCCGTCACCTCAATCTTCTTCCCGGTCGGTTCCAGACCCCAAAACTTACCCCGATGCGTTCCCGTGAATGGAATCCGCAGGACCACTTTATTCCCCTCCACGATCATGTCTTCGAGTGTGAAATGAAAGTCCGGGAATGCTTCGCGCCAGTTTCTTACCGTCTGTAACCCCGACTCCGCCGTCATGGGGAAGCTCCGTCCGCGGTAATGTAGAACCACACCTTGCGTAAACATCTGATCGGCCAGATGGAAGTCGCCCTTGTTCCAGACATCCTCGACGAACCAACGCGCTATTTGCGCCGGGCCCTTGGGCAGCGAAGGTGGCTGTGCCGAAGCGGTGCCCCAGGTAATCGCGAGCATCGCGAACGCTACCAGTGGCGCAACGTGACTCCATCTGAGCGACTTGTGTTTGTGAACCGCCCAAAGCCGGTCGTCTTTGTTCATGAGGCTCCTTCGCAGAAATGTTACCAAAAGGACGGGCCTTCCAATCACGGCGAGTTCGCCGGCGAAACCGCGGGTCGGACGCCGCGGCGATTGCCGGCAAAATGCCTCCCTGTGCCTTGACACGCCGCCGGCATTGTCGATAGTCTAACGGACTCAGACGCCGGGCCGGCTCAGGCCAGCAGCGGCTAAAGGAGGTTATTCCATGGCAACGACAGTGGCGGGAGCATCCTTATTGGACAGAGTTCGCGCCATCGCGCCCATCATTCAAGCTAATGCGGCGAATGCCGAACGTGAGCGGCAACTGAGCAAGCCGACGGTGCAGGCGATGATCGATGCCGGCCTGTACCGGATGTCCGTACCGCAAGCGCTGGGAGGCCTGGAAGTGGATGCGGTTACCGCCATTCGCGTGCTGGAAGAAGTGTCGCGTCTGGACAGCGCGGCGGGCTGGAACCTCATGATCTCCACGGGGGCGCCCTCTTTTTGCGCCTGGCTTCCGCCCGAGGCGTCGCGCGAGATCTTTGCAAACCATCCGGACGCAATCGTATGCGGGGCGCTGGCGCCGCCCGGACGCGCCGTGCCCAGCGAAGGAGGATATCGGGTCACGGGGCGTTGGCCGTTTGCGTCCGGATGCAATCACGCGTCCTGGCTGGTGGGCGCGGCGTTCATTTTTGACAAGGACGAACTGCGCCTGGACCAGAACGGCATTCCCATCCAGTTGATATTAGCGTTTCCAAAGAACGAGGTGACCATTCTGGACACCTGGCACACGGTCGGAATGCGGGGCACCGGCAGTAACGACATCGCAGTCCAGGATGTCTTCGTCCCGCAGTGGCGCGCGGCTCAGGTGGCCCCGCTGACGCAGCTTCCCAAAGCATTCGACCGGCCGTTGTATCGCATGACGCTTTGGTTTGCGGTGGCCGCGCTGGCTGCACCTTCGCTGGGCACGGCTCGCGCCGCCATCGACGCGCTGCTCGCGTTGGCGCTGAAAAAGACGCCGGCCTACACACGCTCGCCGCTCGCCGAACGGCCAGTGGCGCAGATGCAGGTGGCACGCGCCGAAGCGCTACTTGGGGCCGCGCGGGCGTATCTGTACGATACGGTGCGCGATGCTTGGGACACGGCCTCGCAAGGCCAGTTCCTGGCGCAGAAACAGAAGATCGCGATTCAGTTGGCGGTGTCACACGCGATCTGCTCCGCGGCCGATGCTGTCGATCTGGTCCACCAGGCCGCGGGAACCAGCGCGATTCGCCTGGAGCATCCGTTCGAACGGTATTTTCGCGACGCGCATGCGATGACCCAGCATGCCTTTGGCTCCGCCAGCCGGTTCGAATCAGCCGGGAAACTCATGTTCGGCCTGGAAACCGACTGGCCGTTCTTCGCGATGTAAGGCGTGCGGCCAGCCCTTCCGGGCTGCGGCCGCGCTTCCGCGCGGCGCGCCGGGCAGAAGCCCGGCGGCGGGCCGAAAGGCCCGCCCCCACGCTGGCAATCACCACGACGCGTAGAGCGCACGATCTCAGCTACGCGTGGCGGCCACGGAACTGGACACAGCCGCAGTCCCCAAAGGCGTCAGCCTAAAACCTTCATACCCGTTCGCCGCGACCTCATCGCACTTCTGGCAATACGCCGGCAGCCCTCCGATGTAGGGCATGAATATCCGCGGCTTGCCGGGAATGTTCGCGCCGACATACCAGGAGTTGGCCAACGGATACAACGTGAGGTTGGCGACTTCGTTGACGTGTTCGACCCAACCGCTCTCGGACTCCACCGTCGCTTCCATCGCGGCGATGCCATGGTTCCGGAGATAGGCGAAGCAGTCGGCAATCCAATCAACGTGTTGCTCGATCGAAATGGCCATGTTACTCAGCACCGACGGGCTGCCCGGCCCCGTGATCGTGAACAGGTTTGGAAAGCCGGCCACCATCAGGCCCAGGTAGGTGCGCGGACCCGCGGCCCACTTCTCTTTCAGACTCTTCCCTTCTCTGCCGCGGATCGAAATGCTGTTGAGCGCGCCCGTCATTGCGTCGAACCCAGTCGCGAACACGATGCTGTCCACGGTGAACTGCCGTTCGCTGGTTCGCAGTCCGTCTGCGGTGATCTCCTCAATAGGAGTCTCGCGCGCGTCGATGAGCGTCACGTTGTCGCGGTTGTACGTCTCAAAGTAGCCCGTGTCGATACAGGGCCGCTTGGTCGCAATCGGATGATCCTTCGGCGCGAGCTTCTGCGCTACCGCCGGATCACGGACGATTCCGCGAATCTTATGGCGCACGAATTCGGCGGCCGTTTCGTTCGCTTCGCGGTTGACGATGAGATCGTTGAACGACACCAGAGGTCCGAAACCACCAGCCTGCCAACCCTTTTCATAGGTTCGCTCGCGCACTTCCGCCGAAACCTCCAGGGCGGATGGCCTGGGTTCGCCCGCCTGAACGAGGAAACCGAAGGGCGTGGTCTTGGCGAGTTCCCGGTACTTCGCGCCATTCTCTTTCCAGTCTTCGATCACCTCCGCCGTGAGCGGCCCGTTTTGCGCCGGCAGGCTGAAGTTCGGAGTCCGCTGGAACACATAAAGGTGCGCGGCCTGGCGCGCGATCATGGGAATCGATTGGATCCCCGACGAGCCCGTGCCAATCACGGCCACGGTTTGCCCGGTGAAATCGACCCCTTCGTGCGGCCAGTGTCCGGTGTGATACCACTTGCCCTGGAATTTCTCGAGACCCTGGTACTCGGGAATCTTGGCCGCCGAGAGACAACCCGTCGCCATGACGCAGAATCGCGCGGAAACGCGCTGGCCGCGATCGGTTTCGATGGCCCAGCGGTTTTCGTGTTCGTCGAAGGTGGCGGCTGTAACTTTGGTGTCGAACTGAATGTCGTGTCTCAGGCCGAAGCGGTCCGCGACGTGATTGAGGTAGCGCAGGATCTCGGGCTGTCCGGCGTAGCGCTCGGTCCACCGCCACTCTTTGCGGAGGTCTTCCGAGAACGAGTAGGAGTACTCCAGGCTTTCCACATCGCAGCGCGCGCCGGGATAACGATTCCAATACCAGGTGCCGCCTACGCCGCCGCCTGCCTCAAACACTCGCGCCGTGAAACCCAATTCGCGCACGCGGTGCAGCATGTATAGACCGGCAAACCCGGCCCCGACAATCACCACGTCAGCGGTTCCGGGGCGAGACGCTGTATCAGACATAAGGGCAGCCCTCCATCGAGCGCTACGCTATTGTACGGCAAGCGCCGAGCGCCGTTGAGGCGGCTATTCCGGGAAACCCGCCGTCTGTCTGACGCGTTCCGCCTGCAACAGGTGCCGGCGTTGGTGTCTGGAAACGATCTCAAAGCCCGTTCCCACCGTGAATCGAATCACGGGGATGAAAGGGTTCCGGAACCGGACTCGGTTTACATCGTATGCGCTCGCCTGAAGAACCAGTTGGCGGGCGGCTTCGTTACTGCGCAAGAAGCGATCCAGAACGGAAAGTTCGACTTGCACGCCCGGAACAATCTTCTTCGGCGCGCGGGCATGCCTGGTCTGCGGTGATGGTTCTATGTAGCTCGTGATAAACCACCGGGCGAACCACCCCGGCAGGATCTCCGGAACTCCAGAGCCCGGCTTACCAGCCAGTGAGTTTGCCATCGCCGGCAGATACACTTCGTTCGCGATCGAAAGATGCTCCAGACACTGGCCGATACTCCAGGCTCCAGGCGCCGGATGCCAGTTCAGTTGCTCTCGATTGAGCCCGCTCACGAGTCCCTTGGCGCGCTGATCTGCGGCAGCCAGCTCACCCATCAATCGCGTGGACCACGCCGGCAGCACACTATTTCCTGCCGGCCGGAGACGCTACCGCTCTCCGGACAAATTCGTCTTCGCCGCCCGATGACCATCCTAAGATCATTCCCGTAACTTTCCCGTCGGCATTCTTTACAAACTTGACGTTGCCGAACGATCCGGTAAACTCCGTCGGCGAGAGAGGCGTAAGCGCGGCGCCGGACATCACTAAGCGGCGGCCGCTGAGGGTGATGTCAAAATTTTCAATGTCACTGCGAGGTACTTTCAACTCATAGGAGCCTTGATATTGCGCCAGGATATCTACTGCCAGATCGACGCCGATCTTCTTGTCATCGGAGACCGCGCTACCGATGATATGTGGCGTGTCTTTTTCGTTGTCACAGACATCTTCGATCAGTTCAGTATCCGGAAGGAGATTGAAATACAACGTCACGGACCACGGTTCGGTGTACGCCTTGGGATCCTCGATCGTCACCTCCACGTTCATGTGGCCGAAATTCACGCGGTGGTAGCGCTCGATGGTGTGGAGTAGCTCGCTGTGCGGGTGCCCGGCGTCGTCGAGCCAGCTCCGGTCGTTGAAACCTCTGGTGTCCACCACAAACGTGTCGTGATCCCATTTTCCGATCGAGTATCCAAGCCACGCGGGGTTCATTTCTTTGGGATGGGTTCGGCCATCGGTAAAGATCTGCCGGAAGCGGGTGAATTCCTCGTAGAGAATCATGGTCAGGCCGGGGTTCTGGATGATCTTGAAATTGTCCACCAGCATGGCGTCCGGTATGCTGTGGGGCAAACAATGGGCAGCGGGCCGGCCCAGGCCGTAGACACGATCGCGCTCCTTGAAGATGGCTTCCGCCCACGGCGTCATCGGAATCGGAGCGGCGTTGGGGCGCCAGAACTGCAAGCTGTAGTCCGGCCCTTGGGATGAGATGATGATCGTCCCAGGCGGCACGCGCGGGATGGCCGAGTAGTCCGGGTTCCAGATGCCCGACAGATCCGGCTTGCCGTCGCGCGTCCGCAGCGTGGGAGCGCTCAAATCAGGTTTGCCATCGCGCGTTCGCGGCGTGCCACGTGTGGGATAGTTGATCCACTGGCCCCAAAGCATGTGACTCAGCGCCAATAGCGTCGCCATCGGCAACCATCGCCTGCAATTCATCCAGCCTCCAAACCAGAATCGAGTTTACATCAATCAAGCGGCTCACCCCTTGTATGATGAAGATAGCTCTCGCCCGCGAGCTCAATGCAGATTCCAGATCGAAAGACGCCCAATGCCGGTGCGTCCGGCACACCAACTCCTATCGTCCACCCCGGCACCACACCGCCCCAAAAACCAGGCGATTCCGTCACGATTTCGGTTTCGCGTCTGAGTTTCCACTACGGCAAGTTTCGGGCGCTCGACGGCGTCTCGATGCCGGTTTATGAGAAGCGCATCACGGCGTTAATCGGACACTCCGGCAGCGGAAAATCCACCTTTCTCCGGAGTTTGAACCGCTTGAATGAAACCGTGCGCCACACTCGCACGGACGGGGAAATCCTGCTCGACGGCAAAAATGTGCGGCACATCGACGTCACGCAACTTCGCAAACGAGTGGGCATGGTGTTTCAAAAATGGAATCCGTTTCCCAAGTCGATTCTCGAGAATGCGGCGTTCGGACTCCGGATCCACGGCTATACCAAACCGGGTGGCCGGGCTGCCTTGCGAGATGCGGTCCAGCACAACCTCCGCCGGGACGCGTTGTGGGATGAAGTGAAGGACCGAATCAATCAACCGGCCCACACCCTTTCCGGAGGCCAGCAGCAGCGGCTGTGTATCGCTCGCGCCCTGGCCGTAGACCCGGAGGTGCTGCTTCTAGACGAACCTTGCTCCGCAGTCGACCCCATCGCCACCGGGAAAATCGAAGAATTGATTTGTCAACTCAAGGACAGTTGCACGATCCTGATCGTTACCCACAACATGCAGCAGGCCAAACGGATCGCCGATTACACCGGATCTCTCGCGCTCGGCCGTTTGGTCGAGTTCGGTGTCACGTCGAATGTTTTGCGGAAAGACATCATCTGGGCACGGCCGCACGCGGTTACTCACCAAAGTGGTGGATGAAAACTCGCACCGCGCAGCCCGGTGATCTACTAAGCTAAGGATAGGGATGCACCCGACTGTCATCTGCCGGTTTCTGATTCGAGCGGCTAGCTGGATTGTTCCGGCGCGTGCCCGCGCAGTTTGGCGCCAGAAATGGGATTCGATGCTGGATAACGCATGGATCCTGCTCGAGCGCGGCGAATTAGACCGGACCGGACGAGAGTGGCTGGCTTCCTGCTGTTGGGCCGGCTTTCACGATGCATTGCGAACGCGGCTCCCGCTTTTCCGCTCACCCGGGTTCCTGCTCACGGCAGCTCTGGTGGCGCTCGGCGTTCTCGGCGTCGTGACTCAGGGCTACCGCGGGACGCGCGCGCTCTTTGAACGCTTGCCGATTGAAGATCCGGGCAGCCTGGTGGCCCTGCGATACACCGGTTCGGTAGGCCAGCCTGCCGGCGTGCCGCCGCGCCTCATTCCGATATGGGCGGCAAAGGCCACGCTCATCTCGGGAATCGCCGGTTTCTTGCGCCGTCCCTATTCACCGCATGGCCGTGTAACCCCTAATTTCTTCGCGTTATTGGGAGCCCGGCCGGCTCAAGGCCGCCTGTTTCAACCGGCCGATCGTGACACCGCCGTGGTTAGCGATTGGACGTGGCGCAACACCTTCCACGCAGACCCGCGGATTCTCGGCCGCCGCATCACCGTGGACAGCCAGGATTACACCGTGGTTGGAGTGCTGCCGGACACATTCTGGGCGATTTCGCCGCAGATCGGCGTGTGGACGCCTTTTCACCTCGAGCCAAAGCCCGATCCGGATCTGCCCTTTCTCGTCGGGGCCATCGTCCGCCTTAAACCGGGTACGACGTGGCCAGCCCTGCGCGGCGATCTGTTCCGCACCGCGCGCAGCGCCAATCAATTGATCCCGCGCGCGCCCGAAACCTGGTGGGCTCCCCTGCCCAGCTCCCAGTTGCCCAGCTATCTCTTGGGGATTGCGTTCGCCATCGCGGTGGGTGCGTTTCTGGTCGCGCGCCAGCAGACTGTCGGTCTGCACCACAGTTGGCGCTACTGGCGCTTCCTGGCATCGAAAACGCTTTTGCTGATGCTGATCCCTTCCCTCGTTTGGATCGAGTGCACCCGGTTCGTTCCGATCCCAGCGCGGCCCCTGGTCACTCTGCTATTCCTGGCGGCTTGTGCGTTTGCGTTCTGGTGGAGCTTCGCCGATCAGCGCCGCCGCTGTCCCGTTTGCTTCAAATGGCTGGGGCTGCCGGTCACCTTGGGATCCTGGTCGAGCGTGTTGGAACCGGTTACCACCGAGTTTCTCTGCGAGTCCGGCCACGGAGCGCTTTGCGTCCCCGAGACCGAGCAGGGTGAGCGCGACCGCTGGACCAATCTCGACTCCTCCTGGCGCGATTTCTTCCATAAAGTTACGTAGGATTTCCGGCCCCGTCTCAGTACTTCGCGAGTTGCCCCCACGTATTAGTGGTGTTAATCTGGAGGCGGGAGAGTTGCGATGGTCATCGGCGTCCCAAAAGAGATCAAAGATCACGAGACCCGCGTGGGGCTGGTGCCCAGCGGCGTCACGGCCCTGCGTGAGGCAGGTCACGAAGTGCTGGTAGAGGCGCACGCCGGCGAAGGCAGTTCCGTCACCGACCGCGAATACATGCAGGCCGGAGCCGCCATTATTCAGAGCGCGGCCGATGTTTGGCGCAAAGCCAACCTGGTTGTAAAAGTCAAAGAACCGCAACCGGCTGAATACGGATACTTCCGGCCCGACCTGACCCTGTTCACCTATCTGCACCTGGCGCCCTTGCCCGAGCTGACCAACCAACTGCTGACGGCGAAGGTGAACGGCGTCGCCTATGAGACCATCCTCGAAAAAGACGGATCGCTACCGCTGCTCACGCCCATGAGTGAGGTTGCCGGGCGCATGGCGGTGCAAGTGGGCGCGCAGTATTTGGAGCGGCCCAACGGCGGCCGCGGCATTCTCCTGGGCGGCGTGCCGGGTGTGGCGCCCGCCAACGTAGTGATCCTGGGAGGCGGAGTGGTCGGCCTGAACGCGGCCAAGATCGCGGTTGGGATGGGCGCGCATGTCACCATCATCGAGAAAAACATCAACCGCCTCCGCCTCCTGGATGACATCTTCAGCAGTCAGGTCGTGACGCTGGCCTCGAACTCGTGGACGATCGGCGAGAACCTGCGCACGGCCGATCTGGTAATCGGCTCCGTTCTCATTCCCGGAGCTTCGGCGCCCAAGCTGGTGAAGCGCGAGATGATCGCCACCATGCGCCGCGGCGCGGTAATCGTGGACGTGGCCATCGATCAGGGCGGCTGCTTCGAGACTTCGCATGCCACCACCCACACCGACCCGGTCTATACAGTCGACGGAGTCCTGCATTACTGTGTGTCGAACATGCCCGCGGCGGTCCCGCACACTTCCACCTTCGCGCTGACCAATGCGACCTTCCCGTACCTGATGGAACTCGCGAATCTCGGCCTGGAACGGGCCTGCGCGAATCACCCGGCCATTTCCGCCGGCGTCAACACCTACCGCGGTTATGTGACTCACGGCGCCGTGGCCGCGTCCCAAGGCCGCGAGTGGCGCGACGTGAGCGCCGCAGTGTAGTGGTGCCGCCGGGTTATCCGGTAACGGACCCCCGGTACGGGCCCGTTCCGGGCGTTCCGGGCTGCCCGGCGTCCCGCTAGCGCAGAAACATCTCGCGCATGCTCGCGCGATCCAACTCCCCACCGCGCAGATACACCTTATCAATCCTCCGCGTATTGTTGATATTGTCCAAAGGATTGCCGTCCAGCACCAGGAAATCCGCGCTCTTTCCCGCGCTCACCGTTCCCAGTTGATCGAGCTTCATCAGCTCAGCCGCAGTCTTCGTAGCTGCCACGATCACCTGAGCCGGAGTCATCCCCGCCGCCACCATATCCGTCATTTCCTGGTGCGCCGCCCATCCAATCGTGGCGCTCGAGTCCGTGCCAAACCCGATCCGCACGCCTGCCGCGTTGAGCTTCGCCAGGTTGCGCGCCTGGATACCGAAGAATTCCTGCGCACGCTTCACGGCCTCCGGCTTCCGGCCGGCAAGCGCGCGGCGCATCTTCTCGATTTCCGCCGCGGGCACCGTCTCGGCCGCGAACTTCAGGTCTTCTTCCGTAGTCTCGCGCTCCGGCAGATTGGGAATCACGTATACATTCGGGTGCTGTTTGAACAAAGCGATCACTTCATCGTCCACATCGCGGTCCCGAATCCCGTGCGCGAAAATATCAATACCAGACCGCAGCAGCTCCTTGGCGTCCGCCAGGTAGAAAATGTGCGCCGCCACGCGCAGGTTATGTTTGTGGGCTTCGTCGATGATGGCCCGATAGAGCGGCGGCGTGAGCTTCGGGACCGTGCCATTCCGATCGTCCACCCAAATCTTGACCAGGTTCACTTTCTTAGCGGCGAGTTCTTGAACCGCTTTGCGTGCTTCCTCCTCGCTGCTCACTCCATACGCCACCGGCCGCCAGTAATCGGCGCCAGGACCGGCATTGGGCATGGCCATCCCACGTCCTGCGATGCGAAACAGAGCCGCATTCGGACCCGGGTCGGCGCGCACCTGGTAGGGAATTTCGCCGGGATCGATCCCCATGCTCTGCGCCGCGGCAATTCCGTAGTAGGCGTAGCGCTGCAGGTGGTCGATCAGGTTCTCCTTCGTGTAGGTATCGGCGCCGATCTTGCCGGTCTTGATCACCTGCCAGCCA